>JABAOH010007498.1_pt1 | contig 17190 bp, 15 predicted proteins | sample 7062181 | NCBI WGS metagenome assembly JABAOH01 (sample SAMN14538630, study PRJNA623070) | marine sediment metagenome | biome: marine biome [ENVO:00000428]; feature: marine pelagic biome [ENVO:01000023]; material: deep marine sediment [ENVO:00002113]; isolation source: pool of 5 deep marine... | reverse complement strand
TGATTTTTCGCATCGCGCACCACTTCGAGCTCAAGTTCTTCCCAGCCCAGTACCGATTCCTCGACCAATACTTGACCAACGAGACTTACGGAAATACCACGGCTGGCAACGATGCGGAGTTCCTCTACGTTGTAAACCAAGCCACCTCCGGTCCCTCCCAAGCAGTATGCGGGGCGGATGACCACCGGGTAGCCCAGTTCATTGGCAATCTTCTCAGCCTCCTCTACGCTGTAAGCCGGTGCACTCTTGGGAAAATCAATGCCGAGCCGCCTCATGGTCTCCTTGAACGCGATTCGGTCCTCGCCGCGCTCGATGGCATCGACACGAACACCGATAACTTTGACGCCATATTCGTCAAGCACACCCGAGCGCGCCAGCTCCGAGGAGAGATTGAGTCCGGACTGACCGCCAAGATTGGGCAGGAGCGCATCCGGCCGTTCCTTCTCGATGATCTCCTTCATGCTCTCCAAATTGAGTGATTCAATATACGTAACGTCGGCCATGCCAGGATCGGTCATGATTGTTGCTGGGTTGGAATTGACCAGCACAATCTCATATCCCAATTTCCGGAGGGCCTTGCAGGCCTGGGTGCCGGAGTAATCGAACTCGCAGGCTTGGCCTATGACGATAGGCCCTGAACCGATAATCATCACCTTTTTTATGTCATCGCGTCTCGGCATACAAGACCACCTTTTCCCCTGAACCATGATTTATCGGCTTGGGCATGTTCCAATCCGAAGTGTGGCCCGTCAGGAGGTTTGATAAGAACGGACGTTTTGATGTTCGGAGTATAGAGAAGGAATTGTTGAGTGTCAAGGTGAAAACAAGGTACATACGAATGTGCTTGGGAAAATTCGGTTGAATGCATTTCGGCGGCTATCTTGTAGATCAATCACCGGCTAACCGGGATGATAGACAAAGCTGGGTACAAAACCACTAACGCTATCGAAAGGATCAAACACCCTGGGTTATCTTGAGGAATTAGTACGGCCTTTTATGATAAGGGCCACGTCCTTATAAACCGTATGGCCGGACCGACGTGAAGGCAAATCTCTTTTTGATCCTCAAATATCTCCCCATCCATTTGCATATCAACGGGTTTCTCCAACGTGATCACGGAGCGGGTTACCATACGATCGAAAAGTTTCGAGTCCCTCAACTCCATGTCGAGGAGTATCTTCAGCGCAGTTAATCCCATCCTTTTGGGACCCATGTCACAACAGAGAATTTGAAAGAAACCCTCCCTTTCCCCAGCTCGGCGCGTCGGTTTGAATCCCAGCCCAACCTCCTTCACCGTTGAACCCAAGATGGCCGTATATCTCCCCATAGGCACCTTCTCCCCGTCAAGCCAGATGTCAGCCTCGAATGGATGGAACAAATTGCCCTCCGCACCAGCCTTTCCCACCATCGAAAATACGATTTTGAGCAGAACCCTGATGGTTTTCCACCTACCCCTTCCATGGCCCCGGTAGTAGGCCTTCAGCAGGCTACCGGGGAAGCCCAGCCCGAAGATGAAGCCGTATCGATCGTTCACCCGAAGGGTGTTTGCCCGAACGACTTCAAAAGGAGCCCGCCCCCTGGTAGCACTGATGATTCGCTGAAGAATCACCTCCGAGATGCCCTTCATCCCGAGGGATTGAGCGATGGTATTCATGGTCCCGCCCCGTAAGAGGACAATTGGGGGAAGATCCATCCCGTTATAAATGGGAATGAAAGCGCTGAGTGTATGATGGAGCGTACCGTCTCCGCCGTCTATGACCAAGATATCGATTTTCCCGCGTCGAAATTCGCGGGCGGCATCCCATATCTCCTCGAGGGTTTGGGTCTTTCGAAAAACCCCCTCTCGACCGAGGATTTGTCCCAGCCTCTCCACCCGGTTTGGATCCCCGGCGTTTTTTCTCGCCCTTGGATTGGTAATAACTCCAATCATTGTCACTAGGGATACGCCTCGAAGGAAAGGGAAGGAAAATGAGGGTAAGGCCTAGTCCGGGTCTATTCACCCGAAGTATTGACACTATTGAGAAAGACCCTCAAAATTTCTGGGTCGAATTGGGTTTCAGATTCCCGTGTTATGACATCGATGCCCTTGTCGAGGGGCAGCCCTTGCTGGAATGAACTGTCCGACCGAACGCAGTCGAATGCCTCGGCTAAGAAGAGAATCCTTGCCTGCAGGGGAATTTCTTCTCCCACCAATCCATCGGGATATCCCTTTCCGTCAAACCGCTCATGATGATGGCGGATGAAGGGCCCCATTTCCCGCAAAAAGTTGACCGTTTCGACAATTTGTTCTCCCATCACCGGGTGTTGCTGGATTTGATAGAACTCTTGGTCGGTCAACTTTCCGGGCTTACCCAAAATATGCTCACTGATCATTATCTTTCCCACATCATGCAACAGGCCCGCCAATTCGATCACCCGCATTTCCTTTTGGGAGAACCCGAGGGACCTCGCCATGGAAGAGGCATAATCGGCCACCCTCCTTGAATGGCCTGAGACAATCCCATCCCTTGCATCGAGGGCGTTGGTCAGGGCTTGGAGGGTATCAATATATCCGTGATAAAGCTTGGTATAGTTTTCCAGCATCTCATCCCTAGAAGGCCTATCATCCAAGGGCCCGAAATCCATGATGTCCTCCCGGCGGATGCGATGATGTCCCCCCGGCGTCTTGTAGGATCTCATCTTCCCCTTGTATATATAGTTCTTAATGGTCTGAACGGTCACCCCCAGGATTTTAGAAGCTTCTCTCGCACTGACCAAATCAGCTTTTGGTGGAGTGGATTCTCTCATCCAACACCTCCTTATTATTTTCTATGCCCGCTTGTTTTGACCCTATCGAAATAGTACTGCAGTGTCCGGGCCACTTCTTCGGACTCGATCAACACCCCCACCTCATGATTACTCGTCAAGGAATGATACGTCCAATTGGTGCTCCCAAGAAGGTTGATCCTTCCATCAATGATGATCAGCTTTGCATGGGTGGTTACAAATAGGGGATCGTAGATGACCTCCACCCCTTCTTTCGATAGCATTTTGCCCGTTAACCTGTTTCTCTCGGTGGCCCTATCCCCTCGATCGCTGGTCTCCAAGATTACCTCAACCTTTATCCCCCTTTTCCGAGCGGATATCAGTTCACCGATTAACATATTACTGGGGCTTTTGGGATGTTTGGCATAAAAGCTCGCCTCGAACATCATCATTTGAATGGATTTCTCGGCATTTCTCAAGAGCCCCCGGGTGATCTGGAAATATTCCCTGTCGAGGACTACCTTCACATCCTTGGCAGGAAGGGCGTATGTTAGGGAATGACTCAAAAAGGTTACCAAAACGAGAAGGTAAAGACCAACCATCCTCACCATTATTTCCCTCCTCCCTTTTCGAATATCTCTTGCCGGGGCCTTTCTGCCGGTTTGACCGTGAGCTTGCTGGCCGCCAACGGAATTCCCGGATGTTCGTCGAGACTGCCTTGGAGATGGGAGGGGAGTAAATCCCCGCCTCCTCCAGATCTCTCCCTTGTTGATCACTGGGCCCGCCAAGGACCTCACAATGGCAAAAGGAAATCATCAATCCATTGACCGCTCCACCCATCAAGACCCCTTTCCAATCCCAACGAGGGGATTAGCCTCAGGGATACATGACTAATGGGATTGAATACGTCCCCCTCCGGACAAGGAGCTTGATCCGTTCTCCCTCCTCAATATCTTGGACGATGGATTCAAACCCTCTAAGGCTCTTAATCCTCTCACCGTTGATTTCCATGATCACGTCCCCCGTCTTGAGCCCCGCCCCTTCCGCCGAACTGCCGGGTTTTACATCGGAAACCAACACCCCTTCTGGATTTTTCAATCCGAAATATTTTGCCAAAAGAGCGGTCATCTTCTGCACGGTCAGTCCCTGTCTCATAACGAAGCGGTTCTCCCCACCCGATTTACCGAGTCCCACACCCACGGCCGTGAGGACCTCCCTTGATACGAAAATGGGGGCTTCGGCCCTGAGGGCAAGGGCAATAGCATCGCTGGGGCGGGAATCGATCCGTATCTCCGAGCCTTTTCGCCTTAGATAGAGGATGGCATAGATGATATCCCCTTCTACCTTATTGATTACGACCCGAACCAGTTTAGCCTTTAACCGGCCCAAAATAGTGTTCATGAGGTCGTGGGTCATCGGGCGAATTGTCTTGATATCATTTATTTTCAGGCCTATGGCCCTGGCCTCGGGGAATCCGATCATGATGGGCAACGCCGTCTCATCATTCAGGTCGACGAGGACGACCATCGAACTTCCCCCCGTGGGATTCAAATCTACCCCCTTTACCGTTACCTCCAAATCGTCCTTCCCCTCTGACGCCGATGGAGGGCCCGGGTTCATAAGGGAAACCCAACTGAAGATAATCCATAGAAAAATGATCCATCTTTTCATGATTCCAATTGCCCTCCTCTTTTCTCACGACAAAAGCCATCGCCTTTTGCGCGATGGCTTTTTCAAGATAGTGGATTTAACCATTCGATCCCTTTTTGAGGATAGTCCATTAGTCAGCTACGGATAATACGGCATAACCAGCCCCCTCGATCTCATTCCTGACCGCGGACGGGTTGGTCGTGGCCAACCGAAAGACAACGATCCTCTTCCCCTTCGTGGTGGCTGGAATTGTCATAACACTGATGATGTTAATATCGTGTTTCTTGATTAATTGGGCGACCTTAGCCAAGGCACCGGGCTTGTCCTCCATCTCTACCTCGATCCTTGAGCTGGGCTCTCCTAAACCGGTTGCCTCCACGAAGGTTTCTAAGATATCCGTTTCCGTCATGATACCCAATAACTCCTCTTTCTCATCTACCACCGGAAGGGCACCAATTTTATGCTCGTAAAGGAGCTTCGCCGCCGACTCGATGGTGGTGGCGGGAGGCACCGTGATCACGTCCTTTACCATGAGGTCTTCGACGACGATCTTATTGAGAAGATATTTGATCTCATAAATGGAAAGCGAAGTGGCCGGAGAAGGGGAAGCCTGGCGCAGGTCTCTGTCTGTAAGGATACCGACGAGTTTTTTCCCCTCCAATACGGGGAGGTGTCGAACACCCCCTTGCCTAAGAAGGTTTAACGCCGTTTGGAAGGAATCATCCCGTTTAATGGTTATTGGGGACTTGCTCATTCGATCTTCAACGAGTAACATTTCTTAATACCTTCCTTTTCGTGAAGCTTTTGAGACCGAGGAAAGAAAGCCTGGAGTAACGACGGTGGTAAAGATTTCTCTCAAATCATCCGGGAAAAAGAGGCCATTGTCAAGGGGAAAATATTCCCCCCGAAGCGTCAAGATAACCCCTATGGTCTATTCAGGGCAGGGTCGTGAGGCTTCTGCTTTTTGTTACCCAGGGAACATGAAGTATGCACTTTTCGATTCAGCCAGAAGGGCTCAAAGGTCTAGATCTGATTCTTTGGAAAAACCTTCGTAGCCCTTGTATCAAGACCCGATTTCAACTTCACCCACAAGGGCCACCCTACCTTTTCAGAAGGGATAGCCACGTTTTCCCTGCAGACCTTTCAGACAAGAAATCTCACCAGAGTGAGAAAACGCATTCCCAAGGACACCATTGGTTAATACATAGCCCACGGTAGATTCCCCCAACCCCAGGGCGGAGAGGTTGACAGGACGGTTCAGGTCATCATCAGTGAGTGAAGCCAAATACTCATCCGAGGCAGCGTAGACCGCCTGGGCGTATTTTCGCAGTGCTGCCAGGTCAACCTTCACCCGTTGGCCCCACTTCGCTCCAGTCTGGAAAACCAGGCGCATTTGGATCAGGCATAGGCGGAAGTTCACTCAGCCCTACCTTGCCCGCCCATGTACTGGCGAACAAAGGGGGGCCCCCTTTAAGCAACCCGTTCATGGTAGCATCTTCTGACACTACAACATGGGCATAGTTGGCACCCAACGGGTTAGCTGTACCCGGAGGAGACCAATGAGCCTGCTCAGGCGTCACATCTCCAACTGTTCCCTCCAAAAGCCCGTGGGCTGCCTTGAGTTGTTCACGAAACAATGAAATACCCTTGTCTTCTGTCGCTAACATGAGATGCCCTCCTTTCACTACGGTGGATTTAGATCAACTTCTGCGGCCAGGGTAATCTCAGTTCATAAATAATTATACCCTTTTTTCTCCGAAAATATACGACATTAAGCCTCATTGGAAGAATGTCATCGGCTGAGTCACTCACATCAAGGCTCATCTTCACCTGATTCTTTTCCGCTCCCAATAATCCCACCTCTATCTCAGCTAAATTTTGCGAAATTATTCGAAAATAAGAGATATTGCAAGGAAATCTAAGATTTAACGAGATTATTAGGCCGAAAATTCAATTTCACGGTTAAGCAAATGTAACTGGCTGATTATATTGAGGAAAAAATAGGATAAATTTATGGGCAAAAAGAATCTGTTCTAATCGGTTACAACAGTGTTTTTATTTCAAACTCATTTATGGTAGTATTGAAAAAGAGAAAGGCTAAACCATCCGGGAGGGTGGGGCAGAAGGCTACGGGTCTTTGAATCCTTCCCGTGGAATCTCCATGTAGCTTTTGTCCAGCCGATATGCTTGCAAAAGGGCGGTAGCGAAAACAAAATAGGGTTCAAAGATAGCCGGGTTGCCGACGAGGGTGATTCGGTTTTTTCTTCCTTTCTGACGATGGAGGGAAGATGATTCAAAGTGTATGAAGGAGGTAGGGAGCGGATCAAAAGGGGAAAAGGAAGTCAAAACAAATTGGGGCGGAGAATGGAAAAAATTAAGATTGAGATTCCAAGTAAAAAAGACCTTATATTTGAGGGTGAAGAAATAGCAAACATAACTGATCCGGTGAGTGGATTGATGGTATTGTGGAAAACGAAAGGCGGTAAATATGTGTTGGAGAGAACAGTGGGAAATGACAAAAAGGTTGAAATCTATTACTCGGCGAAAGAAGCCTCGTTAATAATAGATACCTATCGGTCAGCGGGGAAAAACCTCATAAAGGCCGCCCAATCGAAGGATAAGGCCTTCGAAGGTCTTACCGAAGAAAAAATTGAATGAGTAAAACAACGGGACTCGTCGGGAAATGGACCAGGGTTTTTATGGGGATCTTCCATCGTTAACGGGTCTATCCAACCCAGTGTGTCCCCCCGCGATATCTGCGTGCCCACGCCCTCCAGTTGATGGGGGCCATTGGTAAAAACCCCTTTCTTGGGGAAATCTTCTGCCAGGCAATCTCGCCTAATATGTTCCAACTTCATCTAACACGACGTGGCACAAACGGCTCGTGCCCGGATTGCTTCGCACCTTCGTTTGTACTGAACCCTTTACCCGATAGATTTTGGGATGAAACAGACGGTTAACTGCGTGTCGTTTCCCGATTATGTGTGTTTCTCATATGGTATGCATCGAGATTTGGAGAATTTCATACCTCAGTCACCATTCAACAGATCAAATGGACATACCGGAGATGGGCCTCGCGGGTTTTCGGACTGTAACTCCCCGTTTTGCGTTCAACTCCTGTTTTTTCAATACGTTGCATGGATCAATAACTCTTCGGTTTTGCTCTGATACTCAACCGGTATCTGTTAAAATGACAAGGGGTAACCATTCTCTAAAAGGAACTTCGTATGAGCTTGATATATAAGGAACCCGTGTCTTCTCTTATGTGCGTTAATTGAAATTGCCCTTTAACTCAGGAACGACCCATGGCCATCAGTTTCTTCCTTCGGGGACTCATCATAGGATTTTCCATTGCGGCCCCTGTCGGGCCCATCGGTGTGCTGTGCATACGTCGGACATTAGCTGAGGGGCGTACATTCGGCTTCGTTTCTGGTCTGGGAGCCGCCACGGCTGATGCAATCTATGGCTGTATTGCTGGATTCGGGCTGACCTTCATCTCACGTATCTTGCTCGGTCAGCTCGTATGGTTTCGCCTCGTCGGTGGTTTGTTTCTCTGCTATCTAGGCCTCAAGACTTTCTTGGCCAGACCGTCCGAAAGAGCGGCCTCGACCAAAGGAAATGGCATGATTGGTGCGTATGCCTCAACGTTTTTCCTGACGCTCACCAATCCAATGACAATTCTGTCTTTTGCAGCGATATTTGCTGGGTTGGGAGTAGCAAGTGCAAGGGGGAACTATTTCTCCGCGGGTCTATTGGTCTTCGGTGTATTCCTCGGCTCAACCCTCTGGTGGCTAAGCCTCAGTAGTGGTGTCTCCATTTTCCGGACAAAGTTCAACGCGCACGGGTTACGGTGGGTAAATAGAATCTCGGGGATAATCATCACGGGGTTTGGTCTGCTTGCCCTCCTCAGCCTGAATGGATGAGAGGGCAATTTCATATAACGGTTCAACTCTTTTATCGATGACCTCGCATACCACTTCTTCCCTTTGACTATCCCTTCATGCCGAAGCCTTGCCTGAAATGGGTCAGGACTCGATGTCGGATATACCATAGGAAGAGGGCAGAGGAGTAGTGACCCGTTGGAATACTAATCCATGTTGGCCTTCCCATGGCCTTCCAGAGTTTTTCGGAGCAAGGAGCCGGGATGACCCTGTCGAATCGCGCTTTGACCATTAAGATATTCTTTGGGGCAGCTCTGGAGGCATACCTGAGGGGATCCACGGGACCCATCCTTCGGGTGGCTTCCTCAAGAAATTGGTCGAGGCCCATGCCCTTAGCCCGCATCACCCCTTCTCGAAATCTGACGACCCGATCCTCTCTGGAAGTGGCCAGGATGGCGGCGATATCCCCCCCTCCCAAGACGATGGCAGCGGAGCTGATTCTGGGGTCCACCTCCAGCGCCAAAGCCGCCACGGTGGCCCCCATGCTGATTCCCAATACCCCGATGCGATTCGAATTTCCCCCATTCCCTTCAGCCAGCCAATCAATGGCTCGCCTGATATCGATAATACCATGCCGCAAAACCATCTCGGTGTGGCCCACCCCTTTTTCGGCGTCAAGGGGGTTGACCGTCCTCTCGAATCTCAGACATGAGAATCCCCTTCGCGCCAGATAGCGGGCGCTATTTTTGGATAAGAAATAATTCCCCGCCAAGATGGGAAGTATGATGATGGTGGGCGGGTTTCCCCCGGCCTTCTGGACATAATGGTAGGCCGTCACCCAATGGGGCGCCATTGAAGAGGGGAAGGTAACCTTCTCGATCCAATAGCTCTCTTCGTCCTTTACCCGATGAATCCGCGGCTGAAGCTTTGCCTTACCGTAGCTGAAATGGGGGATTTCGGTCCCTCCGCGGGGTTCCCTCGGCGATGGACTGAGGCGTACCGTGCAACCCCAGTGCCCCACCAGCGCCATGAGAACTACCACGAAGAAGAGCCTTGTCCGTTTATCCAGCCCTCTTGGAAAGGGTACTCCCATTGATTTTCCCCCTCGATATTGAATAGGGAATTTTAGCCCATTGTTGGGCCAACTACAAGGTCCTCTAATCCCCGTTATACTTTATTGACTCGCATGCCTTTGTTCCTTCAGGCTCTTATTTCTTGAAAAACGACTACCTCATTCACTATACTCTCAGTAATACCCTCCGTATCCGAGGCGAGATCTCAATTAGAGATAGGGAAGCAGGGCATGACTCCAAAAACGGACTCAGATCGGCAAGAACGGGTAGTGACTACCTGTTGCTCTTACGACTGTGGCGGCCGCTGTCTGCTAAAGGTTCACGTTTCCCAAGGAATAATCAAACGAATCGGTACGGATAGCCGGCCCGGCCCAGGCTTGGAGGCCTGTCCCCGGGGGCTCGCCCAGAAAGAGGTGGTCTACGCCTCCGGCCGCCTCACCCACCCCTTAAAAAGGGCTGGGGAGCGAGGCAGTGGCAGATTTGAGCCCATCTCCTGGGAAGATGCTCTGGAGGCGGTCTCCCGGGAACTAAGGAGAGTGAAGGAACAATATGGGACTCACTCCATTTTCCTGATGAACCACTACGGCTCCATGAGCCCTCTGCACGGGACCCTTAATGCTGCCCGACGTTTCCTCTCACTGTTCGGAGGATGTACCACCTACTGGGGGAACACCTCCTTGGAAGCAGCCCATCTCGCTTCGCTCGCGAGCTTTGGGACGGCCTTCACCGGAAACAGCCGTGACAACCTGCTCCATTCCCGACTAGTCATAATGTGGGGTTGGAACCCGCTGGTCACCCGGTTCGGCCCTGATACCGTTTCCTACCTGACATTGGCCAAGAAGGCTGGAGCGAAGATCGTCTGCGTTGATCCCCGGCGCAGCCCATCGGCAAAGACCCTGGCAGAACAATGGGTCCCAATCAGGCCGGGCACGGACACGGCCCTGCTTACTGCCATGGCTTATGTGATGATCGCCGAGGATCTTTACGATCATCACTTCATCGAGACTTATACGGTGGGGTTTGAAACATTTAAGGATTACGTGACGGGTAAAGAGGAAGGCCTGCCCAAGACACCCGGTTGGGCCGAGGACATAACGGGGGTGCCTGGGGATATAACCGGGCAGCTGGCCCGGGACTATGCCACCCTCAAACCAGCAGCCCTCTGGGCCAGCTGGGCTCCCGGGCGAACTGCGTTCGGAGAGCAATACCACCGGGCGGCCATCACTCTGGCAGCCATGACTGGCAATATTGGAATTAAGGGCGGTCACGTAGCTGGGGGAACGGGTCGCATGCCCTTGGGCATTCTTGGGAAATCTCTCCCGGTACCGGAAAGCTCCAATCTTACTGTTCACGTGAGCGAAGTTTACGATGCCCTGATTCACGGGAAATCCGGCGGCTATCCGAGTGACATCAAGCTGCTCTACATCGTGGGCTCCAACCTTCTGAACCAGTTCTTGAACACGAACAAAGGGGTGAAGGCCCTGAAGATGCCGGAGTTCATCGTGGCCCACGAGCTATTTCTCACGCCCACGGCCAGTTATGCCGACATAATCCTCCCCGTTACGCATTTTTTTGAGAGCCAAGACATAGGACAACCCTGGACCGGCGGACCTTACTTCATCCACATGGACAAGGTCATTGACCCTTTACCAGAAACCAGGTCCGATTTGGCCATCTTTACTGAGCTGGCCTCACGCCTCGACATATCCTATTACAATGATAAGTCCGACGAGGAATGGCTCAGGGAATTCGTAGATGCTACACCTGATCTTCCGGAATACGAGGCCTTCAAACGCAAAGGTGTTCACCAAATAGAACTCGAAGACCCCTGGGTTGCATTTCGTGAACAGATTGAGGACCCGGAACACCACCCCTTCCCGACCCCTTCGGGCAAGATCGAGATCTACAGCCAGAAGCTGGCCGAGATGCAAACCCCTTTGATTCCAGCCATTCCCAAGTATATTGAACCCTGGGAGGGCCCGAAGGATCCCCTCGCGGACAAGTACCCCATCCAGCTCGTGAGTCCACATTCGAAAGCCAGGGTCAATTCCCTTTTCAACAACATTCCCCGTCTAAAGTCGTTGGCCGACGATACAATTTGGCTCAACCCCGCTGACGCCCAGCCTCGGGGTATCAACACCGGCGACAACGTCAGAGTGTTCAATGATCGAGGCCAACTGCTCATGGCTGCTAACGTTACAGACCGCATCATGCCTGGGGTGGCTAGCCTGGACGCGGGCGCTTGGTTTTGCCCGGACTCCCAAGGACTGGACCGAGGAGGCTGCGTGAACGTCCTCACCAGAGATGCCATGTCCCCGGGCGGCGCCTTTGCCTGCAACAGCTGCCTCGTTCAAATAGAAGTCGCGGGATAAGTGATTGAATGTAACAAGGAGGGGATCACACACTCCTTTTCCCATACCGTCAGGGTGAAGATTCCCGGATAACTTAACGAGCCGATTACCCTCAACTAGTCCGTTTAATTGCGTTGAAAATATGAGAAGAACTGGGATGGGGAGGATTCCAACACTTCAGTTAGGAGGGGTCGCACACTGAGGTGCGGTGTGCATTACACGCGGAAGAAACTGCCTCGTGCGTTGCAGAGGGGGAAGGGGTTGAGAAACCTTGACAAATCCCTACCCTCCTTTATCATGATTCTGAAAGCAATACCATGGGTCTGATCTGGAGGTCACCCATGAATCTGAGCCGAAGGGATTTCCTCAAGCGAAGTAGTGTTTTCTGTTTAGGTCTTGGGATCGCAGGGGGTCTTCCGGGTTGTTCATCCAAAACGGACGAGAGACCGACCAGCAAGAGTGGCCGAATCCTCCGAGAGGCGCGGTATTATGAGAAGGGGAAGGGAGGAATGGTGAGATGCCGCCTGTGCTTCAGGCAGTGCTTGGTAGCGGATGGAGACCGGGGTTTTTGCCGTAACAGGGAGAATCACGGGGGGACCTATTACACCTTGGTCTACGGCCTCCCCTGCGCTGTCCAAGTAGATCCCATCGAAAAAGAACCCTCGTACCACATGTTACCAGGTTCTTCCATGCTCTGCACGGCGACGGCCAGCTGCAATAACCGATGCAAGTTCTGCCAAAACTGGCATATTTCCCAGCGGAGTGTGGATGAGACCATCAACTACGACCTCACTCCTGAGAGGATGGTCGGCTTGGCATCCCAGGAGAACTGCGATTCCCTCTCCTTCACCTATTCCGAGCCCACCGTGTTCTATGAGTACATGTATGACATCGCCAAGCTGGGAAAAGAAAAGGGCTTCAAGGTCCTCTTCCATACCAATGGGTCGATGAATCCCGAACCCCTATCCGCCCTCCTCCAGTACATGGACGGGGTTACGGTGGATTTAAAGGGATTTACCGAGACCTTCTATCGAGAGGCCTCTTCCTCGCAGCTGGCCCCAGTTCTCCGGACGTTGAAGCACATAAGGGAATCGGGAAGGCATTTGGAAGTGGTGAACTTGGTTATTCCCACGTTGAATGACGATATGGTCACGATCAGGGAAATGTGCGTCTGGGTAAGGGAATCCCTGGGAAAAGAGACTCCGCTCCACTTCAGCCGGTTCTTTCCCGCTCATAAATTGACCAATCTTCCTCCCACCCCCATCGACACCTTGGAGAAGGCATGGAAGATCGGACAAGAAGAGGGCTTGGAACATGTCTATATTGGCAATGTTCCAGGGCATGAGCGAAACAGTACCTTCTGTCCGCAGTGCCATAATAAACTGATCCACCGGATCCATTTTGCCGTTCTCGCTAATCAGGTAAAACGGGGGAGATGTCCCTCCTGTGGATATCCCATTCCAGGCATCTGGGCTGACACTGCTGCCTAGAGATTTTATCATCATAAGAAATCGATAACCTGTCCCCTTTTCGTTCTGATTTCAATGGGCCAGGAAGTTCCAAAGTATATAAAGCATTAAGTAAGGTGTTGACCCCTTATTGTTTTGAGGGCGTTGAGGAAGGGAAACCCTCGAATGTATATAGAGGAGGGTAGAGATGAAGACGTAAGGTCTTTTGACGGTGATGGTAATCCTAGGATTTCTGTTCGCTAGCCTAAGGCCTGCTTCAACTCAACCTCTAGCAATCATCCATGGGACTGTTATTGATGTGACTGATTTTGGAGCTTCGGAGAAAAACCTCCACGACGCGGTTGTGCTCATCCAGGACGGCACCATCAGAGCCGTCGGTGGGATCAACACGGTCCAGATCCCCAGCGATTGTAAGGTTGTCAACGCACGAGGAAAATACATCATCCCGGGTCTTATCGACGGCTTTGGGATCGTTCAGAACCGGTCTTATGCCAATGCCTATTTGTACATGGGAGTTACGTCGGTTATTGGAATTGAGAGTGCTCGAAGGGGTCGTCTAGGGAGAGTTGCGACCCCATGTCCTCACATCTTCACGTGGGCCCGGATCCCCAAGGGAGGCACCAAAACCCCCTCTAGATGGGATCTCCATCTGATGCTGAAAAGGATGAAAAAAGAAAAGACCCAAGTCGTTCAACTCATGTATCCCCTCAGACCTAACCAAATGAAGCTAGCTGTTCGTTCTTGCCGGAAACATCGAATCGCTATCATTCAAGTGCTCAGGTAAGTTAAAGGACCGAATAAATCACGGATAATTAAATGCGGTGGATCTAGAACTACGTATCGAAGTCGTTAGCTTCCAAAATCTTCAGGTAGTTTCGACTACCAGAAGATATATTGAATCGGACAATCAAGCATCGATCGTTCGGTTAAGAACCAGTCCCAAATAAGTCCCCCCCCATATATTGTGGTGCGATCATTTTTCAATTATGGAAATCACCCTTCGCCCAGGTACCAAATATTTGATGAATATCTGACAAATTGGCATGGTCTGGTTTTTACAGAATATGGCAAGAAATATGAAATCGTCGAAATTTGGCTGTTTATGGTATTTCTTTCAATTTCATGATGTTAAAGTACCATATCTAATAAACCCGCAATACTAGATATGCAGCGTAAAGGATTTGGCCCCTGTGTCGTTGCGCTTGTCGGTCGAAAAGCATTTTCTACTAACATTCCGCTAGTCTTCCAGACTTTTTCACATAGTTTTACACCCATTTTGTCTCCTCCCTCACACTTCTATTGACACACAACCACTTTTCCGACATATTCATACCCACAAAACAAATCCTCATTTTCTTAGACCTGTTCATTATCTGGTTAATATCTTTTTGTTTCTCTTGGATAGTAAATCGGCAGGTATCCGTGAAGCACTGCCGAGGAGGTACTCACTATGAAGCTTTGCACATTTGAGATCGACGGAAAGGAAAGAGTCGGTGCGACCTTTCAGGATCACCGGATATTGGATATCAACCTCGCTTTGGCCAAACGTTTAACACATCAGGGATCCGCCAGAGCATATGAGATGGCAGATGCCATCGTCCCCCCCTCCATGATCGATTTCATCAAAGGTGGTCCGCCCACGCTTCAGGCAGCACGGGAGGCTATGGAGAGTATCCGTCATCAAAAGGAAGCCGCCGGGCCGAAGGGGGAAAGAATATTTTATCCGATGACGGAGGTTCATATCCAGGCGCCGATAAGCCGTCCACCTAAGTTCTTTGCTGTGGCCATAAACACACGGGAGAAGTGGGAAAAAGCAGCAAAACCCCCTAATCCGAATCCGACCTATTTCATTAAACTCCCCACCTGTATCACCGGGCCCTTTGATCCCATCGAAATTCCGGATGTCGGGGTGGTTGGACCGGAGGTTGAAATCGCAGCAATTATCGGAAAAAAAGGAAAAAACATTTCGTTGGAACACGCTGCATCATATATTTACGGCTTCACCGTGCATAACGACATCACCGCTCACGAAATGAGAAAAACAACGGAATGGATCATCGTCAAACGAAAAGACGGTTCAGAGGAAAAACTGACCTATCCGGGCCGCTACAAGAATTTTGACACATTTTCACCCATGGGGCCGTGGCTGGTGACAGCGGATGAGATCCAGGACGTCCACAATCTCCGGATGACCTCTCGTCTCAACGGCGATTTGGTGCAAGCCGGATCCTCTGCCGATGCGGTGTTTCGGTTACCGTATTTGGTATCGTATTTTTCAGCGGCGCACACGTTAGAGCCCGGTGACATCATCTCCGGTGGAACCGTTCTGCCCGCCCCTGGCTGGACCATGTTCACCATCGACTTGCGACGCATCGGAGGAATACTGGAAACAGAGATCGAAACCTTGGGAATGATGAAAAATCCCATCGAACCCGTATGATGCATAAGCCTCATGGTTTCGTGATTGTCCAAACTCAGGGACCTGCCAGCGATAAAAGACGAGACGACCCATGAGGGACCAATGGGAGGTACCACTAGGTGAAAGGAGCCGATGGACCATGAAAAAATATGAATACTGTTTTAAAGCACCCCTCGATACAACCCTCGACCATCATCGGGCACACAAGGCCACTCCCGAGCATCTACATCAGGTCATGCCCCGGTTAACGTTTTGTGGAGACGGCCATCTGCCGGAATCACCCATCCGGATTGTGGCCCGACAGATCAAGGCGATCCCGCCCGATTATGAACCGCACGTCGAACTGCTCACCCATGATGTGGACACTCTTTATGTGTTTGTATCCGAAGAAGAGGGCGGATTGGAATCGGAGGTGACTCTTGAAGATGAGGTTTATCAGGTCGCATCTCCCATGACGGTCCTGTTACCCAAGAACGTTCCACACCGCTACGTACCGATCCGAGGGCACGGGTTTGTCTTCGTGATCCTTGATTTACCCTGTGATGCCGATTATAACGCCCACACTTTCCCGGTGAAACCTTAGACTGTTTGTGGTACCGGTTAATCGGGTTCGAGAACGGTCATGTTTCTATGCATAAATTAGAAAGGGAGAAGGATGGTAATTACGAAAATTAAAACATTCCTTATTCGCGTTAAGTTAGGAAAGCCACTTCGAATTGCAAAAATGATAAGACAATGAATATCTCTTGAAAATGACCCTATGTGGGTAACGATTTGACCTTCAAATCTTGTATATTGAGCCGTGAACCGCGTTTAACGACTACATGCAGTAGCTGTTACGTACAGTATCCAGATACTGAAGATTCGGATTGGCAGATATTAGCTACGGGGCAGGCGATTGCGGCTGCAACGGGCAACTTTTCGGAGATTTTTCGATGGCACGACGTCGGTACCATAAAACCAGGTTGTCGAGCCGACGTTTTGGTGCTAGACGAGAACCCTTTGGCAGACACTCAGAACTTGAGGAAAATCTGCCTCCTCTTATTGCAGGGAAAAATCATCGAGCACGAGAAACTACTCGCTCAAAAACAAATGAACTAAGGCCTCCTTCTCAAATCGAGTCTAAATGAGGAATGGGGTACAACTAAGAATGAGATTTCCTTTCCAGGAAGCTCCGCCCTGTGGGCGGGGAGCTTCACAAGGCTTCCACAAAGGGATTCTTTGAAATATGATCCATTCCCTAAGAGCCTCCCTGCTCATCATGGGGCTGAGCGGAATTGTTGCCCAGATCATCCTGTTGAGGGAGCTCCTCGTCTCTTTTTTCGGCAACGAACTCACCCTTGGAATCATCCTCGCTAACTGGCTCATCCTGGAGGCGATTGGGTCCTTTTATGTCGGGAAATCCGTCGAAAAGACGGAGAGGAAAATAGAGATCTATGTACTGCTTCAATTGATTTTTTCCCTGGCTCTCCCTTTTGCGGTCTACCTTTCTCGGATATTCAAGAATATTCTTCTCATTACCCCAGGAGAGGGTTTGGGGTTCTCTCCCATATTCTATTCCTCATTCCTTATCCTCCTTCCCGTGACCGTTTCCCACGGTGC
>JABAOH010145957.1_pt1 | contig 17191 bp, 18 predicted proteins | sample 7062181 | NCBI WGS metagenome assembly JABAOH01 (sample SAMN14538630, study PRJNA623070) | marine sediment metagenome | biome: marine biome [ENVO:00000428]; feature: marine pelagic biome [ENVO:01000023]; material: deep marine sediment [ENVO:00002113]; isolation source: pool of 5 deep marine... | reverse complement strand
CTTTGACGTTGTAGGAGAGTACGAGGTGAACCTCACGCTCATCGACGCCGCCGGCCTGAGATCCTCTCAACTGCTGAAGGTCTCCATCCAGGATGCCAGGCCTCCCGCCAGGCCTTCAATCAAGGCCATAGCCTCCGTTTCGGGAGGATGTTTGATGGTCACGTGGGACGCAGTGATGGACCCTGACCTTGATGGATATCGTGTTAGCCGTTGGAACGCGTCCAGCGGTGCGTTCGAAGTCATTGCTGCGGTGCCCTCTGACGCTACCAGCTATTTGGACTGCAATCTCATGTATGACAGCGTGTACTCCTATAGCGTCATCTCCGTTGACGAATCAGGCAAAGAATCGGATCCTTCGCCAATCACAAATGGTAGGACAGCCGCCCCGCAAGAGGCCCTCTCCGACATTCGCCCTTATCAAATGGTCGTAGGAGTCCTCCTCATCCTGAACCTGATTCTGGCCACACTGGTGGTGCTGGTAAGAAGACCGGTGCGGAAGTGAGACGAGGATTTCACCGAAGTCTGCAGTTGCTGGCCGCAGGAACGCCCCACCGGCCATTACCGCAATGTGACCTTGACGGACACTCTTTCAGCACAACGGTATGGGTGGGTGGAAGCGAGACGGCTCTTGACCTTAGAGCGCTAGGACCGGATTATCGCTCTCCTTGCTGGCCGCTCCCCTGGAACAATGTTTAACCAGAGTATCTGTAGTGCGACGAGGCTTCCCAGGATGCTCACACTTGAGTAGAAAATCCCGCTCGAGACTGCAGCAAGGGCGAGCAGGAGGTGAACCATGGGACGCCCACTTTGGCGAAAGCGGACGAGGGTAACCATGAAGGCCGCGAACGCGGAGGTCACCAGAAAGAAAGAGACAGCCAGGGGAGCGGAAATGAAGGACGTTGTGAAGAGCTGGTAGCCAGAACCCCAGGTGATGGTGGCCGATAGGACAAACCCCGCAAACGTGCTCGTTGAAGTGATAATGGCCATAAAGGCCGCCGGGAGGAGGACGCCAGAGGTCGACCAGAGGAGGCTTCGCGTCGATGGTTTCCGGCTGTCCTCAAATGATATCCACCCAGTGATGGCAATGCCCGCTACGGCCAATGTGGGCGCATAGGCCAAGAACCAGGCCAGAGGTGTGGGAGTTTGAAAACCAGTGTATGGTCTGAAGTCGATGCGTGCCAGTGCTGCAACGAGGAATATGATCGGGAATAACGCGAGAATCCATCTCATCGGACCTATCCACCACTCAGAGGCCCTGGCAGAAATGTAAGGCCATAGAGCAAGGGCCAGGAGGAGGAGAGGTGTGGCGAACCAAAGAGCTTGGGCTAGATTGCCGCCCAATCCGGGCAACGGAATGTTGAGAGCCAGGCGCACGACATTGGCCACAGCTAGGGCGTCGGCGCCCCCCACCAAAAGAATTGACCTATAATTGCCTGGTCCAGTGTGGCAGAAAAGCAGGAAACTGAGCCCAAGAGCAGCAAGTTGCAGTGCAACAAGCCCAGATTGAAGCGTGTCGAACACGATGATGGACAGGGGTTGGAGGCCTTCGGATCCACCGAGGATAACTGCAGGCCCCAGGAAGACCACAATGGTGAGGATGACATAGCCGTAGGAGACAGGACGGAGAACAGCTATTCCTGCGTTCACAACAGGAGGAGAGGGCCTCACAGATGCCACCGCCACAGCGGCAGTCTACTAGTCAGGGCTCCTTAAGTCTTCCGCCGATTCCGTCAACGGTATGCGCCGAAGAATGGGAGGAATCCACCAGACCTGTGCCGCTGATAAATGGATGGCCTCGCTTCTACGGAGGAGCCGTGGAATTGCCAAGGCCCTGGCTTACTACCTGAGGCCTATTTCATTTGCGATCGCGTGAACCTTCCCCACTTTCCGGCAAGTGTACGGGGATCTTTGCTGTACCCGAGACCATGGATGCCATGCGGCTCCAATTCGCTGGCACCGCCGAGAAATAGAAGTGACCCAGAACGGTACTAGTTAGTAGGTAGAAGAAAAGGTCGTGGAAGGCTAGAGTTGCATCCCTCCCCCCGAAAATTGCCTGGAGCCAGTCCAAGTTCCCAGGGTAGTACAATGCGAAGCCCGTCAATCCCATCACAAGGAAAAAGAGTGTATCCCCCCAGAGCAGGAGCTTCTGGTATGAACAGTACTTCCTGCCCCTGAAGTATCCCCGGCCCTGCCCATCGTAAGTCACATGCTCTGGGTATTCCTTAGAGAGTCCGATAAAGTTGAGGGCGAGCCTGATGGCCACGGTAATATCATCACGGGTGATTCGGACTAGGGTTTTCCACTCCCCGGCCACGAAGAGCGCTACAAAGTGGAGGGGTATGTTTACGATCACTATGAAGGCAGCTACCATGTGTGCCGTCAAGGTCCAGCCGCCGAAGATAGGCTGCTTTGCTAGCATGCTCCACCCTGTGGCGACGAAGATGAGCAAGAGGCCTAGATGTATCACATGGGTCACTCTGGCAGTTAGGGAGTGCCTTTCGACCTCGACCATTGAGGGATTCCCCAACCACGGGTGGTACTTCTTGGGGTCCCAGACCCTCCGCCTGAAGACGTGGAACCCTATAAGCACAAAGGTAAGAATCAGCGCCGTCTGGCCGAGCAAATTGGCGGTCTCCTTGGTCAGCTTGAACTCAAAAGCAGGCCCCGCTGGCCTGGTGAGGAGCACTTCCCCCTCTGCGAGAGATATCACGTAAACCATGGATGTATAGCTGTGGGCCCTGCCTATGCCCCACTCGCTAACGGCGAAGTCCACGAGGACGGAGCTTTCATCCTTGAACTGGTAGTAATGAGCGGTGTCTGTGGTCTGCAATGGACGGTGAAACTCGATGATATATCTCGAGCCCACAATGGCGAAGGAGTCGAGGGTTACGATGTTCGTTGGGGCGGGAACGGGACTCCGCTCCGTCTGCTCCACTAAGTAGCTGAAATGGTCCGCAGGTTGCCCTGAAGGTCCCTTCCTCGAGACGATTATCATCTCGTTGCCCGCTGCCATGGGACGTCCTCGTCCCGACTTGTCGAGTTCCACAGCGAAGTATACCATCTCCGGGTCGTCCGGTGCCACAGGGTAGTCGAAAGACACGCGGAAGTAGATGTCCGTGTCATCTCGGGCCAGCTGGACGAAGAAAGTCAAGAGGAAGGAGCCTTGGGTTGTGTTCACTTGGTGCGTCGGGGCCGCGTTCCAGTCGACGGGTTCCGAAGCCCCTGTGGCCACACCGCCCGTATGGAGCGTCACGACTAGCAGGATTCCCAATGCGAAGACGGGAAAGGATGTACGGCGCAATGCTGGGGTGGACATTGTATGGGGCTCCGTTTGCCGTGTCGGGCTCTAGAACTTCATCTTGTAGACGACGTACACCATGGAGAGAAGGTAAAGCACGAACAGGATCTCTGCGAGGTCAGTGACGTAGGAGACGCCGACTATCTCGCCGAGCTGTCCCAGAGGGTAGACTATGATCGTGAACAGCCCGACCCCGATGAGGCCTTGCTCCACTCTCTTCGGTATCCTGCTTCGTACGATGGCGAACATGGTTATCAGGAATATCGTCGAGAAGAGGAGTCCGTGGGAGTGGGCGATGGGAATGCGGAAGTGGTACTCGACCCTTGCTCTCATCCATAGGATCATAACGTAGCCCACGGAGGCCCAGATGGCAATCCAGACCATGCCGGTCATTATTGCCAGTTTCTCCAGTCCCGTCATCTCAGCCTTGGCTTCCATTCATTCTGCCTCCTGCCTCCTTCCGGAGGCCCTGGAATTATTAGTGAAGAGATGCATTACGATTTGTGACATTATTGTAATTATCTTAAAGAGATTACATCATTGGTATCATAACACATGCGTAGTCGCGTCTTTTTCATCATTTGTTTAACACTTATCGCCGAGAAAGACGGACTCCTCCCCGAGGTTCTGGATGCCCAAACGGCAGTTCAGCCTTCCAGCACGATGCTTTCCAGGATGATGGAATCTCCAGCACTTCCGTGTATGACGAGTTCAGCCTCGGGGAAGGTCGTGCTCCCTCTCAAGGCCTCATAGGCCTGACGGAGGCTTTCCACAGAGTAGCCGGATACGTCCCCCACCCTGAGGACAATCTGTCTGACCGCCTGGGCTCCTTCAGACTTCAGATGCCCTTCAGCCTGTTCGAGGACCTCTTCCATCAATGCGTATTCGTGCATCTCACTCCCCCTCAGCCATATCCCCAGTCCTCCGCGGCTTCAGTAACCCTCCTCAAGAGTTCTGGTAGGGCAGCCCTCACCCGGGGACTCGGGGGAGAGCCTATCCTCTGCATGCTTCCAATCTCCACCCCGAAGATCCTGATGCGATGCGGGACTTCCAACCCCGCGCCTCTCGCCACCTCAAGGGCCTCTGGAAGACCTGCGTAGTGGGCCGAGGGGACAGCAACGGGTGTCAGATCCACGGGCGTTAACTCTCTCACCGTCCCGGGGTTCTCTCCTTGGACTGCGTCCACGACGATGGCGTCGTCGAAGCCCTCTAGTAATTCAGCTAGATAGAGACCGGCCATGCTACTGGACCTTACCTCGACCCAGGGTCCCACGGCATCCCTAACCAGGTCGGCAGCTTCGAGGGCGATGCCATCATCCCCTAGAAGATCGTTCCCGAGGCAGAGGATGAGGAGCTTCATGGTCCTGAGCTATCCCTCCTGATCTCCCGCACCAGGCAGCCCTTCGAGTCCATGATGCGGACCCTAAGCGGCATGTGACCTGGAAGGGAGTGGGTGGCACAGGCGTGGCAAGGGTCGTAGGCCCTGAAGGCCATCTCCACCTGGTTGAGTATGCCATCATTCACTTCGCCACCTTTGATCATGGCCCGGGCGGCCTTCTCCACGGACATGGCAATCCTGGCAGAGTTGTGCTGGGTCGCCACTAGGAGGTTCGCCTTGGTGAGGATGCCCCGATTATCGCTCTGGTAGTGATGAATCAGGACTCCCCGGGGAGCCTCCACCACGCCCATGCCCTCCGAAGGCGTCTCCGTAGGGATCGTTCTGATGTCCTTGCTCGTGATGTCCGGATCGTTGACGAGTTCCTGGAATCTCTCCGCTGCGTACACAATTTCCACCACCCTCGCCCAGTGGTTAGCCAGGGTGTGGTGAACTGGCCTGTCACCCAGGGTCTCGAAGAACTTCTCGTAGAGCTCCTGCGCCTGGGGGGTAGCCATGCCTTTGGAGGCGTTGAGGCGAGCGAGGGGTGCTACACTGTAGATGCCGCTCTCCTCGCCATCGACGAAACCTTTCCAGCCCAGCTTCTTCAGATAGGGGAACTTGACGTAGGTCCACGGTTCGGAGTGCTCCGTTATGTAGTCCTGGTACTTCTGCACCGGGAACCTCTCAACCTCATGGCCCTTTGGGTCGACGACGCGAATCAGACCATCGTAGAAGTTGACATGCTCGTCCGAGTCAATGAGGCCCATGTAGTGGGTTCTGTGGGTGTAGGCGTCGGAGGTGATGGCTTTTACGTAGTCTGCGTTGCCGAGGATGACGTTCTCGACGAGTTCCTCGCAGAAGAGGGCGAACTTCAACCCTCGATCAGCCACCTCCTTGAAACGGTCCCGTGCCTCCTCCGCAACGCCTTTGGCCACACCGCCGGGAAGGCCGAAGACGGGATGGATGACCTTGCCCCCGATTTCCGTGATGATGCTTCTGAGGTCCTTCCTCATGGCGATGACTTTCTTCCCGATCTCCAGGCCCGCCTTCTGGATTACGCCCAGGACGTTCCTCTCGGCCTTCGGTGCCGTCGGTCCTACGACGAAGTCCGGTCCGCCCAGGAAGAAGAGGTGGAGCGAGTGGTCCTCTAGCATGAAGATGCTGTAGATCATTTCCCGGATCTTCTTCGCCGTCTCGGGCGGGTCCACCTTGAAGAGGTCGTCCAGGGCCTTGGTTGCCGCGGTGTGGTGGGCCGTCGGACAGACGCCGCAGATACGGGAGGTGATTTGTGGGGCGTCCTCGGCCTGCCGGCCCACGAGGAACTTCTCGAATCCCCTCAGCTCAGGGATCTGGAAGTATGCCCGAGAGACATCACCCTTCTCATCCAGGAATATCGATATCTTGCCGTGACCCTCCAAGCGGGTGATGGGGTTCACCGTAATCTGCTTAGCCACTTATCTTCACCTCCTTTCTCGACGTCAACGGGAGACGAGCCAGGGAGTACCTGTAGAAGACCCCCAACGGGTCCGGCATCTTCTGGAAGATTCGAAGCAGCTCCTCTTCGTCGTCGCTCTCGATGATCGAGGACAAGAAGGAGACGCCCTTGGCGCCCTGGTCCTTGACCTCGTCCATGGGTCCGAAGCAGCCGGTGCAAGGCATGTGACCCTTCACGCAAAGGGCCTCACAACCCCCCCGGGTCACCGGGCCGAGACAGAGCACCCCCTGGGCCAGGAGACACATCTCGGGGTCGATCTCCACTTCGTGGACCCGCTTGATCTCGGAGACCAGCAGCTTCTCGGGCTTTGAGTCATTCAGCGCACACTCGTAGCAGAGGGCGCGGTCGCTCGCGAGGATGGCTCCCTCTGGTGGGAGTTTTCCACTCAGGAGGGTCGTGACGGCGTTGGCGACGATGTTGGGGGTGGGGGCACACCCAGGAATATAGTAGTCCACCTTGATGACTTGGTCGAGGGCCTTCACCTCGTTCCAGAACTCCGGCAGCTCCACGGTACCGCCAGTAATCTTGAACTTCGTCAGGGGCTCCTTGCCATCTCCCTCTTCCACCGTGGGCCCGGAGTGGTAGTAGTAGTCGAAGATCGTCTCCCTGTTCCACTGATTCGCGAGGCCGGGCACACCGCCGAGGTGGGCGCAGGCGCCGAAGGCAAAGACTAGCTTTGACTTCCTGCGGAGGAGTTTGGCCATCTCCGCCTGCTCCGAAAGGCGGATGGCGCCGTTGATGAAGCTGGCCGTGATACTCTGGTCCTCCATGGCCTCGACGTCCTCGACCTTGAAGTCCAACGCCACGGGCCAGAAGACAATGTCTACGGCATCCACGACTTCCAGTATCTTCTCCGCCAGGTCGACAACGGCCTCCTCACAGCCGCCACACGATGCGCACCAGTAGAAGGCCACCTTGGGCTTCTCCACCATCCTACTCGCCTCCATCTTCCCTCAGAGGCCCTAGATCCCGGATTTGCTGCGTGATCTCGTCGGCTACCCGGCGGAGCTTCTCAGGCTCTGAGGCGGAGATCCACTCTAGTCGGAGGCGATCGGGGTTCACGCCCAGCTGGGGCAGCAAGATTTTCAGGAGAAGGAACCGACGAAGGGCCTTGTAGTTCCCCTCCCGGTAGTGGCAGTCCCCTGGATGACAGCCACACATCAGGACGCCATCGGCGCCCTGTTCGAAGGCTGAAAGGACGAACTGCGGGTCGATCCGTCCCGAGCACATGGTCCGGATGAGCCTCACGTTGGGAGCGTACCTGGCCCTCGCGACGCCCGCTGCATCTGCTGCGATGTACGTACACCAGTTGCAGACGAAGGCCACTATCTTGGGCTCGAAGACCTCGAGCTTCTTCTCTACCTGCATCATGCCAACAACCCCCAAAGCTCCTCCATGATCTGCTCGTCCTCGAAGAGCTTCTGGCCTATGGCAGAACTCGGACAGGCAGCCACACAGACTCCACAACCCTTGCAAAGGGTCTCGTTTATCCTGGCCACGTTCTTCTCGTGGTCGAATTCGATGGCGGTGTACGGACACAGGGGCACACAGACCTGACAGCCGGAACACATGGCCTCCTCCACGTAGGCCAGGTTGGGCTCCTGTGTGATGAATCCCTTCGACGTTAGGGCGATGGCTTCAGCGGCGGCGGCCTCCGCTTGCGCCACGGTCTCCGGTATGTCCTTCGGCCCTTGGCAGGCTCCGGCGATGTAGATCCCATCGTTGACTGTGGCCACTGGGGCCAGCTTGGGATGCCTCTCCAGGAAGAAGCCCTCGGTGGAACACCCGATGTTGAGCATGCGCCGCACCTCTTCTTTGTCCTTCTGGGGCTCAAGGGCGACGCTCAGGATCACCATGTCCACAGGGACCCTTCGGATCATGCCAAGGAGGGTGTCCTCGGCCACCACCACTAGCTTGCCCTCCTCCTCCGGCGTCTGGGCTATGTCGGTGACCTCCGCGACCTTGCCGCGGATGAACTGGACCCCCTCCGAGAGGAGACGCTTGTAGAACTCCTCATAGGCCTTGCCCGGGGCCCGAATGTCGATGTAGAAGTTGTAGATCTCCGCTCCTGTCCTCTCTTTGATCAGGTGAGCATACTTCAGGGAGTACATGCAGCAGACCTTGGAACAGTACGCGTTGAAGTTCTCGTCCCTGGAGCCTACACAGTGAACGATGGCCACCGACTCCGGCTTCCGACCGTCCCGGCGTACGATGTCCCCACCTGTGGGTCCGTTGGAGGAGGCCAAGCGCTCCATCTCCAGGCCATTGTAGACGTTGGGGAGCCTGCCATATCCATAGGCCCTGATCTTGGAGGCGTCGAAGATGTCGAAGCCCGTTGCGACGATGATGGTGCCCACCTCGTACTCCTCGATGACCTCCTTCTGGTCGAACCGGATGGCGTCCCGCTCTCCACAGGCGTCCACGCAGGTCTTCTTGCAGTTGTGGGAGATGAACTCGATGCAGGTCCTGGGATCGATGACAGCTACCAGCGGGACCGCCTGAGGGAAGGGGATGTAGATGGGCTTCCGCTTCCCGAGGCCCAAGTCGAACTCGCTAGGGAACTTGGGGGTCTTGTAGACGCACTGCTCGATGCACTCGAAGCAGCCGACACAAGCCTCCTCGTCCACGTACCGGGGCTTCCTCCGAATCTTGAGCTTGAAGTTGCCGACGTAGCCGTCCACCTCGATGGGCTCGGAGTACGAGAGGAGCTTGATGTTGGGGTGGTTTTTCACCTGGGTCATCTTGGGGGCTAAGATACAGGCCGAGCAGTCCAGGGTGGGGAAGGTCTTGTCGAACCGCGCCATGTTACCGCCGATGGAAGGGTCCCTCTCCACCAAGTAGACCTGACGACCGGCGTCCGCAGCAGTGAGGGCGGCTTGGATGCCGGCGATGCCCCCGCCAATGACGAGGACCTCGTCTCTCACGGGCACCTCCTTGCGCTCCAGGGGGGTGTGCCTCACCACGCGCCGAATGCCTGCGGATAGGAGGGACTTGGCCTTTTCCGTCGCCTGCTCGCGGTCCTCGGTGACCCAGGACACGTGCTCCCGGATGTTCACCATGTGGACGAGGAAGGGGTTGGTTCCGGCCTGCTCCGCGGCACCGCGGAAGGTGGCCTCGTGGAGGAGGGGAGAGCAGGAGGCCACTACCACCCTGTTGACCTTACCCTGTCTCAGGTCCTCCTTCACAAGATCCTGTCCCGGTGAGGAGCACATGAACTTGTACTCTCGGGCGACGGTCACGTGGGCCAGGCCCTTGGCATACTCCACCAGGGCCGGCACGTCGACCACGCCCGCTATGTTGAAACCACAGTCACACACGTACACCCCGACTCTGGGCTCATCGTTCGTCATAGCGCTTCCCCCACTAGCTCGATGAGGTCCACAACTTTGAGGGAGTCCTCCAGTCCTACCGTCTTCACGGCATCGAGGAACATGACGTAATCCTTCGGGCACGCCACTACCAAAGTGTCCACACCATCGATGCTGGCGGCCTCCTTGACACGCATCTCGGCGGGCCTCTCTCTCTGCCCCGGCACCTCGGACATCCAGATCCTTCCCCCGCCAGCGGCGCAGCAGAAGCTGTTGGCCCTGCATCGAGGCATCTCCACCAGATCGGCCCCCAGGGCCCTCAGGACGTTTCGTGGAGCGTTGTATACGCCGTTGTACCGTCCGAGGTAGCATGGATCGTGGTATGTCACCCGACGGTTGAGCTTCCGAGAGATCTTCAAGCGGCCCGACTGTATGCACTCGTCCAAGAGTTCCGTGTAGTGCAGTATCCGACCGCCGTTCAGCCTCGGATACTCGTTCTTCAGGGTGTTGTAGGTGTGGGGGTCGGTGGTGACGATATCGCGGTACTTGCAGTTCTTGAGCTTCTCGACGTTGTCCTCTCTGAGCATCTCGAAGAGGCCCTCCTCCCCAACGCGGCGGGCGTCATTCCCGGAGTTTGTCTCCCCGTCGTGCAGGATGCCGTAGTCCAGCTCCATAGTCGAAAAGACCTTCCCCACCTGGGCTGTCACGTCCTGGAGGCGGTTGTCGTAAGAGGCGTAGTCGCCGACGTACCAGAGGTACTCAACCTCCGTCTCCCGGGCGTCCCTGACGGGAACTTCCAGCTTCTCCGTCCAGTCAGCCCTGCTCCTCGGTCCTATACCGAGGGAGTTTCCGTACCTGCCCAGGCTCACCAGGGCTGCCTGGAGGTTCTTATCGAAGTATCCCTGCTCCACCAGGTAGCGGCGCATCTCCACGATGAGAGGTACGTGCTCTATCTGCAGCGGGCAGGCTTCCATGCAGGCAATGCAGGTGCCGCAGGCCCAGAGGGTCTCCTGAGGGAACTCATTACCGGCCACAGGCTTTGGCGTGGACGGACCCATCCCCTTGAAGCTGGCATATAGCTCCAAGATCAGCTTCCTTGGAGAGATGGGGAGGCCACTGAGGTAGGCGGGACAGACATCTTCACAGCGTCCACACCGTATGCACGCGTCTAGGTGAACCAACTGAACCCAAGAGAAGTCCGATACCTTGCTCAGCCCCGAGGGCTCCAACGAAGCGGGGGCCTCCAGGCGACGGGCCGCCAGATCGTCGGAGAACATCAAGCTGCCGAAGCCGGCCAGTATGTGGAAGGCTTTGGAGAACGGGATGTACGCAATGAAGGCCAGGGCTCCAATGGCGTGGACCCACCAGAGACTCAGGTGGAGGTCCCACGCAGCGGTGGTGCTCGTGCCAGCGGCCCCTACCAAGGCGGCGATGCCGACGCCGAGGGGCGACCACTCCTGGGCGAAACTGGTGCCATCGATGTATATGCGGAAGCCCTCAGCTATGAAGCCCGTCAGTCCCACGATGACCAGGAGGCTCAGGAATAGCCAGTCTCCGAAGATGACCTGGCCGAGGGAGGCGCCTTTGGGCACGGCGTCCGCCTCGTATCCGAGGCGCGGGGCCCTGTGGAAGGCCCTGCGCACAATCATCATCCCCAGCCCGACGAGGAAGAGGATGCCGAAGATGTCCAGGAAGAGGGAGTAGACTAGGTAGGTGGTCCCGCGGAGGAAGGAAAAGTTGAAGAAGAGCTTGGTGACGTCCTCGTCTATGGTGAGGATGACGGTCCCGATGAACAGGACGATGAAGCCCCAGAGGATGAGGTCGTGGGCGATACCGGCGTAGGTATCCCCCTTCCATATGCGGGAGCGAAATAGGGTGAGCTTCCTCAGAGCGTCCACGAACCTGCCCAGAAGGCGGTTCCAGCGACCCGACTCCCGGGCCTTCAGGTATCGCCTCGCCCGGAGCCAGATTCCGAGAATGAAGAGTGCAGCGGACAGCGTGGCCAAGCCATAGAAGGTAATCTTTACCCATCCGGGGAAGGCATCGAACACCACCCTCCCCGCTTCCGTCGCCATCATCCACCTCGCACGGCTTTCAGCCTTTCAACGAGGGGGGGCACGACGTCGAAGAGGTCCGCCACTGACCCGTAGTGAGCGACGTCGAAGATGGGGGCCGATTTGTCCTGGTTTACTGCGATTATCAGCTCCGAGTTCTTCATTCCCTCTACATGCTCTGGTGCGCCGCTGACACCGAGGGCAAGGTAGAGGCGGGGCTTCACCGTCAAACCCGACCTGCCGACCTGGCGCGACCTGGGGAGCCACTCCTGGTCGATGAGGGGCCTCGTCCCGCAGACGGCCCCGCCCAAGGCCTCCGCTAGCTCCTCAATCATCCCCAAGCTGTCCTGGCTCCCTATGCCACGCCCGGCGGCCACAAGGATGGGGACCTTCGAGATGTCGACCCCCACGACCTCGGGCTCGATGTACCCCTTGAACTGTATCCGGGAGGGTTCCAAGGCCACGTGGGGCTCCACGACCTGCACCGCGGGAAGCTCTTTCCGCATCCCCTGCTCCTTCGGGTAGTTGCCAGGGGATAGGAGGACTATGCCCATCCCGTCGGAGATTTCGCAACGAGAGACGATCTTCCCCCCGTAGATCTTGCTCTCCACGACGAACGTGCCGTCTTCAGCGACCACGCGGGAGGCGTTCCCAACCACCTTCGCGCCCAGGGAGACCGAGAGGGCTCCCGTCAGGTCCATCCCCGAACTCGTGTTGCCTACGAGGAGGAGGGCCGGTGACAGTTCCTCGAGGGCGGGCAATAGCGCCTTGACGCTCGTGTCAGGGTCGAACTCTGCCATCAGCTTATGGCGGATGATTTGAAGCTTGTCTGCTGCCAGGGGCAGGGCCTTGAAGGGCTCAGTCTTCTCGGTAAGGATGAGGCAGTGGAGCTCGGACTTGGTGGTGTCAGAGAGCCTCCGACCACACGCGAGAAGCTCCAGAGAAACGTCTGCCAGCTCCCCCTTCCGATGTTCAGCGATGACCGCGATGGAGGCCGGACTCAAAGGACACCACGCTCCCTTAGAATAGACACGAGACGGTCGGTGATCTCATCCGGGCTTCCCGCAACGATCTCCGCCTTCGACACTTCAGGCTTCACCATCTGCATGATCTTCACGCCGCTTTCTGCCTCCGGCGGCGACGAGACCTCCTGCGGGGTCAGGGTTCTCATGACCACCCTGACCTTGCTGACGGGAACGTACCTCGGGGGCTTCTCCGCGGATCCGATTCCGATGATGGCAGGCAGGGCTACTTCCATCACGGCGAGGAGACCACCGGGATATTCCTTTTCCACCACCGCCTTGGAGGCGCCAGACTCAATGGTGACCCTCGAGACAGAGCCGGTATAGGGCAGATCAAGGTGTGCGGCTAGGAGCCCTCCCAGGCTACCATCAAGGTCGTCGACGGCCATGACGCCCGTCAGTACCAGATCGCATTCCATCTCCCTGAGCGACGAGACCAGAAGGGAGGCCAACCTGTGGTTGTCCCTCCACCTTCCGAAGTCGGACGTAAGCTTCACTCCCTCATCCGCTCCCTTCGCAAGTGCCGATGCAAGGGCGTTGTCCGCCTCCTCGGCCCCCACGACGATCACAGTGACTTTTGCCTGAACTCGCTCCTTGAGAATCAGGGCCTGCTCCAGGGCATGCTCGTCTAACTCGCTGGTGATGTATCTGATGCTCTGCTCCTCGAGGGACAGCCCGTCGGGAGCCAATTCCAACTCTTCCACGACATCGGGGACCATTCGCTGGACTACAACGACGTGCAATCTCCTACCTCCCGTTGAGACCCGCGGACTCCGCCAACAGGTCAATTATCTCCTTGACCGCCAACTTTCCTTCGAGGCCAGCCACCTTGATGGCGTCCTGGAACCTTGAGATCTCCAGGGGGCACGCCACGGCAAGCACGTCGGCCCCGGTTCTGGCGGCCTCCTGAACCCTGACGACGGGGAGCTTTTCCCGCGTGTGCTCCCAGATGAAGCTGTCCAACCAGACTCCTCCGCCGCCGCCCCCACAGCAGACGCTGTCCTCCATGATCCGCTTCATCTCCACGAGCTTGACTCCCGGGATACTCTCGAGGAGGACTCGCGGCGCAGTGTACTCACCGTTCCTGCGGCCTAGGTAACAGGGGTCATGATAAGTCACCTTGAGGCCGAGCTCCTTCTTCATGAGCTTCTCCAGTTCGGGCAACCTCTCCTCGAAAAACTGGGTGTAGTGCTGGACCTTGTAGGTCCCACCGTGCAGCGGATATTCGTTTTTGAAGGCGTTGTACGCGTGAGGATCGGTGACAAGAATCTCGTCGAACTCCCGTTGAGAGAGGTGTTCGAGGTTGTGCTCCATTAGCATCTCGAAGAGACCGATCTCGCCTCCGAGCCTCCTCGTATCACCCGTGCAGTGCTCGTCGCGCCCAAGGATGCCAAAACTGACGCCCATGGCGTTGAGAAGTCGTGCGAAGGCTTGGGTCGTCGGTATGTTGGTTGCGTAGTATGACGGGAAACACTCGACGAACCACAGTATATCGGCCCTGTCCCCTTTCTTCAGGATTGGGACGTCCACACCCGCATTCTCTTTCCATGCGTCTCTCTTTCGGGGGGATTCGCCGAAGGGGTTACCGTATCGAGCGGAGTTCTCGAAGGCCCTCTGCAGCTCCTCGGGGACGCCGCCACCCCTTACCAGAACCTCCTCCCGGAGGGAAGGAATGAGCCTGTCCGTCAGAGGGACCCTACTAGGGCACCTCAGGCTACAGTTGTAGCAGGCCACGCAGAGCCATATGGCAGAGCTGCGGAGCACATCATCGATTCGGCCCGCCCGTAGGGCACCCAACATTCTCCTGGGTGGAAAGTCCATGGCATACCCGTGGGGGCAGGCGCCCGTGCAGAGGCCGCACTGGATGCAGTTCAGAATTCGCTGGCCCTCGGCCGTTTCTGAGAGGTGTCTGAGAAAGAGTTCCCCGGCCGTTGGCCTAGGGCTCATCGGGTTCGCGCCTGCAATATTCATGCCAGACAAGTCTGAGTCTCGCATAGCGAGTCATCTCCTCTCTGTTTGACCTACCTACTCTTTCCCTCTTGTCTTACATTTGACAACAGGCAAACAGAGGCATCAGCTCGATCCAGGGCTACTCTCCCGGTTGTCATCTGAATCAATCCCGCATCCCGCAAAACCAATGACCAAGTGAATATGCATGGGGTTAGTGATTATACTGAATATATACATTTAATCAGACTATATGGCTCGCAATGAGCCCTTAGATTGGGAACGTGGCAATCGCTCTAGAGGAGGGGAGCCTAATCGCCTTCTGGTACGGAAAACCACGATGCCACGTAGCCGAGGCCGCCCAAGAAGACCCCAAGGGCGCCGATGGCCATGAAGATGGCGATTGGCAGGGGGTAGGCGGCAAGGATCATCTCGTGAACCTCCGCAGACGTCATCTCCTGACCTCCGGCAAACCTCGGTAGGAGGGCCGCGCCGCCCACGTAACCAGCGAGCATCATGAGGCCTCCGCCGACCAAGGCGCCCACGTTCATGAGCACCAGATGGAGCCAGGCAAACAGGTTCTTCGAACCGGTATAGGGCCTGCCCAGGCCCACCTCGATGTGCTGGTAGAAAAGAGCACTGACGGCTGTACCTACTACACCCACCAGGATGAAGCCCACAAAGCCCACGGTGAGCCACGTTCCCGCACTCCCGGAGGCAACGATTCGAGACGCTGTGGGCGTCCCGTAGACAGCCAGGTAGAGGAGGACCACGACCAGAATGAGGGCGATTCCGCCCTGGATTATGGCCCCCAGCATGAATCTCGAAGCCCACACGCTGCCCGCTCTGGATTCTGCCGCCATAGAAGTCGCCGTCGCACGATTCTCACCATAGTTTTTAACATTATGGCTTTTACTTTAGGAACGATTTGGTTTGGTCGCCGATGCGGTCGTCGCATATCCCGAGCTAGTGCATGACGAAGCCGCCGTCCACGACCATGATTGTACCCGTCTGGAAGCTGGAGTCGTCCGAAGCCAGGAAGACGGCCTTACGTGCAACTTCTTCTGGGGTGGCCATCCGGCCCAGGGCCGTCTCCTCTTCCAGCTCCCTCCTCTCCTCCTCCGTCAATACGGCCATCGCCTCAGTGGCTATGCTTCCGAGGGCGAGGCAGTTGACGTGCACGTTGTAAGCTCCCAGGTAGCTGGCCATGGACTTCGTCAGGGCTAGAAGGCCGCCCTTGGCAAGGAGGTAGGATATCCCCACAACATCCCCCGTGAGAGCTGGCGTGGAGCTGACCAGAACTATGCGGCCGCCTTCTGAGCGCTTGAGGTGAGGTATGGCCGCTTGGATGCAGTATACGGAGCCGAGGAGGTCGACCTCCAATGGCTTCATCAGCTCCTCCTCCGACAACTCCTCAAAGGGCTTGAACCACTCCTCACGTCGAAAAGGGTGGCCAGCGTAGCAGATCAGGATGTCCAGCCCCTCGAAAGTATTGGCTACCTCCTCGACTAGACGGTAAGCCTGGTGGCGATCGGAGACATCAGCCTTGATGGCGATCGCCCCTGTTCCTGTTCTTCGCACCTGGTTGGCCAGGCTCTCCGCCCTTTTCCGAGCAGAGGAGTAGTGGATGCCTATACCTTTGGCCCCCGCTCGGGCGAACTCCAGCACAGTGGCCGATCCCACGCCCCCGCTGCCACCGGTAACAAGGGCCACCTTTCCCTTCAGCTTCTCTGCCATCGAGGGGGAAGAGCAGCAGAATAATAAAGGAGTTACCCTGAGTGGTTAAACCGCAGTCTATCCAGGGAGAGGGGCTACCCATCCCCCTGTAAACCCTCGAGGACCTCGACGATGCTATTGACCCCTGGAAATCCTCTCTCCGCGAACCTGACGACGTATTGGCGGTCGATGACGTAGGTCGTTGGCGCGATGGTTCCGTCCTCCTCCACGGCACGAAAGTCTCTGGCACACTCCTTGGCCTCATCCATGAGGAAGGGGAAGGGAAGGTTGTTCCTGTAGGCGAAGATGCTCTGGAACCGCTGGTTGGCTGGGCTGACGCCGATGATCTCAGCGGTGTGAGCCTTGATTTCCTTGGCGCGGTCTCTGATGTCACACAGGTACTGGGTGTTCTCGGGGGAGCTGTCCCCAGGTGGGCAGAAGATGAGGACGAGGTTCTTCCTGCCAAGAAAGTCCTTAGTGTCCATGATGCGGGCGTAGGTAGCCGGCAAGTGAAACTTTGGAGCCTGCTCGCCTAAGGGTATGGGTTCCAAGGTCCACTTCTCCTCTGAGGAACGAGCTACGCCCTCTTCCGTCAAATAGTTTCACCCGTCGGCTGGTTTCACTGAAACTATTTGTATCTTCCAGGCCTAGTAAGGACGGGGAAGGTCTTGTTCCTAGGAGCCCACGTACCCATAGCTGGAGGACTGCAGAAGGCCCCTGAGAACGGGAAGAAGATAGGCTGCGAAGCCATCCAGATATTCTCGAAGAACCAGAGGCAGTGGAGGGCAAGGCCTCTGGGGGACGAGGAAGTGGACGCCTTCAAGGCGGGGGTGAAGAAGGCGGGCATTGCCTCGGTGGTCATTCACGACTCCTACCTGATAAACCTGGCAGATCCGCAGGAGGAAGGCCTCAAGAGGTCGCGGGAGGCGTTTGTGGAAGAGATGGAGAGGGCCCAGCTGCTCGGTGTGAGATA
>JABAOH010031115.1_pt1 | contig 17197 bp, 24 predicted proteins | sample 7062181 | NCBI WGS metagenome assembly JABAOH01 (sample SAMN14538630, study PRJNA623070) | marine sediment metagenome | biome: marine biome [ENVO:00000428]; feature: marine pelagic biome [ENVO:01000023]; material: deep marine sediment [ENVO:00002113]; isolation source: pool of 5 deep marine... | reverse complement strand
CCAGGAAAATCGCTGATCGCCGCCCCACGGCCAACTTCCTTAACCTAAGGATAGCAGTACCTAGCTGCGACAATCATGGAACGGGGACTCAAGGTGCCCGATCGGACCCCCTAAATTACCGACGGGCTTGCGAATATAAGTCTTACAACTTGAAATCTTCGCCTAGATATACCTTTCTAACGTTTTCATTATATAGGATATCTTCCGGTGTGCCTGCTGTCAGGACATGCCCTTCATTCAGGATGTAGGCACGGTCACAGATCTTGAGCGTTTCTCTGACGTTATGGTCAGTGATCAGCACGCCGATCCCCAACTCCTGTAAGTGTCTGATTAACTGTTGAATCTCCAGCACCGAAATGGGGTCTACACCAGCAAAGGGCTCATCGAGCAGCATGAAACGCGGTTCGCTCGCAAGCGCGCGCGCGATCTCGACACGTCTGCGTTCGCCGCCGGAGAGGCTAATACCGCGCGTGTCGCGACGTTCAGCAATGTGCAAATCGGTCAGCAACTGCTCCAGTCGTTCGCGGCGTGCCGCCTCTGTCGTATACGGACGCGTTTCGAGTATGGCCAGGATGTTCTCTTCCACTGTCAGTCCACGAAAGACAGAAGGTTCCTGCGGCAAGTAGCCGAGCCCGAGTTGGGCGCGCTTGTGCATCGGCAAGTGACTGATATGAACGTTGTCCAGCATGATATCGCCGCTGTCCATAGGGATGAGGCCCACGATCATGTAGAAACACGTCGTCTTGCCGGCGCCATTGGGTCCGAGCAACCCTACAACATCTCCGGTCCTGATTTGGAGCGACACATCGTCGACAACGAGGCGGCTCTTGTAGCGTTTGCTTAGATGACTCGCAGACAGGGTACTCACTGATTGTCCGCCCCTTTCCCGGCGGCGCGTCCTTCCCCTTTTTTTGGTCGCATCAGTACGTAACAGCGCTCTTGACCTTCATTTCCCTTGCCAACGAAGCGACCAGTCTGCATGTCGTAATGAACTTCCGCACAACGCAGTTCCGATCCCTGTTGATACAACTCGACTTTCCCGAACATGTCCAGTTTTTGCGTCTTGACGTTGTAAATCGCGCGCTGTGATTTCGCTTTGATACCAGGTTGTTTGTCAGATGACTGACGTTCAACATCGACCGGCTCACCGAAAGCTTTGAATAACTCAATCTCCCCTTCACGCATGAGCACCTGGACGCGGTCGGCCTGAATGGAGAACTCGCCGTCAGTTATGGATACGTCGCCACGATACCAGGCCACGCCCGTCTTATCATTCATTTCGATGGTTTGTGCATAAATATTGATGGGCTGAGCGCTGCCACTGCTCGCGTTCTTCTTGGGGGCGGCACCGCACGGCGCTGTGGCAAGAAGCGCACCTATCAACGGTAGCAGGAAGGTTTTCAGTTTGACAGACATGTTGCGCTAGATGCCGTGGTGTTGCAGCGGACAGCTACGCTATTGGAGCAGGACGCGAAGCTTGGTTGTGGTCGTTTCACTTCCCCTGCTTGAAGGGTCACGCTTTTGTATGATTTTGACGTTCCCTGACAGAATGAGTTCTTTGGCGACGTTGTCATACCACCCTACATCCGCCCAGCCGTTGATCGTTGGGCGCCCGGCCTTGAACTGGACGAAACGAGGTTTTATCAAGTGTACGGTGTGATCGTGCGGGTAGTGTTGCATCATTTGCGCTTCGAGCGTGTACTTGCGCTCACCGCCGGTGTCCATAACGGTCGCGTGAAAATTCTCCATGTAATAATCCGGCTTTCTCTGCGTCTCCGGCGTGAGCCGAGCCCTCGACTCAGGTTGTTCGACGTTGCGCAGGAACCACCACGATGTGGCTGCCGCAAACAGCAGCATGATTCCGACAGCAAACCTGCGCAGGTCCCACTTCATTGGTACGATGTGCCGAAGAAATAAGTGCACCTAGAGATAGCGCTGTAGCTCGGTAGCATATGTTCCCTGAGCATGCATGATCATGTCGCAGACATCTCGTACCGCACCGTTGCCGCCGCCGTGGGGAGTAATCCAATGCGCATAGTCGCGGACGGTCGCGTCAGCGTCATTAACGGCGATCGCCAGTCCGACCCTAAGCATCACCGGCAGATCCAAAACATCGTCGCCGACAAACGCCACCTCGGACGCTGAAAGCCCCAATGCCTGCAACAATTTTTCAAGTACGTTTAGTTTGTCGTCGCAGCCCTGGAATTCATGTTTGACGCCAAGTTCTGCCATGCGCCGTGTGACTGACTCAGACTTGCGCCCGCTGATGACGCTGACCTCCACACCGCTTCGCTGGAGCATCTTGATGCCATGACCATCGCGGGAGTTGAATGCCTTGTATTCCTGACCGTCTGCAGTGAGCAACAGGCGGCCGTCTGTCAATACGCCGTCGACGTCAAAGACTACCAGACGGATGTTGACGGCCAGATCATGCAGCTTATCGTCGATATCCACCGTCGGCACTAAACGATTCCCGCTTTAAGCAGATCATGCATGTTAAGGGCACCGATCACTTCATTTTTGTCGTCAACCACGTAAAGGCCATTGATTCTAAGTTGCCGCATCAGCTCCACAGTTTCCGCGGCCAGTACGCCGGAGGCTATCGTTTTCGGGTTACGATTCATGACGTCAGCGATTTTGGTCCCGTAGACATCCACGCCTTGGTTCAGGGTCCGGCGCAGATCGCCATCTGTATAGATCCCGCAAAGACGGTTGTTTGCATCGACGACGCCTGTCATGCCGAGACCCTTGCGAGTCATCTCCAGTAACGCTTCCTGCAGCGAGGCGTTTTCGCTGACAATTGGAATCTCGTTACCTGTGTGCATCAAGTCTTCGACGTAGAGCAACAGCTGTCGGCCCAGTCTGCCACCCGGATGCGACCGGGCAAAGTCCTCACGCGTAAATTTTCGTGCTTTCAACAGCGCTACCGCTAGAGCGTCTCCCATGGCGAGCACCGCAGTTGTGCTTGCGGTCGGTGACAGGTTGAGCGGACACGCTTCTTTGTCGACGCTCGCATCGAGCGTCACTGCCGCATGTTTGCTTATTGTGGAAGCGGTGTTTCCAGTCAGGGCAATAAGCGTGGCGCCCATGCGTTTGATGATCGGCAAGATAGTTAGGATCTCACTCGTCTCGCCGGAGTTGGAGATGGCCAACACGGTGTCATCCGGTGTGATCATACCGAGGTCACCATGGCTGGCCTCGCCAGGGTGCACGAAGAACGCCGGGGTACCCGTGCTCGCGAGCGTGGCGGCGATCTTTCCACCGACATGCCCCGACTTGCCTATGCCAATGACCACAACGCGACCCTTGCGTCTGGTACACTTTAGAATCAGCTCGCAGGCTTGCGCGAATCGCTCATCGAGACGTTCAGCCAGCTCCGCTACCGCTTTGGCTTCTAGAGCCAGTACCTCGCGACCATGGGCTTGGAATGACAGGCGATCGGCCATACAAGATCCAGGTTATTGCAGATGCGACTTACATGGCGATGAGTATATATAAACGCGGCAAAATATCCTATGTGGTGCCATCGGTGAATGCCGAGACTAACGAAGTCACGGCCACTGTTTTCAAAATTGAAGGAATAATGCGAGGCGGCATTTAGGGGTCCCCAGCGCGCATACAGCAACATCGATCACCGTCAGGTGCTGTGCGATGCGCGTAACCAATCTTTCCAAGCGAGCATGCTGGATTTGAACAACGCTATCGAGATCGCGGAGGTACACAAGCACTTTGGCGCTATTCATGCGTTACGGGGTGTCAGCTTCGCTGTTGCGCGGGGCGAATTCTTCGGCCTGCTCGGTCCGAACGGCGCGGGCAAATCTACACTGATAAACATCGTTGCCGGGCTGACACGCCAGGACTTGGGGCGCGTATCCGTGCTTGGGCATGATGTGATTCGCGACTATCGTGAGGCCAGGCGTTGTCTTGGCGTCGTCCCGCAGGAACTTGTGTTCGATCCGTTCTTCACCGTGCGTGAGGTGCTCCGCATTCAAGCGGGTTATTTTGGTCTTGGCCGTGCCAACGAACGGTGGATCGACGAGCTCTTGGGCGCGCTCGGCCTTAAGAACCAGGCCGAGCGTAACATGCGTGCACTTTCGGGTGGGATGAAGCGACGGGTGCTTATTGCCCAAGCGCTTGTTCACCGTCCCGAGGTCGTCGTGCTCGACGAGCCGACGGCCGGCGTCGATATCGCGTTGCGCAAGTCGCTATGGGATTTCATACGCCGGCTTCATAAGGAAGGGCATACCATCGTTCTCACCACCCACTACTTGGAAGAAGCCGAGGCTCTATGCGATCGGATCGCAATCCTGAACCATGGTAACGTGGTGGCGTTAGATAGCAAGCAAGGTTTGTTGCGTAGAACCGTAGGCAGACCTGTGCAGGTGATCGTAACGGTCGAGGAACCTGTGCCTGCGCTTCCCCAAACGCTGATGGCGAAGCTATACGACACAAACGTCGGGCAGCTCGAGTTTCGACTGGATCGAGATGTCGATTCGATTGTCGATTTTCTTGATCAACTGCGGCGCACAGACCTGCGTATCACTGATCTGCGTACCGAGGAGCCGGACCTCGAGGATGTGTTTCTAGAGCTGANNTTTCGCCAACGTTGCGTGGCAGACACTGGGTGCGCCTATTGTCACGGTGCTGCTGTATCTGCTCGTTTTCGCGCAGGCGTTGGAAGGCAGGGTACGCGCGTTTGAAGATATCAGCTACACCACTTTTCTTGTTCCCGGTCTCATGATGATGGCGGTCATTCAGAATGCTTTTGCCAACAGCTCTTCAAGCCTGATTCAGTCCAAGGTCGCTGGTCATATCGTATTCGTGCTGCTGGCGCCGATCTCCAGCCTAGAGATGTATCTCGCATTCGTCTTGGCAGCAGTCGTGCGGGGTCTCGCCGTCGGCATCGGCGTGGGTCTGGCAGCGGTTGCGTTTGTCCCCTTGCCGGTGCACAGTCCTTTGCTCATTCTGGTGTTTGCATTGCTGGCCAGCGCGGTGCTCGGCACGCTCGGCCTTATTGCCGGTATCTGGGCGGACAAGTTCGACCACGTCGGTGCGTTTCAGAATTTCGTCATCGTGCCATTGTCCTTCTTGAGCGGAGTGTTTTATTCGGTGCAGGCGTTGCCGGGTTTTTGGCAAAAACTGTCGCATTTCAATCCGTTTTTTTACATGATCGACGGCTTTCGTTACGGGTTCTTTGGCGTCTCGGACGTAAACCCGATCCTAAGCCTGACAGTCGTGGGGTTGTTCATGCTGGGGTTGGCCGGAGCAGGTCTCGCCATGTTGCACCGAGGCTATAAGCTGCGTAACTAGATGGGCAATTCCAGCACGGCGCGCAAAACAGGGCGCTCACCCCTTCAATTCAGGTCCTGCCTGACGTATCCTTGTGGGCCTTTGAAATGGCTAAATGGGCCTCGATAATGGTGCTTCAGCGGCGATGCAATCAGAGCAGATCAAGCGCCTGATTGAGCAGGGTCTGGCGGGCGCGCGCGTGAGTGTTTCTGGCGATGGCCAGCACTTCGAAGCCATAGTGGTGTCAGAGCTGTTTGCCAACAAGACGATGGTGCAACAACACCAACTGGTCTATGAGGCATTGGGAGAAAGGATGGGGGGCGAGATCCACGCACTTTCGCTGCGTACGTATACCCCCGAGCAATGGATTCAGCAGCAAGGTCGTATGGAATAGTCACGCAGACGGTAACCAGAGGTAACGCGGTATGTCAGTACAGGACAGAATCAGACAGCAGGTCACATCGGACAAGATCGTGCTCTATATGAAAGGTACGCCGGGCGCACCGCAATGTGGGTTCTCGGCACGCTCCAGTCAGTTGCTGGATGCCTGCGGCGCCGAATTCACGGCGGTCGATGTATTGGCCGATCCGGAGATCCGCGAAGGGATCAAGCGGTATTCCAACTGGCCGACTATCCCGCAGCTCTACGTCAACGGGGAGTTCGTCGGTGGATGCGATATCATGATTGAGCTATACCAAAAAGGAGAACTGCAAAAACTCGTCGCGGCAACCCAAGATTGAGCGACTTGCGGGCGCGTCGTTTATGAGTCGGGCTGCCCGGGAGGCAGCCTTTTTCTTTTTGTGCGTGTGCGCTGCGGGATTGATTGGATTAAATCAAGGGCTGAGGTCGAGGCGACGAGATCGCGAGTACCGGTGAATCGATGGACAAGCTTATAGTCACAGGCGGTATACCTCTGCGCGGCGAGATCCGGATCTCAGGGGCAAAAAATGCAGCCCTGCCGGTGCTGGTTGCGTCATTGCTCACCGACAAACCGATGCGTATCGCCAATGTGCCGCACCTGCAAGATATCACCACGACCATGGAGTTGTTGGGACGCATCGGCGTCAATTTGGTCGTGGATGAAAAGATGACCATCGAGGCAGACGCCAGTATCGTAAACTCGCTGCGTGCGCCCTATGAGTTGGTGAAGACGATGCGCGCTTCCATCTTGGTCTTGGGACCGTTGCTGGCGCGCTTCGGCGAGGCCGAGGTGTCGATGCCAGGAGGCTGTGCGATTGGGTCACGCCCTGTCAATCTGCACATCAAGGGCCTGCAGGCGATGGGTGCGGACATAAAGATCGAAGAGGGATATATCAAGGCACGCGCCCGCAGACTCGCCGGCACACGGATCTTCATGGATATGGTCTCGGTAACGGGTACAGAAAATATCATGATGGCTGCGACCCTGGCACAGGGTAAGACCGTCATTGAGAATGCGGCGCGCGAGCCCGAGGTCGCTGACCTGGCGAAGTGCCTGGTCAACATGGGCGCGAAGATCAAAGGAGCCGGCACTGACACTATCGTCGTAGAGGGTGTGGAAACACTCAACGGTACCTCGCATCAAGTCATTCCAGATCGAATCGAGACCGGCACCTATCTGGTGGCGGCCACCATGACCGGCGGCAATATCAGGTTGCGCGATGTTTGCCCGGAGCACCTGGAGGCGGTGCTGGATAAGCTGCGCGAGGCCGGCGCTAAGATTTCTACTGGCCCAGACTGGATTGCGCTAGACCAAGAAGGTAGACAGCTCAATGCCATCGATATCCGTACCGCGCCCTATCCAGCTTTTCCGACCGACATGCAAGCGCAGTTCGTGGCGCTCAACTGCACCGCCCAAGGTACAGCGACCATCACCGAGTCAGTGTTTGAGAACCGTTTCATGCACGTGCTCGAGCTCCAACGCATGGGGGCGAATATTGAAATGCGCGGCAACACTGCCATCGTCCGTGGCGTGAAGCAACTGACAGGCGCGCCCGTCATGGCCACAGACCTGCGTGCGTCCGCGAGTCTGGCGCTCGCCGGTCTAGTCGCGGAGTCGAATACCATCGTCGACCGGATCTATCACATCGACCGTGGCTACGAGTGTATTGAGGAAAAGCTGGCACAATTAGGCGCTCGCATCCGCCGCGTACCGGGTACGCTCGCGATCAACAAGGCCGTTAACGACTGACAGCGCCGGCCACACTTAGGACCATGTCGCGCACGGTGCAAATCGCCCTATCTAAAGGTCGTATTCTGCAGGAGAGCTTGCCACTGCTGGCGCGCGCCGGCATCGTACCGAAGGAAGATCCCGCCTCGAGTCGCAGGCTGGTATTCGACACCGAGGAGGGTGACATCAAGCTAATCGTCATTCGCGCGGCTGACGTGCCCACCTACGTCCAATACGGCGCCGCCGATCTCGGTTTCGCCGGCAAGGACGTGCTCATGGAGGCCGATGGAGACGACCTTTATGAGTTGCTCGACCTGAAGATTGCACGCTGCCGGATGATCGTGGCCGAGCCGGGACAGTTGGCAGCCGCGGACGATCCTGGGAGCTGGACACGTTTGCGGATCGCGACCAAGTACGTGAAAACCACACGTCGGCATTTCGCCGCTAAGGGCATACAGACGGACATCATCAAGCTGTACGGGTCTATGGAGCTTGCGCCCCTGGTTGGCCTGTCCGATCGGATCGTTGATTTGGTGCACACTGGCGGAACGCTGCGGGCAAACGGCTTAGTGGAGGTCGAGCATATCGCGGACATCAGCGCACGCTTGGTAGCGAATAGGGCGTCGGTGAAGATGAAGCATTCGGCTGTGAAGGCGCTTGTAGCAAAACTGGCACAAGCGGTTGAACAACTATGAGCGCATCCGAGCTCAAGTTGCGTAGGCTAAATACGCGTGATGCCGACTTTGAGCGCGAGTTCACGCGCTTGCAACAACGTGAAAGCGGCGAACGCAGACAGGTCGAAATGGCAGTACGGGAAACCGTCACCGATGTGCAGATTCGCGGTGACCCCGCACTTCTGGAGTACACGCGCCGTTTCGACAGCTACGACTGCGCGAGTGCGGCTGAGCTCGAGGTACCACGGGCACGCATCGAGCGAGCAGCGTCTTTGATTACCCCAGAGCAACTATCGGCGCTAGAAGAGGCGGCTGAGCGCATCCGCGCTTATCATCGGCGCCAGCTAATTTCTCCCTGGCGCTATCGTGACCCCGATGGCACTTTGCTCGGTCAGCAGGTCACCGCGTTGGAACGCGTTGGTATCTACGTCCCTGGAGGCAAGGCGGCTTATCCTTCATCGGTGCTCATGAATGCGATCCCAGCCAAGGTCGCTGGGGTGGAGCTGGTGGTGATGGCTGTGCCGGCGCCGGGTGGCGTGCTGAGCGATCTGGTGCTTGCGGCGAGCGCACTCGCCGAAGTGGATCGTGTATTTACCATCGGCGGTGCACAGGCCATCAGCGCACTTGCCTACGGTACCCAGACTATCCCGCGCGTTGACAAGATTGTTGGGCCTGGCAACGTCTATGTGGCGGCAGCAAAGCGCATGGTGTACGGTCAGGTCGATATCGATATGATCGCCGGACCGTCGGAGGTCGTTATCGTCTGCGATGGTGAGACCGATCCGCGCTGGACCGCAATGGATCTGTTCGCGCAAGCGGAACACGATGAAAATGCGCAGGCCATTCTTATAAGTCTGGACGCGGCCTTTACGCGCCGCGTTTATGAAGCCATCGAGCAGCAGCTGGGCGAGATGGAGCGACGCGACATCATCAGGTCGGCGCTCGAGCGCCAAGGCGCGTTGATTACGGCGCAAAGCGCAGACGAAGCTATCGATTTGGTTAACCGCCTGGCGCCTGAGCACCTGGAGTTGTCGGTGGACGATCCGCTGCCGCTGGCCGAGCGCGTTCGCCACGCCGGCGCGATCTTTCTCGGGCGTTACACGGCCGAGGTGGTCGGAGACTACTGCGCCGGGCCCAATCACGTGTTGCCAACCTCCGGCACAGCGCGTTTCAGCTCGCCGCTTGGCGTGTACGACTTCCAAAAGCGCACGAGCTTGATCATGTGCACGCGCGAGGGGGCAGATAAGCTCGGCCGCGCGGCCTCCGTGCTGGCGCGCGGTGAAGGGCTTACGGCACACGCACGCTCGGCGGAGTACCGGCTCAAACAGTAGCCGCTCGAACCGACGCGCCTCGCATCCCCTTCGCGTAAGCATGAACATCAGCGACAAAGTCGAGCGCCTGATCCGGCCGGAAATTCGCGCGTCGCACGCCTACAGCGTTCCCGAGGCCACCGGCATGGTCAAACTGGACGCCATGGAGAATCCTTACCCCTGGCCGTCGGAGGTCAAGCAGGCCTGGCTTGAGACGCTGCGCGAGGTGCAGGTGAATCGCTACCCTGACCCGGATCCTGGCCGGCTCAAGCAGCTTCTGGGGGAGGCGATGGGGGCGCCGCCGGGTACGGGGCTACTGCTCGGCAACGGCTCCGATGAGTTGATACAGATCGTGTTGCTCGCCACGGCGCGCCCGGATGCGTGCGTGCTGGCACCGGTACCGACGTTTGTGATGTACCAGGTGATCGCAAACGCCGTGGGCATGCGATTTGTGGGAGTGCCCTTGGGTCGAGATTTCGTCCTCGACGTGCCGGCCATGCGCGAGGCGTTGCAACATCATAAACCGGCGGTCACCTTTATCGCCTATCCGAACAATCCTAGCGGCAATCTTTTTGCCGCCGACGCGATCGAAGGTCTCATCGCCGCGGCGCCAGGGTTGGTGGTGATCGATGAGGCCTATTTCGCCTTCACCGATGCCAGTTTCATCGCTCGCCTGCCCGATCTGGACAACCTGCTGGTGCTACGCACGCTGTCAAAGATGGGCCTGGCCGGTCTGCGCTTGGGGTTCCTGCTTGGGGCCGAGGCCTGGCTTCGCGAATTCAACAAGGTCAGGTTGCCTTACAACATCAACAGTCTGACGCAAGCCAGCGTGGAGCTGTTACTACGAAAGCGTGATTTCATGGCCAAGCAGATACAGCACATTCGTGCGGAACGCCAACGCTTGTTTGCCACACTCAAAAGTCTGCCCGGCGTGAAGCCCTGGCCAAGTGAGACCAATTTCTTGCTGTTTCGCGTGCCAGATGCGAGGCAAGTGTACGATGCGCTGTTCGCGGCCGGCGTCCTGGTTAAGAACTTAGACGCCGCTGATAAGACACTCGAAGGTTGTCTGCGCGTGACCGTCGGCACGCCACAAGAGAATGATGTGTTCCTAGACGCGCTCAAACGTATCCTCACCACCTGAGGCCGATGTGCGCACGCTGCTCGCCTACGTAGGGTTGTGATACCATTCCAGCCCTTGTGGCGATGCAACAGTGAGTACCGCAGTGAAGCAGCGAACTGCCAAAGTCGCGCGCGATACTAAAGAGACCCAGATCACCGTGGCGGTCAACCTCGACGGCACCGGCACGGCAAGGCTGCATACCGGCCTGCCGTTTTTCGAGCATATGCTGGAGCAGGTGGCACGGCACGGATTGATCGACCTGATCATCGAGGCCCGTGGCGACCTTGAGATCGACGCCCACCATACGGTGGAGGACATCGGTATCACCCTGGGGCAAGCACTGAGCAAGGCCCTTGGCGACAAGAAGGGTATTCACCGTTACGGTCACGCGTACGTGCCGCTCGATGAGGCGCTGGCAAGGGTCGTGATCGATTTCTCCGGGCGTCCCGGTCTCGAATACCGGGTAGATTTTTCGCGCGCTCGGGTGGCCGATTTCGATGTCGATTTGATCCATGAATTCTTCCAAGGATTCTGTAACCACGCCCAAGTGACGCTGCATATCGACAGTCTGTGCGGCAAAAACTCGCACCACGTCGCCGAGACTATATTCAAGGCATTCGGGCGGGCACTGCGGATGGGGCTCGAACGCGATCCGCGTACGACGGGAGTCGTTCCGTCATCCAAGGGCAGTCTCTGACGCCGCCACACTCGCGCGAACGAGCGCGGATTTATCTGGCGAGTTTCACCATTCCTGCATCGTAGTAGCATTCTGACCGGTCGAGATGAAACACATTGCAGTGATCGATTACGGCATGGGCAATCTGCGCTCGGTGCAGAAGGCCATCGAGCATGTGGCGTCTACGGTCAGGGTAACAGTGACCTCGGATGCCGATGAAATCCGCCAGGCCGACAGCGTGGTTTTCCCCGGGCAGGGCGCGATCAGCGGCTGTCTAGCGGCGCTGCAGAAACATGAGCTGCGCGAAACCGTGCTCGAGGTGACCCGCCACAAGCCGTTTCTGGGCATTTGTCTAGGTTTGCAGGCACTGTTCGAGTTCAGCGAGGAGGGCGGTGGTACGCCCGCACTGGGACTGTTACCCGGCTGCGCCAGGCTCTTCCCCCCTGAGCGTATGCGCGACGCGGTAAGCGGACGTGCACTCAAGGTACCGCATATGGGATGGAATCAGGTTCATCAGGTCCATGCGCACCCTCTTTGGACGGGCATCGCGCAGGATGCGCACTTCTACTTCGTCCACAGCTACTACGTTGAATGCAGCGACTCGCGCTACATTGCTGGAGAGACCGAGTATGGCTTGAGATTTACGGCCGCCGCGGCGCACGAAAATCTGTTTGCCTTGCAGTGTCATCCGGAGAAAAGCCAGAAGGCGGGCTTGCAGCTGCTGCGTAACTTTGTCGCTTGGGACGGCAGCATCTAGCCGCACTGCGAGATAGGCCGTCATGGGGTTTATTGTCATTCCTGCCGTTGATATCAAGGACGGAAAGTGTGTACGCCTGCGCCAGGGCCGCATGCAGGACGAGACCGTGTTCTCGCAGGATCCCCTGGCGATGGCGTTGCGCTGGGTACAGGCCGGTGCACGGCGCTTGCACGTCGTCGATCTCGATGGGGCGCGTGCCGGGCAGCCGGTGAATGCCGCGATCATCGAGGCGATGGCCAGCCGTTTTCCCGACGTGCCGATTCAGGTCGGTGGCGGTGTCCGGGACAGGGAAACCATTCGTGCCTATCTCGATGCCGGTGTGCACTATGTCATTCTCGGTACGCAAGCGGTGGCCGAACCGCAATTCGTGACCGAGGCGTGCGCCGAGTTTCGTGGCCATGTTATTGTTGGTCTGGATGCAAAGGCCGGCAGGATCGCTACTGATGGTTGGGCCAGGGTTTCCCGGCTTGAGGTCGTCGAGCTTGCGCAGCGCTTTCAAGACCAGGGCGTGGAAGCCTTTATCTATACGGACATCGGCCGAGACGGCATGATGGCCGGCGTCAACGTCGAGGCAACGCAACGTCTGGCTCGGGCGGTGTCGGTGCCCGTGATCGCCTCGGGCGGGATCACGAGCTTGCATGATATTCGCCGCTTGTGTGCCGTAGCCGAAGCGGGCATCGCCGGTGCCATCACTGGTCGGGCGATCTATGAAGGCTCGCTCGATCTGACGCTCGCGCAGCAGTTGGCCGATGAGTTGACTGGGGGAAGTCAGGAGTGAGGCGTGAGGCGTGGGACTGGGTTTTCCCCTGATCCCTAACACCTCACGATATAGTCATGAGTCTGGCAAAACGTATCATTCCGTGCCTGGATGTGGACAATGGCCGTGTGGTGAAGGGCGTTCGTTTTGTCGATATCCGTGATGCCGGCGACCCGGTCGAGGTCGCGCGTCGCTATGACGAGCAGGGCGCCGATGAGATTACGTTTCTTGATATTACGGCGAGCTCCGACGATCGTGAAACCATGGTACATGTCGNNTGTGCGACGTCTGCTGAACGCCGGCGCCGACAAGGTGTCGATCAACACGGCGGCGGTCAACGATCCCGCACTCGTCAAGCGAGCCTCGGATCATTTCGGCGGTCAGTGTATCGTAGTCGCGATTGACGCGAAGCAGGTTGCGGGTAGCGCGACCGCACGCTGGGAGGTTTACACGCATGGCGGTCGCCGGCCGACGGGTTTGGACGCCGTCGAATGGGCCCGTCAGGTGGCCGAACATGGAGCCGGCGAGATACTGTTAACCAGCATGGACAAAGACGGCACGCGCGATGGCTTTGACCTGGCGTTGACGCGGGCGGTGAGCGATGCCGTCCGGGTGCCGGTAATCGCTTCCGGGGGTGTCGGTAACCTAGATCACCTGGTCAGCGGCATACTGGACGGGCACGCCGATGCGGTATTGGCGGCGAGCATTTTCCATTATGGCGAGTATACGGTCTCGCAGGCGAAGCAGCGCATGGCCGAATCCGGGATTGACGTGAGGCTATAGCCGCCCGATGGTATGGGATTGAGCACCGATGTCTACTGAAACACTGCTCAGCGTGATCAAGTGGAGCGGCGATGGGATGATTCCTGTCATCGCACAGGAAGCGGGTAGCGGGCGGGTGCTGATGCTCGCATGGATGAACCGTGAGGCATTGGCGGCGACCTTGCGCGAAGGGTACGCGGTCTATTGGTCGCGCTCGCGCGGTCAGTTGTGGCGCAAAGGCGAGCAGTCCGGCCATACCCAGGTGGTCAAGGAGATCCGGCTCGACTGCGATAAGGATGCTATCCTGTTGATCGTCGAGCAAGTCGGGGGAATAGCTTGCCACACTGGTCGACACAGCTGTTTCTTTCAGAGACTTGAAAACGATCGCTGGGCGGTAGTGGATGCGCCCCTAAAGAGCGAACAAGATATCTACGGGAACAAGTGCTGAGCCGCGTGCTCCATATGCCCTAACTACCATGTCCGATATCCTGAGCAGACTGGCGAAGGTGCTTGAGCAGCGCAAGCAGGCGCAGCCGGAGTCCTCATACGTTGCACGGTTATATGCCAAAGGCATTGATGCAATCCTGAAAAAGATCGGCGAGGAGTCAACGGAGCTGATCTTAGCTGCCAAGTCTGGGCAAGCGCGAGAACTCGTGCACGAGACCGCCGATCTTTGGTTTCACACGCTGATTCTGCTTGCGCAACGGGACTGTAAGCCGTCCGATGTGTTGGACGAGCTCGAGCGGCGTTTTGGTGTCTCCGGCCTGGAGGAAAAGCAACGCCGCGGCGACGCCAAGTAGATGAGTAGATAGGCACGCGGGCGTTATGTAAGATAGGCGAAAACCTTGAGCCGAATGTATCGCTGCCGGCGTGCATGGCTGAGGCGAGGAGACTGGAGGCGGTTATGGGCGGTATTAGCATCTGGCAACTACTAATTGTCCTGCTGATTGTGATCTTGATCTTTGGCGCAAAGAAGATTCGTAATCTCGGTTCGGACTTAGGTGGCGCCATCAAGAACTTCAAGCAAGCCGTAAAGGAAGGCGAGGAAGACGAGGCGGAGAACCCGCAGGCGGAAGCCAAGACAGGCAAGGTGATCGAAGGGGAAGTCACGGAAAAAAAGAAGCAGAAGGCATGAGCACCCGGGTAACGCTCCAAGCTGACCACCATGTTCGATATAGGTATTTGGGAGCTGGCACTCATCGGCCTGTTGGCCCTCATTGTATTGGGTCCGAACAGGCTTCCCGAAGTCGCCCGCACTGCCGGTAAGTGGGTCGGCAGCCTGCGCCGTTTCGTCGCGAGCGTTAAAGAGGACTTCGACCAGGAGCTGCGTACGGAAGAGCTGGGCGAGCTCCGCAAATTACAGCAAGAGCTCAGCGAGACGCGTCAGCTGATTAAGCGCTCTTCCAGTGATGCGCTCGAGCGCTTGCAAAGGGACATCGACGCCGAGAGCGCAGCTAAAACCGCTGCTGAATCTGGCGCATCCCGGCCCAGTCGTCCGCCTAGCAAGGTCAAATCCACGCACGCGACACGTGCCCGCAAGCCGAGCAAGCCCGCAGCCGCGAGCAGGCGCGCCACTAAAGTAGCCTCCAGGAAGAAGAAGAGTGGAGCACGACGAGCGCGATAGCAACGAGGGCACGTTTCTGTCCCATCTCGTCGAGCTGCGCGACCGTTTGATGTATGCAGTCGGCGCAGTAATTGCGGTATTTGTGGCGCTGGTCTACTTCGCGCGCGATATCTACGTTATCGTGGCGCAGCCTTTAATGGCGGTGCTCCCCGAAAACAGCAGCATGATCGCCACCGAACCGGCGGCGCCGTTTTTCATACCAATCAAGTTGACGTTCGCCGTGGCCGTTGTGATCGCCTTGCCGTATGTGCTTTACCAGCTCTGGGCGTTTGTCGCCCCCGGCTTGTACAAGCACGAGCGCAAGATGGTGGTCCCGCTGCTTGTATCGAGCACGCTGCTGTTCTACGCGGGCATGGCCTTTGCCTACTTTGTCGTGTTCCCGATCGCCTTCAGCTTCTTTACTGCCTATGCGCCCGACGGGGTGCAGGTCATGACCGACATCGGCGCCTATCTGAGCTTTGTGTTGCGCCTGTTCTTTGTCTTTGGCATATCCTTTGAGGTACCGATCGCGATTATCTTGTTGACGCGCACGGGGGTGATAGATCCGGATGTTGTAGCTGGTAAGCGACCTTATGTCGTGATCGGCGTGTTTACGGTGGCAATGCTGCTGACGCCCCCAGACGCGTTTTCGCAAACCTTGCTGGCGATCCCGATGCTGTTGTTGTTCGAAATCGGCATTTTTTTCTCACGTCGTCTGCGGCCCAGAGAGGATGAGCAGCAAGACGAGCCCGCGATTGGCGAGCTCGACGGCGCACTTGCCGGCGAAGTCAAGGCTAGCGGCCGAAAGTCTGGGCGACGGCACTCAAAGCGCACATGAGCGGACCCGCCACCGTCCGGCGATGGGGCCGGGCAAGCTTTATGCTGTCTGACATAGGCTCGAACTGCTCGGCCGTCCTGACTCGTCGTCTCTATGCGCAGCCCCAAATCGGCGCGCGCATCCACGCGCTCTGAGTCCATGGTGCAATGCCCGGCGGTTGCGCGCGACCGTCGGCGATGTGGGCACGCGCGGTCGCCGCGGTGAGGTGGCCAGGCGGCTGTGGGCCATTTGCGAGCGGGGGGAATGATTCGCCGATCGTTTGAGGTATAATGCGGCCGCGCTTTTTCCCGTCGAAAAAGCAAAACCTTAATCAAACTCTGCACTTACCTTCGGCGGTAAGGGGAAACGTTGTTTCTTGGGAGAGTCCATGGCTGACGAGGGGGTTAACCGAACACGGCGGCGTCTGTTGGTGGTGACCTCAGGCCTCGGTATGCTCGGTGCCGGGGTGGCCGCCGTACCCTTTATTGCCAGCATGACGCCAAGCGCCCGGGCCCGGGCCATGGGCGCACCGGTCGAGGCAGACATCAGCAAGCTCGAGGCCGGCCAGCGGCTGGTGGTGGAATGGCGGGGCAAGCCGGTGTGGATCGTTCACCGCACGGCAAGCATGTTGGCGATACTCCCGCGCATGGACAGCGAACTTGCCGATCCGAGCTCGGACAACAGTGAGCAGCCGAAATATGCGAAGAACGAGGCCCGTTCGATCAGGCCAGAGATTCTCGTCTTGGTAGGCATCTGTACCCATCTTGGATGCTCCCCCTTGGCCAAGTTGGAGCCGGGCGCGGCGTCAGGACTTGGCGCAGATTGGCGCGGAGGTTTTTTCTGCCCCTGCCATGGTTCGCTGTTCGACTTGGCTGGACGTGTCTACAAGAATGTACCAGCGCCCACCAACCTGGTAGTTCCGCCGCACAAGTATCTCAGCGACACGCGCATTCTCATCGGCGTTGACAGCGAGGGTGTTGCGTGATGCAGAGGTTGTTGGCCTGGGTCGATGAACGCTTTCCGCTCACCAAGGTGTGGGAAGAGCATCTAGCGAAATACTACGCCCCGAAAAACTTCAACTTCTGGTATTACTTCGGCTCACTGGCATTGGTGGTGCTCGTTATACAAATTCTGAGCGGCATCTTTCTGACGATGCATTACAAGCCCGACGTCAACCTCGCGTTTGCCTCGGTCGAATACATCATGCGCGATGTGCCTTGGGGCTGGTTAATCCGCTATATGCACTCCACAGGCTCGTCGGCATTCTTCATCGTGATTTATCT
>JABAOH010147212.1_pt2 | contig 17198 bp, 12 predicted proteins | sample 7062181 | NCBI WGS metagenome assembly JABAOH01 (sample SAMN14538630, study PRJNA623070) | marine sediment metagenome | biome: marine biome [ENVO:00000428]; feature: marine pelagic biome [ENVO:01000023]; material: deep marine sediment [ENVO:00002113]; isolation source: pool of 5 deep marine... | reverse complement strand
ACGAACGCGTCGCGCCGGTAGACGATGGCTTGGGATACCTCGCGGCGACCGTTGGGCATGAACGAGACCCCGGTGACCATCACGCGATCGTTCGTATCGACCGGATTGGTCAGCCCATCGGCCGGGTCGTTGTTGACGAAGGCGACGTACCAGCCGTCGTCGAGCCGCGTGATTCCACGGATCGGCGTGTCGTCGTTGAACCCCGTGAGACCCGTCAGGATTCCCGCCGTGAAGATCGGCTGCAGGTTGTCCGGGTCGAAATCGAGGACACCGTCCCCCGACAACGCCGTGAGCTCTTCGGTCAGGTTGCGCGTGTCGGCGGAGGCGTTGTTCATCGCCCACAGAGTGCGACGCCCATCCTCGATGCCCGCCTCGGATAGGAAGAAGAGTTGTTTACTCTGGATGTTGGCGTGGCTCGACCGCTGTTCCAACGTGCTCAGATTCAGGAGGATGAACCCCATCGCGCCGAGCAGAACAAGGACGAAGACCGCCATCAGAAGAGCCGACCCTTTTTCGGGTGTCCGGTCGGTTCGCGGCATGTCTATAACCCTCAACCCCGATCACACCGGAAAGGACGCACCCTCGAGCGATCGGGCCACGTCGCTTTTTGCAATCGGACGAAACACCGGTGTCCGAAAAGGCCGACACCGCGGTGCGGTTTCGGGGCGGTTACCAATTTGAAAGAGTGAGCTGCGCGATCAGACCACGTAGGCCACCACGAAGCCGATCTGCGCGACCATCATCATCAGGTACATGTGCGTCCAGGAGGGGTGGTTCTCGACCTCGGCCAGCGCTGCGGGGTCCCTGAGCACCAGCGTCAGCGTGTAGATGCCCCAGACAGCCAGCCCGACACCGAGGCCGGTCAACAACCACGGGTTGCCGGTCAGGATCGCCTGGCCCGGGTGTCCGGGGTCCTCGACCCACGCGCCGAGCGGGAGCAGCAGCCAGGGCAGCACGAAGAACGGCGAGATCATCTTCGCGGCGCGGTCGACGCCGAAGCGGATCGGCAGCGTGCGGCAGCCGGCCGCCGCGTCGCCCTTCATGTCGGAGAAGTCCTTCGTGGTCGAGGCCCCGAGCAGGAACAGGAAGAAGATCCCGCCGATGAACCAGGGCTCCACGCGAAAGATCGAGGCGACCATCGACCAGCCGGCCACCTTGAGCAGGCAGCCCCGGGGGATCGCGATCGTCAGGTTGGCCAGGAACGCGTTGGCCTTGGTGCGGCCGAACGCCGGCGCGCTGTAGATGAAGGTGAACAGCATGCCCGCGAGGTAGACGAAGAAGCACTCGTGTCGCTCGAGCCCGGCGAACAGTTTTTCGCCCACGGTGGTCGCCGGGTAGATCACGACGAGCCAGGTGGGAACGACCGCGATGACGTAAAGGAAGGCCGCGTACCACCAGCCCGCACGCATCGAGATGGCTCCGGTCACCAACGACCGGTGCGGCTTGTTGATGCGGTCGTTATCGATGTCGTAGTACTGGTTGATCACGTTGGAGGCCGCATTCAGCAAGCCTGCACAGAGCGAGCCCAGAGCGACCGTCCAGACGATGCTCCACGTGACGACGCGCGACTCGCCGGCCAGCACGTGAGGGTTCGCCGCGGAGCCCCACGCCGTGATCGCGCCGGAGACGACGCCCAGCAGGGGAGGAAGCAGGGTGAAGGGGCGGGTGAAGCGGACGTATCGCCCGAGCCGTTGAAGCCCGGCTTCGTCGCTCACCGTGGCCACCGCGCGTGCGTCAGGATCGGCGCCCGACCGCGACCTGCGCGGCGCGGATGATGTGCTCGCCGAGGCGGTAGCCCGGCCGCAGCGTCTCGGTGATCTTGCCGTCCTGGTCCTCTCCGACCGAGTCCATGCGGATCGCCTCGGTGGTGTTCGGGTCGAAGACCTCACCGTCGGGTTCCATGCGCTCCACGCCGTGGCGCTCGAGGGTCTCGAGGAACTTGTTGCGCACCATCCGGACACCGCGGGCCAGACTCTGAGCACCCTCGCCGTCGCCGACGTGGGCCAGCGCCCGATCGAGGTCGTCGACCGAGTTCAGCAGCTCTCCGACGAGCTCGCCGAAGCGGAGATCGACTTTTACGCTGGATGTCGCGATTCAGCCGGACACGCACCTTTTCCTGTTCGTTGCGGAACTCCTTGAAGGCCTCGATGTACTCGTGCAGCTTCTGCTCGGCCTGCTCGGCGCGTTGACGGTACTCGTCGATGATCGTCGGCTTGGCCGGCTCGACCTCTTCGAGCTCTTCCCCGTCGTCCTCCCGCTGCCAGTGGCGCCGGTCGTCGACCTTGAACTCGCTCTCGTCCGTCTCCAGCTCCTGCTGCTCGCCGTTCGCACGTCTGTCGGTCTTCCCGCTCATCGATCCACGTACTCCTCGCTCAGCCCGACACGAGGCGGGCCGGGACAAATGCTATCGCCACTTCAGGATTAGTGCGAGGAAACCTCGATCCGGCTCGGCGGCTCGTCCTTCCGCTTGGGCATCAGGACCTCGACCACCCCGTTGCGGTGGGTCGCCCGGATCGCCGTATGACGGACCGAGGGCGGCAGCGTTATCTGGAGCGCGAAACGGCCCTGCGGCCGCTCGACACGCAGGTAGCTCTCGCGGCTCACGCCCGGATCCTGGCGCCGCTCGCCGCGCAGGAACAGCTTGCCGTCCTCGACCTGGATCTCGATGTCCGAGGCTCCCACACCGGGCAAATCGGCCCGCAGCACGTAGCGAGCGGGCTCCTCGATCAGGTCCACGGGCGGCCGCCAGGCGCTCGAGCCCACGCTCTCCGCCGGCTCCGATCCGATCGAACGCGACAACGCGTCGTCGAACAACCGGTTCATGCGACCCTGCAGCTCGATCATGTCGCGTTGCGGGTCCCAGCGCTGAATCGCCACGGCTCGTATCCCTCTCGACGCCGGCAGGGCACGTCGCACTGCAGCGTCTTTGTGGCAGTTATTTTACGCTCAAGCCGCCGAGATTGCGGCCGTTTCGTCTTTTTCCAAGCTTATTTCGCCGTCGATCAGCCGGGCGACGACGCCATCGCCGTCGCTGAAGCGGCCGTCCAGCAGGCCCAGCGCCAACGGATCGATCAGCTTCTTCGCCAACACCCGCTTCAGCGGACGGGCACCGAAAGCCGGGTCGTGACCCGCACGGGCCAGCCAGCGCTTCGCCTCCGGGTCCACCTCGAGTCGCAGGCCGCGCTCGGCCAGCGTCTTGCCCAACCGGGCGAGCTGAAGATCGACGATACGCTCGAGCTCCTCCTCGCTGAGCCCGTCGAAGACGATCGTCTCGTCGAGCCGGTTGAGGAACTCTGGGCGGAACACCCGGCGCAATTCCGGTTCCACCGCGGCGACCATCTCGTCGTGCGTCGCTCCGGTCGCCGCCAGGATGTAGTCCGACGCGATGTTCGAGGTCATGATCAGGATCGTGTTGCGGAAGTCGACCGTGCGGCCCTTGCCGTCGGTCAGCCGCCCGTCGTCGAGCACCTGGAGCAGCACGTTGAACACGTCCGGGTGCGCCTTCTCGATCTCGTCGAGCAGCACCACCGCGTAGGGCCGGCGGCGGACCGCCTCGGTGAGCTGCCCGCCCTCGTCGTAGCCGACGTATCCGGGCGGGGCGCCGATCATCCGCGCCACCGCGTGACGCTCGGAGTATTCGGACATGTCCAGCCGCACCATGGCCTTCTCGTCGTCGAACAGGCTCTCGGCCAGCGCCCTCGCCAGCTCGGTCTTGCCGACACCGGTCGGTCCGAGGAACAGGAAGCTGCCCACGGGCCGGTCGGGGTCCTTCAACCCCGAACGCGCCCGCCGTACCGCCGCCGAGACGGCCACGACAGCCTCGTCCTGGCCGACGACGCGCAGGTGCAGGTTGTCCTCCAGCGCGACGAGCTTCTGGACCTCGCCGTCGAGGAGCTTGGACACCGGAACGCCGCTCCACTTGGAGACGATGGAGGCGATCTCCTCGTCACCGACCTCCTCGTCGAGCATCGCGCCGTGTTCCTGCAGCTTGGCCAGCTCCGCCTTCTGCGTTTCGAACGTTCTCTCCAGCTCCGGGATGTCCCCGTAGCGCAGCTTCGCCGCCCGCTGCAGCGAGTCGGCTCCGCCTTCCTTCTCGACCCGATCGGCCTCGGAACGCGCCTGCTCGAGCCGCTCCGCCGTCTCGCGCAGCGAGGCGATGGCGGCCTTCTCGTTCTCCCAGCGCCGTTTCATCGCCGTGAGCCCCTCGTTGAGGTCGGCCAGCTGCTGCTCGATGGCTTTGCGCCGGGTCTTGGAGTTGGCGTCCTTCTCGCGCTTGAGCCCCTCGCGCTCGATCTCGAGCTGGCGCGCGCGCCGCTGCGTCTCGTCGATCTCCGTCGGGACGGAGTCGATCTGCATGCGCAGCTGGGCGGCGGCCTCGTCGATCAGGTCGATCGCCTTGTCGGGGAGGAACCGGTCGGTGATGTAGCGGTTGGAGAGCGTCGCCGCGGCGACCAGCGCCGCGTCCTGGATGCGCACGCCGTGGTGCACCTCGTAGCGCTCCTTCAGGCCGCGCAGGATCGAGATCGTGTCCTCGACGCTGGGCTCGCCGACCAGCACCGGCTGGAAGCGGCGCTCGAGCGCGGCGTCCTTCTCGATGTACTTGCGGTACTCGTCCAGCGTCGTGGCGCCGATGCAGCGCAGCTCGCCGCGCGCCAGCGCGGGCTTGAGCAGGTTCGCGGCGTCGACCGCGCCCTCGGCGGCGCCGGCGCCGACGAGCGTGTGCAGCTCGTCGATGAACAGCAGGATCCGGCCGTCGGAGGCCTCGATCTCCTTGAGCACCGCCTTGAGCCGGTCCTCGAACTCGCCGCGGTACTTCGCCCCGGCGATCAGCGCGCCGAGGTCGAGGGCGACGACCGAGCGGTCCTTGAGCGTCTCCGGCACGTCGCCGGCGGCGATCCGCCGGGCCAGCCCCTCGGCGATGGCCGTCTTGCCCACGCCGGGCTCGCCGATCAGCACGGGGTTGTTCTTGGTGCGGCGGCAGAGCACCTGCATCGCGCGCCGGATCTCCTCGTCGCGGCCGATGACCGGGTCGAGCTTGCCCTGGCGGGCGAGGTCGGTCAGGTCGCGCGCGTACTTCTTCAGCGCCTCGTACTTGTCCTCGGGGTTCTGGTCGGTGACGCGCGCGGTCCCGCGCACGTCCTGCAGCGCGGCCAGGATGCCGTCGGGTGTCGCGCCCATCTTCTTGAGGATGCCGGCCGCCTCGCCGCTCCCGCGCGCGAGGGTCAGCAACAGGTGCTCGGTCGACAGGTAGTCGTCGCCGAACTCCTTGATCGCCTTCTCGGCACGGTCGAGCAGCTCGGTCAGCCCGCGCGACGCGCCCGGTTGGGCTCCGCCACTCACCTGAGCGACCTGAGAGAGCCGCTCGCGGGCAGCACGGGCCACCGCACGGGGTTCCGCGCCGATGCGCTGCAACACCGGGCCGACCACGCCCTCGTCCTGCTCGACGAGGCTCGCCAGCAGGTGGAGAGGGCGGACTTCGGGATGCTTCAGTTCCACGGCCAGCCGCTGGGCCCGCTGCAGCGCCTCGCCGGATTTGATCGTCAGTTTGTCCATTTGCATGGGGGGGTCCTCACATGAATTCGCCCGTTTTGTTGGGATCGCGCGGGGCGAATGTCAAGGTCGTGAGGCCGGTTCGCCTTTATTTCGAGTCGAAACGGCAGGTCACGATCATCCCCGGTGTCGTCTCGAGCGGGATCTCGACGAACCGGAGAGTCTCGCTACGCAGCGTCTCCCAGAGGTTGCCCGAGATCGTGCCACGCAAGCGACCCTCGAGAGCGCCGTCGTCAATCCGGAGGGCCAACGGAGCCGACAAAGAGAAGTCGCCGCTCACGCGGTCCTGGGTGTGAACGCCGAGCACGGAAAGCACGACGACGTCGGTCTGCTCCAGCGCCTCCCGGTAGTCCAGTCGCTCCGGGGTCCCGAAGCTCACCGTGTCGTTGCCGAACGGGACGGGCGTGGGCTCGAGGCCGAGACGTCGCGCGTACTTGAGGTTCAGGATCGGCTGTACCAGACGACCGCTCTCGATGAAGGTGCAGGGCGCTGCGGGGAGCCCGAAGCCGGTAAACCGGTATGAGCCTCCCCGGTAGGGCTTGAGCGGATCGATCGAGAGGCCGATATCCTTGCGTAAGCTGGCGCGTCCGGAGCGGAACCCCGCGCGATCGAACGCGCTTTCGTCGTGGGCCACGGCGGAGCCGTCCAGGTTCTGCATCAACGTGCCGAGCACGTAGTTCTCGACGACACGGGGGTGCAGCAGCACGGCGTGCGTCCCGCCGGGCAGGGGAGCGACCTCGCGCCGCGCGAGGGCGGCCGTCTCCATCAGCGCCGACAACCTGGACTTGAAGTCCTCGTCGCTCTCCGCACGCCGCGCCGAGAACCCGTCGCCGATCTCGCCGTCGATCGAGACGAACCAGCCGAACGTGGTTCCCCGGCTCGTCACGTCGAGACCCGCCGACGTGCGCAGGTGGGTTTCCGCCGTGCCGGCCGAGAAGGAGCCGCTCCAGGTGTCCGACCCGGCGGCGGCGACCGCGTCGCGGATCCAGCCCAGCCGATCGCCGATGCACCCGGTATCGCCGCCGGCGATCGCCGCGGTCGCTTCGTCGTACAGCTGCACCTCGGGGAATTCGGCCGGGCCGAGCACATGAGCCGCATCCTCGTCGTCGTACGCCGTCCGGCGCGCCTCCTCGAACGCGCGGCGCGGGTCCTGGTGCCGTTCCAGTCTCCCGCGACACACCAACCCGTCGCTCCACACGAGCAGGTAGGTCACGCTGCTCGCCTCGGCCAGCGAGAGCGGCGCGTGCGCGTTTCCTGTCTCGCGATCCTTGATGCCCAGCGACAACTGCCGGCTGGCGCTGGAGTGGGCCTGCCAGTGCGAGACCGTCACGCCGTCGACGGAGAGCGACTCGATCGCGTCGACGATCGGCTCGAGCTTCATTCGCGACCGCCCAACCGGACCGATTCGTGCGGCTCCAGGACGAGGAAGTAGTGGCTGCCCCCGCTCGACGGGACCTGCTGGCCCCATTTACCGCAATAGCCGATGGCATCGAGCAGCAGCGGGCCGAACGCCTCGCGCACCGATTGCAGCGCGCCGAACATCGACCCCGAGAAGATCGCCGGCTTGTACAGCGTCGCCCCGCGCTCGTCCAGGTCGTAGATCGCCTTGCACTGGAACACGAAGTCGCCGCCGGCCGTGTTGACCTGCCCGCCGGTGTACCCCGACAGGTAAGCGACCTTCGGGTGGCGTCGAAAGACGCCCGCCTCGAGCAACAGCTGGCGCACCTCCTCCGGCCCGTAGTCCTCGAAGCGGCCGTCCGCCTCGAGCGGCTCGCTGGACTCGATCCGGATGTTCGTCATGCGCGGTTGCGGTGCGTTGCGGTAGGACTCCGCCCGACCCGATCCGGTGAGACGCACGCCCGCGCTCGGCGCCGACCACGGATCGGAGAGCGCATCGGCGAGTCTCCCGTCGCGGACGATCACGGCGCGTTCGCGACGAACGCCGTTGGCACTGAACGGTTGCCAGGCGTGATCCCCGGCGACCGGTTCGTCCACGATCGAGATCGTTTCGGGTCCGACCGTCTCTCCGACCTTGAACCGCCCCTCCTTGGCGAGGATCGACGAGCGAAAACCGTCGGCCTCGGTGGCGTGGCCGAACGCCTCGTGGGCCAGCCCCTTGGCCAGCGCGTAGTCGATCACCAGCGGGAAGCTCCCCGCCGGGTGCGCCGGGGCGTCGGGCAGCGCGGTCGCCAGCCGGGCCGCCTGCTCCGCGCGGGTCAGGAACAAATCCACCCGGTCGTCGTCGAACGCGAGGCCGGGGTCGGGGGAAAAGAGCGTCGCCGAGACGCCGTGCCGTCCGGCGTCGCCGGATCCGGTCGCACGCAGGCTCAAGACGCAGCGCGGCATGGCGAACAACACGTCGCTGCCGTCGTCCCGGAAGATGCGCCACGCGTCGAGCTCGCTACGGAACGAGACGCTCAGGGTCGGGCCGGGAACGCGTCCGACAATCTCTTCTTCGAGCTCGACCAAGCGCGACGAAACGGCGGCCAGATCGACGTTCCCGAAAGCGACGGGGTCCATCGGGACCTCGCGGCCCTGCAACGGTTCGAGGTCGACCGCATCCGCGCGCTCCAGGCCGAGCCGCTCGCCGGCATGCGCGGTCGTGATCACGCGATCGAGCAGCGCGACGGCCTGGTCGGGTTCGAAGTCGTCGCGACTGGCGAGCGCGACGTGGCCGTCCCCGCTGATCACCTGGGCGCCGTGCCCCGCGAGCGTGGTCGCCGCCGTGGACTCGACCCGGCCCTGGCGAACCACGGTCCATTTGGAGTCACGGATCTGGGTGCGCCAGATCAGCCGGATTCCGGCACCGCGGGCCCGGCGCGCCATCTCCGCGCCCAGCGCGGTGAGATCTTCGAGGGGTCGGAGCACCCGCGGAGTCTACGCCAGGCGCCTCCCGCAGGACAGAGCGATCAGTCGACGGTGATGGCCCCGCTGACGCAGTTGTCCACGCAGATCCAGCAAGAGGTGCACTTCTGCTGATCGACGACGGTGGTGCGGCCGCCGTCGTGTTCGAGGACGTCTTCGGGGCAGACCATCTCGCAGCAACCCGTGTTCTCGCAGAGGTCGTAGTCGATGCTGACGGACATGGGGGGTCTCCTTCGAACGCGGAACGTCGTTCTATCCCGAATCTAGGTTCGCGGAAGAACCCGGGCAAACCCGCTCTGGAAGCGGCCCCGGGCGGGGGAGTATGCTGCGGGGCGCGGGGCCGGGAAACCCGAGACTGGACACGGATTTGGCCGATTCGATACGCAGCGGGCTGGAACGGGCCGAGGAGGAACGCCTCGCCCCGTGGGCCCTGCGCTCACGCGACGCCACCCGGCGTTTCGCGATCGAGGATGCCGGGCGCGCGTTCGACTACCGGACCGCCTACCAGCGCGACCGCGACCGGATCGTCTACAGCCGCGCTTTCCGGCGTCTGCGTCAGAAGGCGCAGGTCGGCATCCTGCCCGCCTACGAGGACCACCGGCGCAACCGGCTGACGCACACGCTCGAGGTCACCCAGCTCGCGCGCACGATCGGCCGGGCCCTGCGGCTCAACGAGGACCTCGTCGAGGCCGTCGCGCTGGGTCACGACCTCGGGCAGCCGCCGTTCGGTCCGATCGGAGAGCGCACGCTGGACGCCCTGCTGTCGGGCAAGCTCGACGGCCGGGGCGGACCCGGGCTCGGCGACCTCGGCGGGTTCGACCGGGCGTGGCAGAGCCTGCGCGTCGTCGATCGTGTCGAGAAACGCTACGAGCACCCGGGTCTGAACCTCTCGGACGCGGTCCGCGAGGGGATCTTCAAGAGTGGTGCGGGGACACCCTCCACGGAGGATCCGGGCGACGGGCTTCGTCCCGGCGTCGCCGCAGCGTTCGAGGTCCAGGTCGTCAAGCTCGCCGACCGGATCGCGCCGGCCCTCCACGACCTGGACGACGCCCTGCAGGCCGGCGCGGTCGATCTGGAGCGGATCGAGGCCCTCCGGGGCGTGCGCCAGCTCATGGACAAGCTCGGGCCGGCCTACCCGGCGCGGCGCAGTCGTTTCATGCGTGCAAACGCGATCCATCGCGGCTTGATCCATCTGCTGGTGACGGCCGCCGTGGTCGAAACGGGTCGCGTGCTCGAGCGGTTCGCCGCCGATCACGCGATCGAGGAACACGACCGCTTCCTCGCCGTGCGCGACGAGGCGGTGCGCGGTAACGAGGTGTTGCTTCCGAGCCAGGCGGACCGGGTGCTCGGCGAGATCGAGGGGTTTCTCGTGGCGCATGTCGGGCGCGGCCGCGCCGCCGACCAGGCCGAGGCCCAGGGCAAGCGCGTCCTCACGGGCCTGTTCACGGCCTACTACGCGGACCCCACGCTGCTCGACGACCACGTGCTCATCCGGTTCAAACAGGTCGCCGGCGCGCCGTACCTGCGCGACGTGGCACGCGAGAACGTCGAGTCCGTCGTCACACGGCTCTACCGCGGTGACAGCCGCTTCGTTCGGTTGCTGGCCGATCACCTGGCCGCGATGACCGACGCCTTCGCCGTGACCGAGCACGCGCGACTGACCGAGATCGGCGCCGTCCCGATCCCCAGCGCCGAACAGCTGCGCCGCGAGCAGCCCTGATCGGTCCTATAATGGTTGGCTCAGGTCCGCACCCATCGAGGACGACATGCTCGACCAACGCCTGCGCGACACCGATCCCGAAATCGCCGAAGCGCTCGACCACGAGGCGCAGCGGCAGCACCACGGCCTGGAGCTGATCGCTTCCGAGAACTTCGTCAGCGAGGCGGTCCTCGAGGCGATGGGCTCCGTGATGACCAACAAGTACGCGGAGGGTTATCCCGGGCGACGTTACTACGGCGGCTGCGAGGTGGTGGACGTCGCCGAGCGGCTCGCGCGCTCGCGCGCCAAGGAGCTGTTCGGCGCCGAGGCGGCCAACGTGCAGCCGCACTCCGGGAGCCAGGCCAACCAGGGCGTCTACTTCACCGTGCTGGAGCCGGGGGACACCGTGCTGGGCATGGACCTGTCGCACGGCGGGCACCTGACCCACGGCCACCCGCTGAACCTCTCGGGCATCCTCTACAACATCGTCCCGTACGGCGTGCGGCGCGACGACGAGCAGATCGACTACGAGGCCCTCGCCAAGCTGGCCGCCGAGCACAAGCCGAAGATGATCGTCTGCGGTGCCTCCGCCTACCCGCGCACGATCGACTTCGAGCGCATCGCCGCGATCGCGACGGAGAACGGGGCCGTGACGATGGCCGACATCGCGCACATCGCGGGGCTGGTCGCGACGGGACGGCACCCCAGCCCGGTGCCGCACTGCGAGTACGTGACCACGACGACGCACAAGACGCTGCGCGGCCCCCGGGGCGGCCTGATCATGACCAGGAAGAAGCTGGCCAAGAACCTCAACCGCATGGTCTTCCCCGGTCTGCAGGGCGGGCCGTTCATGCACATCATCGCGGCCAAGGCGGTGGCGTTCAAGGAAGCGCAGCAGCCGGAGTTCGCCGAGTACACCGACCGCGTGATCGCGAACGCGGCGAAGCTCGCCGAGGAGATGGCCGGGCACGGCTACCGCATCGTCTCCGGCGGCACGGACAACCACCTGTTCCTGGTCGACGTCTTCTCGAAGGGCATCACCGGCAAGGACGGCGAGGAGGCGCTCGAGAAGGCCGGCATCACGGTCAACAAGAACACGATCCCGTTCGACGAGAACCCGCCGATGGTGGCCAGCGGCCTGCGCATCGGCACGCCCGCGGTGACGACGCGGGGCATGGATACCGATGCGATGGTGCAGGTCGGCGAGTTCATCGCCCGCGGTCTCGCGGCGCGCGAGAACGAGACCGAGCTGGCGGCGATCCGCGAGGGTGTCGCCCGCTTCGCCGCCGACTTCCCGCTCTACCCGTCCCGCCAGCCTGCCCAAGCCTGACCCGGTGACCGACCTCGAAGCGTTCTTCGCCCCCGGCGGCCCGCTGGATGCGTCGCATCCGGCTTACCGGCACCGCAGCGGCCAGGCCGCGATGGCCTCGCTGGTCGCGGAGACGCTGGAGTCGGGTGGCCGTGCGCTGATCGAGGCGGCGACCGGAACGGGCAAGACGCTGGCCTACCTGGTCCCGGCGCTCGCTTCCGGCCGGCGCGTGATCGTCTCCACCGGGACCAAGAACCTCCAGGATCAGATCTGGAATCAGGAGATCCCGCTTCTCTCGCGCCATGCCGGGATGGAGGTGCGCGCCTGCGTGATGAAGGGCCGCGACAACTACCTCTGCCGCTACCGGCTGGCCGAGTTCGAGCGCGAGCCGCTGCTGTCCGATCTCGAGGAGGCCAAATGGGTCGGCGCGATCTCCGAGTGGAGCCGCACGACCGAGACCGGCGACCGCGCCGAGATCGCCGAGCTGCCCGACCAGCTCAAGCTGTGGCGCGACGTCAACGCCCGCGCGGACACCTGTACCGGGTCGCGCTGCCCGGAGTTCGAGTCCTGCTGGTTGACGCTGCTCAAGCGCAGGGCCGAGGACGCGCAGATCATCGTCGTCAACCACCACCTGTTCTTCGCCGATCTCGCGCTGCGTTCGGCGTTCGGCGCGGTGCTGCCGGACTACGACACGGTCATCTTCGACGAGGCGCACCTGCTCGAGGAGATCGCGACGCTCTACTTCGGCGCGCAGGTCAGCTCGACCCAGGTCGAGGAGCTCGCGAAGAGCGCGGAGAAGCTCGCGGCGCGTCACGGCGGCCCGTCCAAGGGGGGTGGTGGCGCCGCGGCTCTGCGTGTCGCGGCGAAGGAGTTCTTCGCGCCGCTGCGCGAGCGGCTGCGCGCCAACACCGGCCGCGCGACCTTCGCCGCGCCGCGCCACGGCGGGATCGATCTCGAAGTCGAGTGGGCGATGCTGTGCGAGACGCTCGATGACGTCGTCCGGCAGGCCGAGCGCGTGCAGAAGAAATCGGAGGTCGTCGATGCGATGCCGCGTCGTGTCGACCAGCTCCGCGAATCGCTGGAGCGAATCCTCGATCGCGACGACTCCTCGTTCGTCTACGGGATGGAGCTGCGCGGTCGAGGGGCGGTGACGCTCACGGCGCAACCCGTCGACGTGGCCGATTCGTTGCGTTACGACCTGTTCGAGCCGCTGCACGCCTGCGTGTTGACCTCCGCCACCCTGGCGGTCGACGAGGCGTTCGACTTCTTCGAGCGACGGCTCGGGGTCGACGACGCCGAGAGCCGCATCGTCGACTCGTCGTTCCGCTGGAGCGAGCAGGCGGTGCTGTACCTGCCCGACGGCGTCCCCGAGCCTCGCGACCCCGGATTCGTTCCACGTGTGGTCGAGGAGATCGATCGGTTGGCGGAGATCACATCGGGCCGTGGCTTCGCGTTGTTCACGTCCTACGCGAATCTGCAGCAGGCGGCGGAGCTCCTGCGGGAGACCGGGCGCTGGAGGCTGATCGTCCAGGGAGAGGGGAGCAAGGTCGCGCTGGTCGAGACGTTCAAGGAAACGCCCGACGCGGTGCTGCTGGGCACGACCTCCTTCTGGCACGGCGTGGACGTCCCGGGCGAGGCGCTCTCGCTCGTCGTCGTCGACAAGCTGCCGTTCGACGTCCCCAGCGATCCGCTGATCGCCGCGCGGATCGAGCGCATCCGTGACGCCGGCGACAACCCGTTCATGGCCTATCAGGTGCCGCTCGCCGTGCTGGAGCTGAAACAGGGGCTCGGTCGGTTGTTGCGCCGCGAATCCGACCGCGGCGTGCTGGCGGTGATGGACCCGCGCCTGCGCTCGCGGCGTTACGGTAAGATCTTCCTGCGTTCGCTGCCGCCGTACCCCGTGGTTCACGATGTCGAGCGCGTGCGCGATTTCTTTGCGCCCCCGGCATGAAGGACGACCGATGATTGCGTACCGATCAAAAGCACCGATCTTCTGCATGGCGATGATCGCGCTGGCCGCGTGCGGCGGCTCCGAAGACCCGGAGACGATGCCAACGGAACGATCCGAGGTGGACATGGACCCGAAAGCCGTTGAACTCGCGCAACGCTTCCTGCTGATCGACACGCACATCGACGTGCCGTACCGTCTGAACGATCATCCGGAGGACATCGGCGAGCGCACCGAATCGGGAGACTTCGATTTCCCGCGAGCGATTGCCGGTGGACTCGACGTCCCGTTCATGTCGATCTACGTTCCGGCGGACTACCAGGAGAGCGGCGGTGCCAAGGACTTCGCCGATGAGATGATCTCCATGGTGGAGAGCATCGCGTCCGAGCATCCGGACAAGTTCACGATGGTTCGCAGCGCCGACCAGGCGGCGGCGATGGCTGGTACCGGAAAGATCGGTTTCGCGATGGGCATCGAGAACGGCGCCGCGATCGAGGGCGACCTCGCCAACCTGAAGCACTTCTTCGACCGGGGAGTCCGCTACATCACGCTGACCCACTCCGAGAACAACCACATCTGCGACTCGTCCTACGCCGACGAACGCCGGTGGAACGGCCTCAGCCCGTTCGGCCGCGAGCTGGTCGCGGAGATGAACGCGATCGGGATGCTCGTCGACATTTCCCACGTCTCCGACGCCACCGCCGAGCAGGTACTCGAGCTGACCTCCGCACCGGTGATTGCCTCGCACTCCTCTTGCCGTCACTTCACACCGGACTGGGAACGCAACATCGGCGACGAGCTGATCGTCGCTGTGGGTCGGAACGGCGGTGTGGTCCAGATCAACTTCGGTTCGTCGTTCCTCCGCGAGGATGCGCAGAAGCAGGGCAGCGCGTACTGGGCCGCCATGGGGGCCTACGTCAACGAGCACCAGCTCGACCCAGGCTCCGAGGAGCTGGCCGCTTGGAACGAATCCTACTGGGCGGACAAGACCAGGATCTACGCCGATGTAAGCGACGTCGCGGATCACATCGACCGCGTGGTCGAGCTCGCCGGCATCGATCACGTCGGGATCGGGTCGGACTACGACGGAGTCGGTGACTCGCTGCCCACGGGACTCAAGGACGTCTCGCAGTATCCCAACTTGATCGCGGAGCTGCTCGAGCGCGGCTACAGCGAGGAAGACATCGAGAAGATCTGCTCCGGAAACCTGATGCGGGTCTGGCGCGAGGCCGAGCGCATCGCCGCCGGGGGCTGACGCTTACTCGTCGTCGCCCTCCTCCTCTTCCTCGTCTTCATCCTCCGCACCTTCCGGCAACGGCAGCTCCCAGTCCGGCAGCTCGCGGCTGTCGGTCAACAGGAAATGGTCGAACCAGCGCATCATGCGCCGCGTGTAATCGTCGCGCGACGCGGCACGCCGATTCCCGTGCGGCTCGCCGGGATAGCGGATGTAACGCACCGGGGTCTCGCCGATCAGCTTCAGGGCGCGGTAGAGCTGCAGGCTCTGCGCCGGATGCACGCGCGTGTCGGCCTGGCCGTGGGCGATCAGCAGCGCGGTGCGCGATTTCTCCGCGTGGTACACCGGGCTACGCTCGAGGCTGAACTGCCACTTCGTCCAGGGGTCGAAAAGCGTGTGCACCGCGACGTCTTCCTTGGGGATCTCGGTCGTGAGCCCTTTGCTGACCTTGTTGCTGATGCCGACGAACATCACGCCCGCGCGGAAGCGCTCGGTGTAGTAGGTCGAGCACCAGGCGGTCGCGTAGCCGCCGTAGGAGCCGCCGGTGATGCCCACGCGTTCCCTGTCCGCAACCCCGATGGCGACGAGGTGATCGACCGCGTCGACCAGATCGTCGAACTCGGCCCCGGCGGCGTCCCCCTGGCCGAGCTTGGAGAACGCCACGCCGCGTCCGGTGCTGCCGCGGTAGTTGGGGTAGAACACGGCATAGCCCTTGGCCGCGGCGAGCTGTCCGGGGCGTGAATAGGAGCTCACCCAGCCGTTGACAACGTGGCTCTCGGGGCCGCCGTGAACGATCAGGATCAACGGTGCGGAGGCGCTCCCGTCGAGCGGATGGATCAGGATGCCCTCGAAGCGCAGGCCGTCGCGGGCCTCGACGGACAAGACTTCCTGCTTGGCCAGCGCCACATCCGCGAGCCACGGGTTGCTGTCCGTCAGTCGACGCGGACGGTCTTCGTCGTGGCCCATGACGAACACTTCGCGAGGGTGCGCCGCGCTCTCCGCGCCGAACGCAACCGACCGACCGTCCTCGGCCAGGGAGAGGGACCGCGGTATCGGCCGCCCGTCGGACCCGTTCGAGGCGTAGATCACCTCGCTCTCACCTGTGAGCGTGACGTCGCCGAGCGTCGCCTCGACGCCCGTGTCGGCCACGAACATGACGGTGTCCTCATCCTGCCAGACGATCGAGCTCACGTGAGCCTCGAGGTCCGGCATCAGGTCGCGCAGTGCGCCGCCTTCGGTCGCGCTGCCGACGAGCAACCTGCCTTGCTGAGGATCGTTGGGGTCGGCCGCGGAGATCATCGCGACGTGTTTGCCGTCGGGACTCCAGGCCAGGGCTCCGAGCTTGCCCTCGTTGTTCAGTTCCGCAAGGGTGGAACCGTCCGCGGCCGAGACGATGCGGACCTTTTGCTCCATGTAGCGGTCGTCGATCAGCGGGCGCGGGGCGACGGAGAGCGCCAGACGTTCACCGTCCGGCGCCCACTCGAGTTGAACTGCGGATCCGTCCACCTCGAGCGCGACCGGGTCGCTCTCCTCCGTCTCCTCGCCGGGCGTCGCCACGGAAGGTTCGAACGGCGGCATGTCCGCGATCCACACACGACGGTGTCGCCAGTCTTCCTCGAAGACTTCCTGNNGAGCGCCAGGAACGCGAGGCGCTTTCCGTCGGGCGACACGCGGTAGCTCTCGATCCTACTATCGAAGGTCAAAAGACGCCGTGATTCGCCACCGCCGACAGGGATGGCCCAGAGCGACGGGTGCTCGTCGTCGTCCCGCTTCGCGAGGTAGGTCAGCATCGTCCCGTCGGGCGTGAAGCGAAAAGCCGAGGGCCCGACCTTGCCCGAGACATAGACGCGATCCGTGCTCCCGTCCGACGCCACGATGCGAAGCTCCGTGCGTGCGGGACCGTTGTCGTCGTGTCCGGGTCTGCGTGGCACGCTCAGCCCGTAGGCGACGAGGGCGCCATCCGGTGACATCACGACCGAACCGACGGTGCGGATGGCCGCGATCTGTTCAAAGGTCAGCCCTTCGCTCGCTGCCACGCACGTGGCGGCCAGAGTCAGAGCGAACGGGACGAGGATCAGCCGTTTCATCGGGACTCCTTCGTGTTGCAAAAAAGCTAGAATACCCCGATGCGTGATCGAAAGGGTATCCGTCTGTGGCCGCTGGGACTGATCCTCGCGCTGGCAAGCGGCGCGGTCGCGCTGACCTGGATCGCCGCGCTCGGCCGCCAACGTCAGGACCGAGTCCTGTACACGGGGATGACCCTGATCTTCGCGGTGTTCGCCCTCTTCCTCTGGTTCCTTCTCTTCTCCCGTCTTCGCTGGCGCACCCGGCTGAGCGGTCTGCTGATCGTCGCGATCGTCGCCGCGGGGGCGTACTTCACGGTCCGCGTCGAGGCCGTCAGCGGGGATCTGGTGCCGCAGTTCCGCTGGGTCTGGTCGGAGCCTCATGACGCCCGGCTGGCCGACCTGGAGCCGGGAGCGATCGATCCGGAGAGCCGCCGGGTCCGGTCGGACCACGATTTTCCCGGCTATCTCGGGGCCGACGCCGACGGGACCGTCGACGGCGTGAGGCTGGACCGCAACTGGGCGGCCAG
>JABAOH010044568.1_pt2 | contig 17203 bp, 17 predicted proteins | sample 7062181 | NCBI WGS metagenome assembly JABAOH01 (sample SAMN14538630, study PRJNA623070) | marine sediment metagenome | biome: marine biome [ENVO:00000428]; feature: marine pelagic biome [ENVO:01000023]; material: deep marine sediment [ENVO:00002113]; isolation source: pool of 5 deep marine... | reverse complement strand
CTCGCCGCGATCGCGATGGGCAAGTGGGGCGGACGCGAGCTCAACTACTCCTCCGACATCGACGTGCTCTTCGTCTACGACGTACCCCCCGACTGCGATCCCGCCGTAGCGCGCGATTACGCGGCGAGGGTGGCGGCTCAGTTCATAGCCTTGCTGGCCGACATCACCTCCGACGGCATCGCCTACCGGGTCGACGCAGACTTGCGGCCCGAGGGCAAGAATGGGCCGCTGGCGCGCTCCCTCGATTCGTACCGCGCCTACTACGAGCGCTGGGCCGAGACCTGGGAGTTCCAGGCACTTCTCAAGGCCCGCCCGGTCGCCGGGGACCGTGAGCTGGGGGAGCGCTTCCTGGCGCTCGTGGAGCCATTCGTCTACCCCGACACCCTCGATTCCGAGGCGGTGCGGACCGTGCGCCACACCAAGAGTCGCCTCGAGAATCGCGCCGCCCGCCCCGGGGCTGCGATGGACGTGAAGCGGGGCAGCGGCGGCATCAGGGACGTGGAGTTTCCGGTGCAGCTCCTCCAACTGGTCCATGGTCGCTTCGACACCGGCCTGCGTACCCCCAACACCCTGGAGCTGCTGGCCGCGCTCGACGAGTTCGGCTACGTGCGCTCCGAAGACGCCGCTGCGCTGGCCGACTCGTACCGGTGGCTGCGCGATCTGGAGCACCGCATCCAGCTCTTCGACCTGCGCCAAACCCATGAGCTGCCGGCGGATCGGCGGGCGCGGGAGCGAATCGCCAAGGCCATGGGGTACCGGGACGACGCGGAGGCCACTGCGCTGGATCGCTTCGAGGAAGACCTCGTGGCGCATCGTTCCATGGTGCGCGGCATCCACCAACGTCTCTTCTACCGACCCCTCCTCGAAGCCTTCGCCGCCTCCCCCACCGTCCGGTTGAGCGAGGAGGGCGTCGGCCGCCAACTGGCCGCCCTCGGCTTCCGCGACGTGGACGGGGCGCGCCGGGCCTTCGACGACCTCACCGCCGGACTGTCGCGGCGCTCCAACCTCATGCAGCAGATGCTGCCGCTGATGATGGAATGGCTCTCCGACGCTCCCAACCCCGATTTGGGCCTCGAGCAGTTGCGCTTGCTGGTGACTACAACCACCGACAACGCCCGCCTGATTGCCACCCTGCGGGACGCACCGGTGGCCGCCGAACGGCTGTGCCGGATGCTGGGAACGAGCCGCTGGCTGGGCCAACTCCTCGACCGTATCCCCGAGTTCCTGGCCCGCCTGGGTGACGACCACGCGCTGGCCGAGGTCCCCCTGCCGGCAGACCTGAGCGCCGAGGCCGCCGACTATGTGCTGCTGCGCCCCGACTACGCCTCTCGCTTGCTCTCTATCAGGCGGTTCGTTCGCCGCCACCTGCTCCGTATCGCCGGCCGCGATCTGCTGGGACCCGGCGACGTCGTCGAGGTCGGCCACCGCCTGTCGGCGGTGGCCGATGCGGCAGCCGCAGTGGCACTGGTGGTGGCCGAAGAAGAGCTCCGAGGGCAAAGACGATTCGCCGACTCGCCGCCGATCCCCTTCAGCATCGTCGCCATGGGCAAGTGGGGGGGACGGGAACTGCACTACGCCTCCGACCTCGACGTGCTATTCGTCTACGGCCCTGCCGCCACCGGCGACGCCGACGCGGCCCGCGAGTACGCGCAACGCCTCGCTGCCGGCTTCATTGCCGCGATGAGCGAGGTCACCGCGGAAGGCCCCGCCTTCCGCGTCGACCCTGACCTGCGCCCGGAGGGCAAGGGTGGCCCACTCGTCCGCTCTCTCGACAGCTACGGCGCCTACTACGAGCGCTGGGCGGAGACCTGGGAGTTTCAGGCTCTCACCCGGGCCCGGCACGTGGCCGGTGACGCCGAGCTGGGGAATGCCTTCTCGGCCCTGGTCGCACCCTTCGTGTACCCGGACCGGTTGAGCGGCGAAGCGGTACGGGCCGTTCGCCAGATGAAAGCCCGCATCGAAAAGGAACGCCTCCCCCCGGGCGAGGACCCAGACTTCCATCTCAAGCTGGGGCCCGGCGGACTGGTCGACGTGGAGTTCCTGGTACAGCTTCTCCAGTTGCAGCACGGAGGCCGGCAACCTTCCTTGCGCGCCCCGAACACCCTGGAAGCGTTGCACGCGATTGTCGCCGCCGGGCTCCTCGAGGCGGGCGACGGCGCCGTGCTGGAACGGGCTCACCGCTTTTGCAGCCGGGTGCGAAACCGCCTGTACCTCCAGACGGGCAAACCGGTGGACGCCCTTCCCGCCGATCCCGATGAGGTCACCCGGCTGGCCCTCTCCCTGGGTTACGAGTCCGCCCCTCGGTCGTCGCTGCGGGAGGAATACCGGCGCGTCACCCGCCGCGCCCGCCGGATCATCGAAGCCCGCTTCTATCGCGACGGCTGACCCCCGGCAGTCCTGCTCGCCAACCCCGTGCCAGATGCTGCTGCGACACCGGGATCGTGCATCGCCGCGGGAATCGAATAGCATGCCCGAGACCCATCCCGTGCGGGCCCTTCCGGCCCGTGGGCGCTCGCGAGTACTAATGAGCATGGACAACGAAGCCCTCTACGAGCTGGCAGCGGAGGTGACCCCCGCGGCCGTCGGTATCCGCCGGCAGATCCACCGCTACCCCGAGCTGGCCTACGAGGAGTTTCGCACCACCTCTTTGCTGGCAGAGACGCTACGCGCCGCTGGCATCGAGCCCCGGGTCCGCATCGGCAAGACGGGGCTCACGGCCGATGTCGGGAACGAGGGCACGCTGGTGGGTTTCCGGGCCGACCTCGACGCCCTCCCCATCGGCGAGCGAACCGGTTTGCCCTTTGCGTCCGAGGTTCCCGACGTCATGCACGCATGCGGCCACGACGCACATGCCGCCATCGGAGTGGGCATCGCCTTGGCGCTGCAGAAGGTGTCGGCGCTGCCGGGGAGGGTGCGTTTCGTCTTTCAGCCTGCCGAGGAGACATTCCCCGGCGGCGCCCACGACATGGTACGAGAGGGAGTCATGGACGGGGTGCGAGCCATCATCGGCTTCCATGTGGACCCCGGGCTCGAGCCGGGCAAGGTGGGTCTCAAGCCGGGCCCAATCACCAGCTCCTCGGATCGCTTGTTCGTGACGCTCGAAGGACCCGGCGGCCACACCGCGCGACCTCACGAAACCGTGGATGTCATCTACGCCGGTGCCAAAGTGGTCACCGACCTGCCGGCCTTGCTCGACCGTACCCTCGATGCCCGGGCCCCCCTTTCCCTGGTGTTCGGTCGGTTCCACGCCGGCAGCGCCGACAACGTCATCCCCGCCACCGTCGAATTGTCGGGTACGTGCCGGGTCATGGACCGTGAGCTGTGGGATCAAGTCCCCGGCATCGTGGAGCGGCTCGTACAAGACATCGTCGCCCCCACCGCCGCCAAAGCCACGATCCACTACCAGCGCGGCATCCCCCCGGTGGTGAACGACGCCGCCGTCGTAGCCGAGGTCGAGTTCGCGGTAGCGGAAGCTCTCGGTACGCAGGCCGTCGCCGGAACCCACACCAGCATGGGCGCCGAGGACTTCGCCCGCTTCCTGGACCGGGCGCCGGGGGCACTTCTTCGCCTCGGCGCTGCGCTGCGAGGCCGACAGGTCGACCTGCATTCGTCGGCCTTCGACATCGACGAGTCGGCGATCGAGACCGGGATCTTGATCGGCGTTGCCAGCCTGCTACGCCTCATGGCTTGCGATTGGTGAGCCCGGTCACGACGTCAGCGTGAATCCCTCTGCGGCCAGTGCTTGACGCAGCGTCTCGGCTTCCCCGGGTCTCACTGCCAGGGTGAGGATGCCGCCCCCGCCGTGCAGCTCGTGACGGAGCTGTAGGTCGCGGACGTCGACGCCGGAAGCCGCCAGCGCCCGACCTACTCCGGCCAGCTCGCCGGGTCGGTCCTCGAGCGCCACTCCCACGGCCACCACCGGCGGAGCGAGCCCGGCCCGCACGTTACGACCCTTCGCCAGAGCTTGCGTCACTGCCGCCTCGTCGCCACGCGCCAGCACCGCGGACCACCTCTCCAGCAGCTCCGCGAGCAGGCCGATCGATCGCCCCAGCGGCTCCCGGTTGGCGAGCAGCACCTCCGCCCACCAGTGCGGCTCGGAGAGGGCCACCCGGGTGAGGTCGCGGAAGCTGCCGGCCGCCAGCCTCAGCGCAGAGGCATCGGCCGCTGCCAGTTCCACCAGCGCGCTGGCCAGCACCTGGGGCAGATGACTGATGGCAGCAACGGCAGCGTCGTGTTCGGCTGCGCTCATGCGCACCGCCACCGCCCCCAACGAGGTGACCACCTCGGCCAGACGCTCCACGTCGGCAGGCGCGGCCCCGTCCTCCACCAGTATCCAGGAGGCGCCGCGGAACAACGCCGACGAAGCGAAGGCCGCGCCGGCCTGTTCGCGTCCCGCCATGGGATGCCCCCCTACGAAATGGGGCAGGTGGCGGGCGACCGCCACCACCGGGCCCTTGACACCGGCCACATCGGTGACCAGCGCCTCGGTGGTCAGCGCAGGCAGCGTGGCCAGGATGGCGGCAGGAGACGCCGCCAGCACTACCAGGTCCGCCGCGCCGATGGCACCGTCCAGGTCGTGCGCCACCTCGTGCAGCGCGCCTCGCTCTCGTGCCGCAGCTGTGGCCTCCGGGTCCGCATCGAAGCCCACCACCCGCCAGCCGTTCCCGGCCAGACCCAGCCCGATCGAAGCGCCGATCAGCCCGGTACCGATGATGGCGGCGCGGGCCACCGCGACTACAGCTCGCGGCCCAGGGCGGCCGCTATGAGTCGCACCGAGTCCATCAGCTCGGCGAAATCCGCCGGCAGCAGCGCCTGCGCCCCGTCTACCTTGGCAGTGTCGGGAGCGGGGTGCACGTCGATCATGAACCCGTCGGCTCCTGCCGCCACCGCCGCCCTGGCCAGCGGCGCCACGAGCTGACGCCGGCCGGCGGCGTGGGAGGGATCGACCATGACGGGCAGGTGAGAGAGGCCCTTGAGGACCGGCACCGCCGTGATGTCGAGAGTGTTGCGGGCCGCCGTCTCGAAGGTGCGGATACCGCGCTCCACCATCACGATCTCGTGGTTGCCTTCCTTGTAGATGTACTCGGCGGCGTTGAGCCACTCCTCGATCGTGGCGGTGAAGCCCCGCTTGAGCTGCACCGGATTGGCCTTCTTGCCCAACTCGGTGAGCAGGGTGAAGTTGGACATGTTGCGGGTGCCCACCCGCAGTATGTCCGCATAGCCGGCTACCAGGTCCACGTCCCGCGGGTCGAGGACTTCGGCGACGAAGGGAAGATCGAACTCCTCTCGTACCTCGGCGAGCAACTCCAGCCCTCGCTCCCCCAGACCCTGGAAGGAGTACGGAGACGTGCGGGGTTTGAAGGCATCGCCGCGCAGCACCCGGGCGCCGGCCTTCTTCACGGCCTCGGCGGTGCGGAAGAGCTGGTCTCGGCTCTCCACGGCGCAGGGACCGGCTACGGCGGTGAAGGTGCCTCCGCCGATCCGCCAGCCGCGCACTGTGATCACCGTGTCCTCCTCCTGGAAATCCCGGCTGACGAATTTGAAGGGCTTCAACACCGGTACCGCCCGCTCCACGCCGGGCATAGCCTCCCAGGGAAGCTGCTGGATCCGATCGCGATCGCCCAGCGCCCCGATCACCGTGCGGAACTGCCCCTCCGAGACGTGCGCCTCGGAGCCGATCTCGGCGAGCCGGCTCACCACGTTGGCGATCTCCTCGGGCGAGGAGTCCTTCTTCATCACGATGATCATGGCGCTCATTCTCGCAGCTCTCGTCGGGGGTGCCGGCGCCGGCCGTCGCCGCTCAGCGCTCGGCGGCCGGCGTCACCAGTGCCAGCTTGCGGACGATGGCGCCATCACCTGCCTGTGCCCGGAGGCTCGTGGCCACCTCGTCGGCCACTTCCGAATCCCAAATCGTAACCAGCATGGCCCCGCCGTCGTCCGCCCCCAACACCACCAGGTGGCAGCGCGCGTCCTCCAGCATCTCGTCGGCGAGTTCCGGGAGCCAACCCGGAGCAGCTTCCGCCGGTACCTGCAACACGACCGCTTCCATAGGGAGATCCTATTCTCCCTGAGGGAGCCGGCAGGACGGGGCCCTACACTTCGCCCATGGCCACCATCCTGGTCACCGGCGCCGCGGGATGGGTCGGGGGGAAGCTCGTGCAGCATCTGGAGGCCCGGCCGGACACCGAGGTGCACGCCGTCGATGAACTCGCCCCCCGGCTGGCCTTCGCCTCGAGCTTCCGCCGGCTGGCCTTGGATTCCCTGCGACTGGCAGAGCTCGTTCTCGAGATCCGTCCCGACACCCTGCTCCACTTGCAGACCGACGATCGCTCGGCACAACTGGGACGCACTCGGGCGCGAGAGGGAATGAGCGCGGAGGCACTCTTCGGCGCCATCGCCCGCTGCCCGGAGTTGCGCCGGGTGATCGTGCGGTCGGACGCGGCGGTCTACGGAGCCGGGCCCAGGATTCCCTCCGTGTTGGGCGAGACGACCAGATTGGACGAGCTGGAGCCGAATGGGGTCGACCGCTACCGGCGCAGCTTGCTGGAGCTGGAGGGACTCATCGAGGAGATAGCCGCCGAGCTACCCGCAGTCACCTTCACCACGCTGCGCTTCGTGGGAATCTTCGGCGCGGAAGTCGGCGAACCGCTGAGCCGCTACCTGCGGCTGCCGGTGATACCGACGCTGCTCGGTTTCGATCCCCGCCTGCAGCTGATCCACGAGGACGATGCCGTCCGCGCCATCTTGCACGCCCTGGACCATCCTCGAGCCGGTGTATTCAACGTGGCTGCCGACGGCCAGCAGTACCTGGGCCGGGTGGTGCGCCTGGGACGACGGCTGACGCAGCCGCTGCCCGGCCGTCAGTTCCGCCAGGCGCTGCGGGTGCTCCGTGCCCGGGGGATCGTTCTCCCCGCGCACCTGGTGTCCTTGCTGCGCTTCGGCCGGGTTGTCGACACTTCCGCCATGCACCGGCAACTTCGCTTTGCGCCCCGCCTCAACCTCAGACGCACCGTGCTCGCCGGCTACGAGCGCGCACCCGAGGCGATCGCTGCCCTCGGCCGTCCTTCAGCGGAGGCGTGAGTGGACGACCTGGCAGGCGCGCTGTCGAGGCTCTCCAAGCAAGAGCTGCAGGCGGTGGCACGCGCCCTCGACCTCAAAGGCCGCTCGCGCATGTCAAAGTCCCAGCTGGTGGAGGGTCTGGCCGAGGCGATGAGTCCTGGTCGGCCGCTGGAGCGGGGCGGCTCAGCGTCCCAACGGCGCCGGCACTTGTACGACCGCCTTGCCGGTTGCGTCGATGAGGAGCGGGTGTGCTCCTTCCGCACTCTGGAGGGCTTTGCCTGCGGGATGCCGCCGGTGCGAGGCCAGCACCGCTGCTCCCTGCATGGCGGAGTGGATGCTTCCGACCTCGCGGTTCCGGCCGCGGGCAGGCTGGGACCGGAGAGCTGGCCGGCACTGTTGCGCCACCTACGTCTGGTGACCTACGACGTCGATGCATTGGGCCTCGACCCCGTGATCGCCGAGCTGCTGTGGCATCTGGGAAACAGCCTCTACTTCGGATACTTCCGCGTGGACGTCGAGGGCGTGGAGCACGTGCCGATGAACGGTCCGGCAATCCTCGCCGCCAACCATGGGGGCTCGGCGCTCCCCTACGACGGACTGATGCTCCAGCTCGCCGTGGCCAACGAGTGCCCACGGCCGCGGCGAGTGCGGGTGATGGGCACCGAGATCTTCAACATGCTGCCCTTCGTATCGCATCTCTATCGCAAGTCGGGCGCCGCGTACGCGGCGCGGGAGGACGCCCGATGGGTGCTGGCGAAGGGGTACCTCCTCGGGGTGTTCCCGGAGGGCGTGAAAGGGTTCCAGAAGCCGCTCTCGGAAGCGTACCGGCTCCGCAAATTCGGGCGCGGCGGCTTCGTGCAGCTGGCGCGAGGGGCGGGCGCGCCCATCGTGCCGGTGGCCATTCTCGGTTCCGAAGAGGTGCATCCGGCTTTGTTCACCTCCCGGCGGCTCGCCTCGCTGGTGAGACTGGTGTTCCCGCAACAGCGGGTCGAGGAGATGGGGGTATGGGTGAACCCGGTGCCGCTCCCGGTGAAGTGGAAGATTCGCTTCCTGCCGCCGATCGACCCGGAGCCGGCGGCGGATCGCCTCGCCGCCTTGGAGACCGCCGAAGAGGTTCGGGCCCGGATCCAGGCATCGCTCGACGCCATGCGAGCCGCCCGCGGCAGCACCTTCTGAGCGCTAGCTAGGCCTGCTTGCAATAGTTAGCAACACGAGCTAAGGTGAGGGGGAATGGCGAGGAAGGAGCGCAGCGGGACAGACCTGGGATCGTTCATTCGCCAGCAACGCGAGCGGGCGAACCTGTCGCTGCGCCGGCTGGCCGAACGAGCCGGCATCTCCAATCCGTATCTGAGCCAGATCGAGCGGGGACTGCGCAGGCCGTCGGCACGAATCCTCAAGTCGCTGGCGCGGGCGCTGTCCATCCAGGCGGAGTCCCTCTACGCCAGGGCGGGATTGATAGAGGACGGAGCCAAGCCGCCCGCCGTGACCGAGGCAGTGGAGGCAGATGAGGTACTGCTTCCTCGCCAGAAGCAGGTGCTCCTGGAGCTTTATCGCACGTTCCTGGATGGCTCCAAGGAGCGGTATATGAAGGAGAACCAATGATCAAGGAAACCGCGAAGAAGACCCTCTACGCCGTGGTGGGGGCGCCCATAGTCACCGGGCGCCGGCTGCAGAAGAAGCTGTCCGACATGCGGGGACGGGTACGCGAGGACGTGCGCAAGGAGTACTCGAGCTGGGTCAAGGAGGGCGAGAAGGTCGTGGAGCGGGTCTCCGAAGGCAAGGTGATGGAGGACCTCACCGCGCGCGTCGATCTCGACCAGATCCAAGAGCAGGTCGGCAAGGTGCGGGAGCAGCTCGAAGACGTGTTGAAGAGCTGGCGAGCCTCTTTCGCCCCCGCGGAGAAGGAAGCGGCCCGGCCCGCCAAGAAGCCCGCCGCCAAGAAGCCCGCCGCCAAGAAGCCCGCCGCCAAGAAGCCCGCCGCCAAGAAGCCCGCCGCCAAGAAGCCCGAGCCGGCGGGAGTCTGATCGCCGGCATTCGCAGGGGACCGACCCGCTCGGTCCCCTGCCGCGCGCGACGACACGCCGACCGGAGCACTCGGAGGCGGCGCCGGCTTCGGGCTCAGTAGGTCACGAGCGAGTCGAGGGTCTTGGCCTGCTCGATCCATTGAGCCACCATGCCCTCGGTGGGTAGTCGGCGCACCAGCTTCTTCTGCTCGTTGACCTGTGCCAGCTTGGCGGTCAACGAGGCGGAGCTGCGACGGCGCAGCTCCTTGACGGTGTCCACGCCGGCAGCTTCCAGGAGATCCGAGTACTCGGATCCGATGCCCTTCACCCGCATCAGGTCGGCCAGGTTGACCCACTCGAGGATGATCTTGTAAGTCAGGCCCGTCTTCGCGGCGAGCTCGGAGCGCCCCTTCTTGCTACGCCCGCGTTTCAACAGGCCCTCGGTGGTACGAATACCGGACTTGCGGAGCCTGGTGGCGAACTTAGGGCCGATACCCTCGATGGCGTCGATGGAAGGCATCCCGATCCTTTCCGTAGTCCGAGCTCACTGCGCTGGCGCCGCGCGCGGGCAAGCCTACCCATCGACGGCGCGGCGCTGTCAAGCGGCTGCCGGCCTCGCGCCAGGGGGTCGCGACGGTGATCACGCCGGCTTCTTGGGCTGCAGCTCGTCGGCGTCCGTCGGGGTGTCGACGTCGCGGGGCGGCAGCTGCTCGAACCACACTTCGCGCACCCAGTCGGGGTGTGCCTGTAGCAGCTTCTTGGCGCCCTGATCCCCTTCCAAACTCATCAAGCGCGACCAGATCGCGCGGTCGACCAACACCGGGTTTCCCCATGTGTAGCGGTACTTGGGGACCACCGCCAGGGCCCGGTGATGACCACGCTCTTCGATGAGTCGCGTCACCACATCCCGATCGATGAAAGGTTGATCGCCGAGCACGATGAGAGCAGCCTCGGCGCGGGAGCGTCGAAAGAGAGCATCGAGAGCCACGCGCAGCGACGAAGCCATCCCCTCTTCCCACTCCGGGTTGTGCACCACTCCCGCGTCGCCTAGGTCCACTCCGGCCATGATCTCTTCGGCGGCATAGCCGAGCACCACCCACACCTCGTCAACCGGCCACGAATGCACCATCTGCACCACGTGGCCCAGCAGAGTGGTATCCCCCCACTCGAGCAGCTGCTTGGGGGTGCGGAGGCGACGCGACTCCCCGGCGGCGAGAACGACGGCGGCGATGGTCAGTGCGTCTCCTTGGGCGACCTGCAGACTATACGTCGGGCGATCGGGGTTCCCGGATCACCAGGCCGCGCAGCTCGGGTGCCCGGCCGGATCCATAGCGGACGTGGGTGATCTCAGCGAGTATGGCCACCGCCACCTCGGCGGGTGTCACGGCGCCGATGTCCATCCCCACCGGTCCGCGTACGCGGGCGATCTGCTCCTCCGCGAGTCCGGCGGCCCGCAATCGCTCTCGTCGCGCCGCAGCGGTACGGCGGCTTCCCATCGCGCCGACGTAGCGCACCGGACTCGCCAGGACCACCGGCAGCACCGGGTCCTCATGGCGGGCATCGTGGCTGAGGATCACCACGAAGGTGCGACGGTCGAGCTCGAGCCGGTCGAACAGCTCTGCGGGCCAGCCCACCAGGACTTCGCGAGCGTCGGGGAAGCGCTCGCGGGTGGCAAAGGCCGGCCGGGCGTCGCACACGGTGATCTCGAAGCCCAGCTCCTTCGCCATCGTCGTGAGCGGTTGGGCGATGTGTACCGCCCCGAAGATGAGCAAGTGCGGCGGCGGCGCCAGCGTCTCGATGAACACCTGCCGGTCGCCGTAGGCGAGAGCACGACTCTGCTCGCGCTCCATCAGCTCCCGGGCGTCCTCCAGCACCTCCGTCTCGATGTCGGGGGGGAACTCGCCTGCCACTACCCCCTCCTCGAAATCGATGATCAGCTCGCTGCCGCATCCGGCTCCGTCGACGATCGTGGCCACCGCACCCAGCCGTTCTTCTTTCACGATGCGGCGGAGGGCCTCTGGGATGCGGTCCGGGCAACGCTGGACGTAGACCTCGATGGTGCCCCCGCAAGCGAGGCCCACCTCGAACGCCTCCTCATCGGCGATGCCGTAGCCGACGAGACGGGGTTCGCCGCGCTCCAGAACCTGTTGGGCGTGCAAGAACACGTCGTTCTCCACACACCCGCCGCTCACCGATCCTTCCATGTCCCCCGCCGAGGACACCAGGAACTTGGCTCCCTCCGGGCGGGGAGCCGAGCCTTGCACCCGAACCACAGTGGCCACGGCCACCTGCTTGCCCTCCGCCGCCCAGCGGTCGTAGACGGCCAGCGCCTCTCTCATGCCCTACTCAGCTCCCGGCGACGTGCCGGCACCGACTCTAGGAGGTCTACGACGGTGGCGAGATCGCTGAGCTTGGCAGCGGAGAGGAAGTCGTCGACGAAGGGCAGCACGGCGCGCATCCCTCGAGTCTCCGGGAGGTAGCCGGGACGTCCCGCCAATGGGTTGAGCCACACCACCCGATAGACGCTGCGGGCAAACCGCGCCATCTCGTGGCGCAACACGTCGGCGTCCCCGCAATCCCAGCCGTCGGAGATCACCAGCGCCACCGGTCCCCCCCGAGCTACCCGGCGGCTCCACGTGTCGTTGAAGCTGCGCAGAGAATCGCCGATGCGGGTGCCGCCCGACCAGTCGTCTACTGCACCCGACACGTCCCGCAGCGCCAGCCGTGGATCGCGGCGGCGCAGCTCCCGGGTGATGTTGGTGAGCCGTGTAGAGAACACGAAGGCCTCCACCCTCCCCAACCGACCCCGGGCCGCGTGGGCGAAGTAGAGGAACATCTCCACGTAGCGCTCCATGGACCCGCTCACGTCGGCCAGGATCAGCAGCGGGCGGCGGCGCGGCAGGCGCCGGCTCATCGCCAGCTGCAGCAGATCGCCCTCCGGTCCCACCGCCCCCCGGAAGGTGCGGCGCATGTCGGGACGCCGGCCTCGGTCCGCAGGTGCCCATCGCCGGCTGCGGGTCTCGGCCGGCTTCCACACCATGCGGGCGATGAGCCTGCGCATCTCATCGAGTTCCTCCGGGGTCAGCTCCCCGAAGTCCCGATGCCACAGTCGTTCCACGGCCGAAGCGCCCACCTGCTCCACCGAGTCCTCGGGCTCTTCGTCGGCCGTGCCCTCGAGGTCGACGGCGGGGCCCACCCGCCACGTTCGGACCTGGATCTCCTCTGCCGGCGCCTGCAGCAGCCGGAGACTCTGGCCGCCGAAGAAGCTATCGAACGCTTCGTCGAAGATAGGGATCTCCTCAGGCCGGGATACCGTCACCGCACGGAACGCGTGGTACACATCATCGCGACGGCTGAGACCCACGGCCTCCGCCGCCCGCAATAGCTCCCAGGAGGTTTGCGGCACGACGCTCGACAGCCCCCGGGCGCGCAGATACCGAGCGAAGCGGATCAGGTTGCCGGCAAGGGCGCCGGCCTTCATGCGTGACGCGCCGGACCCCTCGTGGGGTCTCTCCTCGCCGGCCGGTGGTGGGGCAGCCTCACACCAGGCCATCCGGCAGCTGGAAGCGGAGCCGGGCACCCACACCCTGCGCATCGAGCTGCGAGGCGTGAGAGACCTGGAGGACCTCTCCGCCCTCGGCGAGGGTGGCCTCCATCAGCTCGGCGATGAGATCGTTGGTGGGGCGGCCGGCGGCGCCGCAAGCGGTGCAAGCGTCGCTGTTCCGTGCCAGCCAGCCGCAGGTGTCACACACCGTTCCCGACTTGGCATAGCGGCCGGTCACCACGAGCCGGTCGATGGCTTTGGCGTTGGCCGCTTTGAGGACTTCGGCGATGCCCAGCACGGCCCGATTCCCGGAACCGGCAGCCTCCAAGAGCTCTTCGACTGCGGCCCGCTCGCGAGACGAGGCCACCGCCGCTTCCACCTGCTCTGCCTTCTCCCGCACGATGACATCGGTCATCGTGTGAGGATCGATGACGAAGGACCCGCCGTAGACGGAGCGCAGGTAGGGATGCAGGTAGCGCAGCACTGCTTCCACCGACTCCTGGTGACCTCCCACGACCAGCAGGTCGAAACGCTCCTCCTTGTGAAGCCGGAAGAGCTGTTCGGCCACTTCCTTGTAGAGGCGGGTGGTGAGCTCCTCGGCGTAGTTCCGCGCGCCATGTTCCTCGTAGCCTTGGAAACCGCCGTAATTCTCCTTGTGCCCGGCCTCAGCGGCCACGTCGATGCGCGGCTGGATCTCGGTGCCGTGCTTGAGGTAGATGGCGGCGCGGCGGCGGTCGGTCACCACGACACAGGTATGGAGCGGACTCGACAACGCCCGCAACGGGCGCAGGTAGGGACGGGGGCCCACCATGGCCACGTCCCACACCGAACCTGATACCGGCAGGTACTCCAAGAGACCAGCACCATGGCTGGCGAAGACGGCGACACCTGGAGCCGGCTCCGCGTCGATGCGGTCGGCCAGGCCGTGCACCGCCTTGAGATCGGACCGGAGAGACATCGTCGCCTCGTGACCGAGCTCGCCCGATTCTTCGATCTCCTTGATGGGTTTGAGGAGATCCGAAAGCCGTGCGCTCGCCGACGTGGAACCGACCGAGTGGGCGAGGTACACGGACAACACGGGGAAGGTCGAGCTCTGGAAATGCCGGATCCGGTCGATGTGCATGGGGCTCCTTCCTGACGGGCCCGGACGAGGGAATTGCGGACGCGGTCGTTCCATGAGGCGCGTCACCGGGAACGAGGGCGGGGAGAAGAGGCCCCGTCGGCGGGGCCCACGCCCTGATGTGTTCCGAACTGTCCCGCACCGGGGCAGGTCCGCTCACAGTTCGAGGGTACACCTTTCCGTCGGAAAAGGGCAGGGGCAATTGGCAGACGCCCTCACCCGAAGAGCACGAATTCGGGAACGTGGTTCCACTCGAAGTGACCTCCGTCGGGGTACGTCCATCCGCCACCCCAAGCGAATCCCCACCTGCGGAAGATGGCACCGATGCGGGGATCCATGCCCACCCTGCCCCCATACGGATTGTCGCTCGGGTTGATGTCGATCGCCACCCCCCACGTGTGACGCGAGACCGCGCCGCCCTTGTCGTTGCCGCGGATGAGACGGGCGTTGTAGCAGCCCCCGGCGAGCTGGAAGTTGCCGCGATCGATGTGCCCCCCCAGGCCTGCTTCCCTCACCTCGGAGATGGCGGCTCGCAGGTAGGGCACCACCGCGCGATGACAGCGGAACGGCCCCAGCAGCGGCAGGCTCACCGACACGATGTTCGCCTCCCGCCACTCCGGATCGATCTCGACTTGATCGCCCCGGCCGGTGGGACGATAGGAGAACTCGCCGAAGCGCTGCTTCACGAGGACCGTGGGCAACACCCCGTCCGGATCGGCCGGGTCGTCTCCGCTGCGCACCCTGATGAAGCCCTCCGGCAGGCTGCGACCCAACTCGATGGCCAACCCGTCCTGGTGACGGAAGCCCCACAGCACCACCGAGGCTGGCCTGCTGAAGCCAAAGGACTCGGCCACCTCCAAGCTGAAGGTCAGCTCCGCCCAACCAACGATCGCGTCGGGAACGATCGCCCCGATGCGGAACTCGTGCGGGTCACCGTCCCACCCCCGCACTTCGATCCGATCACCCACCGCCGCACCCCGCAGGCTCGCCGAGGTCTTGCCGAACACGACCTCGCCGGTGCGGAGAACGTCGGCCACAGCAACGCCGAGGAGCGGCAAGGCCCGATCCGGGTCCAAGGCGAGCGTAGCCATCGGGTAGAAGAACCCGTCGGGAGCCTCCTGCACCACCGCTCCCTCCCGCGTCACTGCGCGCAGTTGGAGCGTCCCCCGGTGGTGCACCACCCAGCGGGCGCCCACCCGCTCCGCGGCTTCGGCCACGGCGGCGATGGTCTCAGGGGCGAGCCCCCCGGATTCGGACACCGTCACCACCCGGCCCCCCGTCGCCGCCGCAGCCGGGGGGGCGAGGGCCACCACCAGCAGGCCGCTCAACAGCGTCGATCCCAGTCGAACACCCCAGCGGGCGACCGCGGTCACGATCCTGCCACCAGCTGTTCCATGCCGGCCGCCCTCACTCGCTCGATGTCCTCCTGATACTTGAGCACCACCCCGAGCGTGTCCTGCACCACGTCCGGCTCCAGCCGGGTCTCTCCCAAGACCCCCAGGGCATTTGCCCAGTCGAGCGTCTCTGCCACCCCCGGTGGCTTGAAGAGATCCATCGCCCGCAGCCGTTCCATGGCCCGGGCTAGCTCGGCCGCGAGCCGTTCCGGTACGCCGGGGACCTTGCGGGTGACGATGGCCACTTCCCGGGTGAAGTCCGGATAGTCGATCCAGTGGTAGATACAGCGCCGCTTCAGAGCGTCGTGGATCTCCCGGGTGCGATTCGAGGTGAGCACCACCACCGGCGAGGTGGCTGCGGAGATGGTGCCGATCTCGGGAATCGTCACCTGGAAGTCGGAGAGCAGCTCCAGCAGGTAGGCCTCGAACTCCTCGTCGGCTCGGTCCAGCTCGTCGATGAGCAGTACCGGCCGTCGTCCTCCCGCGGAGGCCTCCACCGCCTGCAACAGCGGCCGGGCAATGAGGTACTCGCGGCTCATGATGTCCTTGGCCTGGGCGACGCCGCCCTCTCCCCGCGCCTCGAGGAGACGGATGGCCAGCATCTGGCGGGCGTAGTCCCACTCGTAGAGGGCGTGACCGACGTCCAATCCCTCGTAGCACTGGAGACGAATGAGGTCTTCGCCGAGGATGGCGGCCAAGACCTTGGCTACCTCCGTCTTGCCCACACCCGCTTCCCCTTCGAGGAATAGCGGACGCCCCAGACGGAGCGCCAGGTAGACGGCGACGGCCAGGCTGCGATCGGCCACGTACTGCTGGCCCGCCAGCGCCTCCAAGACCTCATCGACGGTTGCGGGATGCACGGCACAGAGGCTACCCGACGGGCGATCTTGGACCGCTCAGCGGTGGGCCGGCGCTCGCCGCCGCCATCGAAGTTGCCTCGCTGAGTGAGCCTTGACGGGAATGACATACTGTGGCTCGGTATGTTCCGACCCCCCATTCCCGAAGTCCCCCACGTGACCGCCGAGGAAGCGGAGGGGCTGCTGGCCGCCGGTGCCGTCCTGGTGGACATCCGCGAGCCCAACGAGTGGCGCCTGGGGCGCATCCCCGGCGCAGAGCTCCACCCTCTCTCGTCCATCAGCGAGTGGTGGGAGCGGCTTCCCCGGGACCGGACGGTGATCCTCCAGTGCCGCTCGGGAGAGCGCTCCGCGCTGGCCACCGAAGCCTTGCTCCATCAGGCCGGCTTGGACAACGTGGTCAACCTCGCCGGGGGCATCGTCGCCTGGGCCAACGCCGGGTTCCCCGTGGAGGCCGACTGAGGCGGAGGGGCGGGTCCCGCAAGGCCCGCCCCTCGGCCCCTTCTCCGCCCCTGCCCTCAGCTCGCTGCCGATAGGGCGGCCAGTAACGCCCGCTTGGCGTACACCTTGGCGAGGTGGGTCTTGAAGTCGACCGAGCCGTAGAGGTCCTCGATGACGGTGATTCCCTCGGTTGCCTGCTCGGCCGCCGCCGCCACCGCCTCCTCGGATCCGTCGCTGCCGACGAGCGCCTCGGCCACCCCCGTCGCCAGCTGGGGCTTGGTCCCTACCCCGGTCATCGCCACGGACGCCTCGGCAACGTTTCCGTTCGACCGCTTCACCCAGGCGGCGGCTCCCGCCACCGCATAGTCGGTGTGGCCGCCGCGGCGGCCCAGCTTGTCGTAGGCGGAGCCCTCGCCGCTGCCGCGCTTGGGGAGCTTGGTCTCCACCAGGATCTCGTCGGGATTGAGCGCCGACGTGAGCGCGTCGACGAAGAACTCGGCGGCGGGAATCTCCCGCGTCCCCCCGGCCGACCGGGCCACCATGGTGGCACCGAGCGCCAGGGCCGCCGCCGGCTGGTCGGCAGCCACGTCGGCGTGCGCCAGCGCCCCGCAACAGGTGCCGCGGTTGCGAACCTGGACGTCGCCCGTCCAGGCTGCGGCCTGTGCCAACGCCGCCGCGTGCTCGGCGATGAGGTCACTGGAGGCGACGTCGCGGTGACGTACCAGTGCTCCAATGGCGATGTGGTCGCCGCGATCCTCGATCTGGTCGAGGCCGGGGATCTTGCCGAT
>JABAOH010012996.1_pt1 | contig 17205 bp, 8 predicted proteins | sample 7062181 | NCBI WGS metagenome assembly JABAOH01 (sample SAMN14538630, study PRJNA623070) | marine sediment metagenome | biome: marine biome [ENVO:00000428]; feature: marine pelagic biome [ENVO:01000023]; material: deep marine sediment [ENVO:00002113]; isolation source: pool of 5 deep marine... | reverse complement strand
CTACTGATGGGACTTCTATCGGTGGTGTTCTCAGGGACGAAGGCGAGCCTATTGATGTCGCAATCTATCTGGCGAGTACAGGTGGCGATGTCGATTTCAGCGGGTCGGTTAGCATTACCAGCTACGAACCCGTGAGGAATAACGCTATCGGTAACGGCTACTATAATGACGGGCCCTATGAACCTGAATTTGAACCGCAGGGAACTATGGTTATCGATGCGTATGACACTGTTACATTAGGAGAATTTGGCGAGACACCGGTACTGAATGGGGACACTGTAGAACCGCAAGTCAGGTTCTTTGATGTTGACAGACTGGAAGTTGTTTCTCGCATAACCGAATGGCTGTTCCAGGCTGTCGGCCGGCTGCCCTTTGTCTACGACCCCGCCGCGATAGCGGCCTTTGAGGACTTCATCGGTGGTGACTACATATTCCGTGGTGCCGGCCTCAACAATCCCGCTATCAAAGACGGCAGGGCCTGGGTCCTTGAAGATCCGACGCCTCCAGCTCCTCTTTATGAGGAAGCAGGCCAGACAGCTGAAAGGCTGACAATAGGATTGGAAGGCTGTCCTGTTCTGGTAGCTGCAGCGTCCGCGGAGCTTGGAATTCCGTCAGACACTATTCAAGTGTCCCTGGCCAATTCTTTCGCCCTTAACACAAACATCCAGCCGTGCGAGAGCTGCGCAAGGCTCCTTAACGCTGCGGAAATTTTGAGCGATGAAGACGGGTCCGGAATGGCTGCGTTGAATCAGGTATTTAACGAGGTGGCGCCGGCTGATGTGGCGTTCACGCCGGAAGTGGCTGCCTCGATTGTTACAGCATTCGCAGGACGCGTCAACGATGGCACACAGTATGCTACAGCTATAGATTACATCGATGCTTTCGTTCGATATATCGCTGTTCTGGACGCTGAAATGGGTTCGCCGGTAGGTGACGGTGATTCTGTCGCCTTTGTCATGGAAAAATACGGCTCAGGCATAACGGATAGCGATAACAGCAACATCGCCGCATTTATTGCAACACGTCTGGAAAGTGGCGAAACTTTCGGCGAATGATAATGTGAATTAGAAGCAGCAGATTATCGATTATTTAACCAAATAAGCCTGTCCCCAAAAGGGGCGGGCTTATTTTTTATGGTCTGTTTTGAGGGTTGTAATTTAGCTACCTACGGCCTTTGCGACCGGGCCGGATGTGGTCTGGCTGCCCGCACGGATTTCTTCTGCACGTTGTTCGAGCTTTGTGTATATGGCCGTGTTGCCGGTTTTTCTAACCGCGGACAGCGCCTTTTCAATCAGTTTCTCCGAACGGACGTAGTCGCCCTTTGCCTGACACACTCTTGCTTTGGTCAACCAGCTCGGAGCTATAAGGTGGTTGTCAGGACCGTAAATTTTTTCTTGTGTTGCTACTGTACGGTCAATCAGCTCTTCCGCTTCATCGTACCTTCCCTGTAGCGTATAAAGTCTTGCCACACTACCAAGGACATTTGCCGTGTAAAGGTGTTCCGGCCCGTAACTGTTGTTGATTAGGGTCATTGCCCTGTTATAGTAACTTTCGGCTTCTTCGAAATCACGCTTTGCAACGAGAAGGCCGGCAATATCCACCCAGAATGGGACCAATGCCCTGTCATTTTCAGTATGACTGTCGAGCATAATAGCCATTGCTTCGTCCAAAGCGGTACCGGCTTTGTCATACTTGCCCTGCTCCTGGTAGATTGACCCTAAAGTTCTGAATGTGTAAGCCACGTAAGGATGCTTTTCATAAAGGGCCTTTTTCTGCAGTTCCAGACCCAGCTTGCACATCTTTTCAGCGTCGAGCAGATTGTTTTGACTCTTATACAGTGTCGCCAAATCAATCAGGCACATGGCAAGTTCGGAATCGTCCACGCAATTTCTTTTTGCCAGCGTTAATGCCCGCTCCGCCAGCGGTTGTGCCTTTGTGTATTCTCCATAGGCCATATATACTCTTGCCATTGTTCTTAGGGTCTTGCATGAAAGACTTTTTTTTGCCTGCTGCGGTTCTCCCGCGGCCACGCTCCCTATAAGCAGTGCTAAACAGCTAAATGCAAGTACAAGGAAACGAGCTTTGCCTGCAAGAGCTATAAAATTTGTTTGGTTCTTGTAAGTCATTTGCTATGTCTCTATTTCTGCCCCATAATTTCATGGCCGTCAGGAAAAAAAGGGATTTTGACTACATAAAACATAATAATCAATCCCGGCAGCGACAAATTACACAGACGTCTTTTTTGCAATAAAATACTCGAATGTCTGATATTCTCTGTTTAAGATTCTCGGACGTTTCTTTTATCGCTCCGGCAAAATAGAGCATCCGCCCTTCTCTAATTTCCTTAATATCAGGCACCGGTATCCTTTCCGGGATTGCAGCATAAAAAGTACTATTTTCAGGCCTAACATATACCGATAGTCATCTTAGGAGCTTAATCTTTCATCCGGGTAGGAGGTCTTTATGTCGGGTCCTGACCACGATAAACATTATAGGTCGTCTGCCTTCCAGGCTTGCCGAGGTCACGTCTGGGCAGGCTGGCCAATGCTGAAAAGCACTCTTCTTACAGGCGTGTTGATTGTGCTCTTCGCGTCCTTGTGCGCACACGCCAGCATAGCCGGCGAGAGCGTGCCGCCTCAGCCCCGATTTATCGGGGCTGCTCACGTTACGGGCGAGACGCCTAAGGCTGCATCAGCTATTGACTCGGTCTGCAGGGAGATTCGCAGAGGCAATTTCGAAAGTGCCCGTCAGATTGTTCGCAAATCGGCTGCTGTTAAGAGCGAAGGTCTCAGGCAGCTTGAGACAATCATTGATGAATATATGGCCATAAAGGCCCGACGCAAGGCGTCCCAAAATGATGCCTATCGTGAGCAGATAAGTGAGCTTGAAAAACTTCGACAGAAGGGCTTTCCAAAAGACGTTAACGACGTCAGTAAAGTTTTAGAAGTAACTTTGAACACATTAGAGTATTCCAGCAAAAAGCAAAAACAAGATTTACTCAATGATATTTTTGTCAAACAAACCGTCCGGCTGGCCGAACACATTGCCGCCGAATTCGAGGCAAAAGGCAGATGGCTCGATGCGTACAAAACCTGCTATAGCAAGCTAAAGCAGATATACAAAGACGACAAGAAGTACTCGGACTATGCCAAACAGCTTCTGGCCAAGGCCGATATTGTTGCATCCCTTCAAGACAGTCCCTGCCAGAGCTGCCAAGAGCGTTATGCAGGCATAGAAAAACAAATGTTCATTAACGCCGTGGACTATCTGGATTCCAGCTACGTTAACATTGTTGATTACCGCAGGATGACAATCAAAGCTGTCAATCGCTGCAAATTGTTGGCGGAAGTGATGAGCAATTCACATCTTAAAATGAGTTATAAAATACGGGATACTCAATATAAGGTTATACAGAGAAGCCTGACAGCGATATTATATGAAGCGAACCAATCGCCGGTGGCTATAAAGAAGGACGAGTTTATAGATGTATTTGAACGGGTTTTAGCGCTGAGCGAATCTCCCCTTGGGGAGGGAAGGCTGCCGCCGGAGTTGCTGATTACACAGTTTGCGAAGGGGGCGTTGTCTGCACTTGACCCTTACACTATTATTTGCTGGCCAAGCCAAGCACAAAATCTTAAAAAAGCAATCACCAATCAGTTTACAGGGATTGGCATAATATTCTCGAAAAAACAGGAGTCTGCGAAGGTGTTAAGCGTATTGCCTGATACGCCGGCATACCATTCCGGTATCAAGATCGGGGATGTAATAAAGGCGGTAGATGGTGTCCAGACAAGCGAGATGCCTCCTAACTGTGTGGCTCAGAGTATTGCCGGTCCGGAAGGCACCAAAGTGACTCTGACGATCAAACGCCAGGGCGAACATAAAGACAGGAATATTACCTTACGCAGAAGCAACATAGTCGTTCCTTCAGTCCGCGGCTGGCAAAGGAGCGAAACGGGTGGATGGCGGTATATGATTGATGCTCGGAACAAGATTGGTTACATTCGCATCAGCAGCTTTAATTCCAGAACAGTCGGCGATTTCGATAAAATACTTGCTCAGCTCGAAGCACAGGGATTGAAGGGATTGATTCTGGACCTGCGTTCCAATCCGGGCGGGCTTTTGAATAGTGCAATCGAAATAGCAGACAGGTTCATAGAAAAGGGATTGATAGCGAGAATACAACCAAGATGTGGGATGCCGACTTATATATCGGCCCACAAGGAAAAAACCCATCCTGACTACCCGATGGTCGTACTCATAGACCGTTCTTCAGCAAGCTCTGCAGAAATTTTGGCGGGGGTTTTACAGGAACCAAAGCATAACAGGGCGACTATTGTCGGTGAAAGAAGCTACGGCAAGGGCAGTGTGCAATCAATAGTGAGCCATCTCGGCGGCGGTGCAACCCTAAAATACACAACAGCCTATTATTATTTACCGTCAGGCCAAAGGATAAAAAGCCGGGACGAGGATAGAGAGCCGGGGAGCGAAAATTGGGGCCTCTTGCCGGATGTTAAAGTGAAACTCCGAAGTGACGAGCTGCAGAAGATGGCCAACGTGCAAAGGGCAAATGAATCAGTGATAAAAAACTACCAAAACAACACTCATAAGGTCCATCCCGCACCAATCAGGCGTGAGCCTCATCTCAACTGGTGCCGGACGAGCCGGGAAACGATAGAAGCCGACCCACAATTAGGCATAGGGCTATTGGTCTTACAGAGTAAATTGATAGAATCCGGCCAAAGATTGGCCTTGAATTGACTTGGCTTCTGCGCGTCACCTGCAAGTCAAACTCGCACGCAAAATTGACCGCCGAAGAATTATTTTTTTCTTTAAAATAAAAAATTTTTTTGATTGTTGCCACGTCACCCGTTATAATGCCCTAAAGCGGGTTACAAGCCATAAGTCCGGTTAATATAAAAGGAGTCACATAATGGCCAAGAAAAAGAAGAAAAAAAAGAAGCTTAAAAAGGGTTTATGGTCTAAGAGTGAGCTGGCCCTGCTCAAGAAACTTTTCCCGAACAATCCCACTGCCGATATATCTGCAAAGCTGGGGAGGCCGAACGATGCGGTAAAAAAGAAGGCCTCCAGAATGGGGCTGCGCAAGTCAAAGAGATACCTAAAGACTCTTGGCAGAGCGTAAACTGTAGAAGCATTCTTTTTTAGAAACAAACGGGGATATAATCAACCATCTTTGTGCGGGGACTCTGCAAGCGCCGAAAATCTTACAAAATGGAATATTGTCAACGGAGCTTGCAGCTGCTGTTTCACCTGGTTTTTGGCTGAGGTTGTGCCTTTGCGCCGATGGTGTATAAGTTACAATGACAGGAGCTTAACGATGAATTCGGGAAAAGAAAGGTTCATCGGCAAGTTCTCAAATCGGGCGAATAAACTTTTGACGAGAGATTACCGCAAACCATTCATCGTTCCGGAGCAGGTCTGATTATTGCTTTTCAGGCTATAAAAGAAATAGTCCGATAAAAAACAACTAAGAATCTACCAGCCGGGCGTTGGAGGATAGGTTGCGGTCCAGTTGTTGGGGTCGTTGCCGTAATGCTGTGAGGACGCCCTGCTCAATGATGCTCCCCATCCATCCGGCTGACTCGGCCAGGGGTCCTGGCCAACGGGATGCGAGCCATCGCTGTAATTAACGCGATCTACCCGAATATAATAACGCGTGCCCTCGACCTCGTCGCCAGGTTTAGAGAGTTCGACTTTCTCACCGCCGTTGTCCAGCCTCCCTGGGCCCCATTCAAATATCCGGACTCCAGTTGGAACAGCCGGGTAACGCGAATTAAATGCGTTTCTGTTCTTGACCAACAGCAAATATTGACCGGCAGTCATCGCAATATCAAGCGGGAAATCAAAGCTGATGCCATCGCTGTCAGTGAACCGCCAGGGGACATAGATGGATCGCTCGTTGTCGAATTCGGCCAATGCAACCGGCGAACCGCTCATATTGTACAGTTCGACATATTCGGCGTCCGCTTCGGTATCGGGATAGTACATAATCTCGCTGATTACTATTGGGCCGACCTTTGGATAAGCATTAGCCCGACCGGGAGTGTTCCGGCTCATTGCGACAAAGTTATAGGTGCCGGTACTCTTGCGATAACGGCCGAAGGCTATGCCGGTCTCCGAGGTGCCGAATTTCTCCTGCTCGCTGTATCCTGTCAATACGCCATCCTGACCCGAATGCAGATACAATGTCTCGCCGTTCTTACTCAGAGCAAAAGGGACGATACAGCCAGGATCGCTCGGATTGCCAAAATGCAGGTCTTCATAAAAAACAATGTAGCTGTAGGATTTGATCGTTGTTCCTGCGGCAATCTCATATTTCATAAAGTTATTCTTACTGTCGCTGAGGAACCAGCCGCCGATGTTAATGGAGGCATCGGTGGTGTTATGTAGCTCTATCCAGTCCCCGGTGCCGGCGCTTGAATTAGCTAACAATTCGTTAATTACCACATCGCCAAGCGTGGGGACACTATCGGTATCGTCCCAGCCGGGCGAGCCGTCAACACCGGCGCTTGGACGCCAGCCGCTCTTGCTGTCCCAGTCGTTCGGGTCGGTGCTGGTCGGGTCTTTTGCAGACAGAGAGAAACCAAGGCCATCAGTAATATCATACCAGCCGTTCTTGTACTCAAAATCGTGAATTGTTCCACCGGCTGCATCTTTCAGCTCAATCCTTTCTCCACTATTGTCAAGGCTGCCGGAGTATTGGCCGGCTATATTGAAGTCGATGCCGTATCGAGTTGTAAACGCACTTATATCTTTGACAACAAGTATGTATTCGCTCGCCGCAAGTTCCAGATTCGGGAAGGTAAAAACGATACCGTTCGTAAAGCTTACCAGGTTCAAATTGAGTATTTCCGTTCCGATATTCTTCAGTTCAATGAATTCGGCATTCGGCTCATCAGGCTGGCCGGCCTCCTGGGGATGGTACATAATCTCTGTGATACGCAGGTTATCTGCAACGGGACCTACGGCAAAGGTGGCCTCGTTAAGGGCACTCCAGGTATTGCCTCGCAAAAGACGTGACTTGATGTGGGTGCTTTTGTCTAAAGTGAACGGTTCGGTGTATCTTATGGCGCCTTGCGAGATACCAGGGTCGTTGACAATGACGCTTTCTGCAGCAGTCAGCTCTGCCGAGATTAAAAAGTCACTACTGCTGGGCCTTTGGTTGAGGCCGTGAATGGCCAGAATATTCTCATCCCGACGCAGGACGTTCAGATATGATGAGAGATTGAAATCCTCGAACACTACGGCTGATGAATCGGAGTTCTGGGCCGAGGCCCTGGAATTCCACGCCGGTGTTCCGGTGAAATTGCGTCTGGCTACCTCGTTGCCATTGAGATAGGTGATAAATCCGTCATCGTACCGCATTTTCAGTGTCATAAAGTCGAAACCAGCCGGGTCATTAGTGTTAACGGTAAAGGGGATGCGGATGTAACAGGTGGTATTGCCGTTGTACATCTGTTCTTTGACATCAAGGCTGATATAGCTTTGATAACCGGAGCCTGCCTCGTAACCGACACCGCCGGGGCTGCCGGTACAGAGCCTCCAGGCCGAGTCGTTGAAGGCCCCACCCCCCTTCCAACTGTTGTTGATGTTCCTGGTTGGGACGAGCACGCGTTTGGCAGCGTTCTCAGCCACGAGGGTGGTAGTAATGCCGCCGTCTGACGTTCCCGGCGTGCGCGGGTCGGAGCCATCGAGCGTGTACCATATCGTGCCCGTGGCGGTGGTCATCGAGAACAAATCATCCCTTGAGATATGTCCTCCATGCTGATATGAGTCGTTAATACGAAAGACCGGCGCATCCACATTTGGATAGAGACCGGCATTACGAAACTGCTCCAGCACGATATCAGACCGCTGAGGAAGATAGTACTTCAGAATCCAGTCCCGCCCGGCGCGACCGTCGTTGTAGTTCAAATCGCGGTCGTACCATTCGGCAAGCGTTAATGGTGGATGACGATGTTGGTCCCCCCAGCGCGCGGACTCGGCAACGATGGCCCTTTCCACGCCAGCCGCCAGGTCTGCATAACGGACGATAAGTGATTCCGGCGTGAGGATTCCTCCATTGAAAAAGAATTTATGCACGCGGTCGGCAAAAAGCAGACGATACTCGGTATTCTGCTTAAGGGATTGATGCGGCTGTCCCGCCTGGGAGAAATTATTGTTTAGGGCGTTTTTGTTGAGAGGTGAGCGGTTCAGATTGTTTCCAATGGTATTTTCGTAGTCCCAGCAGTAAAACTTAAAGCCTGTACTTTTCTCCGACCGCTCACGGCCGGCCCACCAGTTTTTCCAGGGCCAGTCCCAGTTGCCTCCCCAGAGGTTGACTATAAGGTAGTCAATATAGTTTGTAACATCAAGCAGATTTGGGTATGCGGGGTTTGGCGTACCATCGGGATTCTTGCCCTGAAGCTCCTGGTACGCTTCATTGGAATTCGCGGCCTGCCGGCACTTCGCAATCATCTGGTTCCAGGCCGTCATGTCCCCATTGTTAGCCGAGTTGTCATGAATAGCGTCCCAATCTTCCTTGTCACCGCCGTAATAGCTGGCGGAAAAATCATTGTCCGGCCGCTCAGCGGGATTGTACAGCCCCCAGTAAATCCCGTTTATGTAGAGATGAACAAAGGTTCCGTGCGAGCCGGCATTGCCTGTAGCTTGCTGCAAACTGCGGCCGAATTCATCACGCGTGTACTGCTCGGTGTAACTGGCGGCATTCCAGGAATAGCCGTCGTTGGCACCTGCCCGCAGAACAATCGTCTCAAAACTATCGGCGGCATCCTTGCCAAACAGTGGAAATTGCAGCTTGGTCGGCCCGTAAATCCCCTTAAACAAAAGACGTAACGAGTGCTTTTTTGTTGCATTGTGCTGCCGAAAATAGCCGCCATGAATGCGAATCCCACAGTTAACCTGGAAACCCTCTCGGCCATCAGGATATATTAGTTCGACCGACGCCGGACGCTCCCAGTCAACGCCACGCCTCGTGGAGTTAGTATAGATGCCCTCAGGCCCAAACATATCGTCAATGTCCATCGCCATCGACAACGTAGGAATTGACTTCAGGTCATCTCGAATCGTGTCCGCATAGATACCATTGAACAAATCCTCGCCATTTTGCCCAATCACATCAGGGTCCATACCGTAATCCGGACTTGTCCCACCCCATGAGCTTGGAAATCCTGCGTCCAGCGTCGCTTGGCGGTCCTGCCGAATCACGTCATCGAGGAATATATAAGTCTGGGCGTCCACATTTGTGGGTTTCCAGCCCGGCTTGATAGCTTTGGCCCGCAAACAGGTGGTTTTATTAATGCCAAGAGGATTAGTATAAACCATCCCCCCTGGAAATCGTCCGCCATCATCGGAATACGGCTCGGTACCGTCGAGGGTATAGTATATTACGGCATCTTCGGTTTGCGTCGTGATAGTAACAGAAAAAGGCGTATAATAAAAGCCGCGGTCGTGGCTGAACTTCGTGTCGGCAACCTCGCCTAAATATGCACCATCATTTTGCCGTCCCGGACTGGGCAAGCCGAAGAATCGCCAGTTGTCATTCGCATCGGGGTATCGGCCGTATGAAATATCAGCAGTCTGGTCACCAAAGGTAACACTATCTATCAGTGTACTACCATCGGTGTCGAAAAGGCCAATTTCCTCCCCGCCTGTGCTGATTTTGAAATTCGCATGCAGGCCTGTATCCGCGTTATCGTTGTCGGCCCATATCAAGAGATAACCCTTCGGAGGGATGGTCGTTGCAGCCGGTTTCCCATCGGGTATTCGCCACATGGTCGGCACCGACAGATTGTCCGTCAGGTACATCCCTCCCATATTTATAGTACTAGTACCATCGTTGTAAATCTCTATCCAGTCATCATACTGGCCTTGTGGGTCCTGGATGTAACTGCTATTGGATGCCATAAATTCGTTGATGACCAGCGTGTCTGTTTGTAAACCTCCGTCCTCTACCAACAAGGCAAAGTCAACAATGTTTGCCCCATTTGCTCCATCCAGGTCGGCTTTTAGATGTTGAGCACCAGTCGAACCAGGCCAAAATATGGCTGGCACCAGCAAAAGTAAAAAGATTTTTATAGCTTTAAGCATTATCAGCCTTTTCGACACCGATTTTACAGCCGATTAAAAGTGGTCTTGCCTTGGTGGATTTCGATTCTGCTCTATTCTCTTATCGTGATTGAACAGACATCGCTGCACAAACAAAATCGTAAAAGGCCCTTCACTATTGTAATATATGAACACCACGTGAGTCAATATACTTAACTTCGAAATCACAAAACCACTCTATAACCATAACGTCCTATATTACACTCCTTAAAACCCCAGAAAACAATTTGTCTACCTTACTATTGATATGAAATATATGGTATTAATATAACTAACTATCTATTGATTTATATTACTTTTTGATTTCTTTTTTTTCTTTCCTCCTATTATCCTTAATCTCTGCGATTTTTTTCTTTTTCAATTGTATTTTTCTAACTTTTGTCCGTTCTTTGTTGATGTTTCACGTGAAACATTTTGTCCTTAACGAAATTGTAGTTTGTTAAAATTTATTTAATAGGTTATTCCGTCTAATGCAGACAATTGATGCAAAATTTGTCAGCTTCGAGCTTGGCAGTCTATTAGAGCTTATCCAAAGTACTATTCGCACTTGCATTTCATCCCTTTACTTTGCTCAAGGACAGGTCTTAACGAAGCGTAGAGAAGAAAAGTTGAAGATCCTCTAAAGCGGGAATCTCCTCTTCGTTGGCCAGATTCTTCGGCTTCGCCTCAGGATGACTTAGGGAAGAATGATTATTCGGACAGGCTCTTAGTTTGACAAACGCTTTTTCCGTATGCTCCGAAATTTCTTTGTCGCGGCTTAGCCACTGGGCCTTATACAGTACTATGAATGAGCATTGCAATTACAATTCTTAGCTTTTGCCTCTTGAGCCTTATCCATTGCTATTGTTTCACGTGAAACATTTTTAAAAAAAAACAATTTTTTGCCTGGCGAGGCTGCAGAATTTCCGGTAAAAATCCCGAAATATTATTTGGGTCAACTTCAAAAAAGTCTGTTAAAAACCGGGAATGAAACAAGAATTCCTAAAACATAATTTGTGAAGGAGCGCTTATATGACCAAAAAAAAGGAAAAGACAAAACACCTCGGCAGGGGGCTTCAATCATTATTAAGTCCGATAATGTCTGAGCCCGCAGAAGCAAAAGAACTATTATCTATTCCAGCGGAAGTATCTAAATTCCCACCAGACAAAGAGTTACGTGATTCCTTTCAGGAACTCAGCATTGACGATATATCGCCGAATCCTTATCAGCCACGAACGGTGTGGGATGAACAGGAATTAGCAGATTTAGCTGAGTCTATCAGGGCTAACGGTGTTATTCAGCCGATTATTGTCCGCCCTTCCGGCTCGCGATATCAACTAATTGCCGGGGAGCGCCGATTCCGAGCTGCTCAATTAGCATCCCTGACAACGATACCAGCCCTGATTCGACCGGCAAGTGATAAGCAATTACTCGAATGGTCATTGGTTGAGAACATTCACAGAGCAGACCTCAATCCTATTGAGCGTGCAAAGGCCTACCAGGATTATCTAAGCACCTTTTCTCTAACTCAGGCCCAGGGGGCTGAACGACTCGGCGAAGACCGCTCTGTTATTGCTAACTATTTGCGGCTACTGGACTTACCGCAGGAAATCAAGCAAATGTTATCCGAAGGCCGGCTGACTATGGGCCACGCCCGGGCGATACTTTCACTGCCGACCGATGAGCTACGCCGAAAGTTGGCCAATCGAGCATTGGTAGGTCGGCTGAGTGTGCGCGAAGTTGAAAGATTGGTTCGAAGGTATCTTACCGGTACCAGCCAGGCCAAGACGACAGTTCGCTCGAAGCCGCCTCACATCCTGGACCTGGAGAGAAAACTTAGCAGCCAGCTCGCTACAAAAGTAAACATTGAGACCCGAAAAAATGGACAAAGAGGCAGGATAATTATCGAATTTTACTCTATAGATGAATTCGACAACATCACGGAAAGGATTGGTCTGGCCTGTGTAGAGGAGGTCTGAAAAAGAATCAAAGAATCGTGGAAAAAGTTGATTTTCCAAAACTTTGGTGTATAATTAGGTAAGAAGATAATTGTGTATTTACGTTAAACGGTTATTCAAAAAACCGTCAAGTGCTCTTGATTAGCGTTCATCCTGTTTCGGAGGATATATTATGAAGCGTCTTATTGTTTCAATATCGGTTTTATTGTTGCTCGCGTCTTTCAGCCTCGTCCCGACCTTTGCCGCGGAAAGCGAGGTCGTTGGCAAACCAGCACCTTCCTTTACATTACGAGACTTGGATGGTAACAATGTCAGCCTGTCAGACTTCAAAGGCAAGGTGGTCATCCTCGACTTCTGGGCGACCTGGTGTCCTCCCTGTGTAGTGGAGATTCCACACTTTATCTCGCTTTATGAACAATATAAGGACCAGGGATTTGCTATGGTCGGCATCTCTGTAGATCGAGAAGGCATCGGGGTTGTCAAATCGTTTGTCCAGAAAAATAGGATAAACTATCTGATACTGATGGCCGACGGCCAAGTCCAAAAAGCTTACGGTAATATCCCAGCCATACCCACAACCTTCGTCATTGACCCGGCAGGGAATATCCAGCGAATGTACGTGGGCTATCGAGAAAAGGCTGTGTTTGAGGCGGACATAAAAACACTTTTAGCAGATGTCAAATTACAACCAACGCTAACCGGAACAGAAAACCAGATATCCGACACTCCCAGCACTAATTATGTAGCTGAGTTTAACAAAATCGGAATAGCCGGGCGGCCTGAAAGCGATAACGCGGCACCTTATTACGAAAAGGCAATAGAACTTTATGTCGAAAAGCCCGAGAGCTTAAAGATATCAACATCGGGCTGGCCGAAAGAAATGACTGCCCAACAACAGGTAATGCTAAGAAAATGGATGCAGGATAATAACAGGGCGCTTGAGCAAATACAGCTTGGCAGCAAGAAAACATATTGCTGGTTCAAACATACCGGAAAGACACTACATCAGCCTGAGCATAAGAATGAAATGCCCTACTTATCACCCATAAGGCAATTAGCCTTCGCTTTACAGGCCCGTGCAATGTTATCGGCTGAAGATGGTGACATCACAAGTGCTACCAACGATATACTTGCCCTGTATACATTTGGAGCACATGTTGCAAATGGGCCGAAGCATTTAATAGAAAAATTGGTGGGAATTGCAGTAAAAGCCCTGTCTATAAAAACTTCGTTTAATCTCCTCGACAAAAATATAGCGAATGCTAGTATGATGAAAAGCCTGGAGGACGGGTTTAAGCAGCTTGTGACAGACTACAGTGAGCCGTTTGATATGCGCGGCGAAAAAATTTATACGCAAGAACAAATTGAAACAGATCCTAAATACCAAGGTTTTAAGCCGCACTTGAAAAGCACACTTGAATACTATGATACAGTGGCAGCAAAAACCTCCTGGCAGTTACACAATGAACAAACACAGTCTACAACAAAAGACAATCCTTTGATAGAAATTCTTGGGTCTGCAATTGCCAATGTAATAGAGCTTGAATCTCGTATCAGAGCAGGTGAGCAGGCCTTAATAACAACTATTGCAATCCTGCGATATAATGCTAACAGCGACGGATATCCTGGTGCGCTTTCACAGCTTGTATCAGCCGGTTATATTAAGGAATTGCCGAAGGACCCATTCAGTGACAAGCCTCTTGTCTATAAGCGAACAATACAGGGTTTCACACTCTACAGTTACGGGGCGGATTACGATGATGACGGCGGGATGCACAGCAAATGGGGCACCGGTGATGAAGGCGGCGACCAGGTCTTCTGGCCTCTTGAACAATCGCAAATGGCGCAAAGGCCGTCAGGCAGGGAAAGACCCTTCGCCCGAACAGAAGGCCCGCAACGCAGGGCAAGGACTGATATAAGGTCGGCGCCCAGCCCTTATCAAATGGATGACGAGGAAGGGAACGTACGAGCTCGACCAAGACAACAGGATGAGCAGGAACAAACTAAAACACTGCACGATGCTGCGCGTGACGGTGATATTGACCAGGTCCAGCTACTCCTTTCAAGGGGCGCTAATGTGAATGAAAAAAACAGGATGGGCTGGACACCGCTGCACACGGCAATACGGAACCGCCGGCTGGCGCTCATTGAGCCTCTCCTTGCCAAAGGTGCCGACATCAATGCAACGGACAATCGGGGACAGACACCTCTAATGGCAGCGATATATATCGGCCAAAACGATGCTGCGGAGCTGCTAATCGCAAAGGGGGCCGATATCAACATCATAGCAGGGGGTGACAATGCCCTGACTTTGGCGAAAAAGAGAGGGAATACAGAAATCGCCGATTTATTGGTCAAGCAAGGAGCTACAGAGCCGAGCTTGGAAGACCTGATGGGAGACAGATATTATGGCGATATGGGAGGAGCAAATCCATATCCCGGCTATCGGGAGCCGACAACAACTCAGCGGCGAACCAGAACCTTTAGTCCCATTGCGCAATCGCCTGTTCAGGTTGACATACTTGCCGACCCGAACGAGATTAGAGCCAGGGTCAAGACGTTCGAAGGCCTGGAGAAGGCATTGGAGGAGATAGACGCCAACAGCCAAAATGAAATGCGTCAGTGGCAGCAGAGAAGATATGATAACAGAACAATGCTGATAAGGACTGTGAAAAAGCAATTCGAGGATGAGATTGGTGTAATACGAAAGGCCGCTGTTGAAGAAAAAGCGAAAAAGACAACAGAGACTATTGACAGTCTGCTGACCGGCAAACAGGAACGATTCAAACATGTCAGCAAAGAGCTTCTAACCCAGAAAAGAGAGCTGAGACAATCACAGCCCACCCGCGGCCGTGGCCGGGCTCGAACTTCCGTCAGAGGCACAAGAGGTCGGACTTCACAAAGAGGGCAACCATACGGAGATGACATGGCAGACCCCCTCTATGGTGGTCGTGGCGACGTAATGCCCAGAACCGGCCGGTACCAAAGCACAAGGAGACCAGCTGAGCAGCTGGACGTAGAAACAGAAAACGAGATACGTCAATGGCTCCAGGCCAGCGGTGAAGACAAAACAAACCTGGCTGAGGCGGTGCACCAGCAATTACGTTTAGACATAGAATCCATTCGAGGTGTTGCTGTAGAAGAAGAAGCGAAAAAGACAACGGCAACAATTGACGGAATCTTGCTGTACAGGCAGACGCGGTTCGAGGCCCTTATTCAAAAAATGGAAGAAGAACAACAGGCACTGCGACAACAGACACAAACCCAGGACCCGCGCACCCGTGGTAGAAGCAGGTATCCGCAGAGTGGCCAGACGCAACAGGAGAATCAGCCCAGGACTCGCCGGCGACGCTGACAAGGATGGCAAAGCAATTAACTTCAAAAGTCGCGATAGTAACAGGCGCCAGCAGGGGCATTGGCAGAGCCATCAGCGTTGCCTTGGCGCAAGAGGCCGCAACGGTTGTCTTAGCCGCACGCTCAATTCAAAAACTGCAGGAAACCGCCGACAAAGTGACAGAGACCGGCGGAAAAGCAGAAATTGTCGTTACCGAGCTTACCGAAGAAGAATCCATCAAAAACCTCGTCAGAGTAACCAGCGAGAAATTCAGCCGACTGGACATCCTCGTCAATAACGCGGGCGTTACTCATTCAGCTAAATTGGAAGATACCATAACCGAAGACTGGGAACGCTGTATGCAGATTAATGCTCGTGCCCCGTTTATCCTTTGCAGGGAAGCCCTGCCGCTGTTAAAAAAATCGCAAGCGGGATACATTATCAACATCGCATCGGTCGTCGGGGTCAAAGGTTATCCGCTTCAAAGTGCTTATACTTCCTCCAAGCATGCCCTCCGCGGGATGACAATATCGTTAGCTGAGGAGCTCAAAGGCTCAAATATCCGTGTGCATCTTCTATGTCCGGGCGGAGTGGATACCGAGCTGGTCCAGAAAGTTCGGCCGGATATAAAAAAGAACGAGCTTATGCAGCCGGAAGAAATCGCGGAATTGGTTCTCTACCTCGTTACACATAAAGGCAATGCCGTTATAGATGAGCTGCACATTCGAAGAGCGACCTCAACGCCGTGGTTCTAAAGGATATCAGGAGATCAGGACATCAGGAAAACTCTTCTGTTTTGAGTCAGAGTAACCTGACAACCAGCCAAATTTGAAAGGGACTTATGCGAGCGGTGATTCAACGGGTTTTGCAGGCCGAGGTTAAAGTCAACAGCCAACAAATAGGCAAAATCGGCAAGGGCCTGCTAATTTACCTTAGCGTCGGCAAAGAAGACACTGTAAAGGACGCCGAGTTTATGGCTGATAAGCTGGTGAACCTGCGTATCTTTGCAGATGAAGCCGGTAAAATGAATCGAAGCATCCTTGACATCGGCGGCCAGATTCTATTAGTAAGCAATTTTACGCTTCACGGTGATTGCCGGAAGGGTCGCCGTCCCGGCTTTGACGCCGCAGCCGAGCCAGCTTTGGCACAGCAGCTTTACGAAAAAGTAATTGAGCTGATTGCCGAGCAGGGCGTAGCTGTTGAAAAAGGCGCATTCGGCGAGTATATGCACGTAAGCAGCATCAACGACGGCCCCGTAACCTTTCTGCTCGATAGCAACAGGCTGTTCTGAACCACAGATTACACAGGTTTCTGAGTGGCGGAAAAAGTCTTGCAGTGACATCCAGAAATCGTATAATTCAAGAATCAAGCCAGCTATGATAAACTAAGCTAAAAATAGAGCGACCGTCCTTAGTTTTTCTATTTTTTATGACAGCAGCTAAATTCTGAATCCTGGAAAGAGAAGAAAGGAGGCAATTATAGCTACGATAATGAAAAAAAACTATCATAGAAGAGAATTTTTGCAGGTATCTTTGGCTGGATTAGCAACTCTTGCCGGTTGTGGAAAATTTGAAGTTGGGACCTTAGATGATAAAATTACAAGCAAAAACCGGATTCTGAATCTCTATGACAACGTTGCCAAAGAGGTCGGCGAGGCCATTTCCGATTGGGGATTTTCTACTTTTATTCGATACAATGGGAAGACCATACTTTTTGATGCAGGCACGTTTCCAGATGTTTTTAAGCATAATGCCAAGGTACTTGGCGCCGATTTGGCGATGGTTGACATCGCTGTCCTTTCCCAT
>JABAOH010004554.1_pt1 | contig 17214 bp, 16 predicted proteins | sample 7062181 | NCBI WGS metagenome assembly JABAOH01 (sample SAMN14538630, study PRJNA623070) | marine sediment metagenome | biome: marine biome [ENVO:00000428]; feature: marine pelagic biome [ENVO:01000023]; material: deep marine sediment [ENVO:00002113]; isolation source: pool of 5 deep marine... | reverse complement strand
CCTGTTATCTTGACGCCTCACCCAGGTGAAATGGCTCGATTGATGGAAATGTCACCCGGAGAGGTTCAGGAGGACCGAATCGGTGTGGCCACGAGGTGCGCCGAAGACCTCGGGTGCCACGTCGTTCTCAAGGGGGCCAGAACCGTGGTTTCCACCCCTAGCGGAGAGGTTTACATCAACCCCACAGGGAACCCGGGGATGGCATCGGGTGGGACAGGAGACGTCCTTACTGGAATGCTTGGAGGATTTATATGCCAGGGCCTCCCACTTCTGCATGCGGCAATCGTGGCAACTTATCTCCACGGACTCGCCGGAGACCGTGCCGCCTCAAAAAAAGGAGAACGATCCCTGATTGCCACCGATCTCATCGAGGAGATCCCGGCACTGCTAAGGGAATTTGGCTCATAAGGTGAAGCGGTTCTGAGAATCGGTTTTAGCGGTCCTTCTTTTTGAAGATATTCCAACTTGTGGTACACATCTTGCTTGATCGTCATGATATCAGTTGTTATAATGTCGACTGTGAGNNTCGACTGTGAGGTGACCAATGACCGTTCAAATGAAAGTCAAATTCCTGACCTTCGATCCCTCTTCGAATGGATTTGTCGTTCTTCTATCAGATCTCGAAAACACCCACGCCCTCCCCATATGGATCGGGCCATTTGAGGCGAATGCCATCGCCCTAAAGCTAAAAGACGTTTATTCCCATCGCCCGATGACTCATGACTTGATTCGAAACATCATCAAACTCTTCCAATCCGAGGTGATCAAGATCGAGGTGATGGATCTCAAGGACAATACCTATTACGCGTTGATCCACATTAAGACCAGGGGGAAAGAAATCACAATAGACTCGCGGCCCAGCGATGCCATTGCGGTCGCACTAGCTTCAGGAGCTCCGATCTACGTCACGGAAGAGGTCCTGTCAAAGGCCAAGACGATCGAGCTGAACAAGGACCTGGAAGAAGACCAATTAAAGGAGTGGTTGGAAAGTCTCAATCCGGACGACTTCAAGTATAAGGCATGACCTATGTGACTATGGCCGTCTGGCCGGGTTCAGCGTCAGATGGTTGAGATATCTTAAAGCCGGGCAGGAGGCATGACTTCTGCCCGGCTTTATTGTCAGGATAAACACTCTGATGGTATCCACGCGCACTTTAATCTCAAGATATGCGCTGACGCCTCTGACTTTACCAACCTGATCGTAGCATGGTACCACCCCTCTGGTTGCCCTTCCCGCATGTCTGCGCACTTTTCTACCCGCAGCACTGTCGTTTTTAATCACCGAGAGACATGATTTCTGAGGTTTCCGGGAGTTCTCCATTTTCCAAGGAATAGGTCTCACAAGTCAGAGATTTGTGACAATATTTCCGATTTCTAGAGTGGGGGTCTCCTGTCTCCGAGCGACTTTGCGGAAGCGGTGGGGACCCTTCGAGGATGAGCAGGGAGGGGAAAACCGCTCCTTTAGAGCGCGGAAGGGGCAGGGATTCCCCGCCGGCGAATCCCGAGGGGGTCACCGCGTGAGCTTGGGCGCGAGGAGGCAGGAGACCCCCACAAAAATGGGGAAACTCTTGGAAACTCCACACTTGATTTCCCTAAAACGCCGTGGTAAACAAATACACTCAATTTGGTAGAGGTCAGGAGAGGTTCTCTCCAGACGGGGAAATAAATCCTTAACTCCCGAGGGACTGGTGTATTGATCCTTTAGGGGATAGGAAAAGCGGGATAGACAGCATCACTTGAAAAAAACATTGATCATCGATTCTCATAGCGCCGCCGAAACGAGGAGGGTCGGAAGGCTCCTTGGCCAATTCCTCAAACCGGGTTCTCTGGTTGCACTTTCGGGTGAGCTTGGCTCAGGAAAGACCCAATTCATCAAGGGCCTGGCGAGCGGTTTGGGAGTCGACAAAAACTATCAAGTCACAAGTCCATCTTTTGTGCTGATCAATGAATATCCAGGTAGAATTCCGCTTTATCACCTCGACCTCTTTCGGCTATCTGAGGGAAAAGACCTGGAAGAAATGGGTTTAGAAGAGTACTTTTACGGACCTGGCGTCACAGCAATCGAGTGGGCCGAAAAGGCGACGCCTTTTGTGCCGCCCCAGCGCATCTGGGTCGATATCCGATGGACAGGACCAAACAGCCGACAGTTACGAATCAAGGCAGCTGGACAGAAAAACGCCCAGATCCTTGAGGCCGTTTCTAAGGAAATCAAAATTCGGTCATTCAAACAGTAGCCTTCCGCCCTCGATAGGCTCCCAAAAAGATCGCCCTTTGAGCAACACCGTGTGCGAGGAGGAAGCTTAACATGGCATTAGTTGTACAAAAGTATGGGGGTACCTCCGTTGGGGACGTTGAGAGGATCAAGAACGTTGCCCGCCGAGTCATCGCATCCCAAAAAAAGGGAAACGACGTGGTCGTTGTGGTTTCAGCTATAGGGGGAGAAACTGACCGTCTTCTCGAACTCGCCCATGAAACGGCGGATTCGCCCGATGAGCGGGAAGTCGATGTTCTCATCTCGACAGGCGAACAAGTCTCGATTGCTCTTCTGGCCATGGCTCTTAAATCGATGGGGCAAGATGCTCAATCTTTTCTTGGATTTCAAATACCGATCCTCACCGACAGCGCCTATGGGAAGGCGAGGATCAGCCACATTGATTCGGAAAAGATTCTCGAAGCACTGAAGACCGGAAAGGTGGTCGTTGTCGCGGGGTTTCAGGGGATTGACGGAGACAACAGCATTACCACTCTTGGAAGAGGCGGTTCTGATACGACAGCTGTTGCTATCGCAGCCGCCCTTAATGCCGATGTCTGTGAAATCTATACCGATGTCGACGGCGTGTATACCACGGACCCCAACGTATGCGAGAGAGCCCGAAAGCTCAACCGAATTTCCTACGAAGAGATGATGGAAATGGCGAGCCTCGGCGCCAAGGTCTTGCAGATCCGATCCGTGGCATTTGCAATGCGATATAACGTCCCGATTCACGTTCGGTCGTCATTCAACGATCAGATGGGAACCTTGGTGTGCATGGAGGACAAAGATATGGAAAAGGTACTCGTATCAGGAGTGACCTACAACATCGGGGAAGCGAAACTCACTGTGACGCAAGTGCCCGACAGACCTGGAATTGCTGCCAAGCTATTCGGCGCACTTGCGGATGAGAACGTTATGGTCGATATGATCATCCAGAACGTCAGCCGAGAGGGTTACACCGACGTCACCTTCACTGTACTCAAAACAGATACTTCAAAGGCATTTGCCGCTGCCAAGAAGGTCGCCGCAGAGATTAAAGCCGGCGATGTAATTATCGACGAGGACATCGCCAAGGTATCTATTGTGGGCACGGGGATGAGGAGTCATTGGGGAGTCGCCTCCTCCATGTTCAGCGCTCTGGCTAAGGAAAACATCAACATCCAGATGATTAGCACATCTGAGATCAGGATCTCCTGTGTGATTGAATCGAAATACACCGAATTGGCTGTTCGGGCTCTTCACGATGCATTTCAGCTTGAAAAAGAGCAGTTGCAAGAGGAAATCTGACCTATGGAAAAGATTAAGATATACGATACCACCCTCCGGGACGGAACCCAGGCCGAAGATATTGCATTCTCAGTTGAGGACAAGGTTAGAATCGCAGGCAAACTCGACGAGCTCGGCGTGGACTATATTGAAGGAGGATGGCCTGGGGCAAACCCCAAAGATTCTCAGTTCTTTCAGAAGATAAGCGGGGTTTCCCTGAAACATGCACGAATTGCAGCTTTTGGAAGCACTTGCCGCCCCGGGATTCGGCCTGAAAAAGATACTACGATCAAAACCCTCCTCGAGATGAACGCTCCCGTGGTGACCCTTTTTGGAAAGTCATGGGATGTTCATCCAAGAGACGTCATGAAAATTGACCTTGATGAGAACCTTGACATGATCGCTCGGTCCGTTGCCTTCTTAAAGAAAAGAACCGACGAGATCATATACGACGGCGAGCACTTCTTTGATGGATACAAATCAAACCCAAGCTATGCCTTGGCCANNGAGGCTGGCGCTGACTGCATCGTTCTGTGCGACACCAACGGGGGAACCCTCCCCTGGGAACTTGAGGACATCATCAAGGTGGCCAATAACCACATTTCGGTTCCCCTTGGAATCCACATTCACAATGACTCCGAATTGGCTGTGGCCAACACCATCATTGCCGTCCGAAATGGAATCTCACATATACAGGGGACGATCAACGGCTATGGGGAACGATGCGGTAATGCGAATCTCTGCTCTATCGTTCCAGCCCTGAGGTTGAAGCTGGGGCTCGATTGCATTTCAGATGGTCAGTTGAAAAAGCTGAGAGAAGTCTCGAGATTCGTTTATGAGCTGGCAAACATTCCTCCCAACAAACACCAGCCTTATGTCGGTGACAGTGCTTTCGCTCACAAAGGAGGCGTCCACGTTAGTGCGATCCGGAAAAGGCCCTTGACCTATGAACACATCCGTCCAGAGTTGGTCGGGAACCGCCAACGGGTGCTGGTTTCTGACCAGTCTGGNNGACCAGTCTGGCCAGAGCACAATTCTTGCGAAAGCTGCAGAATACGAGATAGATCTCCAACGCAAGGATCAAGTGACTCAAAAAATAGTCCACGATCTCAAGGAACTCGAGCATAAGGGGTTTCAATTTGAAGGGGCAGAAGGATCATTTGAGATCCTGATGAAAAAGGCCCTGGGAAAACACAGGCGCTTCTTTGAGTTGCAGGGATTCCGAGTGATTGTTGAAAAGAGAGCAGAAGACGAGCCACCTATTTCCGAAGCGACTATAATGATAAAGGTGGGAGAGAGAGTCGAGCATACAGCCGCCTTGGGCAACGGGCCTGTCAACGCTCTCGACAATGCCCTTCGCAAAGCGCTGGAGAAGCTCTATCCGGAGCTCAAAGAGGTCAAATTGGTCGATTTCAAGGTAAGAATTCTCTCGAGTATTCACGGAACCAAGGCTGCCACACGGGTTCTCATCGAGTCTCAGGACCACCGTGACAAATGGGGAACAGTCGGGGTATCAGAAAACATTATCCAGGCCAGTTGGCAGGCCCTTGTGGACAGCATTGAATACAAATTGCTCAAGGAACACTGAGAGGAATCAGCGGATTGCTCCCGAGGTCTCAAGACGAAGGAGCAGAATGGGATTAGGTGAGACCCATTGTCCATGGAAAAAAGACGCAGATGGACGCTTTTTCCGGAGCAGAGGATACTTCTCGCCGTCCTGCTCTTAATCTTCCTTCTCTTCTACTGGATCAGGAGTCGTTCAGGTTTTCTCCCATGGGAGGACATGAAAGGGACGCACCCCGTCCCGCTGAATTCCTTTGTCGTCGAGGTCGAGGGGGACCATGTTCTCTCGGGAATTTACACATTCCCACAGCCGATTGGGATCGATGAACTCCTCGAGGAGGCTGGCGTCAGCCCAACAGACGTCCCCAGAGAAGCCCCGCCCGGAAGGCTTGAGACAGGCACAAAGATCACCGTGTCCCAAAACGGTCAGAGACTGAGAATCGTTCTCAAGCCAATGAATCCTGCCAAGAAAATCCTTTATGGCATCCCCATCGACCTGAACGAGATCGCGGCCGAGGAGCTCATGCTCATTCCCGGAATCGGGCCTACCTTGGCCCAGAGAATTGTCCGTTACCGAGAAGATAAAGGGAGATTCGCCCGGCTGGATGAGCTGCGCAACGTCTCTGGAATTGGTAGAAAGAAGTTCGACTCCTTCCGCCGATACCTATCTGTCGGGAGTCATACGGCACCTACCCCTTGATGATCCGTGGAAGCATTAAGTGATGATGGGGGCAGATCGACGTTGGATTCTGATAAGCTGCCCCAGTGAAGGCAACCATGTATTTTCGAATATCGGCCAAGGAGACGACTTCATCGACAAACCCCATCTTGGCACAGTAAGCCGGTCGGGACTTCTCGTAGTAGTCTTTCGCCAGGATGTTCATCTTCTCGATCACGGGTTTTAGAGGATTCCCCGCATCCTTCTCCTTGACGAGTCGCCTCGAGAATGAGGCGACGGCAGCGGTTTCGCCGTGCATCACATAGATCTCTGTCGTCGGTGTTCCCAGGGTGAAGGCATTGTGATTATTCGCAGTCGGGCCACCCATGATGTAATGGGCCGCCGCGGTTCCTTTTCTCAGCACGACCAGCATCATGGGGACGTCTGTCTGTTCGATGGAATAGATGAGGGACTGTCCCAAGCCTAACAGCTCGGCCTTCTCCGCAAGGTCACCGACGTCGATTCCACTGGTATCTTGAAACCAGACAATGGGAATCCTGTCCCGCCCGCAATGGGTCACGAATTCGTTCATCTTGACCAGCCCCTGGCGATAGAGCTTCCCGCCAATCCCCGGGTAAGGGGCGTATTCCGGATAGCCTTTTGGCAAGAATCCCTGACGATTTCCAATGATTCCGACGAGAAAACCGTCAACCTTTGCGATTCCGGTGTAAACCTCGGGACCGTAGTCCGGCCTAAACTCCATGTGCTCGCTGTTGTCAGTAAGCCTCGCCAGTACCTCATCAAAGCTGTATGCTGCCTTCTGGTTAAAGGGGACTAACCTGTTCAGCTCTTCCGTTGAAAATTTCGGCTCTTTGGACTCTGCCACCCTGAAGAACCTCGGATTGTATGCGGGCAGATCTTTCATGTGCTCTTTCAATGCATCCAGGACCCCTTCCTCGCTCTCATAGACTTCACTGAAAAACCCCGTTTCCTTGTGATGAATTTCGACACGTCCAGGAGGAACAGCCTTGAATTTTTTCGTGGCTTCGATGATCTGTTCCGCCCCTTCCTCATCGAAGAAGCCCTTCGGGCTCATCCCGCTCACAATACCACCCCCTCCAACGGCAATATTGCACTTGCTGTGAGCGATGAGGTATGTGGGGCTTATTCCCTGATATCCACCGCCTGCAGGATTCGTTCCCCAGATCCCCGCCAGAACAGGGACACCCAACTTCTCGAGCTCGGCGTGTCTGAAAAAGGTCGTTCCGTTCCCTCTACGGTTGGCATACACCTTTTCCTGCTCAGTTAGCTTCACGCCGCTGCAATTCACCAACCAGACAAGAGGAATATGGAGACGCTTGGCGAGGTCGGTCACGCGGAGGATGTTTTCCGCCTGGCCCGCGATCCACGCTCCCGCGACAACTTTATTGTCAAAACCGATGATCACAGCCCACTTTCCGTTGATCTTTCCCAGGCCGTCCACCACGCCAGTGGTGCCAGATTCCTCGTCCATCGGATCGAACAGGGTGTGGAGGGGGCACCATGTGCCTGGGTCTACAAGATATTCGAGTCTCTCATAGACCGTCCATTCGCCCCTTGCCTTGAGCTTTTCCGCCGGAAGGCCTGCCTTTTTGACTCTCTCGATCTCTGCGGCAAGCAACTTTTCCACCTCTTCAATCTGTTTGACACTTTCCTGGGTCTGTTTTTTCTGTCCTTCCGTCAGGGGCTTCCCAAATTCCACCATTTTCTCGAAATACGGTCTCATAAGCTTTCCTCCTCTTTATCTACGATTGCCAGTCCGCTCAGGACTTATCAACGATGTGATCAACAGTGCGAATTGAAACTCTCCAAAAGCTTGTTACATATATCACAAACGGATCTATCATAACCCACCCAAAACTTCAAGGACAAAATCCCGATCGTACCCCCACATTCGAGTGGACCTCCTGTCTCTTCATTCCTAGGCTCACGCGGTGACCCTTAACGTCGCTTATGAACAAGTCCGTCCTCTTTGAAAAGTCAGCAGACTTCGGTAAAATCCTGGTGGGAAAATCTAGAGATGTATGATCCTGTTTTGCTCTCGAAGAAAATAGAATCCATCGTCTGCAACGGGAATCGACGAAAATACTATCGATTTCGATCGGCAGGATTCTATGGGGGTATCGCCACGGCAGATTGCGTGGGATGCTGCATCCGTTGCCGATTCTGCTGGGCTCTGCATGTCACAGACCGGCCAAAGAGCATCGGTCACTTCTACTCCCCTCGGCAAGTCGCTGAACGGCTTGTTCGGATCGCCCGAAAGAAGGGGTTCCGTCAGGTCCGAATGAGTGGGAATGAGCCAACCATTGGCCGAAGTCATCTTCTGCAGGTTCTCCAGGCAATTCCCCAGGGTCTCCTTTTTATCCTTGAAACCAACGGAATCCTCATTGGTGCAGATCCGGATTATGCAAAGGCTTTGGCTCGATACCCCAATCTCGAGGTAAGGGTGAGCCTCAAAGGCTCGAATTCAGAAGAATTCCAGAGGTTGACTGCTGCAAAACCTGAGGGGTTCGATCTTCAGGTAGGGGCCCTGGAACATCTCCTCGAATCCGGGGTACCGTGTTATCCAGCTGTGATGGCAAGCTTTTCGAGCTCAAAAACTCTGGAGGCCCTCAGACTGAGGCTTGCGAACCTTAGAGCCGATTTCTATGATCTCGAAGTTGAAGAGGTCGTGTGCTACCCCCGGGTTCAGGAGGAACTCAATCGGGTGGGTTTAATCCCCCATGACGTCATGCAAGGATCGTGGGAATAATGCCGTGGCATGCTGCGGAGCTAGACTGAATGAGGTGGTTCCAGCAGCTGACGACCGACAACGGCGACCGACAACGGAGAGTAAATCTGCGTGTTTATGATGAGTCGGATAGGATCTTCACCTGGCCAAAGACGTATTACGATCGAAGCCTCTTAAAATACGCGTCCCAGTTTTTTCTCGATTCCGTATCCATCATTCGGACAAACACCCCTGCCTCCAATTGATAGGGTTCTTGTCCGGTGTACCACAACTTGAACCATCGAACCTGGCCTTCGGCCCGAATCATTTTCCCATCAAGTTCAATTTCTAGATCGACCAGAAAACCCTGATCTGTCACGGAGGGGGGGGCGAAAAAGGCCGAAACATCATCATGAAGAGGGTTCGCCTTGATCAACAGTCCTTCAAAAGAAATATCGCCTGTCGTTCCGCTGATGTTTCTTCCCGTTCCCGATATCCTCCGGTCGCCACGGTCGTCGTTCTTCCCCCTTCGGAAGGTCAAAGAAATGTTCAAGGATACCGGATACCGGGGATGCTTCCGTCTCTCTTGAAGCCCCTGATCAGACATGTCTTCATCCTTTCGTCAGCGGCAGACGAATTTGGGCCTCCCTCATTTCCTGATCCTTACAGGAATCCGTTAACGCACGATTCAATGGTGGAGAACCTCATGAAAAGTAAAAACGTTTTGGAGCCAAAGTCAAGTCGTCGCAAATTAGATGCCAATCTTTGTCCAACGGGTGAGAACAGTCGATAAGGCCACCGGAGTTTTCGTCACCCAGAACCCAGAGGAACCTTCACTGCAACTATCAGGAAGCTAAGTTCTGAAGTTTCCCCAGTTTTATGGACACTCATGTCCCTGAGGGACGTTTGCGGTGGAAGGGTGTCAGTATTCCCCGGGCGGTTCCCAAATACCTTGAGAAAACTCAGATCACGGCTTTGCAAGCGTACTTCGCCAGAAAGTGGGAAGGGAAGCTCTGAGCGCGAGTCAAGATTTTTTCGCTTACAATCCTTATCGAGGCGTATCGGCTGCAAATCCAACTGTCTGAGCTCGAAGGGCGAGTTTTGGATTCGCGGTGGAGCCGAGCTTTAGAATTGTCGAAAAAGGCTTTCGAGCAGCGAAGAGCGCTCCTTTTCACTTTCATCAGACAAAAGTCGAGAAAAGGGATTTGGGCAACAGCCCGTCCCCATCTGTCCCGCCAACGGCGGGAAGGGGGGAGCGAAGGGATATGAGGGTCCCATCAAAAGGTTGAAAATTGTCGTCAAACATCAGAAGGTTAGAAATTTCTCGCTTTGAAAACTCAGGAAACTCCACTCTAAGTTTCGCTCCTCAGATCTTTCTCAGGGCTTTGATGATCCTCTCGGGTGTCAGGGGCAGGTCAACAATTCTCACGCCCAAAGCGTCGCACACGGCATTCGCTATGGCTGGTGCAACGGAAACGCAGGACGGCTCACCCACACCCTTGGCACCAAACGGCCCAACCCCGTCTCCTGATTCAAGGACAATCGTCTCGACATCGGGTGCATCAAGAGCGGTTGCAACAACAAACTCGGAAAAAGAGGGAGTGAGGGTCTTACCCTTGTCTAGGATGATCTCTTCGGTCAGGCTATATCCCATACCGTAGAGCGCACCACCTTCGAGCTGGCCTTCCACACTGAGGGGATTAATCGCCTGTCCCACGTCAAAGCACGATATCAGCTTCAGGACCGTGACCTTTCCGGTCTCTACGTCAACACATACCTCCGCGCCATGGGTCCCAAAGGTGAAATCCGCAAAGACCTGTCCTTGCCCTGTCTCGAAATCGATCAATTCTCTGAAAGGGGCATTGAATTGCGCTGCATTGTAAAGGGGAATCCCATCAGCGGCGCAGGCCTTCACGACGCCGGCCAGCGGTAGGGAACGATCCGGCTCATTGCGGACATAGATCTTCTTCTCTCCAACCTCCAGGTCCTTAGGTCTTCCCTCTAGCATCTTTGCCGCTTTCGTCAGGAGGTTTTTTCTTACTTCTGTTGCAGCCTTTAGGGTCGCGTTTCCGGACATGTAGAGTTGACGTGTCGCGGTCGTTGTTCCAGCCAGAGGGGTCAGCGCCGTGTCGCCAAAAAACACCTTGACGTCGTCCATGGAAACACCGAGTACCTCAGCCGCTATTTGCGCCAGGGAAGAAGCCTGGCCGCCGCCAACGTCTTGAACCCCGCATCTGACTGTGACACTCCCATCCATCTCCATGCTCACGTAGGACCGCGAAGTATCGTGGAGAAAGACCATTCGCCCGTAGCTCGTCATGCTGGACGCGATCCCCTGGCCAACCCTCTCGGTCGCAGACGCCGGCACAGACTTCTTCCCCAAAGCCGCCACGGCCTTCTCTGCAGATTCAGGGAATGCCACATAATGATCCAGTACGCGCCCCGTGGCCATTGCTTTTCCTTTTCTCAGATAGTTCTTCTTGCGAATTTCCAAAGGGGAAAGATTGAGCTGCCGGGCGAGTTCATCCATCTGAGATTCGTAAGCAAAGCAGATCTGGGGACACCCAAAGCCGCGATTCGCACTGGTGAAGGTGTTGTTGGTCAACACGGTGGTGGTGTCGACCTTGACATGAGGGATGTCGTACGGACCCGTCGCACTCACCGTGGAGTAGAGCAGGACCCATGGACTCAAATAAACGTAGGCTCCAGCGTCTGAGATCAGATCTGCCGCAAGGGCCATGAGCTTTCCATCCTTTGTTGCACCCGTCCGGTATTTCATGACGTAGGGGTGCCGTTTGCTCGTCGCCAGTATTGCCTCTTCCCGCGTGTAGGTGAGCTTTACCGGCCTGCGTGTCTTCCAAACGAGTAGGGCAAGGTATGTTTCTACTGTGATATCCTCCTTGTTCCCAAACCCACCGCCGACCATGGGGGCGATGACCCGCACCTTATTGTGGGGGAATCCCAGGACATCGGCAACACCTCGAAAGTGCTCGATCACCTGGGTTGATACCCGGATCGTGATGACCCCATCGTCATCGAGCCAAGCGACGCCAGAGTGGGGTTCAAGAAATGCATGGTCGACAAAGGGAACACGGTAAGTGTTTTCGACGATGACATCAGAACGGGAGAACCCCTCATCAATATCACCCTTTCTGACCTTGTAACTACAGATGATGTTGCTTTCGCCCTCCCCCACTCGAAACGCATCAGGTTTCATCGCCTCGACGGGGTCAAAAATCCCCTGGAGGAGCTCGTAATCGACCTTGATAAGCTTCACCGCTTCTTCAGCGATCTCCTCGTTTTCAGCAGCCACCAGCGCAACGGCTTCACCCAGAAACCTGGCTTTCCCATCGGCCAATACCCGGTAGAGGCCCTCGAAACCACCTACCTCATGGGTCTGGCCAAAGCGGGTGACGGTCTCGTTGTTTGGGACATCCCTCGCGGTCATAACAGCTTCAACACCGGGCAGTTTCTCTGCCCCGTGAGTGTCAATGGAAAGGATCTTTGCGGCAGGGTATTGACTCCTCAGAACCTTTCCGTAGAGCATCCCCGGGACAGCATAGTCGTCTGCGTATTTTGTCTTCCCAAACACTTTGTCACGAGCATCATGGCGAGGCATGGGCTTCCCGACGACCTGATAACCTCGCGAAGTTGGTTCACCGACGAGCTTCACATCAGACATGATCCAGTACTCCTAAGGCCGTTAAGGACCTTCAAGTGCAACATCTTGGATCGCATCAACGATCTTCTGATACCCGGTGCAGCGGCAGAGATTTCCCGAGATCGCCTCTCTAATCTCCTCCCGGCTCGGTCTCGGATTTCGATCGAGAAGCGCCTTGGCCGACACAATCATTCCTGAGGTGCAGAAGCCGCATTGAATCGCACCGTGTTTTACGAAGCTCTCCTGAAGAGGATGGGGNNCGCTTTCCCGTCCAGGAGCACCGTGCAGGCACCGCAGTCGCCCTTGCCGCAGCCGTTTTTCACCTCCGTCGCCCCGAATCTGTTGCGAAGCACCTGAAGGAGTGTCTCCCCGGCCGTCACTTCAGCCTTTCGCGGCTGTCCGTTTAGATTTATCTCGATCTGATAGGCCTTCATATCTCCGATCTCCTAGGCCAAAGCTTCCCGAATCGCTCTTTGCAGCAACACCAATGTGACCGTTTTCCGGTACTCAGCGGAAGCCCGGATGTCGCTAATGGGTGAAATCTCATCCCTTACGGCGGCTGCACACGCATCGATCGTTCCTGAATCGATCTCTTTTCCTGCAAGAAGTCCTTCCACGCGATATGCGCGAATCGGATTCGGCGCCACAGCGCCCAATGCAACCCGAGCCTTGCGACATACCTTCCCATCCATCTCCAACATCACGGCAATGGTGACGACTGAAATTGCCATGGCATTCCTCAGGCCCAGCTTGAAGTGGCTGCTTCGTGTCGGATCTTCTTTCTTGGCAAAAGTGATCTCCGTGATGATTTCGTCCTCCTCCAAGACCGTCTGATTCGGCCCTCGGAAAAACTGGTCGAGAGGGATCTCTCTGCTTCCACCACTCCCTCCTCGAATGCGAACCGAGGCTTCCATGGCCAGCAGGGGAGGAGCAGTATCGGCAGCCGGAGAGGCGTGGGCAAGGTTTCCACCGACGGTCGCACGATTTCGGGTCAAGGGGTTCCCCAAACGCCGTGCCGCCAGCGAAAGAATGGGGCTCTGGTTTCGAATCACCTCGGATGTGGCGATTTCAGACATCGTCGCCAAAGCGCCTATCGATACGATTCCGTTTTTTTCTTTGATATACGAAAGGTCTCGCAGTTTACTCAGATCGATGATAGCCCCTGGAGCCACCGCGCCTGACCGCATATCAGGGATAAAGTTTGTCCCTCCAGCGACGACCTTTGCGCGTCCCTTGAACTTGAGCAACGCCTCAATCGCCTCGTTTAGGTCCCTTGGCGCAACGTATGAAAGCTCTCTCATCAGAAGCCTCTCGACATTCTTCAAACTTCACAATGTTCACTCATCGGTCCATTCTACCGGTCACCCAGAAGTGTTTCCATCTTTCTGACCGCATCAGCCGCATCATAACCAAAGGCGTCTGCCCCGATCTCATCCGCAAACTCCTGAGTCACGGGAGCCCCGCCAACCATCACCTTGACCTTGTCTCTCAGCTTGGCCTGTCTCAAATGCTCGATCACCGTACCCATCTGTTGAATGGCCAGTGTCAGGAGGCTCGACATGCCGACGCAATCTGCATTGTGTTCTGTAACGGCTTTGACAAACCGATCCGCTTCAACATCGATACCCAGATCCACCACATCATAGCCGTTCGCTTGAAGGACAGCGGCGACCACCGATTTTCCAATGTCATGGATGTCCCCCTTGACGGTCCCAATTACAACCTTACCCAGGCTGCGTCTTGTCTTGCCCTCTGCCCGGATTTTCTCATCGAGGATGGCTACACCTTCCTTCATCACGTCTGCGGCCCCAATGAGCTCAGGCAGGAAGCACGATCCCTCACCAAAATCGTCACCCACCTTGATAATCCCTTTTCCGAGCCCCTTTTCGATCGCCTCAAGGGGGTCCATCCCTTTGGCCAGGCCCTCATTGATTAGGCGGATACATTCGTTCTTGTCACAATCTACGACGGTCTTTGCAAGCCTGTCAAAGTATTCGCTGCCAATTGTCTCAGCCATTTTCCAGTCCTCCCATCCTCCCAGCATTATCTTTCTTCCACAGTCCTCGTGTCATTGTACCTACCCACGGCCCATTTCTGGCGGGTTGTCGGGTTCCCCGACATCCCGTTTCTTGACGAAATCGAGATAGTCATCGATCTCTCTTCTAACCTCGAGGGCCACGGGCGATTCGTGCGTCTCGAGAATCTTCAGAGCTTTCTGCTTGCCTTTTTCCAAGAGATCGGTATGCCCTCTCTCCCATGTTTCAAAGAAATCCCGGTTACTCAGCTCGGGAATGAGGAACTCCTCTCTGTACCATTTCCTCGTATGAGCTTCTCTCAAGTAGCTGCCGGGCAAGGGGCCCACCTTGAGGATCTCATCGACGGCCAGTCTCTCCTCGTCCACCCGGATGCCTTTCAGATAGTGGCCGATGAGCGAGGCCACCTCATCGTCGATGCACATGTGCGCCCAATCCACGAAGTTGAAGCCTGCCATACCGCCGATGTCCCAAATGAGGCTAATATTGCTCAGGGCGTAGGTATAGTTTTTGAGCGCACTTTCGTAAGCAGCCTGCTCATCCGCATCGCACGAATCGTTGATGGCGAACCCCACACAGGGGACACCATAATGCTTCGCCATCGCCGCAATTCCAGCGCCAACCAAACCATATTCTGGGTTTCCAAATGACCACAGGCCCGTCCTCATGTCCATGGACGGGTTGAAACTGCAGAAGCATAGAGGATGCCCCGCCTTGTAGGACTGAGTCTGAACGACAAGAGAGAGGGTTTCGGCTGTCGCCTGAACCAACATCCCGGCCAAGGTCGCTGGTCCCGTGGCCCCGCCCATAAGCGCACTGTAGACCGTGATGGGAATCCCAGCGTCACAGAACCCTATGAGCCAGTCGGTATAGTTCACATCGACAACCCGTGGAGGATTGATGATGACATGACCCAGAACATGGGGTCTCTTTCTCAGCTCATCGGCTCCTCCTGCGGCGATCTCCCAGAGTCTCACAAGATCGGAGACCTCATGTTCGGCCCCGGTGTTGTAGACCCAGGTCATTCCCTTTGTTGAGTTTTTCAACATTTCCCCCACAAGCATCTGAGAGTTGCAAATCTTCGGCTCATCGTAAAGCCACATGACCGACTTATACAGACCGTGCACGTTCTCCAGGGCATCCCCCATCAAGGCCCCTTCAACCGCATCCTTTCGAGTGGCCTGTCGCCTCTCTCCGGTTCGAATGTCTCTCAGGTACCGCCCCGTGACGGTGGCAAAGTGGATTTCGCCATTTCCAATGACGGCGTCGTTCTTGGGCTCCCGGCCATAGATGGTGAATTCACTTGGGCATGTCTCGAAGGCCTTCATCAGCACCTTCTCCGGTATTTTGATCAGCTTTCCGCTCTCTTCGATCTTGCAGCCGACCTTTTCAAACATCTGAGTCGCCCTGGGATCGTCACATCTCATCCCGCCCTCTTCTAAGACCCGGACGGCGGCTGCATGGATCTCCCTGCACTCCTCGGTAGTTATCGGGTATGCGGACCCGACAAGTTTCCCCGTAAACCCTTTCATCCTGACGCCTCCTTTTCCATTGATTTCCCTATGTGGCCTCCCACGGCATGCGATCTCCGAATTGTGCCCTCCGACTCAAAAGGAGGGGGGAGTTATCGCCCAAATGGCCCGAACTTCAATTTCGCCCGCATTTTCCCATCGATGGGGAATGGAGCTATCATAGTAGATACTGTCTCCAACCTCCAAGACGACTGTCTCGTCGCCGATAATACCCCTAAACTTTCCCCCCAAGACGACCCCGCACTCTTCGCCTTCATGGGAATAGAACTCTTCGGCCCTGGTTCCAACAGGATAGTGGATATAGATGAATTCTATCTTATGCCGTAAGTCCGGACATAGCATTTCGTACAACCCTCCCCAGGGCATGACGAGTTTTTTCCGACGTTCCCTGCGGATCACAGTGATTCGATTGGAATTCATTGTCTTTTGGTCTCCGAAGGAGGTCTCGTCAGGAGTGTCAGTTTCGGGGAGCAGACTTGACATGGGAACATGAAACGCCTCGGCTATTTGCTGTAGCTTTGTCACCGTGGGAATGGAGGTATTGCGCTCGATCTGACTCAAGAGGCTCTTCGAAACCCTTGATTTTTCCGATAATTCATTGAGGGTGATTCGATTCCGAAGCCTCAAGGCTCTTACCTTTTCGCCGATTTGCATTTCAAGCCTCTATTCCGTTATTACGTCTATTTTCCTAAATACCGAACAAAAGTCAAATCCCCTCCCGTCCGGATTTCCACCACACAGAGAGGGCTCTTCTCCTTAGCAGCTCTCTCGCCCGATTTTCTATAAAAACCGCAACATATGTTCGAAATGTTGGAAAATCCGCCTCTCTGGATCTTTCGAGAAATCTCACAGGCCGTCTGGCCAGTTGAGCCTACGTGTCATCCACCGGCCCCTTCATTTTTTGGGAACGCCTCGTCAGGAAATGAAGCAAGAGGAGAAGCAAGATGGAAAAAACGATCAGAAGTGAAGCCACAGCTGAGATCGTTGGGTTGATGCTGATTCTGATTCCATCCCACATCTGCTTTGGCAAGGTCGGTTTGCTTCCGGTCAGGAATATCGCGACAACCACTTCGTCAAAAGAGGTGATAAACGCGAAGAGGGCGCCGCTGACGATGCCTGGCCATATCAAGGGAAAGGTCACCTTCCTGAAAGTGACCAAGCGGTTGGCTCCGAGGCTGAGGGCGGCCCGTTCAACGGTCATATCAAAACCCTGGAGCGTTGCCGTAACGTTCACAACCACAAAGGGAATAGCGAGTACCGTATGGGCCAAAACAAGGCCCCACAGCGTTCCTACGAGATGGAGTCTCGCAAAGAGATAGTAAACCGCGACTGAGGTGATGATGACGGGAATAATAAGAGGTGAAAGGATGATTCCATAAGCCAATCTCCTGCCCTTAAAATCACCTCGGACGATGGCAAAAGAAGCCAGGGTCCCCAAAATTGTCGCCACGATCATCGTCAAAACACCCACCTGAAAACTGCGCATCGTCGCAAAAGT
>JABAOH010004612.1_pt4 | contig 17218 bp, 13 predicted proteins | sample 7062181 | NCBI WGS metagenome assembly JABAOH01 (sample SAMN14538630, study PRJNA623070) | marine sediment metagenome | biome: marine biome [ENVO:00000428]; feature: marine pelagic biome [ENVO:01000023]; material: deep marine sediment [ENVO:00002113]; isolation source: pool of 5 deep marine... | reverse complement strand
AGCATCATCAAAGAGATCAAAGATCTCACGGACCAGGTGCGCGCCGCAGCCGAGGAGAGAGCAGAATACGTCGTGGGCGCCGACCTGCCCGAAGACGAAGTGACGCGTCTGATCGAGCAACTGGAGAAACAAATGAAGGCGGCAGCGGCAGAGCTGGAGTTCGAGAAGGCAGCCGCGTTGCGCGATCAGATCTTCGAATTGAGACAGATGCTGCAAGATGACGACGTACCCGAATGGGAGCGCATAAGGCAGGAAGAAAGGCGGAAGCGCCCGGGACATAGTTGAGCGAGACTCTGGTATCGTTCTTTCGTGAGGTATGGATGCCGCAGGATAAGATCGTCGTTCACGGGGCAAGAGAGCACAACCTGAAGAATATCGACGTAGAGATACCTCGAGACAAGTTCGTGGTCATCACTGGCATTTCGGGGTCAGGGAAATCCAGCCTGGCCTTCGACACCATCTATGCCGAGGGACAACGCCGCTACGTGGAATCGCTCTCTGCCTACGCCCGTCAATTCCTGGGTCAGATGGACAAGCCCAGCGTAGATCAGATAGAGGGTCTCTCGCCAGCAGTGAGCATCGACCAGAGAGGAGTCAGCCACAACCCGCGCAGCACGGTGGGCACGGTCACGGAGATCTACGACTATCTACGTCTCTTGTTTGCCCGCATCGGCATACCTCACTGTCCTCACTGCGGAAGGGTGATTACGCAACAGTCAGCGGAGCAGATCGTCGACTCGATCTTGGAGCTGGCCCCTGGGACTCGTATCGTGATCCTGGCACCCCTCGTCAAGGACCGTAAGGGGCATCACCAGAGGATCTTCGAGGATGTGCGCAAGGCAGGATACGTGCGCGTGCGGGTCAACGGAGAACTGCGAGACGTCGATGAAGAGATCGAGTTAGAGCGATACAAGAAGCACACCATCGAAGCGGTGGTGGATAGGCTGATTGTCCCCGAGAGCCCCGAGGAACTGGAGTCTTTCCGCTCCCGCCTCAACGACTCGGTGGAGACTGCCCTGCCGTTGGGCGATGGAGTGGTCATTGTGACCGATGTCACCAGCGAACCTCCCCGAGACCTGCTCTTCTCGGAGCATTTCGCCTGCGCGCACTGTGGCGTCAGCCTGGGGGAGATAGAGCCACGGACTTTCTCCTTCAACAGTCCGCATGGCGCGTGTCCCACCTGTCAGGGCATCGGCACCAAGATGGAAATAGATCCCGACCTGGTGATACCTGACAAGAGCCTTTCTCTTAGCCAGGGGGCCCTTGACCCCTGGAGCCGACGTACCACATCCGAAAGCTACTTCTCACAACTGATCAAGGCTGTTGCCGATCACCACGGTTTCTCTACCGAGGTCCCTGTTCGGGAACTCACAGCCGAGCATATAGACATACTGTTGTACGGGAACCACGGAGAGGACATCACCCTTCGCTACAGGAATCACCGTGGGAAGATACAGCGTTACACCACCACCTACGAAGGAGTGATCCCCAATCTGGAAAGACGGTACCGCGAAACCAATTCTGATTACATCCGGAGCGAGATAGAGCAGTACATGTCCACGCACCCCTGCCCCAGTTGTGGGGGCAAGCGGCTCAAACCGGAGAGCCTCGCGGTGACAGTCGCCGGCAATTCCATAGATCAAGTCACCGCCATGTCGGTCAGCCAAGCGCTCAAGTTCTTCGAGGATGCGCCAAAGGAACTCTCCGACCGGGAGTTGGCCATCGGCGAGCGCATCCTGAAGGAGATCCGAGAACGCCTGGGCTTCATGGTGAACGTAGGTCTTGACTATCTTACCCTGGACCGTTCCGCCACGACTCTGGCCGGAGGAGAGGCACAACGCCTTCGTCTGGCCACACAAATCGGTTCGCAGCTGATGGGTGTGCTCTACATCCTGGACGAGCCAAGCATAGGCCTGCACCAAAGGGATAACAAGCGGCTGATCAACACCCTGATGCAGATGCGGGATCTAGGCAATACCCTTCTGGTCGTGGAACACGACGAAGAAACAATGCGGTCTGCCGACTATATAATCGATCTCGGACCCGGCGCCGGAGATCACGGTGGTTATGTGGTGGCGGCGGGGAGCATAGAGGACATCATTGCAGTGCCAGGATCCATCACAGGTCAGTACCTGTCGGGCAAGCGCTCTATCCCGGTGCCGGACACTCGGCGGTCCGGGAACGGGGAATCCCTCGTCATCCAGGGAGCCGCGGAGCATAACTTGAAAGAGATCGATGTGACCATTCCCCTGGGCAAGTTCATCTGCATCACAGGGGTCTCGGGTTCAGGCAAGAGCACTCTGTTGGTGGAGGTGCTCTACCGGCGGCTGGCGATGATGCTTCACCGGGCAAAGGCCAAAGCAGGGCGTCACAAAGATGTCCTTGGTGTTGAACATCTGGACAAAGTCATCAACATCGATCAGTCACCCATCGGGCGTACCCCACGGTCGAACCCTGGCACCTATACGAACGTCTTCACGTATGTCAGGGAGCTGTTCGCCAGCCTGCCCGAAGCCAAGATCAGGGGCTACAAGCCCGGGCGCTTCTCATTCAACGTCAAGGGTGGGCGCTGCGAAGCGTGCCAGGGTGACGGCATCATCAAGATCGAGATGCACTTTCTGCCCGATATCCACGTTCCTTGCGAGGTGTGCAAGGGCAAGCGCTTCAATCGTGAGACGCTGCAAGTTCGATACAAGGGCCAGAGCATCGCCGATGTTCTGGATATGACCGTTGAAGAGTGCATGGAGTTCTTCGACAAGATACCTCGCATCAAGAGGAAGTTGAAAACGCTTTGGGACGTCGGGTTGGGCTACATCAAACTGGGTCAATCTTCCACCACCCTCTCTGGAGGTGAAGCGCAGAGGATCAAACTCTCCCGGGAGCTCTCGAAGCGGGCCACTGGGCAGACGCTGTACATACTGGACGAACCGACTACAGGACTGCACTTCGAGGATATCCAGCGCCTTCTGGATGTGCTGAACAGGTTGGTCGACGCCGGTAACACAGTCGTGGTCATCGAGCACAATCTCGACGTCATCAAGTGCGCCGACTGGATCATCGACCTGGGGCCGGAGGGAGGCGAAGAAGGGGGATACGTCATCGCCGAAGGCACGCCAGAAGAGATCACGAGGATGCCTCACTCATACACCGGACATTTCCTGAAGCGAGTTCTCGACGGGCATCGAAGCTAGCAGACTGGAAGGGAGGATGGACCAGGATGGAGAGGGGGAAGAACCTGCTCAGAGGGGATCCAACTGAATGGCTGTTGGAGGAAAGCAATCCGTCGGTGCGGTATTTCACACTGGTGAGGCTGATGGATCGGCCGGCGAACGACAGCGAGGCCGTCGCTGCCAAGCAAGCCATCAACGAGTCAGAGCCTGTGCAGGAGATGCTGGATGCCCAGCGCCCTGAGGGATACTGGGGCCGGGACAAGAGGCCCTACCACGGCGTAACCAAGCATTTGATCACCCTGGAGCATCTGGGCTACCAGGGTCACGATGAACGCGTCGACAAGGCCATCGAGTACCTCTTCGAGAATGCCCAGATGGAGGACGGAGCCTTCACCGCCGCGGCATTCGAGAAGGGACGCCCGGGAGTCATTCCCTGCTTCACGGCCAATGCCGTGCATTTCCTCCATTGGTTTGGCTACGGCGATGATGAGCGGACAGGCAGGGCGCTGGAGTATCTCCTCCGCACTCAGCTGGATGAGGGCGGTTGGCTGTGCTCTGAGCGCGTGAAGAAGGCGCACTCCTGCTTCTGGGCCACGGCCAAGGTGTTGCGAGGGCTGGAGATGCTGCCGCCAGAGGAGCAGACCGCTGAGGTACAGGAAGCTCGCGAACGGGCCATCAACCTCTTCTTGGACCGAGGCCTGTACAGACACCATAGCGAGTTCGGCAAGGTCAATCCCAGTTGGTTCCAGTTCGGGCGACCCCTCTGGGCCAGCACCGACGTCTTGGAGGTCCTGGAGCTCATGGCGCCCTACGTCTCTCCCGATGACGAGCGCATTCAAGAGGGGCTAGAGATCGTGCTGGACAAACAGGATGAGCACGGTCGCTGGTCGGCTGAGAGGCAGGTGCCTGTCAAGAAAACCTTTCCCATCGGATTCGACGAGATCGGTCGGCCCAGCAAGTGGGTGACACTGCACGCGGTCAACATGCTGAGGACACTAGATAAATAGGGCCCGCGACCCATCCGACTGGGAAATGGAGTACAAGCCACTAGCACAAGCACATCTCTCAAGGTTAGCGGAGATCAAGGCAGACTACGTGTCTGACAAGTACCTCCGCGTGATCAAGACGGGCGACGGCCTTGAGGTAGGGTTCGCACTGCGCATCGAGCACCTGGAGGAACCGTTCCGCAGCCAGGGCTATGGCATCATCAGGGAGAAGGACAAGGCGGAAATCAGGAGCCGCATGGATGCACAGGCCCTGCAGCTGGTTGTCGAACATAACGGACGGCTAATCGGGTTCCTCGATGCGGAGATAGAATCCTGGCGCAATGTGCTAAAGATCTGGGACGTGCTGGTAGATGAGGAGCATCGCCGCCAGGGGATCGGCACGGAGTTGATGAGAAGAGCCCAAGAGTTCGCCGCAAAGAACAATTGCCGCGCTCTAGTCGTGGAGACCCAAACCACCAATTGGCCTGCCCTCAACTTCTATCTGAAAATGGGTTTCCAGGTCTGCGCGGTGGACGACCATTTCTACACCAACCGCGACCTGGAGCGGAAAGAGGTAGCTCTGTTTCTGTACAGAGAGCTGTGATGAAGTACCACATTTGGACCGTCGGCTGCCAGATGAACAAGGCTGACTCGTGGCGGGCAGCCGACCTACTCGAAGCCATGGGACACACTGCCACGAGATACGTCGAGGACGCCGGCCTGGTCCTGCTCAACACCTGCGTCGTGAGGCAGAGCGCGGAGGACAAGGTCTACGGACGTCTCAGCTCCCTCAAACCACTCAAGCGTCACAATCCAAGGGCCGGAATCGTGGTCATGGGCTGCCTGGTTGATGCGGACAGCACTGCCCTGGAGCAACGCTTCCCCTTCGTGGACCGTTTTCTCCCTCCCTCTGATGTCCAGGGCTTGACGGACTTTGTAACAAACAAATGGGGAGGCGGACGGCAGGGAGTCGACGAGACCCCCTCTCCAGTTCCTGTGTCCAGCTATGTCCCGGCGATACAGGGGTGCAACAACTCCTGCACCTACTGCATCGTGCGCCTGCGAAGGGGACGGGAACACAGCCGCCCAGTGCTGGAGATCCTGGACGAGGTCCGGTGTATGGCGCAGCGCGGAGCACGGGAGGTGACGCTCCTCGGCCAGAACGTGGATGCCTACGGGCATGATCTCCCCGGCCAACCAGATCTCGCTGACCTGCTGCGAGCCGTCCACGAGGTGGATGGGCTCTGGCGCGTGAGGTTCCTGACCTCGCACCCCAATGATATGAGCGAGAGGATTATCCAAGCCGTGGCTGAGTTGGACAAGGTCTGCGAACACATCGAGCTCCCGGTGCAAGCAGGCCACGACCTGACCCTCAAGCGCATGGCTCGAGGCTACACTGTGGATCAGTTCCGTAACCTCGTCCAGCGCATACGCGAGCGTGTCCCAGGAGTTGCCATAGCTACGGACGTCATCGTAGGGTTTCCCGGGGAGACAGAAGACCACTTCCACGCCACTTACAACTTACTGGCCGAGGAGAAGTTTGATGTGGTGCACGTGGCCGCCTACTCCCCTCGTCCTGGGACGGCGGCTGCGCGACTCGACGACGATGTTGCCTCAGGGGAGAAAGATCGACGTCGCCGGCTAATAGAGGAACTACAACGTAATATCGCCACCGAAATCAACCACGAACTTCTGGGATCAACCACAGAGGTGCTGGTTGAGGAGAAACACAAGGGGAAGTGGAAGGGTCGTACGCGCACCAACAAGCTGGTGTTCTTCGAAGATAGCGGAGATTGGAAGGGAAAGCTCGCCCAGGTCAAGATAACGTGGGCTGGGCCATGGTCTATGCAGGGCAAGTTGAAGCTGCCTCACCCAGCCTGATACGCCGCTTCGGGCTTCTGCGGTCGGTGATAGTGACTCCGTAGCCGAGTCAGACTCTGTCCACTGCGGACGCGCCCACACCGTTTGTCGTGTGATCGGTATCGACCTCAAAGCGGCTTCAGGACTAGCCGGCTTTCGCCTCGGGATATTCGGGTTCTACTCCTTCGAGGGGCAGACGCACTGTGAACGTGCTGCCCTTGCCAGACCGTGTCTGCACCTCGATGGTGCCGCCGTGATTCTTCACAATCCCGTAGGACACAGAGAGGCCAAGCCCAGTGCCAGCTAGTGGACCTCCTCCCAAAGGCCCCTTGGTGGTCACAAAAGGCTCGAATAGCCTATCCATGACGTGATCCGGTACTCCGGAACCCGTGTCGGTGAAGGCGATCACCACGTCGTTCGGGTCCCGCCTGATCTCCACCGTCAGAGTGCCGCCCTTGGGGAACATGGCATCCCGGGCATTCGTCAATAGATTCAAGCTCACCTGAGATATCTGACTGGTGTCACAGACGATGGGCGGAATCGCCGAGTACTTCCGCACAATCTCGATGTTGGCTCTTTGCAGATCTCCTTCCATCAATCGCAGGGGGTTCTCCACCGCCTCTGTCACGTCAGCCAACTCCATCACGGGTTCTTCCCTCCTGGAGAAAGCCAGGAGGTTCGAGCTGATCCACTTGGCCTTGTCCACTGAGTGGACGACCACGCTCAATGCTTCCTTGATCTCGTCCACATCATCAGACATCAACCCAAGTTGAGCATGTCCCAGAATTGCCGCGAGCAGGTTGTTGAATTCGTGAGCCACACCTGCGGCCAAGGTCCCCACAGCAGCGAGCTTCGATGATTCGATTAGCTCCCGCTGAGAACGCCTAATATCGTCCATTCTCTTCCTGAGCTCGTGGTACAGCGTAGCGTTCTCGATGCTGATTGCCGCATAATCAGCCAAGGCAGAGAGTGAGTGCTCATCATCTTCGCTGAACTCCCCATCCGCCATCTGATTATCCACCGACAGCACGCCGATGACCTTCCCTCTCAGCAATAGAGGTACGTGAAGAAGGGATTTTACGTAGTATCCAGTCTTCACTTTGAAATCACGCCCCGTTCCCCTGCCTCCGCGCCTAATGGGCTTGCCGGTCTGTACCACTTGCCCAGCTAGACTGTCCTCGACCCTAAGCCTGAACCCCTGGGCTTCAGCCTCGCCCAGGTTCTGCCCCGCTCTCAGGTAGAGATCGTTGCTCTCAGGATCGACTAATAGCAAGAACCCCTCCTCAGCGTCGGTCACATAGACCCCTGCCTCCACGATACAACTCAACAACTCTTCAAGGTCCATCAGAGACACGACGGTCTTCCCAACACCGGAGAGTATGAGGAGCCGTTCGTTCTCCCTTCGGAGTCTGGTTTCGTTGAGAGCGCGCTCGATCGCGTCCTTGACCTGTGTCGGCGTGAAGGGCTTGATCATGTAGTCCCTCACTCCAAGATGAAAGGCCTCCACTGCCAAGCTTTCGGATCCATAAGCGGTCATCAGGATGATGGGCACATTGCTTCTCGCCTCTTGCACGGCCTTGACGATTTCCAGACCGGACATATCCGGCAACTCTAAATCGAGCAACACCAATTCGGGATTGTCCAGGCACAGCTTGTTGATTCCTTCCTCCCCGGTAGCGGCAGTCAACACTTCAAAGCCGTGCATAGGCAACACGTCTTCCGCCAGGATTCTCAGGAACTCTGCGCTGTCTTCGACAACAAGGATCTTCTCCCCGGCCATGATACCCCCCACACCCTGCGGTCGAGGTTCCCGCGGCTGCTGCACGTATTGTACCCCATCGTGGACACCTTGCCAACTTGCATGGCCCAACACGGACCTGTGTCCACGTCCCTGTAGTTTGCTGCAACAACCGTGAGGCTTCGCAGCGGTGCGACAGACATTCGCGCTCCAAGGGCTGCTCAGGCTCCGACTCGCCTACCCTGACACGGTACACTACAACCGCCAGCCAACGAACCACGCCAAGGCGCGCCACTGGTCCTGTCCCGGGCCTCCCCCAGCGATGATGCGAGGTACGCGGTGCCGACGGGCGACAAGTCGACTCACGGAGAGAACGCGCCGAGCCGGAGAGGTGACACTTTGGCTCAAGAAGCCGACGGCTTCGGCAGATGGTGACGTTCTGTAGGCAAAGCTCTGGCGGCTCCGGATTGTGAGGAGAAACTATCCAGTCGGACCCTATACCCCTAGAGCACCTCGTCCAGTTTGACACCGAGGACGTCCGTCTTTCCCTCGCGATGGAAGACGACGTGTATCTCCAAGGCGCTCGAGGCGATGAGGATCCCCGTGACAGGCTCGCGATTCTGCGTACCCTGGTCCTCGATGTCGGCGACATGCTCCCTCGCCAACAAATCGACAGCCGTGAGCAAGTCTAGGCGCCCGTAATCGCTGTATAGTCCCTCGTATATTTCGTCGAAGCGCCCCCTGCTGTCCTGCTGCTCAGTCTGAGATACAATCTGCTGCGTTTCTGACAAGTCTGGATCCAAATAGTGATTGGTGCGCACCAGAAGGTCGTTCTCAGCTTGGAAAACGGCGTACTGATGCGCAGAGAGTTCAACAGCTTGAGCATCGGCTGGCTTGCCATCGCCGATTAGCACATTGTACCCAGAGGTGCGCCTGCCGCTCGCGATAAGGCTCACCGAGGTACGTATGTCCCCTGCGTGATGAAGCACTTCACGCAACAGAACGGGTAGTCGCACGCCATCCGGTGAGGCATCTTGGGATGGCGAAGCTAGACCCACGACGGATATCTGCTCCTCATTCAAGCCCACCGTAGCGCCGACCATCCCAGGCCGACCAACTACGATAACGCGATTGCCCACGTCTGGCTCGTACACAATGATGAGGATCTCATCCAGGTTTGGCTCAGGAGGAGAGAGGTCAACAGCGTGCAGCAGTCTGCCGCCCTGTGTAGCAGTGCCGAAGGCAGCGAATGTCCCCAGGGTCCGATGATGAAGTGCCTCCACAGACGACTCGCGCCCCGGCGATTCAGCCTGGCTGGGCGGGATGACCACGGAGCCATAGTGAGGCATGAACGGTGCATGGAGAGTCAACAGGAGTTCCCGCACATCCTGCCGTGGTATGGGCGCGGAGATCAACTCCTCGTAGCTATTCAGCAAGAGCACGTCGGAGTACGATAGGCCAGCTCCATCAGCCAGGCCCCGCATCTCATATCTGTACTCGGCAGGCAGGTAGCTATCTACGTATCGAGCATACCGTAACAGCAGTAGATGAGACGTATCGCCGCCAGACAGAAGTGAGCCCAAGACCTGGTCTCGGAGTCTTGATCTGATTTCCTGACGTAGCAGGACCCCGTGTTGATAGCCTATGTCGTAGGGGCCGCCCCTCAGATGGAGAATGTGGAGCCCTTCTCGGACCTCAAGCCGTCCCTCCCCGCACCAGCGGGGAGAGGCTGAGGAAACACCCTCACGTGAGATAGCCCCGAACTGCGGAAGCCAGCAGGCCAGGGCGATCACCACTAGGACTGCAGGGACTACCAGCCTACCGGATAGCCTCACCGATCAGTCATGGCCTCAGCACCCTTGATGGGCAGGCGGACCGTGAACGTGCTGCCCCTGCCAGGCTGGGTATCTACATCGATAGTGCCACCGTGATTCTTGACTATGCCGTAGGACACGGATAGCCCCAGGCCGCTGCCGGTCATCTCTCCGCCTCCCAGTGGCCCTTTGGTGGTGACAAACGGCTGGAACAGGTTCTCCATGACGTAATCGGGGATTCCCGACCCTGTGTCAGCGAAGGCCAACACAACTTCGTCCCCGTCCTGTTTGACCTGAACCGTCAGTGTTCCACCGTCAGGCAACATGGCGTCCCGAGCGTTGGTTATCAGATTGAGACAAACCTGCGACAACTGGTTCACATCACAATGGACAGGAGGGGTCTCATAGTACTTGCGCACAATCTCGACATTGGATTTCTCCAAGTCCCTCTCGAGCAACTGAAGTGGGTTCTCCACCGCTTCGGTGATGTCCGTCACCTCCATCTTGGTTTCCCGTCTTCTCGCAAAGGTCAGTAGGTTGGTCGTGATCCTCCTGGCTCTGTCAACGGAGGTCATCACCACCTCAAGCGCTCGCTTGATCTCCTGCATGTCACTTGAGACCAGTCCCAACTCCGTATGTCCCGAGATGGCGGCGAGGAGGTTGTTGAACTCGTGAGCCACGCCGGCGGCCAGCGTCCCCACAGCAGCGAGCTTCGATGATTGGATCAACTCCTGTTGAGAGAGTTTTAGATGCTCAATATTCTTCCTGAGCTCATCATATAGAGTAGCATTCTCAATGCTGATCGCCGCGTAGTCGGCCAACGTGGAGAGTAGATACTGATCCTCGTCCGTGAACTCTACATCAGACACCTGATTGTCTACCGAGAGCACACCGATGGCCTTGTCTCTCAAGATAAGCGGCACGTGGAGAAGGGATTTCACCAAGTAACCGGTCTTCACCTTGAAATCGCGACCGGTTCCCTTCCCACCGCGCCTCATCGGCCTGCCGGTCTGCACTACCTGGCCAGTCAGGCTGTCGTCGACCTTGAGCCTGAAACCCTGAGATTGCACGCTGCCCAGGTTCTTGCCCGCTCTTAGGTACAGGTCCTGGGTCTCCGGATCCACCAGCAGCAGGAAGCCCTCCTCAGCCCTGGTAACGTAGACTCCTGCCTCCACTATGCGGTTCAACAACTCCTCCAAATCCATCAGGGAAACAACGGACTTCCCGACGGCGGACAGAATGGTCATTTGCTCCACTCGCTGCTGCAAGCTCTCAGTCAGCTCGCTTTTCTCCCTGCGCAGCCGAGTTTCCATGAGGGTGCGCTCGAGAACGTCCAGCACCTGCTCTGTCGTGAAGGGCTTGATGATGTAATCCCTTACCCCCAGGCGGAAGGCTTCGACGGCCACACTCTCGGACCCATATGCAGTCATTAGCACAACGGGCACGTCGCTGTCATCCTTTTGCAGCGCCTTCACGATGTCCATCCCAGACATGTCCGGCAGCTCGAGATCCAGCAATAGCAGATCGGGGCCGTCGGAGGCCAATTTCTCCAGCCCCTGCTGACCCGTCGTCGCGGTCACCACCTGATAACCGTGGTAGGGCAACACATCCTCAGAGAGGAAGGACAGGATGTCAATGCTATCTTCCACAACAAGCACTTTTTCCCCGGACATGTTGCCTCCTCCTCACATGGTCGCTAGTAAGCGCCCGACGTCTTGTCGCAGTGTACCACAGTTGAGGCACATTGTAAAGGACTGTGACCCGACACCGCTGTTCAGCTATCATCTCGAACTCTTGAAAGCTGCTGACAACTCCGAGGTCAACCGTAGATAAAGGTCTCCGTAGGTCACACTGGGTTCAATCTGCGTCCCCTCGAGCCACTCGTTGAAGCTGGTGATCACAACCAAGTCAGGGGCACTGTTGATTGCGGCCTGCCACGTTTCTCTGTAGTAAGCCCCATTGCTTCGACCATGGGAGAAGCGACCAGGTCGCCCCTCTATGCAGAGATCGTTGTAGCCCGGCATTACCGTTGCTACCCAGAGCTTGTTCGCGGCGTGGCTAGCGTTGTAGCTGCGCACGTTGTGTGCCCACTTGCTCAGCGTAGTGTTGACGTTGACCGGAGGATTCCATGTGATGTTGTAGAGATGATGCCCATCGAAAACCCGCAAGAATTGGATGTCCGCGCCATCGGCTATCCACACAGTATTGTGACCGGGGTCAACCTGCTGCCGGATGGAAGCCCAAGCATCGATGGGAGATTGCCCCGGACCGGTGAACACCTCCCCGACGGCCCAGAAAAAAATCAACGGCTTGCCCCGGTAGCGCAGAAAGGCGGGATTGGCAGCGTGGTTGTCAATCAGATGGCGCAGAGCAGTCACGACGTCCGCCTGGTTGTGGAAGAACGGCGAGCGCGTCTCGAAATCCACGGTCGCCTGAAAGCCTCGCTGCCCAGCCACATCCAACACGGCGCGGAAGTTGGCCTCCGTCTGATTGTTCGGGCCCCTCGGGCCGTACCAGGCGACGGCGAAGGCATCGATGCCTGCTCGTTGAGCCTGCTCAACGTGTCTGACGATTGTATTGCGATCTTTGGAAGTGTAGGGCACTGCGGGGATGTCCGGCACCTTGCCCGGCTTCCACTGGTCGAGGCCGTACCAGGCGTAGTAGAAGGCGACCACCAGGGACTCACCGGGTGGTCCGGCGCCCGGTGCCCGAACAGTCGNNAGCGAGCGACGCGTACGTCGCAGTCGGCGTCGCGGTGGAAACCGGCGGGGTGCTCGTGGCCCTGGTTGTAGGCGTAGGTAGCGAGTCCGCACGTTGGCCTGGGATGAACAACTCCTGTCCTATGGAGAGCAGATCGCTGGAGAGGCTGTTCAGCTCCATGATAGCCTGCACCGTCGTGTTATGCCTTCGTGCGATACCGCTCAGGGTGTCTCCGGGGGCAACCACGTACAGGAGATGGGCCGGCGTTGGCGTGTACGAGATGGGAGTGTAGGTTGGTGTCACGGTGGGACTCGGGGTCGGGCCGCTGGGTGTCGCCGTTTTCGAGGCCGTCCGACTGGCCCGGGGCTTGGTCTGAGCCTCGATCGATGGTGTGGAGGTCACAACCCAGGACACGGAGAGTCCCGGGGTGCTCACCCAGACCATCGCGAGCAGAAGATAGACGTAGAGGCAAGCCACGAACAACGCCACCAGTCCCGCGATACTGATCACTCGCGGTCGCCCTACGGCGCTTCTGAAGGCCCGCAAATAGGCTCCCAGTCTCACGACGATTTCTCCCAGAGGCGACAAAAGGCGCACAGGCGGGGCGCGGTGGTGGGCTGTCCGCAACTGGCACATTCGCCAAGCTCCAGCCCTTCCCGGGAGCGAGAGAAGAGATTCTCTTCGCCCCGCGCCTGTAGAAAGCTCAGATAGAACTGCTGCTTGGCGCCGCGAGATCGAGTTTCCAGCTGATTTAGCAGTTCCTTGTAGAGGATGCTCGTGGCGTTCCTCGAATAAGGACACTCCTCGTAGATGTAGTCTATGTCGTTCAGCAGGGCGTAAGACGCTGTCTCCCGTTCGTAGAAGCGGAAGAACGGCTTCACCTTGCGCGCCAGGCGCGGATGTGTGCTGGGCAGAACGGGAGCCTGCCGGGCCAGATAGCCTGTCTGCCAGCGAAGGACATTCTGAAAGAGCACCGCGGCTTCGTCGTCCAGGTTATGTCCCGTGGCTACTGCCTGGAATCCTCCTTCATAGGCCACGCGGTTCATGACATGCCGCTTGACGAGACCACACAGGGAGCAGACCTTGCGCCCCCGCTTCTCGCGCGCCAACTCCGGTACTGACTTGCCGTAAGTCTCCTTCACCTCCACAATCTCGAACCCGGCGCCCTGCCGCTCGGCAGCGAAACGTTCCACCCGTCCTCTCGACTCCTCGGAGTATCGCTCACCATTGATACCTAGATTTATGTAAAGCGCTCGCGCGTCGTATCCCAGACGCAACAGCACGTCCCACAGAGCCAGGCTGTCCTTCCCTCCCGATACCGCTACTAGCACGCGATCTTCCAGCCCAAACATGGCGTGTTTCTCGATGGAACGTTGGGTCTGTGCCACGAACCATTCGACGAAATGTTCCCCGCATAGAGCCAGTCTGTGCTGGCGCATATTTACTGCGGCTGGTGCGCCGCACTTCCTGCACTTCAACCCTCTAGCTACCCCTTGCCATGCTGCTGGCTGTCAGTCCCGCCCGAGATGACCGCTATCAACTTCACTTCGTCTTCATCGCTGAGCAACGTATCGTCGCTTACCAGCTTGCCATTGCGAACCACCAGCACTTCTTCGGGTTCGATTCCGACCTTCTTGATGGCCGCGCGAGCGGTCATCCCACCTCGCAATTCCCATACTCGGCCGCGATAGATGAGCTTCATTGCTTCTGCTCCAACCGATCCAAACTTCTTTCACAGAGGGGGGACAACTCTTGGTACAGCTTCAGGCCTAGATCCCGGGCAGCTTTCTGCTCCTCGGAGACATCACCAACGATCGTGCCCAGGACGCCCAGCACCATCTTGCCACCAGGAATATCCGTATCTCCGAGGACCGCGCAATTCTCCTGGACATTAGGTCCCGGGCCGATGACGATGTTTCCCCAATCCCCCCGTACCGCTGCTCCCGCGCCTACCCAGTGGCCCTCGCCAACGGTGACACCGCCCATCACGGTTCCCTCCGGGCGAACCAAGACACTTTCCATCACCTTCGGCCTCTTGCGCTCGAACTCGTAGAAACCCATCCGCAGTTCCCGTCATATGGAAAAACCGGTGGGCTTGAGATGTCCATCAAGCCCACCGATAGCCGTCGGCCCCGTGGCCGGTCGGAGCGCGCCATGGGGGCTATTCTACAGCCTTCTGGCCACCTCTTGAGCAACGTCCAGCGTACTCGCCGCTCCCCCCATATCGTAGGTGCGGACCTTGCCCTCAGCGATCACGGCGGCTATGGCGTTTCCCAAACGCTGAGCGAGATCAGCTTCACCCAGCCACTCGAGCATCAGTTTCACGGTTAGCAGCATGGCCATGGGATTGACCTTGTACTGGCCGGCGTACTTGGGGGCGGACCCGTGCGTAGGCTCGAAAAGAGCATAGTCATCGCCGATGTTGGCGCTGGAGGCGAAGCCCAGCCCACCCACCAGTTGGGCACACAGGTCGGAGATGATGTCCCCGAACATGTTAGACGACACCAATACCGAGTAGTCCTCGGGGTTCTTGACCAGCCACATGGCCATGGCATCGACATTCGTCTCCCACAGCTCTATTCCGGGATACTCTGTAGCTATGTCGCGCGCCTCACGGATCATCATCCCACTCGTTTCGCGGATCACGTTCGGCTTCTCGACCACCGTCACCGACGGGCGAGAGTATCGTTTCGCATACTCAAAAGCCTGACGCACGATACGACGGCAAGCACGACGCGTGAAGATGCGACACGAGAGCGCAATCTCACCCGCTGGAACCTCTGCGAATCTGGCCATCTTGGGATGATTCTTGAGTAGCGCGTTTCTAACCTCATCAGGGAGCGGATAGAACTCCACACCGCTATATAGCCCCTCGGTATTCTCACGAAATACCACCAGGTCAATGTCATCCCGGAAATTGAGAGGGTTGCCAGGGTACGCCTTGCAGGGACGCATGTTGGTATGCAAGTCCAATAGCTGCCGCAGGCGCACTATAGGGCTGAAGTAGACTAGACCCTTACCCTGGAGTTCAGGTACCAACTCTCCCTCGGCCTCCTGTTTCGGCTTGGACGTAATAGCGCCGAAGAGGCAACAATCAGTGCTCTTCAAGAGTTCTACGGTGCGCTCGGGCAAGGCGTCTCCTTCAGTCCGCCAGAACTCCCAACCTACATCTCCGGGGAGGTATTCTGCGTCCAATTCCACCGCATCAAGCACGATGCGAGCGGCGTCCATCACGTCCTTGCCGATGCCATCGCCCGGTAGCCACGCGATCTTGTACTTGGCCACGGTCCCATGCACCCCTTTCTAGAAAAGGTTCGACTATTCTATACCCAGCTTCTTGCGCACGTGAGGTATGAGTCCTCCGTCCTCAAGGATTCCCATCACGAAGGAGGACAAGGGAGGAAAAGTATACTCACCCCGAGGAGCAGTCACCTTTCCCCGGGAGAAGTCCACCGTCACCTGCTCTCCCGTTTCCACGCCCTCTACAGCAGCACACTGCACAATTGGCAAACCTTGGTTGATGGCGTTTCTGAAATAGATACGGGCAAAAGACTTGGCGATGAGCACTCCAACGCCAGCATACTTCAAGCAGGTGACCGCCTGTTCCCGTGAGCTGCCGCAGCCGAAGTTGGAGCCCGCGATGATGATGTCTCCCGGCTGTACCTTGCCCGCAAACTCAGGATCGAGATCCTCCAGAGCGTGACTAGCCATCNNAGATGACGTCGGTGTTGACGTCATCACCGTATTTCCACACACGGCCTGTTTGTACACTCTTCCACATCTCTGCTCTTCCTCACGGATCAATCAGAGGAATTCCCTTGCATCCGCTATCTCACCAGTCAAAGCCGACGCGGCAACCGTGGCCGGGCTGGCAAGATAGATATCCGCCTCTTTGCAACCCATCCGGCCCTTGAAGTTCCTGTTGGCCGTCGAGATAGTGACCTCGCCAGGAGCCATCACGCCCTCATGAGCGCCGAGGCAAGGACCGCAGCCAGGGTTCAAGATCACTGCCCCTGCTGCCACCAAGTCGGTGACTGTGCCTTCAGCGATGGCGGCCAATAGGACTTCTCTGCTGGCGGGGAGGATCAGCAACCTGGTCGTCGGGGCGACCTTCCGACCACGTAGAATCTGAGCAGCCACCCGGAAATCCTCCAGGCGCCCGTTGGTGCAGGTGCCGATGAACGTCTGGTCTACCTTGGTACCGACAACGTCAGTCACAGGAACGACGTTGTCCACGGTATGGGGCCTCGCCACCTGTGGGAGCAAGGCGTTGACATCATACTCGATGACCCGTTCGTAGGAGGCATCCGGATCGGCGAAGACTTCTCGAAAGCCAGGTTCGCTCCTCCCCTCCAACCACTTTCGAGTCCTATCGTCTGGCGCCACCACTCCGATTTTGGCCCCCATCTCAGCCACCATATTGCAGAGGACCATGCGACTGGCCACCGTCATCCCCCCGATCACCGGCCCCGTGAACTCCACCGCCCGATAGTCAGCTCCATCCGCCCCCAGCTGTCCGATGATGTACAGGATGAGATCCTTGGCATACACCCCCTGGGGCAATCGACCTTGGAGATCAATCCGGAAGCTCTTTGGTACCATGAGCCAAATCTCGCCGGTGGCCATCACGGCGGCGGCCTCAGTGCGACCTATGCCTGCAGCAAAGGCGCCGAAGGCACCGTGTGTGGGAGTGTGGGAATCACTGCCCACAATGAGATGCCCGGGCAAGGCGTGGCCTTTCTCAGGAAGCACCTGGTGGCATATTCCTTCTCCCACATCGTAGAAGTTGGTGATGCCTTGCTCCCTGACGAACTCACGAATCCGCTGATGGTTCGTGGCATGGCCTTCCGTCGCCGCCGGCACCACATGATCAAGGACGATGACGCTGATCTCCGGCCTCGCTACCTTCTCCACGCCAATCTCCCGGAATATCTTGGCTATGGCCGCAGT
>JABAOH010162402.1_pt4 | contig 17220 bp, 18 predicted proteins | sample 7062181 | NCBI WGS metagenome assembly JABAOH01 (sample SAMN14538630, study PRJNA623070) | marine sediment metagenome | biome: marine biome [ENVO:00000428]; feature: marine pelagic biome [ENVO:01000023]; material: deep marine sediment [ENVO:00002113]; isolation source: pool of 5 deep marine... | reverse complement strand
GGGATCATGGGCATTGCGCCGATCCCTGTCCTGCGAGTCTACGCCCAGGGCCTCGGACTCCTCATCGAGTTCAACGACACCGGATTCCCGTCCAGCCAGGGACGAATCGGCGCTGGTAACGGAGTCTTCGACTTCGCCAAGAGCAGCGACGACATGCTGGACTTCGACGTCACGGCCACGGAGCCCATCTACAAGGCCGTCAGCCTAGAGCGGGCATGGGAGCGCTCCGAGGTCATCGAGACCTCCAACGTCGAGGACGGCAGCGCCAAGGAGTGGACCTTCAGCCTGACGGCCCGTGACGTGCTGTACGACAGGATTTGGGACAAGGAGCCCGGCTTCTTCGACGATGGATCCCGGCCAGGGACCCCGGATGATGGCGTGATCGAGGAGATCACCTTCATCTTCCACGTCGGAGCCCGTGTGGACGAGGTCGGGGTCATGGTGCCCTTCTACCGCGTCACGCTGGATGACAACACCACCATAGTGGACAGTGAGGAAGCGGAGCCCCGCTTCTACGAGGGTGTCTCCCTCTCGGCCGACTTCAAGTATGACCATGTGATCAAGGGCTGGGACTACACGGCTAAGTCCGAGACCTCCAAGCTCATGCTGGAGAGCCTGGTCATCTTCGGCACCTACATACCCGGTCCGGTGAACCAGTGGCTTGACGCTCAGTTCGTCGATGACTACGTTGAGGACGGGACGGGCGTGGCCGAGCTGGAGACCTTCACCGGGGGCGCCGTGGACCTTGAAAGCAACGACGACATCCCACCTGAGGCGACCGTCCTGACCAAGGACAGCATCGTCTTCAGGGACAACTGGCGGAAGAACGGTGAGCTGACCTGGGTCAGCAACGTCACGGTGGACGAGGAAGAGAGGGAGATGTACTACCAGATCCACGCGGGGACCAGTGGCCTGAGGATAACCGACGAGAACGACGACAAGTTCCGCGGAATAGTCCTCGTGGGAGGCTACATCTATCCCGCAGGGTCTGACATCTTCCACGACCCTAGCTACTCAGTCCAGGCGATACTCGTCGACGTACGGCCGGAGTTCAGCTTCGCACCCTTCGTCTTCCTGGGGATGGCTGCTATGGCTACGCTGGTCCTCGCGGGAGTGGCCGTCCACCTGAGGCGGCGCTCGAAGAGACGAAGGATGCCCCCTGCCTACGGGAGGTTCTAGTAGGGCCTCCCACCCTTCTTTCTTTTTCCTCTCCAAGCTCTCTCTCCAGTGAGTGATCGGTTCTGCATATCACGTTGCTGCCAGAAACATCAAGTCTCCTAACGCCATTCAACCAGCGGGGAGTCGATGGGCCTTGAGATAAGACCAAAGGTGATAGATGAGCAATCTGCTGCCATGAGCGGGGAGCTCCAAATCGGAAGGCGGGAGCTCACGGTTCCGAACCGTTTCCCCAATTCCAGTGAGATGAGGGCTGCCAGGAGCTGGAAGCTCCACGAAGCGGTGGAATCCCCGGTCCTGGTCGTGGCCCGATTGATGTATCCGGACCTCCTGAAGGCTGCCAGCCGCGAAGAGGAGACGTGGCAGCGCTTCGCCAAGGGCGTCTCCGCCGACCTCCGCCACCTTCCTGGTGCGGGAAAGCTCCTCTACATCTCCTTCCGCAACGCCGACTTCGAGGGGTTGGACCAGCTTCGCACCTTCCTGGACCTCCAGCACATCCTGGGCTTCGAGCCCGTCACAGTCCAGTACGGCACCTCCCCCTCCCGGGAGGACTTCCTGTCGGCCTACAACCTGGCCAAGAGCTGGGCCAAGGACCGTGGTGTGGAGCACCTCATGCCCGTCTTCCCGCCCCTCGAGAATCGGGAGAAGGCGCGACGATTCATGGACGTCCTGCGGGAACGAGGAGCCGCAGCCTTCGGCCTGGACCTTCGGGGCCGCTTCCCTTACCAGACCCTGCGGGCGGCCGAGGACCTGAAGCGGGAGCACCCTGAGGTCTGGATACACGCCTTCCAGGTTCCGCCCAAGGTTCGCCTGGGGAGCCGCTTCCTCCATGCCTCCCAAGGCATGGTCCTTCCCTACTACGGGGTGGATAGCTTCTCCCGGTGGATTGTACCGCCGCCCCCGTATCCGGTGAAGAAGGAGCGCGTGAACTTCTTCGACCCTAGAGGGTGGGGCGTCCTCAAAGAGGCGGAGCATCGAGAAGCATATGGGGACGCAGTGAATTGCCGCTGCCCCACATGCAGAGGAAAGGCCTTCGACGACTTCATGAGCCCGGACGACCGGGGTTTCCTCAACCTGGCCAAGGTCCACGACCATTTCTCCCAAGGAACGGAGCTGCAGCAGGCTGGGGAGCGGCTCAAGGAGCAGGGATACCGTTCCATGCTCGAGGAGCGGGCACACACCAGGGGCTACCTGGCGACGGTGACCTGAGGCACCGAGACCCGCGGGCGGGGGCTTCCACAGGCTTAACTATCCTGGGAGCATCCCTGGGGCATGCCTCGCGTCGTGCACTTCGAGCTTGGAGCCGTTGAACCCGAGAGGGCGGCTCGGTTCTACGAGAGCGTCTTCGGTTGGGAGATTGCCAAGTGGGAGGGTCCCGTGGACTACTGGTTGGTGACAACGGGATCAGAGGAACAGCGTGGCATCAACGGGGCCATCATGCAGCACAAGGACGCCCAGCCCCGGACCGTCAATACCGTCGAGGTTTCATCCCTCGAGGAATACGTTCAGAAGGTCGAGGAGCACGGCGGGAGAGTGGTGGTGGAGAAGACGGCCATTCCTGGCGTGGGTTATCAGGTGTATTGCGTGGACACGGAAGGGAATCTCTTCGGCATCCATCAGCCCGATTCGTCGGCCCAATAGCTCGGCGCTCTTCCTGGCTTCTCTGCTCCACCACGAGAGCTTCCGTGGCGGAGTCGGCTATCGCTACACCGAAGGGTTATTTACTGCGGCGAAATTTGCTGGCACATGACCCGTGTGGTGCATTTTGAGATTTCTGCCGATGATCCTGAACGATGCAAGAAGTTCTACGAGAAGGCCTTCGGCTGGAACTTGATGAAGTGGGAAGGGCCGCAAGACTACTGGCTCATCTCTACGGGGGAGGAGAAGGAGACCGGAATCGATGGCGGCCTCGCGCTTCGCGGAGACGCTCCCTTCCCCCAGCCAGTGACCAATACCATCGACGTGGCCTCTGTCGACGAGGCCATCAGCAAGGTGGAGGCGAGTGGGGGGGAGATACTGGTCCCCAAGAGCGTCGTGCCGGGGGTAGGATGGCTCTCATACTTCAAGGACACCGAAGGCAACATCTTTGGGATGATGGAGTCGGACGAGTCCGCGCAGTAGTCCGCCTAGGGCTATCCAGTAAGTGATATTACCTAAGGCGCCGTCCTCTAAGGCGCCTTGATTCGCGGGGTAGAGCTGCAGCACTTCATGTCCTATGAGCATGCATACGTGCCCCTAGCCGGAGGCCTCAACCTCATTGTCGGCCCCAACGGTGCAGGGAAGTCAAGCATCCTCCTGGCGATCTCCCTCGTTTTTGGACAGAGCCACACGGAGCGGTCGAGGCGGATAGCGGACCTCATTCGGCGGGGTCGGGAGGAGGCCCGAATCTCCCTGGAGATGGACAACCTGGATGCCGAAGGGAGGCGCCTCTTTCCCCATCGAAAGGGGCCGACGGTGACCATCACGCGGCGGCTGCGAGCCAGGGGAGACTACACCTTCTATCTTGATGGCCGCCCCATCACGAAAGGGGAGATCCAGGACGGTCTCTCCCGCCTCGGCATCTACCCCGACAACATGCTGATCATCATGCACCAGCTCATGGTCCACCGTTTCGCCTCCGTCTCACCCCAAGAGAAGCTCGCGATGCTGGAAGAGGCTGTGGGCTTCCAAGAGTATCGGCACGAGGTGACGGAGGCCCTGAACCGACTGAAGAGGGCTAGCGAGGAGGAGAGGACCCTTCACGCTATCCTCGAGAACACCCGGGAGAGCTACGAGTTCTGGCGGAAGGAGCACGAGAGGTACGTGCGGAAGCTGGCCTTGGAGGAGAGACTTGCGGAGCTGCAGACCGTACTGGCCTGGACACGTGCAGCGCAACGAGAGGCCTCTGTCTCCAGGTTGGAAGAGCGCCTGAGGTCCCTGTCTGAGGAGCAGGAAGATCTGGAGAGACGAAGGGAGATAGTGCTCGAGAGGCTTCAGAGAGACGAGGCTCGCCGGACTAAAATCAAGGAGGATGTGGGAGAGCTGGTGGACAGAAGGGTGGAGGTTGCCCAGAACATCGGAAGGGCCAAGGCTTCGAAGGAGTTGTCTGAGGCTCTCCCCCGTTTGATCCGGAGATTCCTCTCCGTGGTAAGCGAGGTCGTTAGGCCAACCCTGGATGCTAAGCAGTTGCATGAGGAGGAAGGCCGACTCGTGGAGAGGCTCCAAAGCCTGAACGAGGACATGGAGGTAGCCCTGGATGACGTGATCGAGGGAAAGGTGGAGGAGCGCTCTCTGAAGTTTCAAGCCCGCTTCCTGAACAAAGAGAGAGATCGGCTGGAGAGGGCTATGCGGGCAGAGGAGGATGAGCTCGCGATCCTGAATAGGGAGGCTGAAAGGCTCGGACCTCGATCTCCTCCTGGACGAGTAGCTGAGATTCAGTCAGAGATGGCGACCGTGAAGCAGGAGATGGCGCCTCTGGCACATCTCACGGAGGAGGTGGAGAAGGTCTTCACGGGCTACGCCGAGTCCTTCGATGGGCTGCAGGAGAAGGCGGGAGCCATAGCGGAACACCGTAGGGCCTTGGAGAAGGAGCTCGGTAAGAGGCTTAAGAAGTGGAAGGAGGCCATGAGGGCCTTCTTGAAGGAACTGGAGAGCGACTTCAACCAGCTCCTCCGAGAGGGGGAAGGCAGGGGCCAGATCAGGCTTCGCGTTGGAAGGGATGTTGAGAAAGCTGGTCTTATGGTCAGGGTGGGCTTCCGCGGACAGACGCCCCTGCCCCTGGAGAGCTTCGCTCAGAGCGGGGGCGAGAGGAGCATCGCCCTCACCGCGTTTCTCCTGGCCCTCCAGCGCAGGGTGGAGTCCCCCTTCAGGGCCATCGATGAGTTCGACGTCCACCTGGACCCGAGGAATCGAGAGGTCATTGCCGGGATGATTATGTCAGGAGCCCGGGACATGGATGGCTTCCAGTATGTGGCCATCACCCCCGGCCCTGTAGGTCCCCCGGAGGACGCCAACGTCATCGTCGTACAGAGCGTGACGGGCACTTCGAGGGTGGGGAGGCTGGCGTAATGGCAGCTCAGGACCGTCGGAAGGAGCTTCAGGAGGTGTTGGAGGCCTGCCAGTCGGTGGAGGACAGGAGGACCAACCCCTTCCTCCTGGACGTATCTCATGCGCTGGGGGTGGCCTCCAGCCTGTTCCCGTCATGGACCGACCTGGATGACCTCTACCTTGATGCCAAAGTGCTGAATTCAATTTCGCGGGTCCTGCAGCTTCAGGAGGCAAGGCTCAGGTACGAAGCTGGCCTGTTCTTCTCGGACCCCGACGCCATAGCGGAGAAGGTTCGTCGCATTCCACTGAAGAAGCTCGGGGGCATCTTCCTGGACACGTGGCACCCCGTGGTTGAGTTGGAGCAGGTTTCTGAGGGCCTGTTGCAGCGTGCGAAGAGTTACTGGGATGCAATACAGCCGAGGGAGGTAGAAGAGGTAGAGCCCTTGGCAGAAGCTGCCGAGATCCACGAAGAGGAGCTGGCCGCCATGGGCATCCTGTCCAGGGAAGGGTTCCTTAAGGATCTCGGGGACCTTTGGGAGGAACTCCAGGCGGAGGAGCAACAGGATTATTGGTCCTTCGTCAGGCGGGGGAACTTCCAGGACGTAGTCCAGAGAGCCTATGGGGTCAGCTTCCTGGTGAGCTATGGATATGCTGACTTGCTGGGAGAGGAGGGGAAGTGGAAACTTCAGGCCAATATCGAGAGGATGCCTCATAAGGAGTCCGTCAGCGTGGCTGTGGCGATACGTAGGGAGGCCGTCGATGGTTGAAGCCGTGCCTGTGGAAAAGGTGAGGAGGGCCGCTCACATCATCCTCTTCAGAAGAGGTCGCAAGCCCGGAGCGCGGGACTGGGAACTCCGGAATGCTCTGGGGAAGGGTTACCCGGCCGCCGTCGCCCGGCTTCGGGAGTTGTTGAAGGACGTGGACCTGGACCTGAAGGAGGTCCACGAGCCCGGCCCCCTAGGGGAGGAAGGCGGCCGACGGTTCATGGCGGTCATGAGGGGAACCATGACTCCTCGGGAGGCCAAGCTGTGCGGCTGGAGGATCGACAATCTGGCCGTCCTGGCCGCCGCCGTCGCCTTCGTGCTCTCCAAGGAGGGGCGGACCCCCAGGGAGGAGGTTGAAGGGCTGTTGAAGGAACGAATAAACAGGTGGAGAGCGGCCTCCCTCATGGAGACCTTCCTCAGAAATGGTTACCTGATGGAGGATGAGGAGGGCTTCGTGTCCCTGGGATGGAGGACACATGCCGAGGTTGACCTCCAGGAGCTGATAGCGAAGCTGCTCCTCGTCACTCCAGATCTGTCCGAGGCCGGGCCCTGAGGGATCAGGCCTTGCTCGGAGGATATCCACGGACTACAGCGGCTCACATTTCCACGGGTGGTTCGGAATCCCGAGGCCGTCAGGCCTCTCCGCCCAGAACTTCAGGTTGTAGCTTCCCTGGGCGATGAGGCTTATCTCAACTAGGAAGCCGTCGGTTGAGCTACCACCCGTGGCCACCGCGCTGTCGGAGAAGGCCATGGTCAGAGTCCAATCCGCAGGATTCGTGCTGTTCTCATCGGTGGCCTCCACCATCCCGTAGTAGTAGAGGACTTTGAGGGCCAGACTGCTTGAGCCCACGGGCCCTGCGGAGGCGTTTTGGCCGGGATCGATGAGTTCCTCATAGCCCGCGGGGTCCCTCATGAGGATCTCCCTGAGTACGACGTTCCACTGAGCCGAGTCGCCAAGGCCCGCCTCCACCGCGGCAACCGTGGTACCAACGGCGAAAGAGGTTGAATTGGGCGCCAGGAGCGGACCGTGCCAGCCGATGTAGTAGATCAGAGTCTTGGATGTGACCCTCTCCTCCGATCCGCAATCGGCGTAGACGGTGATCTCATCGAAGTCGATGCCCTCGCCGTTCCGTACCTCGAACCTCAAGATGGCCGGGGTCGGCCTGTTGGCATTGTTGTTGAGCGTGGCTACCACCTGGAAGACGTCGCCCGCCGATGCGTTCTCGGGCACGCCATCCACCATCAGAGTGATACTCGGATTGATGTTGGGTATGTCCCGGGTCACCACCGGACTGAGGAAAGACGATATCACGCCGTAGGCAGTGGAAGCCAGGAGGGCAACGGCGACGACCGTCAAGGCCTTGAACCTCATGGCTCTCCATCTCATGGACTCAGCTCCATATCAGCTGGGTTCTGCTCACTTCTGCGTGGTGCCATGGCCCAAGCTCTCTGCCAAGGGATATTAAGCCCCGGCCTGCAAGCAAACTACTTGTCGCTGGCCCTTCCGCACCCGCTTATAGGACGGGGACAATAGGCGTGAGGGGGTCTGACATGCAGGTGAGTGAAATCGCCTTCTCGAAGCCTCGGAGCCTGTGGGGTGACCTGAGGGTTCTCCTCCACGTGCCCAGGGCCGCCATCGTGTACTCCTACGTTCTCCTCGGGGCTGCCTTGGCCCCAGTCATCCACTGGGACCGCCTCGCGTGGACACTGGTGGCCTTCTTCTTCGGATTGCAGGTAGGTGCATATGCCCTGGACGAGCTGAGGGGAAGACACGCCTCCACTGGATTCGGGGATGTCAATCTGAAGGCCAGGGCCGCCCTTGGCTTGCCCGTATTCGCGGGAATCGGCCTCTACCTATCCTACGTGTACTCTTGGTGGATTCTCTTGCTCCTGGCCTTCGGGACCTTCACCATCTTGGCCTACAACCTCGAGGTGGCCAAGGGAAGGTTTCACAACGCGTTCTGGTATGGTGCGGCCTGGGGCTTCGGTCCCGTCGTCGGAAGCTACTACCTCCACGCGCTGACCTTTCCACCGCCCTCCGTATTCCTCCTGGGAGCCTTCGCCGCCGTACTGGGGGTCGCCCACCTCTGGAAGTACGGGATGACGAAGTGCTATCACAGCCACACCTGTCTTGACTTCGCCGCCGAGGAGGGGGAGACTATCTGTCATGGTCAGAGGTGCGCGAATCGACTGATCATGCCTAAGGAAGTGAGCAGGCTCCAGTGGCGAGTCATCGACATGGAGTTCGCCTTCGTCCTGCTGCTGACCGCCGCCATCGTGGCCTGGCGATTAGGCTTCTAGTTCACGGGGGAGATGATTCACCGCCGCAGAAGCGGGTTATCAGTTCAGCCACCCTCTCAGCGGCCTCCTGCAAGGCCGAGTCATCGATGCCCGGGACGCCGCAGACCATGATCACCACGTCCTGGGTCTCAGAGGACACCTTGGTGCTATCCGCATCCCGATACGGATAGACCGCCACCAGACTCGCCTCGTCCTCCACCACGATCTCCTTTCCCCTAAGGGCGATGGGCGTCTTCATCCCAATTCCCAGGAACTCCTCGCCGTCACGAGCAAAACGCATGGTGAGGTCTCCCCTAAGGGTGGAGTGGTCGAAGGCTGCCAGTGCGACACGAGTCTCCATGGAAGCGACGTTGTACGCATCGACCAAGGTGTTGATGGTCGGTATCTCCTTTCCCTGGAGAATCCTTCGAAGCAGGGCCTCGGAGGCTGGCCTTATCTTCGTGGGATCGATGCCTACCCTCCAGAAGAAGTCCCTATAGGCGCGGATTCTACCCTCGTCTTTGAGAGTCGCTAGATCGAACTCCCCCCTTAGAAGGTCAAAAGATTTCCGCTTATGGGTGTCCAAGTCATCAGAGCGTCGACGGACCTTGACCCCTTTCACGAGGAGTAGCTGGGCCTGGAGGCCTGGAAAGGCGTTTTGGAGGTTCTCCTGGATGGCGAGACGCACAACTCGGCCATAGGATCCTCCTGAGATATAGTTACTATCCACGGGACGGGAGAAGGAAGCTTGGAGAGGAGACGGCAAAGGGCTATCTAAGTAGAGGGTCTCTCACCCACAATCTGTCGCACAAGGTCATCCTCGTCAGGCATGCGCACTCCCAGAAGGGGCAAGACCATCCCTCACACTGGGGATTGGCTCCTCGGGGGTTTGAGGCCGCCTCAACCCTGGCAGCTCTTGAGCTCTGGCGAGGGGTCGGGACGGTCTGCAGCAGCCCCGAAAGGAAGGCAATTCAGACGTCAGAGCCCATCTCCGCCCGTTGGCGGATACCTGTCTACCTCGTGGAGGGGCTGCAAGAGGTCAGGAGACCAGGAGGGGAGGCGGGCTACGCCGCGAAGTTACGGGCATTCTTCTCAGGACATCCCCCACGTGGATGGGAGGAACCGGAAGCCGCGACCTCTCGTATCCTGACGACGGTGGACATCCTATCCTCTCGCGGCGAGATAGACGTGGGAGTGGTCTCCCATGGGATACTGCTGACTCTATTCGTGGCCGCCGTTAAAGGGGTGAATCCGAGCCTCCACCTCCATCGCTCCATCGGGTTTTGCGACCTGGCCATCTTCGACCCCCGGAGAAGAGAGATTATCAGGGAATTCTCCGGTCAGGGCGTGCGGGGATGACCTCAGCCTGGAAGAGGTATCCGTGCAGGGTGGACTACTCGGAAGTGGGGATAGAGGGATACCGTGGAGGCTGAGGGGATATGAATCTACTCTAACTGGGCCTCTCGATGAGCTCGATTAGAGTGCCATCCGGGTCTTCGATGAAAGCCAGTTTGCTGCCACCAGGCGTGAGATAGAAAGGTTCGTCCGTGATGGTCACACTGCGCTTCCTGCATTCATCCATGAGACGGTCCATGTCCTCGACAGAAAAGGCGATGTGGTCGAAGACGGCCTCCTCGTATTCAGGCACCTTGAACTCCTTCTGGTCCCTATACATTGTGAGCTCTAGCAGGTTCCCATTCTCGGACTCCAAGAAGGCGATCTGCGCATTGCTCTTAGGTATCTCCTTGCTCCGAACGAACTTCATGCCCAAGAGTTCCGTGTAGAACCTGATGGACCTATCCATGTCGCGCGTCCTCACTGACGTGTGTTCCAGTTGCATGGCAATCCGCACGGAGCAATGCCAAGGGGTTATTTATCTGTGGTCCCCCAAGTTCCCCACGGCCATCTATCACCACTCCTCGCCCTCAACACTCGCTCGAAGTGGGTGTGATGGAAAACCATAATACCCCGACCTCGTCATTATGCTGGCAACTGCGGGGATGGCCTAGCCTGGTAGGGCGCAGGATTGCTAATCCTGTGCGGGAAACCGCGCGGGGGTTCGAATCCCCCTCCCCGCGTTTGCTGGCGGGGGAAAGGTCATTCGGACCACGGAACCCCAAGTCCAACATTATCATGTATGGTAACGCTTAATAGCCACATCGCCCATTGGAGCTCACCTCGGGGTCAAGCCGGCGAGGTCGCCGGACCTCGTCGGAACCAGAGGGAGGAGGTGATTCGTGATGGAAGTGCCAGGAGAGAGCTTATTCTTTCTGCGCATCAAGCCCGGAGAGGTTGAGAATGCCATTAAGACGCTGAAGGAGCACCCGAAGGTCACTCGAGCCGAGGCCCTCCTTGGACCCTACGATATGGTGGCTCCTGTAGACGTTCGAAGCACCGATGAGCTGAGGGAACTCGCCTCGGAGTTGGAGGGCAAGCCTTTCTGCGAGAGCTGTTCCGTCCTACCCTCCCTGTCCACTTGGATGAGGGAGCCTGCCGTCACCAAGCCCATCAGTGCGTGGAGCCTCATTCATGCCACAGACTCGAAGAGCGTGGCGGAGGCCCTGAAGGGTATCGAGACCATCAACAGGGTATACGAAACCATGGGAGAGTTCAACGTCATCGCCAACATGGCCGTCGAGGAGCTCGGCGCACTTCGCGAGACTCTCATTGGGCGCATACAGAAGATCAAGGGAGTGAGAAGGACGGAAACCCTCGCGAGCCTGGAGCGCAGCAAGTAGCTCTCCTTCTTTTTTCTTTCCTTGGTTTTCCGATATCATGCACCTCGCCCACGGTTCCTTAATCGAGACTTCCCTGGGCGAACTCGGGTCCCGGTGATAGTAGAAAGAGACCTCTCGGATTGCTAATCCTGTGCGGGAAACCGCGCGGAGGTTCGTATCCCCCTCCCCGCACTGGCCTACGGACAGAGCGGCTCGACCCGTGCCATGCCAAATCGTAATATAGGTTCTTTTCCTTCACCTGCTCGGGCCGTCAATGGGGGAGGATAGGAGCGTTTTGCGGCTCGGCGGGTTGGCTGGAGTCTGGGGCGGGATCGTCGTGATTGTCGGGTTCATTACCGTCGGAATAGCGACGGGAATTGGTCCGTTCCCTCCCGACCCTCCCGATCTTGAGCAAGACCTCGCGCGCTTCCCCGAGTACGGCACTATCCTGAGGATCGGCTTCTCCCTCGTCGTAGTCGGTCTCCTTATGCTCCTCCCCTTCTTCGCCGCCCTCTACCGGAGCCTTCGGGAACCGAGCCGTGCATTTGCCCGTATCGGGCTCGGATCGGGCGTCCTTGCGATCATCCTGTTTATCCTGAGCATCCAGGGCGATCTTCAGTCTACGCACATCTTCTCCGCACTCTACGAGAGCGCGGCCGCTTCGGACAGGCCCGTTGTGGTGGCGATGTACACGGCCGTGCGGGGTCTTACTACCGCTGCTCTCACTACCTCGGTCCTTTTCCTCGGGCTTGCTTTCGTCGGCTTCGGCCTCGCCATGAGAGCAAGTCCGGCCTACCAGGAAGGCCTCGTGAGGTTGACCATGGTTCTGGGGCTCCTCATCGTCCTCTTCGTGTTGTTCATCTGGGGCTCAATAAGCATCATTTTCCTCGTTGTGCTCGCCCTCATGCTCGGATGGAAGGTCTACAGTCTGTCATGGGGGCCTTAGGGCACCCATACTGGCGGTTCTGCGAAGCAAACGCGGGTCGCCCACCTGGCGATGGAGAAGATGGACAGGACAATCCTGAAGATTGGTGGCATCGGCGCCCTTCTGATAGGGGTGAGCATCGTTCTGGCTATGGTCATCCTCCCCAATCTAGCTCCCCCATCTTCGGGCCCAGCGGACCTGATATTCCACAACGGCACGATTCTGACGATGGAGGAGAATCTGCCGGAGGCCGAGGCCATCGCCGTTGGAGGAGAGAACATCGTCGCCGTGGGCAGCAGTGAGGAAATTCTGGGACTGCGCACTTCGGGAACACGGGTGATTGACCTAGGCGGCAGGACGCTTCTGCCGGGTTTCATTGACTCTCACTCTCACTGGATCGGTGACCGAGAGTTGGCAGGCCACTTCACTCCCGAAGACGCGATTCAGGCAGCCCTGGCGAACGGCTGGACCAGCATCTCTGAACTCTTCGTGAGTCAGGACCGGCTAGATGAATTGTCGTTGCTGGACGAGACCGGTAGCCTGCGGTTGCGGGTCAACGCCTTCTTGCCCCTCAACTGGCAGTATGAACGATTCGGGAACTGGTACCAGAGCTACCAGCCAGGACAGGAGTTCAGCCCCAACCTGCGGATTGGCGGGGTGAAGATCTTCGTCGACAGCTGGTTTGGCGAAGAGGTCTTCTTCTCACAGGAGGAGCTGAATGGGCTTGTTGCTGAAGCGCACCAGGCTGGCTTCCAGATAGCTGCTCACACGACTGGCGATACACCGCACGACCTGATTCTCAACGCCTACGAGAATGTATTGCAAGGGGAGTCCAACGAGATCTACCGCCACCGCATCGAGCACGTGGTGATGCTCCGGGATGATCAGTTAGAACGAATGAAGCAGTTAGAGATTGTCGCCTCCTTCCAGCTCACCTGGTTCCACTCAGACTGGATCGAGGAGGTGGAAACTAATGCTGACCCTGAAGCGGTCAGAATGGTGGGCCGCTGGCGTGACCTGTTGGAAGCGGGAGTCCCTTCCATCGGGAGCACGGATCACCCGTGGGGGTACGGGACCATCGGCCCCTCGATGAAGACCATCTATCAGGCAGTCACTCGGATAGGTGAGCAGGGGCGCCTCCCGCCTCAGTATATGCTCGATCAGCGTATCAGTGTAGAACAGGCTCTGCGCCTCGTCACCATCGATGCAGCCTATGGCACGTTTCAGGAAGACGTGAAGGGTAGCATCGCCGTGGACAAGCTTGCAGACCTAGTAGTCCTATCCGATAACCCAATCACGATTGCCCCTGAGCGCCTTCAGGAGATCGACGTGCTCGCTACCATTGTGGGCGGTCTCGTGGAGTATTGTGCATCGGGATATGAGGACCTGTGCCCATCACCCAGTGTTGCGGCGAAAGGCCGGCTCCCGGTTGGCACATCGAAGATGCTGACCACTTCGGGACCAAATGCACTCCTCCAGTCTCCCCTAGGAGGGAACGTCTTCTGGCTTGAGTGGGCTCACCAAGGGCCTGCCGGAGAAGTAGTTAGCAATATTCTCTACGGCGAACCGCATGCAATCCGTTCTGTGGCCAGGGACGTGGCCAGCCACATGGGGTGTCGTGAGGAAGTTTTCCTGTTCATGGAAGGGTAGATAGAAGGGCCTTCCGTTTCCGCCCTTGGGATAGGTCCACCAGACGTCGAAGGCTGCCCTGAAGGTCGGCGTGGCCCTGAGGTGTTGAAAGAGGGCCTCCTCCTGGACCACCCCTGCCCTTCCGACATTCACAAGTATGGCGTCGGGCTTCATCAGATCCAGTTCCTCAGAGCCGATCAACCCCTTCGTCCTCCTGTTTAGGGATAGGCATAGGACTACGAAGTCGGAGTCCCTCAAGACCTGGTGGAGATCCTGGAGGGTTCCTACGAATTCCACCGGTTCCTCGGTCTGGCCTGTCCGGTTGATGGCCAAAATCCTCATACCGAAGGCGCTGCCGAGCCCCGCGACACCCCTTCCCACATTTCCGAGACCCAGGACCCCCAGCGTCTTGCCCTTCAGGGAGAGGTTGACGGGGCTTCGATCGAACTTCCCTGATCTGATATTCGCGGTGTGGAGGGGAATGTTCCTCGCAGACGACAGGAGGAGGGCCATGGCATGCTCGGCAATGCGGTCGGATCCGACTCCCGATACTGTGTGGACCTTCACCTCGGGCCTGAATAGGGTTGCAGGTAGGTGATCAACTCCCGCCAGCAGCAGCTGCACGAGCCGAAGGGACTTCATCTTCTGCAGGGTGTCGGGCGTGATGCTGCGGAGTCCCGCACCGAGGATGACCTCTACCTGTGGCGCAAGTTCCTCCAAGGAGTCCTTGACCTCCTGGAGCGCGACGACCTGGACATCGGGTCCTGCCGCGCCTTCCAGCGCCTTTCTATCCTCATCATCTATGTCGACGGTTACGAGGAGAACGCGCATCTCCGCGGAATCCAGAAGAGGCTTTAAAAGGGTTTGGCGGCGGCTAAGTCGCTCCCTCTTGCGAGGCTCTTCACCACCCCCTCCAAGGCGGAAAGAATCCCCTCGGGCAAACTCCGTGAAGGCCAAGGCAAGCTGCAGAAGGCAACCCCTTATAGTCCAATGAACTCTGCAACGAATTGTGAGGGAGTCCGTGCAGGAGGGGACTCCTGCTATCTCATCGCAGGACTTATCCAAGCGGTTTGGCCCGGTAGAGGCTCTGCGAAACGTTACCTTAGACATCCCCGTCGGGGTCACGTTCGGTTTGCTAGGCCCCAACGGTGCGGGGAAGACCACATTCATCCGAGTCCTGCTGGGATTGACGCCCCCGAGCTCCGGCACGGCTAGGATCCTTGACGAGTCCATTCCTCCACGGGCAGCTCTCTCAAACATCGGTTATATGCCCCAGAACCTGGCGATCTACCCCGACCTGACGGTAAGGGAGAACCTGGCGCTGTTCGGACGCCTCCTGGGAATGGACGAAGCCACTATCAGGCGCAGGTCCCGCGAACTGCTGGAACTCGTGGAGCTTGTGGAACGTCGGGACGACCTAGTATCAACATTGTCGAGCGGGATGAAGCGGCGCACCTCCCTGGCCGCTGCCCTGCTCCACGACCCGGACCTCCTCCTCCTCGACGAACCGACAGTGGGCATCGACCCTGAGTTGCGGGCGTCGTTCTGGTCCTACTTCACGGAGTTGAACTCCCAAGGAAAGACCGTGCTCATCACGACCCATTACATGGAAGAGGCCACCCGTTGTGACCGCGTCGGCCTTCTCCATAGGGGTCAGGTACTGGTCAGCGGCACCCCCACTGCCATAAAGGCGCAGACACAGACCGACAACCTGGAGGATGCGTTTCTCGTCCTGGTTCGATCTAGCGGGGCGGGAACACCATGAGAGGCCGCAGAATCCTCGCAGTCGCCCGGAAGTCTCTTGGCCAGTTCCGCCACGACAGGAGGACTCTCGGGTTCGTCATAGGGATGCCGCTTCTCCTGGTCCTCACCTTCGGCTACACCTTCGGCGGTGAGGTCCACGACGTGCGGACGTTGGTCGTCAACGAGGACTCTGGCCCCTTCGCGGATCTCATACTCGACAACATCACCGGAGACACTCTCGACCTCGTTGTCTCCGACGATCCGGTCTCGGCGCGGGACGAAGTGCGGGCTGGACAGGCTTGGGCGGCCTTGATCTTCCCTACGACCTTCTCTCAGGACCTCATCACTGCGAGGGCGACCATCACCACGGTCCTGGACGGGACATCCCCTGCCATCGTGTCCGCTGTCCTAGGAACGCTGCGAGCTGCAATCGAGGAGGCGTTTGCCGGCGTCGTCGGTGCGGCTCCCTTGTCCCTGGATCAGGAATACGTCTACGGATCGGAGGAAACCCGCTTCATCGATTCCTTCGCGCCAGGGGTTGTGGCCCTGGCCGTGCTCCTCGCCAGCACCGTCTTCTCCATCATCATAGTGGTCCGAGAGAAGACCGGTGGCATGCTCGAACGGCTCTTCTCGACGCCGCTGCGCCCCGTCGAGCTCGTCACGGGCCACGTCCTCGCCTTGGGCGTCATCGCCTTCCTCCAAAGCTCCGTGGTCTTCGGCGCCGCCCTCTTCATCTTTCAAGTTCAGGTGGTTGGCAGCATCCCCCTCTCCTTTGCCGTCCTCCTGCTCTTCGCCGTCGGAAATATGGGCCTCGGCATGATGCTCTCGGCCGCGGCCAAGAACGAACTGCAGGCCGTCCAGTTCGTCCCCATCATCCTGTTCCCGTCGATACTGATCACTGGCGTGTTCTACCCGCTGGAGGCCATCCCTGCGAGCTTTCGAGACCTCTCCCTTGCCGTCCCTCTGACCTACGCCAACGATGCCCTGAGGAGCGTCATGCTGCGGGGCTGGGACGCCTTCGACGTGGCCCTGGACCTGGTCGTCCTCGGAGTCTACGCCTTCCTTACGCTCCTCGGAGCGACGGTACTAGTTCGACGCCAGGCCTAATTCACCAACGGTCTGGGCTCGGCCTAGGCAAGCTCCCTTCCACAGTGGGTACAGAACTTCGCGTCCATCGGAATTGCCCTGCCGCACTCGGTGCAGAACCTCCCCGTCGCGGGCGCAGGCGGGTAGGAAGGAGGAGGCGTCTGGGCGTAGGTGATCGCGGAGCCCAACTTCACGTAGGCCAATATGAAGAAGATGCCGCTGATGATGGTGACGAAGAGCCCCAGGATGCCCAGGACCAGGGAGGCCGTCTGGGCTCTGGCGTAGCTTCCGGCCTCGATGTCCTGGAGGGTGAACCAGGACCATACCGTTAGGGCGATGGCCAGAGGCAGGAAGACGGCGAAGGGGATGACGAAGGGGAAGAAGGGGAATGGGGTGAAGGCCAAGGGGATGAAGAGAAAGAAAACGATGAGCGCCGCGATCCCGAAGCCGGCTGCGGCGATGGCATAGAAAATGAATCCAATAAGGGCGAAGGTCTTCGCGCTCTGGACCTCACCCAGGGCGTATGGCGTGATGCTTTCCCTAGTCGTGGTCATGTTTGCCACCTACTCGGGGAGCTCATGACCGCAGTGCTGACAGAACTTCGCGTCCATCAGGACAGGCCGGCCGCAATCGGGACAGATCCTCCCAGCCGTGGGTGCAGCAGCGTAGACTGGCGGGGGCGTCTCAGCGTACCTGATCGCGGAACTGAGCTTCGAATTGACCAGGAGGAGGAAGACCCCACCAACGATGGCGCCGATCGGGGGGAATAAGCCGAATATTCCCACGATGAGGGAGTTGCTCTCGGCCTTTGAGTGGTGTCCAGCATCAATATCCCTCATGGTGCCCCATGCCCAGAACGAGAAGGCGACGCTCA
>JABAOH010178375.1_pt2 | contig 17223 bp, 15 predicted proteins | sample 7062181 | NCBI WGS metagenome assembly JABAOH01 (sample SAMN14538630, study PRJNA623070) | marine sediment metagenome | biome: marine biome [ENVO:00000428]; feature: marine pelagic biome [ENVO:01000023]; material: deep marine sediment [ENVO:00002113]; isolation source: pool of 5 deep marine... | reverse complement strand
AGCATCGTCATCATCGAGCTGGGCGGCAACGACGGTCTGCGTGGCATCGATATCGATGTCACGCGGGGCAACTTCGCCCGCATGATCGAGGCCAGCCAGGCGGTCGGCGCCCGGGTGCTGCTCGCCGGCATCCGCCTGCCGCCGAACTACGGGCCGACCTACACGGAGCGCTTCCAGTCCATGTACGGGGAGCTGGCGGTCGCCTACGAGCTGGGCCTGGTGCCGTTCATCATGGAAGGCATCGCGCTCGACCCGGCCTTGATGCTGCCTGACGGCATCCACCCCAATGCCGAGGCGCAGCCCGTGTTGCTCGATAACGTCTGGGAATACCTGTTGCCGGCCCTCGAGTAGGGCCCATTGCCGCCGGCGCCGGGCGGCATGGAGACCCCCGACGCATCTGCCGGCGGCTTGCCCTATGCGCCCCGGTGGCCGACACTGTGCGCTGAAGCTCCCTCATGGTGAGCGCTGGCATGGGAATTCCACCGGGCATGAAGCGTTGGCTCGCAGGATGTTTAGCGCTGTTGGCCGCGGCGGGCGCCTTTTCGCAGGGCGCTCGGCCACCACCCGGCGTGATCGTCACCGAGGCGGAAATGCGGCGTTTTCCGTTGGCCGTGGAATCGCTTGGCACCGCGGCCGCCAACGAGGCAGTAGAAATCCGCCCGCAAATCAGTTCGGTGCTGAAGGCAATCTATTTCGAGGGCGGTCAAAACGTCGAGGTCGGCACGGTCCTGGCGGAGCTGGAAAATGCCCAGCCGCTGGCGGAGCTGGCGGCCGCCAAGGCGACGCTGGTCGAGACCGAGAGCCAGTACCGGCGACTGCAGCAGCTGTTCAAGACCCAGGCGGTGGCCGAGTCCCAGCTGCAGCAGCTCGAGGCCCAGCGGGAAGCGGATCGGGCGGCGGTCACCGCCGCCGAGGCGCATCTCGAGGACACCATCATCAGCGCTCCGTTCAGCGGCAGGCTTGGCTTGCGCCGCGTGAGCGTGGGCAGCCTGGTCGACCCTGGCACCGTGATCACGACCCTGGACGACACCGCGTCCATCAAGCTCGATTTCTCCGTGCCGGAGGTCCATTTGTCCCGCCTGAAGCCCGGCCTGTTCATCATCGCGCAGAGCGCGGCCTGGCCCGGGGTGGAGTTCTACGGCACCGTGTCCTCGGTGGACTCGCGCGTGGACCCGGTGAGCCGGACCGTGGGCGTGCGCTCGCTGTTGCCGAACCCGGAGGGCCGCCTGCGCGCGGGCATGCTGCTCACGGTGAGGCTGATGCAGGAAAACATCGAGGCGTTGATGGTGCCCGAACAGGCGCTGGTACCCGAGCGCAGCACCCAGTCGGTACTGGTGGTGGGGGCCGACAGCATCGTCGAGCAGCGGATCGTCAAAATCGGGCGGCGACGCCCCGGGGAGGTCGAGATCGTTGAGGGGTTGGCGGCCGGTGAGCGGGTGATCGTCGAGGGCACCCAGAAGGCCCGCGACGGGNNAAGGCCCGCGACGGGCAGGAGGTCACCATCCTCGAGCAGCGGGGTTTTAGCCAATGATGCTGTCCGATCACTCCGTGCGGCGCCCGGTGTTTGCGGCGGTCATTTCCATGTTGCTGATCATTCTCGGGCTGGCGTCCATGCTGCGGCTGCCGGTGCGGCAGTACCCGGACATCAATCCTCCGGTCGTCTCGGTCGAAACCCGTTATCGCGGGGCCTCGGCCGAGGTGGTCGAAACCAAGGTGACACAGGTGCTGGAAGACAGCATCGCGGGCATCGAGGGCGTGGCGAAGCTGACCTCGCAAAGCCGCGACGAGCGTTCCGACATCCGCGTGGAATTCATCCTCTCCCGCGACATCGACGCCGCTGCCAACGACATCCGCGATCGTGTCTCGCGGGTGCTCGACCAGCTGCCCATCGAGGCGGAACCGCCCGAAATCGCCAAGGTGGACAACACCACGCGGGCGGTCATGTACCTGAATCTGACCTCCGACCGCATGGATGGCCTGGAGCTTACCGATTATGCCGACCGGTTCCTGGTGGACCGGCTGTCGACCGTCCCCGGTGTCGCTCGGGTCAGCATCTCCGGGGCCCGGCGTTACGCGATGCGCATCTGGCTCAGCCGCGAGGCGCTGGCGGCCCGTCAGCTGACCGTGTCGGACGTGGAGGCCCGCCTGCGCTCGGAAAACGTCGAGCTGCCCGCCGGGCGCCTGGAGTCGGTGGCGCGGGAATTCACGCTGCGCACCGACACGGGGTTCTACACGGAGAAGGATTTCCGCGGCCTGGTGATTGGCCGCGGAGTGGACGGGCAGCTGGTGCGCCTGGGCGACGTCGCCGAGGTGCGGGTGGGGGCGGAAAATGAGCGGAGCATCGCGCGCGCGAATGGCGAGCCCGCCGTTTCGCTGGCCATCGAGCAATTGTCCAAGGCCAACAGCGTGCTGGTATCCAAGGCGGTGGTGCGCGAGGTGCGGGCGGTCCAGCCCGAGCTGCCCGAGGGCATGCAACTGGCGGTGAACTATGACCGGGCCGAATTCATCGAGGCCTCGATGAACGAGGTCTACAAGGCTCTCGCGGTGGCGCTGGGCCTGGTGCTGGTCGTGATCTACGTGTTCCTCGGGTCGTTCCGGTCCACCCTGATACCGGCCCTCGTGGTGCCGGTTTCGGTGATTGCTACCTTCATCGTGATGGGCGCCATGGGCTACACCATCAACGTGCTGACCCTGCTGGGGCTGGTGCTGGCCATCGGGCTGGTGGTGGACGATGCCATCGTGGTGCTGGAGAACATCTACCGACGGATCGAGGAGGGTGAAAAGCCCCTGCTGGCGGCCCTCGACGGGGCGCGTGAGATCGGCTTCGCGGTCATCGCCACCACGCTCGTGCTGGTGGCGGTCTTCGTGCCGCTGTCCTACATCGAGGGCGATGTCGGCCGCTTGTTCCGGGAGTTCGGAATCACGCTGGCGGCCGCGGTGCTGTTTTCCAGCGTGGTGGCGCTCACGCTCACGCCGATGCTGTGCTCGAAGATGCTGCGCGGCCGGGAGTTGCGCACCGGCCTGCCGGTGGTGGTGGACCGCTTCTTCAAATGGCTGGTGGGGCGCTACCAACAGGCGCTGGATTACGTGCTGCGCTGGCCCTGGGCGGTGCTGGCAACGGTGCTGGTCATCACCGCGGTGGCCGGGTTGCTCCTGTACCGCATGCCTGCCGAGTACGCGCCCAACGAGGACCGCGGGGCGTTTTTCGTCATGGTCCGGGCCCCCGAGGGGGCTTCCCTGGAATACACCGATCGCGTGACCCGCCAGCTGGAGGCAGTGCTGCAGAGCGAGCTGGGTGAGGGCAGGCCCGTGCATCGCTTCCTGACCCGCTTGCCCGGCTGGGGCAGCTCCAGCGTCAACAGCTCGTTCGTGATCGTGCTGCTCCGAAACTGGGACGATCGGGCGGAGAGCGACCAGCAGATCATCGCCCGGCTCGGGCCCGCCATGGGTGAGATTCCGGGCGCCCGGATCTTCGCGCGCGCACCGCGCGCGCTGGGCATACGCGGCGACGGCTCGCCGGTCGAAATGGTCCTCGGCGGGCCGGATTACGAGCAGCTCAAGCTCTGGCGGGATCAGATGCTGGAGGCCATGGAGGCCATGCCGGAACTGACCAGCCCCGACAGCGACTACCAGGAACGCAAGCCGCAGATGAATATCAGCGTGGACCGCGATCGGGCGGCCTCGCTGGGCGTGTCCCTGTCCAGCATTGGCCGCACGCTGGAGACCATGCTCGGTTCGCGCGTGGTGACCAATTACGTCGATCGGGGGCGCGAATACGATGTGATCCTGCAGGGTATCGACGCCGACCGCTCCAGTCCCGACGACCTCGAAAACCTGTACGTGCGTTCCGAGCTCACCGGCCAGATGGTGCCGCTGGTCAACCTGGTCGTGTTGTCGGAACAGGCCGGCCCGCCGGAACTGCGGCGCTTCGACCGTATGCGCTCGATCACTCTGTCGGCTTCGCTGGCGGAAGGTGTACGGCTCGGGGAAGCCATCGAAGCGCTCTACCAGACGGCGCTGGACACGCTGCCCGCGAGTGCGCGCATCAGCTGGGATGGGGAAAGCCAGGAATACCTCGAGTCGGGCAGTTCGCTCTACCTCACCTTCGGGCTCGCCCTGATCATCGTATTCCTGGTGCTGGCCGCGCAGTTCGAGAGTTTCATCAATCCGCTGATCATCCTGGTGACGGTGCCGCTGGCGCTGACCGGGGCCCTGCTGGGCCTGCTGGTTTACGGCAGCAGCATCAATGTCTTCACCCAGATCGGCGCCATTCTGCTGATCGGGCTGGCGGCGAAGAACGGCGTGCTGATCGTGGAGTTTGCCAACCAGTTGCGGGACCGCGGCGTGCGCTTCCGGGAGGCCGTGCTGCAGGCGGCCAGTGTCCGCCTGCGCCCGATCCTGATGACCAGCGCCTGCACGACCTTCGGTGCGCTGCCGTTGTTGATCGGGACCGGCGCGGGGGCCGAGTCGCGGCAGCCGATCGGCATCGTGGTGGTATATGGCGTCGCGATCTCGGCGGCACTGACGCTGTTCGTGGTTCCGGCCCTGTACGTGCTGTTCGCCCGCACCACCTCCTCGCCGCAGGCCGTGTCGCGAATGATCGACCGCTTGCGTGAGACCACCGTCCGCAGCCGCTCGGCCCAGGCCGAGGAAGCCTGAGCCGGCGGGCCGACACGGCGCCGAAGAAGCGGTATCATTCGGTTCGCACATCACACGGAGAACAACCCATGCAGAAAATGGTGACCGGCCTGTTCGCGGCCGCGCTGGGCGTGACCGGCGTCCAGGCGGATGACCCTTCATCGGCGGCAGCGATCGAGCAGGCAATGTGGGGCGATCACCGCTCCGAGGCCAACATGGCGCGCAACCGTTACCGCCATCCGGTCGGTACCTTGACCTTTTTCGGTCTGGACGCGGGCCAGACGGTGCTGGAAATCTGGCCCGGAGCCGGGTGGTACACCGAGGTGCTGGCGCCGGTAATGCAAGCGCCGGGCAAACTCGTCGTGGCGACCTGGGATCCCGCCGTCGAGGGCCAGCCCGCCTACCGCTATGAGCTTCCCAAGCAGATGGCGGACAAGTTCGCAGCCCGCCCGGACGTCTATGGCGGGGTGGAAACGATCCATTTTTCGCCGCCCGAATCGGCGTCGCTCGGCGCAGCGGAGTCGGTGGACATGGTTCTGACCTTCCGCAACACGCATGGCTGGATCAACAATGGCCAGGCGGCGATGATCTTCGCCGAGTTCGCACGGGTGCTGAAGCCTGGTGGCGTGCTGGGCGTGGTGCAGCATCGGGCGGCCGAGGGGGCGGATGCGAGCGAGACGGCGCGCCGTGGCTATGTGCCCGAGGCGGCCGTCATCGCCCTGGCGGAGGCGGCCGGGCTGGCGTTCGAGGCCCGTTCCGAGGTCAATGCGAACCCGAAGGACGGCCGCGACCACCCGGAGGGCGTGTGGACGCTGCCGCCGTCACTGCGCCTCGGCGAGCAGGACCGCGATAGGTACCTGGCGATCGGCGAGAGCGACCGCATGACCTTGCGCTTCAGGAAGCCGGGCGGGGGTTAACGCCACGAACCCGCCAGGCAATCGCGACCCGGCGGCGGGGTTCCGCCGGTCGCGGTTTGCCAGGGGACGAACCGGCCGGCGCGGGCATGAGTAACCTCGCGCTGTACGTCGTGACCGTCGCCATCTGGGGCTCCAGTTGGCTGGTCATCAATTTCCAGCTCGGCGTGGTCGCGCCCGAGGTGTCCATCGCTTACCGCTTCGCGATCGCGGCGGGCCTGCTGTTCGCCTGGTGCCTGGTGCGGCGCCGGCCACTGGGCTTTACCCGGCACGACCACCTGCGATTCGTGCTGCTCGGCACGTTGCTGTTCGGGTTCAATTACGTCGCGGCCTATGTCGCGCAGATGTACATCATCTCTGCCCTCAATGCGGTGGTGTTCTCGTCGATGATGTGGCTCAACGTGATCAACAGCCGCCTGTTTTTCGGCACCCGGATCGCTGTGCACCTGTGGCTGGGTGCCTTGCTGGGCATGGGCGGCATCCTCGCGCTGTTCTGGCCCGAAGTCAGCGAACTGGCCTGGACCGACCGCACCCTGCTGGGCGCCGGCATCTCGCTGGCCGGCGCGTTGTCCGCGTCGCTGGGCAACATCGCTTCCAAGGCGGCCCAGGAACGGGGCCTGCCGGTGCTGCAATCCAACGCCTGGGGCATGTTTTATGGCGCTGTGCTAACGGCGGCGGTGGCCCTGGCACGGGGCGTGCCCTTCAACTTCGATGGCTCCGTGGCATACGTGGGTTCGCTGCTGTACCTGGCACTGTTCGGCTCTGCGTTCGCCTTCGGTGCGTACCTGCAGTTGGTGGGTCGCATCGGGCCGCACCAGGCGGGCTATGCGGTGGTGTTGTTCCCGGTGGTGGCGGTGGTTCTGTCCATCATGCTGGAGGGCCTGTCGCCGCGGACCCATACCGTGGTGGGCGTGGTGCTGGTGCTGATCGGGAACCTGGTGATTCTGGGCTGGCGTCGGCCACGTGCGGGCCGTGGCGATGGGCGGCCCTGATCGTGGCGCTAATCGCGGTCGGGATTCTCACCGCGCCCTGGCACGGCTACCGCGCCACCCTCGACGTCAGCGACTGGCCCGCCCTGAAACCCTTCGTTTCCTGAACGCGCCGCGTCATCCGCACGGGCAAAGGGGTCCATGGCCTGCATGAACAGGTGGTAGTAGAAGCGGATCGCGGTCGCGTAGTCGCTGATCCGCACGTGCTCGTCGATGCCATGGATGCGGCGCACCGCCTGCGGGTCGACCGGCACCATGAGGAAGCGGTAGACATGATCGGACAGCCCGGTGAAGTGACGCCCGTCCGTGCCGCCCCTCACCAGGTAAGGGGCGACCAGGATTCCCGGGTCCATGCCGCGAATCGTCTGCGCGATCATCCGGTAACCCTCCGAACTCGTGCTGGAAGCCGGCGACGGGTCCCAATGGCTGGCAGGGGACAGCCGTACGCGCTCATCATCGATGATGCGCGCGGCCGCGGCCCGGACCGAGTCGGCCGTCTCGCCGGGCATGACGCGAAAGTTGACCACCGCGCGCGCAACGGTGGGCAGGATGTTGGACTTCGGGCTGCCGGTGATCATGGTGGCCGCCGTCGTCGTCCGCAGCCCCGCGGCATCGTCGGGATTGCGCAGCAGGGAGTGGGTGATCAGGGGCTCGAACAGCCATTGGTTGGCGAACAGCAGGCGAAGGCCGAACGGCATCTCCTGGGCGATGGCGTCGACCGTCATGTGCAGGAAATCCAGCGTTGCCGGCAGGGGCGCGTTTTCGAGCCGCACGATGGCGCGGCTCAGGATGCCGACCGCGGTGTGTGGTGGCGGCTGGGATGAGTGGCCGCCGGGCGCCCTGACCTCCAGCTCCAGGTTGAGCCAGCCTTTTTCCGCCACGCCGATGACCGCTACCGGGGCCTGCACACCCTCCATGACGCCCTGCGTCACGGCGCCGCCCTCGTCGAGCACGAACTGGAACCGCGTACCGCGTTCGGCGAAGTATGCCGCGATCCGCGCCGCGCCGTCGTTGCCGCCCACCTCTTCGTCATGACCGAAGGCCAGGTACAGCGACCGGTGCGGCTGCCACCGTTCGCGTGCCAGCAGCTCCATGGCCTCCAGCATGGCCATCACGCCCAGCTTGTCGTCTACCGCGCCCCGGCCCCAGACGGCGCCATCGGCGATCACCCCGCCAAACGGGTCGTGGCGCCACTGCTCGCGGGTGTGGGGGTCGACGGGCACCACGTCCAGGTGGCCCATGAACAGCACCGGCTCGAGGCCGGGATCGGCGCCGGGCAGGTGGTAGACCAGGCTGTGGGAGTTGACCACGGTCCGCTGCAGGCGGCGATGCACATGGGGAAAGGTCCGCTCCAGATAGCCGTGCAGGGCGTCGAATGCGTCCGCATCGAAGCGCGTGCGGTCATCCCAGGAAATCGTCGGGTAGCGGAGGGCGCCGGCCAGCCGCCGAGCGGCGCTTTCGGCATCGACGGGCGGCGCCGGGGCGAGCTGCGCGGGGGTTAACTGCGCGTCCTCGAACACGGTCTCCGCGCGGTACCACAGCACAGCCCCCAGGATGAGCAAAGCTACCGGGATGCCGATGATTCTGAACTTCATTCGCGCCGCCTTCGCCCCCGGGAGTCGACTGCATGATAACGCGCCCGGCACGGGAAGCCGAACCGGGCGGGACGCAGGCACCCGCGCGGGCGCACCCGCAACCGCGGGCAGGAGCCCGGGGTGCCGGCTTTTGGCCGGCGGGTGACCCATGTCAATACCGGCCGCGGATTTTCATGCATGCTGACCGGGAGGGTGGTTTGGCCTCGGACAGCCGGCCGTCCAGCGTGGGCCTGCCCGGCGGATCGTTTCCGCGGGCGTGCTGGGCGTGCGGCAGGAGGAACGTGAGATGGTTTCGATGATGTCGCAGATAACGCTTGCGGTGGGATTGCTGGCGGCGGCGCTGATCATCGTCTGGTGGTATCTGAGATACAAGGATGCCCATTCCGAGCGACGCATGGTACGCATGCTCATCCGCCTCGGCCTGGATCCCGAGCTGGCGAGTTCGGGCGACACCGAGGCCATCATGGTGGCGGTGCGCAAGCGGTGTCGGGAATGCCAGGCGGAAGATCTGTGCGAACGCTGGTTGGACTTCGGGATCAGCGGGGACAATCGCTTCTGTCCCAACGCTGAGGTGTTCAGGAGGCTTGGCGCCAAGCTGCCCCGCGCTGCCTGAGCGGGGCGGGGCGCGGCTCAGTCCCAGCGCTTGGCGCAGTCTTCGAAGTCGTCGCGCTGCGGGCGCACCACGCAGAAACGCTGCCCGGTGGGCGCTTCCATCACCACCCACTGCTTGACCGTGGCGATGCGCCGCGCGCCCAGGCGCTCCAGCCGCGCGACCTCGGCCTCGATGTCGTCGGTTTCGATGTCGAGGTGCACACGGCTGGGATGGGTAACCTGCTGCACCTCGATGTGCACCTCGCGCGGCGGTGTCTCCAGCATCACGTANNGTAGCCCAGGGCCTCGCTCCAGAACGCGGCCGCCGCCTCCAGGTCGTCGGTCTCGCAATCGATGATGAATCCGGCGAGGCGGCTCTTGTGCACGTCAGGTCTCGCGCAGGGGGTTGTTGGGGTGCTGGGTCCAGTTGAGGTGAGGCAGCCCGGAATCGACCTCCCGCATGGTAATGCAGCCCGGCACCGGGCACACCAGGTGGCACAGGTTACAGCCCACGCATTCCTCGTCGATCACCGTATAGATGCGTTTGCCATGCGCATCCCTGGCGTGCGCGATGGCCTGGTGCGAAGCGTCCTCGCAGGTGATGTGGCACAGCCCGCATTCGATGCACTTGCCGGGATCGATGGCCGCGACGGTCTTGTAATTGAGGTCCAGGTACTGCCAATCGGTCACGTTGGGCACCGCGCCTGAGCGGAAGTCCTCGAGGTTCGCGAACCCCTTGTCGTCCATCCACTGGCTCAGGCCGTCCACCAGGTCGTCGATGATCTTGAACCCGTAGTGCATCACCGCGGTGCACACCTGCAGGCTGCCGCAGCCGAGCGCGATGAATTCGGCCGCGTCCCGCCAGGTGCTGATGCCGCCGATGCCCGAGATGGGCAGTCCGGCGGTTTCCGGGTCGCGGGCGATCTCCGAGACCATGCTCAGCGCAATCGGTTTGACCGCCGGCCCGCAGTAGCCGCCATGGGTGCCCTTGCCGCCCACGGACGGCTGCGGTGCGAAGGTGTCGAGGTCGATGGCGACGATGGAGTTGATGGTGTTGATCAGCGACACCGCATCGGCGCCGCCGGCCTTGGCGGCGCGGGCCGGGTAGCGGATGTCGGCGATGTTCGGGGTCAGTTTCACGAATACCGGCAAATCGGTGTGGGTCTTGCACCAGCCGGTGACGTCCTGGATGTACTCCGGGACCTGGCCGACCGCCGAGCCCATGCCGCGCTCGCTCATGCCGTGCGGGCAGCCGAAGTTGAGCTCCACCCCGTCGCAGCCCGTCTGTTCCACGCGTTTCAGGATGTCGCGCCAGGCCTGCTCGGTGCACGGCACCATCAGGGACACGACCAGCGCGCGGTCCGGCCAGGCCTTCTTGACCGCGGTGATCTCGTCGAGATTCACCTGCAGCGGCCGGTCGGTGATCAGCTCGATGTTGTTCAGGCCCATCATGCGGGTGCCGTTGTAGTCCACCGAGCCGTAGCGGGAGCAGACGTTGACCACCGGCGGGCCGTCCTCGCCGAGCGTCTTCCACACCGCGCCGCCCCAGCCGGCCTCGAAGGCGCGCTCCACGTTGTACTGCTTGTCGGTCGGCGGCGCCGAGGCCAGCCAGAAGGGGTTCGGCGATGAGACGCCGGCGATGGTGCAGTTCAGGTCAGCCATGTCATTGTGCATTTCGGTCAGGGCGACAGAGTTCAAGCATAGGCGAACTCGCCAACGGTTTCCTCAATTCCCGCATCCTCAACCAGGCTTTTGAATTGCTTGCAAGCTGCCCACATAATGCAGCCCATGGTCATCATGCATCGCGACGATTTGCATCGCGGCGGCTTCGCCGGGCTGCGCGAAACCCGGATGGTGATGCATCCCGGCGTGTGGGGTGCGCACCGGGAGGAGCATACGCATCCCGGCCTGGGCCGTTTCGTGTACCTTGCCGATGCCCGCTTCAACCCGCATGGCGAGACCCATCTGCATCCGCACCGCGAAATCGACGTCATTTCGCTGATGGTGGAGGGCCGCATCATGCACGAAGGCTCGCTTGAGCACGGCGAGGAGTTGCGGCCCTTTGACGTCCAGGTGCAGCGCGCGGGAGGCGAGGGGTTCGCGCACAACGAGGTCAACCCGGACGCCACCCTGAACCGCATGATCCAGATGTGGGTAGTGCCCGAACGGCCCGGGGAGCCCGCCTCCTATCGAAAGTATCATGTCCCGGATGGGCAACGCCTGCGCATCTATGGTGGGCCTGGCGGGCAGCAGGAAACCTTTGCTGCCCGCACCGTGGTCGAGGTGGCGCGCGTAAGCGCGGGACACTCCATCGGCCACGACTCCGATGTCCTGAGCTACGTGGTGAGTGGTTCCGGGCGCGCCCATGGCGTCGAGGTGCGTGAAGGACACCTGCTCAGCGATGAGTCGCTGGAATTCACTGCTCGCGAAAATTGCGTGCTCATTCTGGTATCCGAGCGGCCGGGCCCCGGCGCCGAATCCGAATCAGCGACGTAGATACCGGTCAATCGACCGGGCGGCCAGTTTGCCGTCCTGCACCGCGACCACCGTCAGGTCGTTACCCGGCACGCAGTCTCCGCCGGCCCAGACGCCCTCCAGCGATGTGCGACGTTCCTCGTCCACCCTGATGCGGCTGCCGTCCATTTCCGGCGCTTCGGATTCCTGGAACGGCGAGGGCGCGAAATGCTGGCCCACCGCCTTGAACACCTGGTCGGCGGGCAGTTCGAAGGTCTCCCCGGTGCCCGCCAGGCGGCCCCCTTCATCGTAGCGGGTGTACTCGAACTCGACGCCGCCGGCCTCCTCGCCGGCGGCCAGGATGCGCACCGGCTGGGCCCAGTGCTTGATCAGCACGCCGCTGGTCTGGGCCACTTCCTGCTCGTGTTCGGTGGCGCCCATGTCCTCTGCGCCGCGGCGATAGACCAGGGTCACGTACTCGGCCCCCAGCTTTTTCGTCTGCACCGCCACGTCGATGGCGGTGTTGCCGCCGCCGATCACCACCACCCGGCGGCCGATCGGCAGGGTGGCGGGATCCTCCTGCCGGATGCGCTCGATGAAGTCCACCGCGTTGTGGACGCCCGCGAGGTCCTCGCCCTCCAGGCCCAACGCATTCACCGCGTTGTGGCCCAGGCCCAGGAACACCGCGTCGTAGACCTCGCGCAGTGCATCCAGCGACACGTCCCGTCCCAGCGAGACGCCGGTCTCGATCTCGATACCGCCCACGCCGAGGATGAACTCCACCTCGCGCGCCGCGCGCTCGTCGAGCATCTTGTAGGCCGCGATGCCGTACTCGTTGAGGCCGCCGGCCTTGGCGCGCGCCTCGAAGACGGTCACGCGGTGGCCCAGCAGCGCCAGGGCATGCGCGCAGGCCAGCCCGGCCGGGCCCGCACCCGCCACCGCCACGTGGCGGCCGCTGTCCCCGGCGCGGGTGAAGGGCTGCGCCCCGCTGCGAAACAGGTGGTCGGTGGCGAAGTGCTGCAACCGGCCGATCTCGACCGGTTTGTCCTCGGCGGCGTTCCTGACGCAAACCTGCTCGCACAGCTCCTCCACGGGGCATACGTTGGCGCAGGTGCCGCCCATGATGTTCTCCCGCAGGATGGTGACCGCCGCGCCGCGCAGGTTGCCGGTCGCGATCTTGCGGATGAAGCCCGGAATGTCGATGCCCGTGGGGCAGGCCTCGGTGCAGGGCGCATCGAAGCAGAACAGGCAGCGGGCCGCCTCCACGGCCGCCTGCGCGGCGTCCATGGGTGGCTGCAGGGCAGCGAAATTCTCGGCGAGCTGCGCGTCGCTCAGGCGGCCGGCGCGAATGTCGCTCATGCCGTCTGCTCCTTGCCGCCCATGAGCACGTAATAGGCCAGGCTGGAGATGGCCAGCCCGATGAACCAGGCGTAGTGGTACAGCTCGACCAGCGCGCCACCGGTCCCGATCACGCCGATCTGGGCGAGGAAGCCGGGGATATTCGGCGCGATGCCCAGCAGCATCGCGATGATGGCCTTGTTGTTGATGCCCTTGTAGCGTCCGTCGAAGCGGTACAGTTCGCGGATATCGAGCTCGGTCTTTCGCACCAGGTAGTAGTCCACCAGGATGATGCCGATCACCGGGCCCAGCAGCGCGGAGTAGCCGATCAGCCAGGTGAAGATGTAGCCGGAGGGGTCGGCCAGCAGTTTCCACGGCATCATCACGATGCCGATCACGCCGGTGATGTAGCCGCCGCGTTTGAAGTCGATTTTCGAGGGCCACATGTTCGAGAAATTGTTGGCCGGGCTGACCACGTTGGCCGCGGCGTTGGTGGAGAGCGTGGCGATGATCACCGCCACCATCGAGGCGAATACGATCAGCGGCGTGTCGAAGCGCCGCACCAGGATGACCGGGTCCCAGATCGCCTCGCCGTAGACCACGATCGTGGCACTGGTCACCGCGACGCCGATGAAGGCAAACAGCACCATGGTGGTCGGCAACCCGGCCGCCTGTCCGATGACCTGGGCGCTCTGCGACTTCGCGTAGCGCGTGAAATCGGAAATGTTCAGGCACAGCGTGGCCCAGAATCCGACCATCGCGGTCAGGCTGGGGAAGAACAGCTTCCAGAACTCGGCGCGGGTTGCGAACTTTGACTCCGCCTCGAGCATGGGCCCGAAGCCGTCGGCGGACACCCAGGCCCACCACAACAAACCCAGGCCGCAGGCCAGCAGGAAGGGCGCGGCCAGATGCTCCAGCACCTTGATCGAGTTGATGCCCTTCCAGATCAGCCAGATGTTCATGAACCAGAAGGCCATGAAGCAGGCGAACTGCACCAGGTTGATGCCGATGAAGTCGGGCAGCACCTGCGGCAGGTTCTCGGCGCCGGGCCACACGATCAGCACCAGCGTGTAGATCGCGGCGCCGCCGATCCAGGTCTGGATGCCGAACCAGCCGCAGGCCACGATGGCGCGCAGGAAGGAGGGGATGTGCGCGCCCCGGATGCCGAAGGCCGCGCGCGCGAACACCGGGAAGGGGATGCCGTACTTGGTGCCGGCGTGACCCGAGAGCACCATCGGGATCAACACGATCACGTTGCCCAGCAACACCGTCCACATGGCCTGCGACCAGCTCATGCCGCCGTCCACCAGCGAGGCCGCGATCATGTAGGCCGGGATGTTGACCACCATCCCCACCCACAGGGCGAAGAAGCTGATTGCGCTCCAGTTGCGCCGGCCCGGGGGCACCGGCGCGATATCGGCATTGCTCAGATTGCGGTCGGCGCCGTCGCCATGCAGGGGCTTGTCCGGATCCGTCATCGATCAGCCCTGGGCGGCGCCGGAGATCTCGGTCAGCGACTGGTCGATGGCTTCCAGCAGGAAGTCCACCTGCTCGGCGTTGATGGTCAGCGGTGGCCCGATGCGCAGCACGTTGCCGAACAGCCCGCCTTTGCCCAGCAGCACGCCACGGTCCTTGCACAAGTCCATCAGCCGGGCGGTCTCCGCCACCGCGTGCTCCTTGGTCTTGCGGTCCTTGACCAGCTCCATGCCCAGCAGCAGCCCGCGGCCGCGCACGTCGCCGATCAGTTCATGCCGCTTCATCAGTTGCCGCAGCCCGTCCATGATCCGCGCACCCATGGCCAGGGCATTCTCGCTGAGTTTCTCTTCCTTGATGACCTCCAGCGTGACCCGTGCCTGGGCGGTCTGCATGGGATCGGCGGCGAAGGTGTTGAAATACATCTTGCCCTTCAGCGCCAGCGCGTCTTCGGATTTCATCAGCACCGCCCCGATCGCCGCGCCGTTGCCGAAGCCCTTGGCCATGGTGATCATGTCGGCGTCGATGCCCAGTTCCTTGGTCAGCAGGAACTCGTGGCCACAGCGGCCGGCGCCGGTCTGCACCTCGTCGGAGATGTACTTGCCGCCGTGCTCATGCACGATCCGGGTGACCCGCTCGAAATACTCCCGCGGCGGCGAGATGAACCCGCCCACGCCCATCACGGGCTCCACGATCATGCCGGCGATCTTGCCATGGGTGGTGGTCTGGATGGTGGTCTCCACGTTGCTGGCACACTCCAGGTCGCAGCTCTCCGGCTTCTGGTTGAAGGGACAGCGATAGCAGTAGGGTTCCAGCGCGCTGGTGGTGGAGGCGACGGGCTGCGAGCGGAACCGCCAGGTGTGGTGCCCGCACTGGGCGAGCGTGCCCGCGGTGCCGCCATGATAGGCATGGCGAAGGTTGACGATGATCGTCTCGCCGGTGGCCTGGCGGGCGGTCATGAAGGCCAGCTCGTTGGCTTCCGAGCCCGAGTTGGTGAACGACACGCGGTCCAGCCCCTCGGGCGCTTCCGCCACCAGCTTCTCGGCCAGCTCCACCGGGTGCCGGTTGAGGTAGAGGGTGCTGGTGTGCTGGATCTCGTTGTTCTCCAGCATGCCGATCAGCTGCTGCTTGACCCGCGGGTGGTTGTGCCCGGCCGAGATGCAGATGATTCCACCGATGCAGTCCAGGTACCGGTTGCCCTGCTGGTCCCACACGTACACGCCCTCCGCGCGGGTGAGCTGCAACGGTTGCTGGTGGTAGAGCAGGGCGGTCGGCAGGAAGTGCCGGTCGCGGACGTCGATGAGGGACTGGTTGTCGTCCGGATTCAGGGCCTCTGGCTGCCCGGTGCCGGTGGATTTGAATCGCTTGAATAGCTTCATGGTGCTCTCCCGCCCGGGGCTTGCGGGCCTCAGGGTTCGGTGATCGCGCCGTAGGTCTCGGGCCTGCGGTCGCGGAAAAACTGCCAGGTGTTGCGCACCTCGCGGATCATGTCCAGGTCGAGTTCGGCGATCAGCAGTTCGTCGTCGGTTTCGCTGGCCTGGGCGACGATCTGCCCGCGCGGGTCGGCGAAGTACGACGAGCCGTAGAAACGGCCGATGTTCCACGGCGCCTCCTCGCCCACGCGGTTGATGGCGGCGATGAAGTAGCCGTTGGCGACGGCGTGCGCGGGCTGCTCGAGTTCCCACAGGTACTGTGACAGCCCCGCCACGGTGGCGGAAGGGTTGAACACGATTTCCGCGCCGTTCAGGCCCAGGCAACGGGCTCCTTCTGGGAAATGTCTGTCATAACATATATATACACCAACTTTCCCATATTTTGTGTCAAATACCGGGAAGCCCAGGTTGCCGGGCCGAAAGAAGTACTTTTCCCAGAAGCCGGCCACCTGCGGAATGTGCGTCTTGCGGTACTTGCCGAGGTAGCTGCCGTCGGCGTCGATCACCGCGGCGGTGTTGTAGTAGACCCCGGTCATGTGCTCTTCGTAGATCGGCACGATGATGACCATCGAGTAGCGTTTGGCGTACTCCATCATGCGCTGCGTGGTGGGTCCGTCAGGAATGGCCTCCGCCGCCTCGTACCACTTTTCGTCCTGGGACGGGCAGAAATACGGGCCGGTGAAGATTTCCTGGAAGCACAGCATCTGCACACCCGCCTCGCCGGCTTGCTCGATCCAGGGAATGTGCGCCTCGATCATGGCCTCCCGGTGTTCCGCGACGCTGGCCTCGGTATCGAGCTTGTTGGCCATCTGGATGACGGCGGCCTTGAGTATCCTGGCCATCGCGCGCTCCCCTAGCAGGACGGGCCGGCCGCCGCCGCAGGGGTCGGTCCGGTGCCGCCGTTGGTCGGAATGGAATCCATTTCACTGGCTCCTGCATCTTGGTTCTGATTGTGGCGCTCAGGGTACCATTTCGCGGGTGAAATGGTACCCTCGGAGGCATGGATTCGTTCATGCAGGCGGCCCTCGAAGAGGCGCGCAAAGGCGCCTCGCAGGGCGGCATTCCGATTGGCGCGGTGCTGGTCCACGAGGGCGAGGTCATCGGGCGCGGACACAACCGCCGCGTGCAGTCCGGCAGCGTGGTGCTGCACGGCGAAATGGACGCCCTGGAGCGCGCCGGCCGCCGGCCCGCCAGCGTGTACCGGGAATCCATCCTCTACACCACCCTGTCACCCTGCGCCATGTGCTCGGGTGCCATCCTGCTGTACGGCATCCCGCGCGTGGTGGTGGGAGAAAACCTCACTTTCATGGGTGAGGAGGCCTTGCTGCGTTCGCGCGGCGTGGAGGTGGAGGTGCGCCAGGAGCGCGAATGCATCCGCCTGCTGCAGGACTTCATCGCCCGCAACCCGGCGCTCTGGAGTGAGGACATCGGGGTCTGATCCGGGCCCGCAGGGCACCCGGCCGGCTCAGCCCGTCTCCACCACCGGCTGCGCCAGGATCCACAGGCTGAGCACCGTGTAGGCCACCATCAGCAGCAGCATCGGAATCTGGCTCAGCAGGGCGGCGCGGTTGTCACGGAAGATGCGCAGGGCGGTGACGTGCGCCAGCCACACCGCGATGATGTGCCCGGTGACGATCGCGACCACCGAGGTGTACCAGACCATGCGGGCATTCACCACCGCAATGTCCACCATGTAGAGGCTGGTTCCGAACAGGTCCCAGCCGAACCCGAACGGGTCGGAAACGAGCGGGATCATGTACTGCCCGACAATGGCCAGATAGGACAGGTAATGGGCGAG
>JABAOH010010506.1_pt3 | contig 17225 bp, 15 predicted proteins | sample 7062181 | NCBI WGS metagenome assembly JABAOH01 (sample SAMN14538630, study PRJNA623070) | marine sediment metagenome | biome: marine biome [ENVO:00000428]; feature: marine pelagic biome [ENVO:01000023]; material: deep marine sediment [ENVO:00002113]; isolation source: pool of 5 deep marine... | reverse complement strand
GATCTTCTGTTTCGCGCTGTAGAGGACCATAATGCGACGCTATTGGCAGTGACTCATGACTACGAACTGCTCAAGCGCTTCGACCGGGTTTTTGATTTTAAAGAATTTCAGAACGAGTCGGGTGAATAATTACGAGAGGGGTGGATGAGCTTTTCGGTTCACCACAGAGACACAGAGTACACAGAGAATTGAAGCCTTTTCATTTGCCGCTGAGATGCCGGCAAATGAAAAACAATCGCCTGCAGGAAAACCGACGGTGTATTACAAACCGAAACAACACGACTTAACCACATTAATTGGATTTTTTCCCTTAGGGATGCTGCTTTTTCTTTCTGCTCTCTCAGCAGAAAGAAAAAGCTAGTATTTCCCCTGTGCTCTCTGTGCCTCGAGCGCAGCGGGTGGTGAAAGCTAACACATTAAGATGTTTGACAGTTTCTACATCGCCTGGAAATACATCAGCTTCAACAAGATTAGAACAGCCACTCTGGTTGCCTGCATTACCCTGATATCATTTCTACCCGCGTCCCTCGAGCTTCTGCTCGAAGAGAGCGAACGGCAGCTCATGTCCCGGGCTGCGTCAACACCCCTTGTGGTTGGGGCCAAGGGGAGTGCCTTGGATCTCATCATGAACACCCTTTACTTTGGAGACGAAGTGCCGGAGCTGGTTAACCTGGAGGCTTCGAATCGGGTGATGAGCACTGACCTGGCTTTGCCGATCCCTGCTTATGTCAGGTTTCGCGCCCGGGGCCACCCTATTGTGGGAACGACCCTGGATTATTTCGACTTCCGAGAATTGAAGGTATCCGAAGGGCGGTCCATGGCCGTGTTGGGGGACTGCGTGGTAGGTGCCAAGGTCGCAGAACGCCTGGGTCTCAAACCTGGAGACAGCCTCGTCTCATCGCCTGAGACCCTGTTTGACATAGCGGGCGTGTATCCGCTCAAAATGAAAGTGGTCGGAATTCTTCAGAAGTCACACACTTCTGATGACCTGGCAGTATTTGTAGATTTAAAAACCGCGTGGGTTATCCAAGGGCTCGGCCACGGCCATGAGGACGTGACAAAGATCAAGGACCAGACTTTGATTCTCAAACGCACCGAAACCAACGTTGCGGCAAGCCCCAAACTGTTCCATTTCCAGGAGATCACGGATGAGAATATCGACTCCTTTCACTTTCACGGTGATCTCTCGTCCTATCCGATCACCGCGGTGATTGCCGTTCCTTTTGACACAAAATCTGGAACAATCCTGAGGGGGCGCTATCTGTCCCGCGAAGAAACCCATCAGATTGTCAAGCCCGAGGAGGTTATTGACGGCCTGCTCCAGAACATCTTCCGAATCAAAAACGTCTTGGACGCCGTGATTTCTGTGGTGGCCTTAGCGACGGTTTTGGCCCTTGTCCTTGTCTTCGCCCTGTCGCTCCGACTGCGGCAGCGAGAGGTAAAGACCATCTTTAAGCTCGGTTGCAGCCGAATGACGATCGCACGGCTTCTGGGCGCGGAGATTTTCATTATCGTGTTAATCAGCGCGATCCTTTGCGGAGCCCTGATCTTGCTGGTTGATTATTACGCCAATGATCTTGTGCGGATGCTTTTTATTCGGTAGAAAACCGATCCATGCCACGGCTTTGAGACACTCTGGGAGTTGATTCACAGTTTCTGCCATGTCAGAAGTTCGGATCGACGGAGTAATGGAGTGATGGAGTAATGGGGAATGCGAAGGAACAAGAACCGGGGATATCAGAAATTACGAGTTTGGAACGATGCAATTGAATACTACCTACAAACGTGCGATGTCTTTGGCAAGTTTCCATACGAACTAAAGCGAGTGGCGAGCCAGGCCATAGCTTCGAGCGATTCTGTTCATCGGAACATTGCTGAGGGCTACTGTAGACGCTCGATTCATGAATATCTCAATTTCCTCAATATTGCACTTGGCTCGCTTGGTGAATCAGTTTCAGGACTTCATGCTTGTCGAAAATCGAAACAAATAGAAGAAGAGGAATTTCATGAATTGGATAATCTAGCTTACAAACTGGAAAATGGATTACTAAAACTCGTAGAAGCCTTGGAACACAAAAGAGAACGCAAAGAATGGACCGACCATTTGATGGTAAAGGAAAGCAATGCTATCTATGGTGTCGAATAATGCAGTACTCCAACACTCCATCACTCCAATACTCCAACTCTAATGAAACTGAAATAAGAGGGAGTCTCATGACGCACAAGAAAGTTTTGTTAGTCACGAAAGCTCTAGCCTTCATTTATATCTCATGTGCGGCCATTGTCTGGAGCGGAGAATCCCCATCCGACAAACTGACGGTCTACGTTGTCAACTACCCTTTAAAGTACTTTGCTGAGCGGATTGCGGGTGATCATACAACCGTTGTCTTTCCGGCTCCAGCCGACCAAGATCCTGCTTTCTGGATGCCCGATGCCAAGATCATTTCTGACTATCAAAGCGCTGATCTTATTCTCCTTAACGGCGCGAACTATGCCAAATGGGTCGGCAAGGTATCCTTGCCTCAGTTTCGACTGGTGAACACCTCTGCCAGCTTTAAGGACCAGTACATAGAAACCGCCGAAATCGTCACCCATTCCCACGGCCCAGAAGGCGAGCATGCCCATGAAGCCCTTGCCTTCACGACGTGGATTGACTTTAGCCTCGCGGCCAAACAGGCGAAGGCGATCGCGCAGGCATTGAGCCGCAAGAAGCCGGCTCTGCGGGAGAGCTTTGATCGCAATTACAGGGCCCTCGAGAAAGACCTCATGACCCTTGACCGGGATATCAAAGAAATCGTGTTAAGAGACCCATCCAAGCCTTTGGTCGCCTCACATCCGGTCTACGACTATTTTGCAAGCCGCTATGGGCTCAACATCAGAGGCGTTCATTGGGAACCCGACGAGGTACCGAGTCGTGAACAATGGGTCGAACTCCGAGATATCCTCAAGGACCATCCCGCCAAATGGATGATCTGGGAGGGAGATCCAATTTCCGAACCGGTAGAAAGGCTGAAGACCCTCGGGATGGACAGTCTCGTTTTTGATCCGTGTGGGAACATACCCGAACGAGGCGACTTCCTAGCCGTCATGCAACAGAACGTGGAAAATCTCAAGATAGTTTTTCAGTGAAATAACATAAGATGAGAGGGACGAATCAGAGAGAGGAGGATCAAAATGTTGCGATGAACCCTTTACGCCCTCTGTGTTCTGTGTGTCTTTCTTTTCAAACTGCCGTCCCTCGGCTACCCGCAGGATGAGACACGGGTCATTAATCCTCGAGCCGACCAGATTTTACGACAAATGAGCGAATACCTGAATTCCCTCGAAGAATTTACTTTACATACCGAGAATAGTGTGGATACCATACTCGACTCAGGTCAGAAATTGCAGCTGGGGCGTGCCGTCGATCTATTCGTGCGACGTCCCGACCGGCTACGGGCTAATGTCAAGGGTGATCTCCGTGACCAGGTGGTCTATGTGGTCGTGGATCAGCCCTAGCCATCGGCGGGTAATTTGTGTTAGCATGGACGGACTCTGGGCCAAAGGGGTAATTTGATGAGTTCGATGCAAAAAGATGCGGACACCCGTGAGGCTATTTTTCGTTCAGGAGCATCGTTCACAGATTGTGGTACTTGGATCAGTTGGTTTATCATATGACTTGAGGACGGGGAGGTCATCAAACAATTCATAAATGAGGTATTTCTCATGAATAGATGGGAAGTGAAATTAACAAGTCTTCTGGTGTTGTCGATCTTTGCAGCGGCGACACTTGCCGGGTGCGCCATGCACAAGTAGGCTCGAAAGGTCGAAGGATCAGGATTCCTCGACGATTGCTCCATGCTCCGCCCTGGGGAGAAGGAAACGGAGATGCTTATCAACAAAAATCCGAAGGCTGACGGGTCTAAGTCCGACAAAATTCTGTTAGACCCGGTGCAGATCTGGCGGCGCCGTGAACCCGGAAAAGGAGTTCCACAAGAGGACGTCCAGCGCATGGCCAACAATTTCTATGCGATCCTTTACAAGGAGCTCTCACAGGACTATGAGATGGTTGAGATGCCTGGCCAAGGCACACTTCGCATTCAGTTGGCCCTCACCGATGTCCAGAAGTCCTCTGCTCCGCTTGATATCGTGACAACCCAGGTCCCCTCTGGCATTGTCGATTCCACGGGCAAGGACCTTGTGACAGGCAAACCCGCCTTTGTGGGCGAGGCGGGCGCTGAGGCTAGCGTCATAGATGCCCACACCGGGCAGCTGCTCGCAGCCGCCATCGACCGCCGGGTCGGAGGTAAGACCGTCAAGACGTCGGTCAGTTCCTGGGACGACGTCAATAAGATCTTCGAGTTTTGGTCAAAGCTTGCCACGTTCAGGCTCTGTACATATCGAGGTGGAACGAACTGCATCAAGCCCTGAGGAGGAAACCATGCAAAAAAGAGGAGATTGGCCTTTGACCGTGATAAAACCCAATCGTCTATCCCTTGTACTCTGCGCTCTAGCATTCTGCGCCTTTGCCGGGCCGGCGTGGGCGGGCGGTCTCTATTTAAATGAATTCGGGACGCCCAGCATGGGTGTAGCCGGTGCCGGTGCAGAGGCCATTGCCATCGATGCGTCGACGACCCTTCACAATCCGGCCGGTATGACCCGATTGGAAGGCAGGGAGTTGATGCTCACGGGTGGTTTAGTATATTCGACCATCAAATTCGATCCTGACCCTGCCACACCCGTCCCCGGCGGCGACGGTGGCGACGCAGGCGGGCCCGCTCCCCTGCTGGGCGCTTTCTACGTTCACAGCCTGTCAGACAGAGTAAAACTGGGTGCTAACCTGATCTCACTCTCAGCAGCGGTGCTCGATTACGACGACGACTGGACCGGCCGATTTCTGGTTCAGGAGGTCAGTATTTTTACCCTGACCTTCAACCCGACAATCGCTTACCGGGTGAATGACCGGTTGTCAGTTGCTGGCGGTGTCGGGGTGATGCTAGCCACTTTTGAGGAGAAAGTCGCTGTGCCGCCCCCGGTTGGACCAGGCCAAGTCAAAATTGATGGAGACGACGTGGTATTCGGCTTCAATCTCGGTGCCATGTTTGAGCCGAGCGAGCGGACTCGGCTGGGTATTATCTACTGGATGGGGTTTGACCCCACTTTTACCGGCGATGTCAAGATTGAACCAGCTGGGTTAGCCGCAGGGATCGATACGGAATTGCCTTTTGTCCAGTTTATTCGGGCTGGCATCTATCACGAGATCAGTGAGCAGTTTGCGCTTCTCGGGACGATCGGTTGGGAGGACTGGAGCGCACTCGATAACCTGAACATCTCGACTGCCCGAGGGTCGCAAAAGATTCCGCGGAACTGGGACGATACCTGGAAGTTTGCTGCCGGCCTCCACTATCGACCCGTTGACAGGTGGCTGCTTCAGGGCGGTATCGCATACGACACCTCGCCAGTCGATTCCGTGGACCGCACGCCTGACATGCCGATTGACCGGCAGATTCGTTATGCCACGGGTGTACAGTACGAATGGAGTGAGAGGGCTTCAGTAGGTGCAACATTTGAGTACGCCGACTATGGCGATGCGGACATCAAAAACGCCCTGCTCGTCGGAGATTACAAACGGAACGATATTTTCTTCCTCGCCTTAAGCGTGAATTGGAAGTTTTGAGCGCCTGGCAGCTCGGAGCAGATAGGTCGAAAAGATTTGGGTGAATTCATGTCCCCAGATGCAAACGAGAATGAAAAGGTATTATGGTTATGTCAGTGCGTTCCGCATTCACGGCAACCGTTGCGACAAACGCAAGGGGTATTTGAAAAGAAATGAACAGTTCAATGGAAGCATCATCCGCGGCTGGTGAGCTGAGCATCAGTCGGCCGAGTGACAATACCCTCCTTCTTCGGCTGGCGGGAAGCTGGAAAATGGGTCAAGCCCTCCCTTCAGCCAATGAAGTAGAGAAGCAGATTGAATCCGGACCCGGGATCGAGCGGATCGCTTTCGATACCAAGGAACTTTCGGTCTGGGACACTGGTCTGCTCACCTTTGTTATCAAGGTTCGTAACCTATGCTCGCAGGGGGAGATCCAACTGGACAGTCAAGGCCTTCCGGAGGGGGCAAGGCAGCTCCTAGCCCTGGCATCTGCCGTGCCGGAGAAGAAAGGCGCGCGAGGAGAAACGGTTCGGGAATCCTTTCTCTCCCAGGTCGGTGAAGATGCCATTGCCTTTGCACGCTCGTCGAGGGAGATGCTCGACTTCATTGGCGAGGCCTCGATTGCCTTTTTCAGGTTTTTGACAGGGAGGGCACAGTTTCGCCGTTCCGATCTCATCCTGATCATTCAGGAATCTGGCGCCCAGGCCCTTCCGATCGTTTCTCTCATCAGTCTCCTCGTGGGGCTGATCCTCGCCTTCATCGGTGCGGTCCAGCTGATGCTCTTTGGCGCGCAGATATACGTGGCCGATCTCGTGGGTATCGCCATGGTTCGCGTCATGGGCGCCATCATGACTGGCATTATCATGACGGGCCGAACCGGTGCATCCTTTGCCGCCCAGCTTGGCACGATGCAGGTAAACGAGGAGATCGATGCCCTGAAGACCCTGGGGGTCTCACCCATGGAATTTCTGGTCTTGCCTCGCATGTTGGCGCTGGTTCTGATGATGCCTCTTCTCTGCCTCTACGCAAACCTGATGGGCATTTTGGGGGGATTCATCGTCGGCGTGGGCATGCTGGATCTGGGCCTGATGGAGTACTACAACCAGACCAAGGCAGGGGTCGGCCTGGATGATCTCGCAATCGGACTCTTCCACGGTCTCGTCTTCGGGGTCCTGGTGGCTTTGGCCGGTTGCCTCAGAGGATTGCAATGCGGTCGAAGTGCTTCGGCAGTGGGTGATGCGACCACCTCAGCAGTGGTGACGGGAATTGTCAGCATCATCGTGGCAACTGCAATTATTACGGTCTTATGTAATGTACTGGGGATCTAAAAATTCACCGCCCGCTTCGCTCGAGGCACGGAGGACACAGAGAGCTTTACATCTTCTCATTTGCCGCTGGGGGGCCGGCAAATGAGAAGCCATCTGCCTTCGACAGAGACAAATGGTTTCAAGAGAAAAGGTGAATATGGAATACCAAACAGATTCACGACTGCTATTCCCCGAAAGGATGCGTTTTTCTCTTTTCTACCCTCTCGGCAGAAAAGAGAAACGAGCAGGAGCTCTGCGTCCTCTGCGTCTCTAACGAGTCCTGCACGGCAGGGCGAGGGGTGGTTAGTGAGATTCAAATATGAACAAAACAGATGCTCATATCACGATTAAAGACCTGACCATGGCCTACGGCAGTTTTGTGGTCATGCGGGATCTCAATTTCACGATTGGGCAGGGTGATGTCTTCATCATCATGGGGGGAAGCGGCTGTGGCAAGAGCACCCTGATGAGGCATATGATTGGACTCCAGGCGCCTGCTCGGGGCCAGGTTCTTTACGGAGACTTGAGCTTCTGGGAGGCAGAGCCAGCAGAACAAGACCGCATCATGAAGCGCGTTGGGGTTCTCTACCAGAGTGGGGCTCTGTGGAGCTCCATGACCCTGGCGGAGAATGTGGCCCTTCCCCTGGAGCAGTATACAGACCTGAGCCCGAGTCAGATTCGGGAGGTCGTTTCGCTGAAACTTTCGCTCGTGGGTCTTGCGGGCTTTGAGGATTTCTATCCCTCGGAGATCAGCGGCGGGATGCGGAAGCGAGCCGGCCTGGCCCGGGCCATGGCGCTCGACCCGGATACGCTTTTTTTCGATGAGCCCTCTGCCGGGCTCGACCCGGTCAGCGCCAGGCGGCTGGACGATCTGATCCTTGAACTCAGGGACAGTCTCGGTGCCACCGTGGTGGTCGTGACCCACGAACTGGCAAGCATTTTCGCCGTCGGAAACAATTCGGTTTTTCTCGATCCGGAGACAAAGACGATGATTGCAGGCGGACACCCCAAGAAACTGCTCGAAGAGTGTGAAGATCCGAGGGTTCATAGCTTTTTGACGCGGGGAGAAGAAACAACAGGTGGGGCATTGGAGTAAGAGCATTGGAGTAGTGGGGTGCTGGAGTAATGGGGGCATGCGTAAGGAGAGGAACAACCCAATACTCCATCACTCCGATACTCCATAAGTGTCCTTTTCATTTTGCAATTGACATTTCCAGGCAACAGTCGACTATGAGGGTAGGTGAGTTATGAGCAAGCAGACAAGCAAGACCTTAATTGGTGGCTTCGTGGTTGGGGCGGTGGTTCTGGCCGTCATCGGAATCCTGATCTTTGGCTCTGGCAGGTTTTTCACCCAAAGGAATAACTGGGTTCTCTACTTTGAGGAATCGCTGAAAGGGCTCAATGTGGGTTCACCCGTGATGTTTAAGGGGGTCAAAATCGGCTCTGTAACCGGCATCAAGGTCCTTTTCAACCCAGAGGACCTATCTGTTCGAATGCCCGTATACATCGAAACTTTCCCGACGACTTGGACAGTCGGTGAAGGAGAAGAGCTCGCCATCTCGGTTCCAGGGAATGAGAGACGAAGGATGATTGCGCAGCTGATCCAGCGTGGCATGAGGGCTCAGCTAGGAACCCAGAGTATGGTCACAGGTCAACTCATGGTGGCAATCGACTTTTATCCTGGCACACCTGTCAGGCTGGTGGGTGACGATAAGGTTCCGGAGGTTCCTACAATTCCATCCACAAAGAAGGAGCTGGCGACCGCACTGGAAAGGCTCAACCTTGAAGAGCTTGCTGCCAATCTGAATTCGACTCTTGCTGGGATTCAACGGACAGTCAATTCTCCTGAAGTGATGGAAACCGTTCGAAACGTGAACGGAGCCGTCAAGGACGTTCGGAAGCTCGTACAGAATGTTGACAGCCAGATTGAACCGCTGGTCACCAACATCAACTCGACCGTAGGAGATTACGGGAAACTCGCCCGGGATGTGGACCGGGAAGTGAACACCGATGTCGACAAAACCATAGAGGGCATTCGGGTGCTGGTGGCGAACCTCAATGGCGTTGTCGACAAACTCGATGCGGCTGCTGAGCCCCTCCCCGAAACGATGGCTCACGTGAGACGAATCTCCCGTGACTTGGACGAATTGATTTCCAGTCAGCGACCAAACCTCCAGCGGACCCTTGAAAACGCGAGGGCGACTTCTCAGAACGTCAGAGACCTGAGCGAGCAGGCCAAGGAGGATCCATCTTCTGTCTTTTTCGGGGGTCCTCCACCCCGCTTAAAAGGGAGAAAAAAATGACAAAAAGAATCAGATCTTTGTCAATCTTTGTCGTCGGTACTGTTATCGTGCCTTTCCTCGCCGCCGGCTGCATGAAGAGGCAGTACGTGAAGAGGGACACCTATGCCCTCGATGTGTCCAGACCCGGACCGGTCTCCTCAGTTGAGACCGATGCCGTGCTGAGGGTCCGAACCTTACGCGTTTCTCCCCGATACGAGAGCAAAAGTTTTGTGTACCGTTCCGGAGATCTCTCTTATGAGACGGATTACTACAATCAGTTTTTTGCATCGCCCGATATCATGATTACCGAAGAGGTGCGGGAGTGGCTCCAAGGATCCGGCCTCTTTCGGCAGGTTTTTGACTACACCGGCCAGGCCGAGCACACCCACGTTCTCGAGGGCGAGGTCATAGACCTCTACGGCGATTTCAGCCGAGGCACCCAACCGAAAGCCGCCATTGACGTTCGGTTTCGACTCATCCGAGACACCCCTGGTCGTTCCGAAATCCTCTTTCAAAAGCATTACCGCAGAGAACTTCCGGTAGGCATAGACACCGCGGAGGCCCTGGTTGGGGGCTGGAACAAAGCCCTGGAGGATATCCTGACTGATCTCGAAAAAGATCTCAGAGAGGTTGATCTCAAGAAAGAAGGATAAGATCAATCCAAGCTTCCAGGATCTCTTCACCTGACAGAGGTATCAAGTGCGCCAGGAGGGATTCACCTCACCACAGGCATCCTTAATCGGTTCAGAATCTTTTTCTCACGAGAAGACAGTGGTTGTGACACATATTGAAGGTAGAATGTTTGAAAAGTGGTTTTCGGCCGATCAAACTCCCGTTCGGATAGCGCCAACAGGGTCGAAGTGAAACGATGCATGTGCGACCGACAGTTGCTGGGTTAACCCTCCTCCTCCTTGCAATCCTCCTTATAATCCCCAGAGTTGACTTAAGAGCCGATCCTCCACCAATTGAGAGCTTTGAGTCGGAATACAACAAAGTCCGAGGAAGAGGGGAAAAAGGAATAACCGAAAAATACACCGGTGTTCATGTTTATTGGAAAGACGGCCTCCATCTGGATGGTCGTAGAAAGAACTTCACGATTAGGATCGGCGGAAGGGTGCTGGCGGACGGTGGCAATATTGATGCCAATGATGAGCTGCAAGCGGCCTTTCCCGGCTTGGATGGGTACGAAGCGGATTTTCGGAGCCTGAGGATATCAGCATCAGGAACAATAAGGGCACTTTCGGCCATCAAGAAGGAGGGAGAGACCTCTGAAGGCGTTTTACCGACCATCAGGGGTCGTGTCACCTCTTATGCCCCATATGATGTCCTTGAATTCAAGTTCCAGATTGAGTTTGCCAATGTCCAAGAGATCAAGGACAACTGGGTGCGCTTCCCAAGGATTCCGTTCCTCAGGCACCTTAGATTTGGTCATTTAAGGGAGCCATTCTCGCTCGAAGACCTGACCCCGCTTACCAATACCACCTTCATGGAAAGGGCCTTACCTAACCAAGCGTTCGCAATTGGTCGGAACATGGGAATCAGGTATGACAAGGCCATTTTGGATGAACGGATGACTGTGGGCGCGGGCTGGTTCTTGAACACGGGTTCTTTCGAGGATGTGGGAGAGGCTACAGATAGAATAAGCGAGGCTAATGGCTTTAACATCACGGCGCGAGTTACTGGCCTTCCATGGTACGATGAGGAAGCCGCAAGACTTCTCCATCTCGGCCTCTCCTATAGCCATGGAGTTCGTGACGACAAGGATGAGGATGATAGCGTGGGATTTAGAACGCGCCCAGAAACATTGCTTACCGATGACCGACTTGTCGATACGGGTGGGTTTTTGGCGGACAGGCTGAATCGGATCAACCCCGAATTGGCGATCGTGTCTGGCCCTCTCTCCTTCCAGGCCCAGTATTTCCACACCTTCACCAATGCAGATGACGAAGGCGACCCCGATTTCTGGGGATTTTATGTGTATGGGAGTTACTTTTTCACCGGCGAGAATAGAAGCTATGACACTTCAACGGGATCCTTTTCCCGGGTGAAGCCAGAAAGGAACTTCCATCCTCTGCAAGGTGGATGGGGAGCCCTGGAATTGGGGCTTCGATACTCCTTTATCGACCTGAACGACGAGGCCATCAAAGGAGGGAAAGAAAGCAACTTCACAGCCGGCCTGAACTGGTATCTCAATCCACGCGCCAGGTTCATGTTAAACTATATCTACGCTAATGCAAAAGACCGTGGTACGCCCCCCGAAGTTGACAATGGACGCGCAAACATCGTCCAGGCCCGTTTTCAGATCGCATACTGAGCGGTCTAGAACGCCACAGCTACTCACCGAAAAGGTTTTTCCCTAACTCCTAGGATGAATTAAGGGAGGGTCTCGCTATGACTAGGCTCAACACGTCTCTCGCGGTATTCGTGATCCTGTTTTTCAGCGGTTGCACAGCCATCGGGCCACGTACTATCCCCCGGGACCGGTTTGATTACGCCTCCGCCATTTCTGACTCCTGGAAGAGGGTGATGCTTCTTAACATCGTTAAGATGCGCTATGGAGACGTACCGGTTTTTCTCGATGTTTCATCGGTTATCAACCAGTATTCTCTAGAGGGGGTGCTCCGAGGAGGTCTTGCTTGGGACGAGTTCGTGCCTGGAAATTCTCAGACAGTGGGTGGCCGCGCTAGGTATATCGATCGTCCGACCATCACGTACAACCCCCTTACGGGGGAGAAGTTCACGAGAAGCCTTTTGACACCGATCCCACCTGGTGCGCTTTTGTCCCTTATTCAGGCTGGGTGGCCGGCTGAATTCCTTTTTCGTATCAGCGTAACAACCATTAACGGGGTCTATAACCGCCGTGGAGCGGCGCTGGTTGCTCGCGAAGCCGATCCCGATTTTGACCGTTTGCTGAAGGCCTTCACACGGGTGCAACAATCCGGCGGCTTGGGCATGCGTGTCATGCGAAAAGACGATAAGGAGGCCTCGGTACTGTTCTTCCGTCGAGAACTCGACGATGAGATTGCCGCAGAAGTTAGGGCAGCTAAAAAGATACTCGGTCTCAGAGCTGAAGCCAATGAATACAAGGTGGTATACGGATCTTTTCCAGCAGACGATCAGGAGATTGCAATTCTGACCCGGTCCATGATCGAAATCTCGGCTGAGCTGGCTGCTCACGTGGATATTCCTCCCTCCCATGTGGAAGAGAATCGGGCAAGCCCGGGGTGGTCGGACAGGGCAGATTCGAAGGCCGAGGCGAGGAGCCGGGTCCGGATCTCAAGCCAGACCGAGAGGCCGACCGATGCTTTTGTTTCGGTTCGCTATCGAGGGCACTGGTTCTTCATTGATGACCGGGACTTCAGATCAAAGCGGATGTTTACCTTTTTGATGTTTCTCTTAACCTTGGCTGAGACCGGGGCTCCCGAACGCGCTCCAGTAATAACCATCCCGACCGGTTAGCCGCCTGGGGACCGTCACCCTGTAGGCAGCTCGATCTGGTAGTCTGTTGTTTGCCCTGGTCGCTCTTTGTGCCCAAATTCAGGATTGAACTCCGCGTTCCGCCTCCCCTTGGTGGACTCATGTCGAGGAATTCTCTTGACACCTGATAGATCAGCACAGAGCCAGAATTCTGGCGCGCGGCACGGATTTTCTCGTTTTGATGAAGAAGGAGGCGCTCCTAGAGTTGTTAGATGCCATTATAAGGTAAATCCTCTTGCTGTCCCTTAAACCCAAACCTCAAGACAAGAGCAACAGGAATCTCACTAGGGCTCAAGGCTCCTTGACATTTGGTAGGGATTTGCTTTGACCATTCTCCAAGATCGCCCTGTACCGATGTCCGAGAGAAATAATCGAACGCCAGTGGGTTGGGGTCACATCTCAAATATTAAATATTGACTTCTCAAAACGGATCACTTACCATCTACCGCATTTTCGGCAACAAATCTTTGACGACGACCAAACACTATGGCAAGGCCCTTACGCGTAGTATATCCGGGAGCACATTACCATATTATGAGCCGGGGAAACGGCGGAGAGAAGCTATTTAAAGGTAAAAGGGACAAAGAAAAGTTCCTCGAATACCTCGAAAAAACTGTGCAACGCTACTCCATAATCATCCACACGTACTGCCTGATGAGCAATCACTATCACCTCCTAATAGAAACGACTCAATCTAATCTTAGCATTGCGATTCAATGGCTGAACGTCAGTTACGCAGCCTACTACAACAAAAAACATCGAAGAAGTGGCCATCTTTTCCAGGGAAGATTCAAGGCCACGTTGATAGACACTGATGAATACCTCATGCCCCTCTCCCGCTACATTCACCTGAACCCCGTTCGTGCCAACATTGCTATGAAACCAGGGGAATATCCATGGAGCAGTTATGCAGCATTTATCGGGAGAACAAAGGTGCCTGATTTCCTGGAAACAGGCCGGGTATTGTCCTATTTTGGAACGAAGAGAAGAGAAGCTATCAAAACCTATACAGCCTTTGTCGAGGAAGTGCATGTCGAGACCCTTGAGAATCCAGAAAAACAAGCAGTTGGCGGTTTCATCATGGGTGATGAAGATTTTGTCCGTTGGGTGAAAGACAGATTCCTTTCTACTAGGGATGACGAAAAGGAGATTCCCCAACTCAGGAAATTGAAGCCAAGAGTAAGTCTCGAGACAATCCTCCAGGCTGTATGTGATGAGGTTGGATGCAGGGAAGAGCAGATACGGGAAAAAGGACGCAAAGGGAACCAGGCCCGAGAACTTGCCATCTATCTTGCGAGAGATCTAAGCGGGGTGTCGGGTAGAGATCTGGGCGAATTCTTTGGAGGGGTATCGGGTGCGGCCGTCGCCGTGAGATACAATCAAGTCAACCGTGCCGTGGCCAGGGACAAGGAGCTGAGAGGCCAGGTAGACAGAATTAAGGAAAGAATTTTTAATATTTAAGATGTGACCCTTCAGACAAGGGGGAAAACCGACATGGGTAAGATTAGATTAACGTTAGCCGTTTTTCTCATCACCTACCTGGCAGCGGACGCCGGGTTATCCCGAAGACCGGTCACCGCACCTGCGTTCGCTGAAGCGCCTGAGCCCTCGTCGCAGCCAAAGGGATATACCGGCTCGGTGAGCTGCTGGGAGTGTCATGAAAAGTTCTATAAGCTTTGGGCACCTTCACGCCATGGCCGAGCCATGCAATCGTTTACCGCTGAGCTTGGCCGAATGCAGCTCACGTTCCAGAAGGATGAAATCTCGGTCGGGGACTATCATTACCGTGTTCAGATCGGCAGGGATGCAGGTTGGGTGCATGAAACTGGGCCTGAAGGGAATCAGAAATACAAGATCGAACATGTTCTGGGCGGAAAGAATGTCTATTATTTCCTCACGCCCATGGAGCGGGGACGCCTCCAGACCCTGCCCGTGGCTTACGATATCCGCAAGAAGGAGTGGTTCGACACTGCCGCCAGCGGTGTTCGTCACTTTCCCGGCGGCCCCGTCGAGGACGAGCCGGTCAGCTGGAAGGATTGGCCTTATACCTTCAATACCGCTTGTTACCGCTGCCATGCGAGCCAACTCACCTCAAACTACGATCTGGAAACCGACACCTACCACACGGTCTGGGCCGAGCCGGGAATTAACTGCGAGACCTGCCACGGTCCTGGTGATGAACACATCCGGGTATGTAAGGAAGCGCCTAAAGGGACCGTTCCGAAGGATCTCAAAATCACCAGAGGTGGAAGGGACTTCACCGTGAAGCAGAATAATGAGGCCTGCGCTCCCTGCCATGCCAAGATGGCCCCCATAACCACCTCCTTTAGCCCCGGCGACCGGTACTTCGACCACTACGAGCTGACGACCCTGGAACACCACGATTTCTATCCGGACGGCCGCGATCTCGGGGAAAACTACACTTACACGCTCTGGCGGATGAGTCCGTGCGCCAAATCCGGGCAGCTCAGCTGCTTCCATTGCCATACCTCAAGCGGCCGCTACAAGCAAAAGAAAGAGCCCAACAAATCCTGCATGCCTTGCCACCAGGAGCGGGTCGAAAACGCGACTGAGCACTCCCACCATCCTGCAGAAAGCCCTGGGAACAAGTGCATTTCGTGCCACATGCCTATGACGGAATTTGCACGAATGCGCCGGAGCGATCACTCCATGCTCCCGCCGACTCCCGCAGCAACCATCCAATTCAAATCACCCAATGCCTGCAGTCTTTGCCATACCGATAATGATCCTGCCTGGGCCGACCAATGGGTCCGAAAGTGGCGCGACCGTGACTACCAGGCGCCGGTTCTCCATCGAGCTGGCCTGATCGACGCGGCCCGGAACCGCGACTGGACTCGGCTGCCGGAAATGCTGGCTTATATCACAAGCAAGGACCGAGACGAGGTATATGCGACATCGCTTATTCGGTTGCTTCAGGCATGTGATGACCCGTACAAGTGGCCTGCCATCCTCGAGGCCATGAAGGATCCTTCGCCCCTTGTCCGGTCGGCCGCCGCGGCCTCGCTGGGCATGTTTCCCTCCAAAGAAACAGGAAAGGCCCTGCTCGAGGCCACCGGGGATGATTATCGTCTCGTCCGGATTCGAGCTGCATCGGCGCTAGCCAGCTATCCTAGATTTTTCGCACCAATCCTCTTGGAGGACAAAGACCGCCAGAACCTCGATAAAGCCACAGGGGAGTACTTGACTTCTCTTACATCCCGGCCGGACCACTGGACCTCCTATTATAACCTGGGGAACTACTACCTCCAGCGGGGAGAGCTTCCAATTGCTCTGGCCGCCTATGAAACCTCATTGAAGCTGGAGCCCCGCGCGGTCATGTCTCTGGTCAATGCCTCCATTGCCTATATTCGTATGGGAGAGAATTCCAAGGCGGAAGAGAGCTTGCGAAAGGCGCTGGAGATTGAGCCGAACAGCGCGGCGGCAAACTTCAACATGGGGTTGTTGAAGGCTGAAGAGAAGGACCTTGCGAGTGCGGAGAAGCACCTGCGAGCCGCTTTGGAGGCCGATCCCAAGATGGCTGAAGCGGCCTACAATCTCGGGGTCCTAGTGGCCAATGAGCGTCCCAAGGAGGCCATTGAGTTGTGCCTGAAGGCGTTCAACTTGCGGCCTAACCCGAAGTACGGGTACACGCTGGCCTTCTACATGAGGGAAAATGGGAATCCGGGGGGTGCTGCGGAGGCGTTAAAACTGGTTATAGAATTATGGCCGGCGTATGCAGACGCGTATCTGCTCCTGGGAGATATTTACGAAAAGGAGGAGAAGACCGAGGACGCTAAGGCATTATATCGCCATGCCCTGGATGGCGAGGCACTATCTCGACGGGACAAGTTGAGGATTGAGATGAAGCTTCGAGCATTACCGCCGCCTGAAACACGGAAATAGAAACCTAATGGTTTGGACCCCAATCCTGAAAAATACAATTGTCCCTGTGAGAAAAATCGCTTTCTTTCCTTGAAAATAGTTTTTTCTCTTGGTTATGTTAATTTTACAGAAATAGAGTAAAATTCACAGGCATAATTTCCTATCAGAAAAGGGGGAAGGAAAAATGTGGAAAGGAAGATTTCTCAGTAAGGCTTTTTTCATGGGTGCGGTGGCTAGTCTACTCGCACTGGCTTGGGTGGTCGGCCCGGTATTGGCCCAGGACAACAAACCCAACATCCTGGTCGTCTGGGGCGATGACATCGGCCAGACCAACATCAGCGCCTACACCATGGGGCTGGTGGGCTACTCGACACCCAACATAGACCGTATCGCCAAGGAAGGCATGATGTTCACCGATTATTACGGTGAGCAGAGCTGCACTGCCGGCCGCTCGTCGTTCATCACCGGTCAGAGCGTGTTTCGCACGGGTCTTTCCAAGGTCGGCCTTCCAGGTGCAGACCTGGGCATGAGGCCCGAGGACCCGACGATTGCCGGATTGCTCAAGCCGCTCGGCTATATGACCGGCCAGTTTGGAAAGAACCACCTGGGCGACAAGGATGAGCATCTACCGACCAACCACGG
>JABAOH010019263.1_pt2 | contig 17226 bp, 22 predicted proteins | sample 7062181 | NCBI WGS metagenome assembly JABAOH01 (sample SAMN14538630, study PRJNA623070) | marine sediment metagenome | biome: marine biome [ENVO:00000428]; feature: marine pelagic biome [ENVO:01000023]; material: deep marine sediment [ENVO:00002113]; isolation source: pool of 5 deep marine... | reverse complement strand
CTTAAGGGAACAACCCGACGTCTATCGGCAAAGCGGTCCCCGGAAAAATCGTCCGATATGATTGCAATATCGATATCGCTGTCATCGACTGCTGTACCACGGGCATAAGAGCCAAAAAGATACACTTTTTCGACATTTATATTATTCTTTGCGATAACTCCAATGTACGTTCTTATGATTCTTCTAATTGCATCCTTACTTTCAGCCATTGGTAAAACTCCTTGATAGTCTCCTTTTTCAAATAAATGCTCAGCAACCACCAGATCAGATTCTGCGCTTTTTCGCCAATAAGCGACCAATTCTTCTTTTTTTGTCATCAGGGTATTATTGTAAATAGAAAACAGCAAATTGTCAATTTATCCTTCCTACTTCCTACTCACTTTTCAATTTCTCCTNNGGGGAGTTTTTTCTTTCGCGTTAACTCACTTTTTCTCCTTCATCAAAGACGTCAGATGGAAGATTAAACTCGTTTAAAATCTCATTAAATTGCTCTACGGGAATGGTTTGCTTAACGTTTAAAATATCTTCTTTTGTTTGATTTTTATACGGTGAACCCAATTCTGAAAAGAACAAGAAAGCAATTATGAAAGATTTCAACGCTTTATTGTAATCCTTTTTTTCAAAATAGAGTCTTCCAATTTGGCCGAGACTTAATACATTACCGGAGATATCCCCGATTTTCTTTCTCATTTTCATGGCTTTTTCATAGTTATTTAATGCCTGTTCATAATCGCCTTTATCTTGATAGATCGTTCCGATTTGTTGCAAATTATTTGAAACCCCTTTCATATCTTCGACTTTCTCAGCAATTTCCATAGACTTTTCATACTGCCTTAACGCTAGTTCATTTTCGTCTTTATATTGATATATTATTCCGATATGATATAGACTTTTTGATATACCAAGCATATCTCCGATTTTCTCTTTTATTTCCACAGATTTTTCATACTGCTTTAACGCCTGTTCATAATCGCCTTTATCTTGATGTATCATCCCAATTTCATGCAAAACTTTTGCTTCACCAGAAATATCCCCGATTTTCTTAAAAATTCCCTTTGCCTTTCTATAATGATTTAAAGCCTGCTCATTATCACNNAGCCTCTCATGTTTAAATAATCTACCATTCCACAAGTAAGTTCAGCCACCCTGTCCCACTCTTCAGCCTGCATAAAATGCCAGCGGGATTCAAGCTCATCCTCTACATATTTTTCTCCTTTTTCATTTCGGATATATGAGAAATATTCCGCGGCAAGAATATGGGTTTTCTTTCTCTCATTCTTTTCCATTTTGGTTGTAGTTACAAATGTGGATGTGAGACGGTGAATATAAAAGGTATCTTCCTCAAGGTAAACCAGGGAAAAGGCATTTAAGGATTCCAGGACATTTTTTATATTACCTGCTTTCATCCCGGTTACTTTTTCCAATCCTTTAAAGACCGTCATTCCCCTGAAAACCGAAGCCGCTTTTAATACCCGGCGTTCGCTGTGATTTAACCTGTTCCAGAGCATATCCAGCAACAAGTCATGGTTGATCTCTTTTTCCTCCACCTCCTTAAAACCGGCTGCCACACCCCCCCAGGTTATTTTTTCCTTTTTAAAATACCCCTCCAGTAGTTCCAGTGCCCTGGGATGGCCGCCCAACTTTCGGTGTATCTCCCGTTTTTCTAATGTTTTCAACAAGACCAGGCGCTCGAAACGGTTGATTAACTTAAACGAATCGGGAAAAGACATCTCCCCAAGGTTAAAACCCTCTACCACCGGTTCCGGAAAACGGTAACGGGTGGTAAACAGGATGTATGAAGAGCGTTTGAGATTATTGCAAAAATGGGTTAAGAATTCTTTCAGGGTGTCCGAATGAATCTCCCTCCGGTAGATTTTCTTTTCTTTGGATTCTATTTGATTGTCTTCGAAATTATCGAAAAAAACAATCACCTTTTCCCGTGACAGGTACTGTTCGATAAGCACATTAAGTTTACTTTCCGGTGAAAAGTCCGGCGAATCGATCATTTCAACAATTTTATCACCCAATTTTTCTTTTGCCCTATTTGCCAGCCCGGTTAGGATTTTTTCTTTGGTCACTTCACCCCTGAATTGGATGATCTTATACGACCCGTTATCGAAGTTATCAGCAAAGCGGATAGCGAGGGTTGTTTTGCCGATCCCGCCCTGTCCGTAAATACAAATGCAGCGTTTTTTTATCTTGAAAAGATTGGTAAGCCGTATGATCTCTTTGCGCCTTCCGATAAAACCGTAACCCACGTACTTGCCGCCCTCCACGGGCCGGAAAGGAGGTTTTTGAAAGAAATACGACGTATCGGCCGTTTTTTTGGAGAAATCGATCAACCGGTTGATGGACTGGTTCAAATAGAGAAACGGCGTCACCCATTCGGAAGTAAAATCATCCGTGCTGCCGGATTTCGCCTGCTCTTCCATTTGTTTCCTTTCATCCTCCAGCACAGCGGCACGGGCATTGAAAATGGAGCGACACAGCGATTTCCCGGTGCATATACCCTCGTACAGTTTCGAAGTAAAGCAGATGGCGGCGCTGTCTTCCACAGGGTAACGCATCCCCAGGACTGCGGGGAGGCCGTTCTTTATAAGCGATCCAGCCACGCCGTAGGTTTCCGCCCGCGCCGTTTCACAGGCATTCAACACCACCAGTTTTATTGAACTGAATTTCTTTAGACATTCCGCCAGTTCTTCACCGGTAACGGCAAAGGTACTTCCATCTTCGTTCTCCAGGTACAAAACCCCGCTCTCCAGCTCCCTATGACCGCCGTGGCCGCTGAAATGAACGATATGATGCTCCCCCCTGGATAAGGACTTCTCGATCTCATCGAGCGCGGCAATATCGAGAAATTCAACCATCACTTTTTTTTCTGATTCCAGGTCACCCACTGCCTCGATCAGCAATTCCTGCTCCTTTTCCAGTTCCAGGAAGCGTTCATCTTCGGGCAGGTCAACGGGCAGTGCGGAAACAAAAAGCAGGCGAAGCGGCAGCGGTAACGGTTCCACGCCTTTGATGTCGAAATCGGAGAGGCCGGCTTCAATTGTATGGGTGAGAAGGAAACTGTCATTGGACAGAATAAACGGATCGCTTTCCATATCTTTTCGCATTAACTCGAAGGGGATGTTCAATACAGCCGGGATGTTTGAACCGATAACCAGGACCAGCCGTTTGATCTTACTGCGAGTCAAGAGGCTGAAAAAATCTTCGAAAATTTTCCCGGTGTCCCCGTGGAAAAAGGTATTATAAATATCGATGCCCACCTGTTTTTCCAATTGGATTTGTTCGGCGGTGTTAACGGACACCCCGGTTTTCCGTGTATGTGGCCGTCTTTGTCGATATGCTGCGAATCGCTGGAGGTCCTGGAATAATTTTTGTTTGATGGTAATGGTTTGATTTTGAACCATGGTTTTTATCACGGGTTTTTTATCGATCTCGGATTTTACTTGCAGGTCGGCCAGGTATTTTCCATTTTTTCCCTTATCGATTTTTAGAAAAAGAATGGTTTCGTTTATTTTATCCATCTCTTCTTCTTGCAGGGCCACATTCCCATTCAAGGTTTGGATAACGACCACTTTTTTTACCTTTTAACTTTTTTTGACATATCCATATCTTTTGCAATAGATGGAAATTCCTGGGATAAAAACTCAGCAGCTTTCAATATCTTTATGCCGGCGTATTCTTTCAATTTTAGCAGATGACGGTCTCCGGTAATAATAAAGTCAGCACCACAGTGCACAGCGCATTCGATAAATTTATCATCATCCGGGCCATCAGGAACAACCCGGTATTTCTTTTTTACCATCACCGGAATGGTAAATGTCGAAAAGTCAGACATGATCCGGATTACTTCACTTTCAGGAAGTTTGAATTTTGCTCCTAATTTTCCTGAGATTTCATTTTCAATATCTAATGAGGTAAAAACCTGGATTTTCTGATCTCTACCCAGATCTACTACTTTTCGAGGCTTTCCTTTCCAAAAAATTGCGGAAATATAGATATTAGTGTCAATTACAACTTTAATCGGCACGTATTTTTCTCCCTTTTATTACTCGTCATCGGCGTGACTGTGCAGAAATTCATCAAGCTCTTCCTCACTCATCTCAGGAATATTGTATTCCCGGGCCAGACTTTCGGTATAAGCATAAAACCTATTCCTGTAATCATTTTCTGTTGTTATCTCTCTAATTAGAACCATTTTCTGGCTGAATTCCAACTGCTTCACCAATTCAAACACCTGCTCATCAGTAAATTGAACTTCTTTAAGTACCGGCATAATTTTTCCTCCTACAAAGTACCAGGTAATATATATGCAATATTTTTCTTGAATTGTCAAATGAATTTGAAAAAAGGTGCCGGGAAAAATTCTACACCCGATAGAGATAATGGAATTTGAGTACTTCCCTGGCTGTCCCCCTTTTTTCTTTTTTTCCCTTTTTTATCTTTTTGTTTATTATGCAACTTTAATGCGTTTATGATGCAACACCATTAATTGAAAGGATTTCAAAGCTTTCATCGCATAAGATTGCCCTTCTTCGTCACTGAAGTCTACCTCATAAACGCCTGGAGCTAATATTTCAACAACTGTTCCCACCTGTCCACGAAATAAACCTTCCTGGGGTAGGTCTTCGGTGAGAGCCACAACATCCAGTAACTTTATCGAGTCATTCATTCTTGTCCTTTGTCCGATTTTTTACCGGAGCAGTAAGGGCAGCCGCGGCCCTTTTGTCTTATGGCAATCTGTTCAATCCATTCATGTCCTTTGCTGCATTTCCACCACACTTTTTTGGCACTGAAAGGAGTAAGGTGAGAAGGGAGAAGCGTGCCGTTTTTGTCGGGATGCCACTGGCTCGCCAATTCCGGGTTTATAACTGCCAGGTTGTACTTATGGGAAGCCCCTAAACCCGGATGACAGGTAGGACAGTGCGGGTTAAATCTCATGGAGATAATGGCAGCATACCATTCGTGGCCATGTTCACATTTCCACCACACCTTGATGGCTGATTTTTGAGCAAACTGGTCCGGGGTCCGGTCCCCGTTTTTCTCCGGGTGCCAGAATTTGACTGCCTCGGGTTGAGCGCTGGCCAGCGTGATCTTCCTGGAATACTTCTTGGAGACGCTGGGACAATGTGGGCAGCCGGCACCATCGACCCTGTCTTTGACCGTAGCGATCCATTCATGCTTTAAATCGCATTTCCACCAGGCATGAATATAATCCGCAGGCGTAACATCGTCCGGCGTAAGTATATCATCCTTTTCCGGGTGCCACTCTTTTGCCAGCGACGGATATGCCTCCCTTAAACTTAACTTTTTTTTCTTCTCTTTTTTGCGCTTCATCATAACTTATTATACCATAAAAATCCAAACTTCAAAGTTCCGTCCTTCTCACTTAAAATGCAACTCAAAAATTGGCACAAATTCAGCGTTTCAGGTTTTCGTTCCTTTCCTGGCCTCAAGCCGTTCTACATCAAGGATATCAGTTTTCCTCCCCACGGCTTTTTTTGCTATTATCAGATCACTCTTACCTATAATGCTAATTTCAATACCGTCATATGTGCTAATGACCCTGTTCTTTAAGGCATCTTCAAATTCAACCCCGGCGATTCCCATAATAATATCAATCCGATTGGGTTCAACACCGATTTGATAGATCACATCCGGGTCGGTAAAATCCTCGATTGAAATATCTTTTAAAGGTGCTCCAAATCTTAGTAAAGCCTTCCAAACTTTCCTGGCATTTTCCAGTGTCGGATTTACCCATATATCCAGGTCTTTCGTATACCTTGGCTCTGCGTAAAAAATCACCGCATGTGCACCGACTACCAGGTATTCAACCGCTTCTTCTTTTAATAGTTTGAATAGATCTTTGAAGTCTGGGTTTACCGGCATTTTTTTCCCCTCTTATTAAAGCCACTTCATTTATCATTTCCCAGGCTGCAGCAAATTTTTTTTCAGGGTCCATTTTTCCCCAGAACTCACGATCAAATTCCTCCTCTTGCCCGGAACCTCGTTTTACTTTTCGAGCACTAACCACTCGGTTCATCTTGTTATGTCCTCCTCATATATTGAATATATAGGATTTATCAGGATTTGTCTACATTATTAATTGCACTTAACACAGATTATAAACGCACCGTTTTCATTTGTCAATGCCATATTTCACTTATGTTTATTTGAAAAAAGAGGCCAGGCGAAAAAACGGCAAGAAAAAAATAATCAATTCGTTAAAATAAAATAATAAAAGTTTGGGTTCCCCTATTGACAAGTAAACCAACTTGTATTATATATATTTTTCGCTGAAAGGAAATATAAATGAAAATAGAAATAACTAATTCGATTTTGACGAATTTATGTTGGTTAGCTCCAAAAGGATGGGGCGGCAGAGGAAAATAACCCCATGTAACGCAATCGTAAGTACATGCAACGGAAATTTTTCCTTATGTAACCGAAACGTAAGTCCATGTAACGAAAATCTATCTAATAAAATGGATGAACATCATGTCCCAATCGATTGGGATCAAAATAAATCACAAAAAAATTAAAAACAGTTAAAACTCTAATCGGAGGTAAAAATGAGAATTACATGTAAAGCCGTAGAAAAGTATTTATCAGACACCCAGATCATCCTGGAAAGCCTGATGGATGATACGGAAGTAAAAGGAAGAATCGTCAACTATGGTTATACGGATGTACGGATTCAGCAAATAATCGATATTCGCAACGCAGCAGATTCAGTCTACCAGGATAGTGTAACAAAGAGAAAAGAACAGCAAAAGTTAAACGAGGAAGTCAATGTTTCTCCAAATATATTATAATGCCATTGTAATATATTGAGAGGATTTTTTACCTGTCCCGTTTTTATTCATCTTGCGACTTGTGGCCGGAGCTTAACCGTTACGTGGGGGTAGATTTTTCTTGCGATTAATGGTAGAGTATTAGATGGATAAAACATGGCAGGATAGAGAGAAGATTACAGGACAACCTATCGGTAAAGCACTGATCTCCCTTGCAGCCCCTGCGGTTCTATCTACATTTTTTACCGTGGTCTTTGAAATCATCGACATGTTCTGGATTGGAAAACTGGGACCCGACTCCATCGCTGCATTAAGTGGAGCCAGTTTTTTTGTATGGATGGTACGGGGCCTGGGCCTGACCGTGGCTACCGGCACCATTGCCCTGGTGTCCCGGCGAACCGGCGAAAAAGATGAACAAGGCCTCCTGCAAACCATCTCCTATTCCATCGGTACTGCCTTTGTTTTCTCAACGTTGATCATGATCCTTTTCTTCCCCCTGGCAGTCCATACGTTCCAATGGCTTAACCTGGAGTCGCCAGTAGCTGCCTTCGCAGAAGAGTATACCACAGTATTTCTCTCCGGTTTGATTTTTGTTTATATGATGATGACCCTTGAATTCATCATCCGGGGAATCGGGGATACCCGTCTGCCTATGATTATCACCGGCATATCGCTTTTTCTAAATGCTGTCCTGGACCCCATTTTTATTTTTATCCTGGGAATGGGCTTGAAAGGTGCGGCTTATGCTACTATCCTATCGCAGGTGGTGGGCACAATTTTAATGGCCGGTGTACTCTTAAAAAAACTTCCTGCCCTTACACAAGTATCTTCAACTTCCACCAGGGATTCCTCTTTCTTTAAAATATTTGGCCGGCATTTTTATACCATTGTCAAGATCGGAGGGCCGGTGGGGGCCAGTGATGCCGGGTTTTCCTTGATCTATTTGTTTCTTACCGGGATTATTTCGGCTTTCGGTAAAGAACCGCTGGCAGCCCTGGGACTATCTCACCGTTTTGAAGCACTTCCGTTTTTTATTTGCCTGGGCTTTTCTATGGCGGTGGCACCGATGGTGGGACAATACCTGGGGGCTGGAGATCCTGAAAAAGCCAAAAAATCAGTGTACCTTTCCTTAAAAATAACGTCGGCTATTTCATTTCTAATATCTGTATTATATTTCATTTTTGCGCCTTTATTATTCAGTTTTTTTACCGATGACCCGGCAATTATTCGCCACGGTGCCGAGTATATCCGCATTGTTGCCATATTCGAGGTATTCCTGGCTTTTGAAGTGATATTGGGCGGTGCTTTCTCCGGTGCCGGTGACACCCGCCCGGTGTTTTTCATCGTTCTTCCCGCCACCGCCCTTCGCGTCCCTCTTGCCTACCTGTTTGCAGTGGTACTCAACCTGGGAACCCTGGCCATCTGGGCCATTATCGCGCTTACCACACTTATAAAAGGGACCTTACTGTTTTACGTATTCAGAAAAGGAAAATGGGCCAGGAAGAAGATATGAGATATTGAGTCCTGGATGATTAACCTCGCTTTGCCTTTTCATTTTTTTCTTTTGGCTTTTTTGCAGCTTTTGCCTGTTGTTTTTCTTTTTCCTTCAGGGCTTTTTCAACAGCTTTTTCGTATTCCTTTCTTTCTTGTTTAATACCCTGCAAATAGGCTTTTATTTTCCCGACTATATCATAAGCCGGGCTTTTGGCTTTTATTATCTCACCAGTGGCAAGTGTAATTATTGCGTTCCTTTCTTTGTCATCTTCAACAGTTTGAACCAAATCTGAGTTTAAAAGAATTTCAACACCATCATCTCTAATTACTCGTATCATTTTTTAATTAATACCTCCAATCATCTGTCTGCGTCTACCAGACTTTTTTATATCAGTAGACTATGATACCATTTTTTACTCTTTTTTACAAATCAGTCGTTTTTCAAGAAGAAGACTTCGGATAGTTTTTCGTAATTAATGAGCTCATCGATCTTCTTCAGCGCATTAAACGCTGCATCTTGTTCTGCTTGCCGCTTGTTCTTACCGGTTCCCCTACCAATCTCGGTGTTGTCAATATAAACAGCCGCAGTAAACATGACATTGGGTGGTTTACCGGATTCACTGAGAATCTCGTACACCGGCAGGTAATTCCTTTTCTTCTGTATTACTTCCTGGAGTTCCGATTTATAATCATTGATTTTCATTTCTTTCTCAGCAAACTTATCCAGGAATTCTTTGAAAAATGAAATTGCAATTGGAGAGATTACCTTATAACTAGAATCAAGATAGATCGCTCCTATCAACGCTTCAAATAGAGAGGCGTTGATTTTCTTATTTTTTCTTCCGTCATTCTTTTCTTCGCCCTTGCCTAAAAAAGCAAAATCGCTGAGATTGATAGAATGGGAAATCCTGGATAACGAATTGGTGGATACCAGGTGGGCTTTTAATTTAGATAACTCCCCTTCAGTCAAATTGGAGAAATGTTTGTATAAATACTCGGTAATCACCAGGTTGATCACAGAGTCTCCCAGAAATTCCAGTTTTTCATTATCCGGGAGATCTGTTTTCAATCCTTCGTTGTAAGATTTATGAGTTAATGCATTGCGTAATAACTCTTTATCTTTGAATGTATAATCTACTTTTTTTTCAAGCTCATCAATCATTTTGTTAACCCTGTATACTTATTTAACCTTTAATATAATAAAAGTCAAGTCATCCCTACTGACTCCGGTCTCTGAGAATTCAATGCTGAAATCCAGGATTTTTTGTTTAATTTCTTCTGCGGAGAGGTAGTGGTTCTCGAGGATGAGGTGTTTTACCTGGTCAATGCCCAGCATTTCTTCCTCTTTATTCATGATTTCAGTTAAACCATCGGAAAACAAGAGCAGGATATCACCTTTTTGAAAGGGTAGTTCGACTTCTTTGAGTTTGTCCCTCGCGAAAGTAATAAGTCCGATAGCCATACCATCGGGGTGTAGTTCCAAACATTCATTTTCTTGAGCATTAAAAAATATAGCTGGAGTATGCCCGGCTCGTGACAGTAAAAACTTTTTTTCAGGTATGCGGAATTGGGCAACGTTTAGAGTAATATAGGTAATTTTGTCAAAGGAATCCTTCAAACTGTAGTGACATTCTGCAATTAATGATGCCGGCGACATAACCTCACGGTACAGATGATTGATTACGCCTTTCAATTCTGCCATATAAAAGGCAGCAGATGCTCCTTTCCCGGAAACATCCGCTACCAATAGTGATAAATAAGCGTTTTCTTTATAGAAATAGTCGAAGTAGTCCCCTGCGATTTCTGCTGCCGGGATATTCACGGCTGCGATTTCAAATTCATTGGTATCAAATATGTCACAAGGTAACAATTTTAATTGGATACTCCTGGCAATCCGTAACTCTTCTTCCAGCCGTTGTTTTTCTTTTTCATCGATTAACAAGCGGTCGATTCCGGCGGCCATTTCATTGAAAGAGTCGGCAAGATACTGCATTTGGTCGCGGGATCGTGTTTTAATTCTAAACGAGAAGTCTCCGTTGCGAATTCGCTGGGTGCCCCTGGTCAACTGGTTGATGGAGCGGGTGATCACCCCTACCATGCGAAAACCGATAATAAGCGATGCGATTATAAACGTACCAAATAAAATGATTAAGCCATAAATCACTTTCTTGATGGTGCCCTGGCCCGAGTGTGAAATTGCAGATTCAATTTTTTGGTAAATTTTACTGCTGTCGCTAATCAAGAGAAAATTGCTGGTTCTTTCCACGGGTTTAGAATTTTCAAGGGTGTCAAAATCTAAATATGTATAATCAAGTACAGACAGTCTGATGACAACATCATCCGAAACTGATGTGGATTCGGGTTCGCTCGAGGTGTCTATTCCGGGAGTAGATGGGGAATTCATTGCTCCGGGTCTGGGCTTTGGGAGTCGAATTCTGAAATCACTAATAGCTAATAGATTGTCCAGGTAGTCCTGAGTGATTTCTAAAGCAAGTAATGCAGCCGCCTTACTGTTCTTGTTCAATACACCATGGTATAGTTTATTGTTTACTTTGAAATAGCCCTTGAATTCTCCTGGTACTATTTTTTTTTCGTTAAATGTTTTGGGATACTTAAAAAAAACTCTGAACGTGCCGCTATTTTCTTGCTTCTCCCAAAAGAGAATATTAAGATTGGGTAACATGGTTACGAATCTTGTCGCAGCTATGGACATAAACCGGGGATTACCATAGCTTAAATACATATTCGCAATCCCGTCAAGGCGGTTTATTCGGTCAGCGATCATATTATTAATAATAACTGCACCGTACTGGGCAATAATCACGTTACCTACAAAAATAAAGAATATGGTGATAAGACAAATAGGAGTAACCACCAGGAATAAAGCAGAGAATATTAAGCGGTTCCTGATTTTCCAGAATATTCCTCGCCTGGTCATCACCAGTAAACGTATGATAACACTTATGATCAAAACCCACAAGACGATTTTAAATATGCCAGGGAGGAAAAAATAAGATAGAATTGTCAGTACCAATAAAATGCCAATAAATATATCAATCGTTCTTAACCTGGAAAACATCCTTCTATTATATTATGAGTAACTCTAAAAGGCAATAGCCAATCCGAATATGGGAGTTGCATTTTTTTTTAATCTGGGTTATAAAGGGATATTGAAAACCAGGAGATTTTTCTATGAAGTTCATTCGCTTTACCTCAGATGATGATAATACCTATTATGGGGTGGTAGAGTCCCAGGAAGATAAACGGGCTCGTATCGTTAAAGGCAGTATTTTCGCAGATTTTTCGGTTACTGAAAAATTCGCACCAATAAAAAAATATCTTTCACCGGTGCTGCCTCCCAATATTATTGGTATTGGGCTCAATTATGCTAAACATGCAGAGGAAACCGGGATTGGTTACCCGGAGATTCCGGTGATGTTCTTGAAAGGCACCAATGCCGTTACTGCCCATTTGCAACCGATTCATTTACCCGGGATTGGACCGGATGAGGTGGATTACGAAGCAGAACTGGCAGTTGTTATTGGCAAACCTGCCAAAAATGTAACCAAAGATAAGGCCGGGGAATATATTTTGGGTTATTGTTGTGCCAATGATGTCAGTGCCCGGGATTGGCAGATCAAAAAACAGAAAAAACAGTGGGCCAGGGGAAAGAGTTTTGATACGTTTTGTCCTATTGGTCCCTGCCTGGTGACCAGGGATGAAATTCCCAACCCCAATGGCCTTTGGATTCAAACAGAGGTGAATGGGACTATTTTGCAGGATTCCCATACCTCGGATATGATTTATGATGTGCCCACATTGGTGAGTCACCTGAGCCAATCCATGACGTTGATGCCAGGGACTGTGATTTTGACCGGCACTCCGGAGGGGGTGGGTTTTACTCGAAAACCACCGGTTTTTTTGAGAGAAGGAGACCAGGTGACGGTCTCTATCGAAACGATTGGCCGTTTAATCAATCCGGTGGTCAGAGAAAAGTAAAGGAGTGATAACATGTCGAAAGTTACCAGATTTGGTGTTTCATTGGAAACATCACTGTTAGAGAAATTTGACCAACTCAACAGGCGGGCCGGATATAAAAACCGGTCAGAAGCCATACGGGACCTGATCCGGGAAAAACTGGTGTCCGAAGAATGGCGCACCTCAGACCAGGAGACCGTTGGGGTCTTCAGCCTGGTCTATGACCACCACCAACGAGATTTGAATAAAACCTTAAACAATATTCAACACCGCTACCTTGAGGTGATTATCTCATCCACCCATATCCACATCGATCACTATAACTGCCTGGAAGTAATTATCCTGAAAGGAAAAGTCGATATTATTAAAAAAATTACCGATGAACTGACCAGCACCCGCGGGGTCAAACACGGCAAATTGATCACCACCTCCACCGGCTCTAATATCGACTAAATTGAAATGTTTAACCACAGAGAACACAGAGAGCACAGAGAAAGAAAAAGGTGACTTGAAATACTGTAATTATTGAGCTATAATATGCCTGTGATAAAAAATGATTCTATAATGTAAAGGAGACAGAATGCAAGTTATATTGAATTTGCCGGATATAAATATAAAGATAGAGGAGCTTAAAATATTACTTGCCATAAAACTTCTCGAAGAAGGAATAATAAGTCTTGGCAAGGCTTCTGAAATTGTTGGTTATAATGAACGAACATTCTCTGAAATTCTTTTAAAAAGGGGGATTTCTCCCATCAAATATGAGAATCTGGATTTAAGAGAAGAGCTTGAAAACACCTGAAAATTATATCTTTGATACATCAGTTCTGATTGCTTTTTCAAATCTTCATAAAATGCCTCATTTGTGCCAGCTGTATGAGAGAATTTTGATAACCGAAGCTGTTCAGTCAGAATTTGATGAAGAGCTTCCCGATTGTTTTGAGATTACTGCGGTTAAACATGAATTGGTTGAATCTTTCCGGAAGCGGATGAATATCGGTGGCGGAGAAGCTTCTGTTATCATCTACTCTCTAAAATCTAAGGAAAATACCAGGTGTTTTATTGATGAGCAGAGAGCAAGAAAAATTGCTAAAAAGCATCGATTAAAGGTTTCAGGGACTATTGGCATCCTTATGAAAATGGAAGAGAAGGGGCTAATACTCTCCGCATATGAAGAGGTTTTACGGTTGAAAGAAAAAGGGTTTTACGTGTCAGATAAAATCATTGAGAATCTTAAAAAAACTCGATGATAGCATCTTGGCTGTCTTATTATTACTAAATTGAAATTTTTAACCACAGGGAACACAGAGAGCACAGAACCCAACCACTCTTTACAATTTTGATATATGCAGCTCCCAGTCTTCTCCTTTTTCTACCAGTTGATATAAGAGCCCATTCTTGAAGGCATAGGGATACAATTCCAGTGCATTACTTTTTTTCAGCGGGATGAATTGTTTGTTTAGCAATTTCCCCTTTACCCTGATACTGTCTTTTACTTTTTTGCATTTGTTCAAGGTCCTTAGTAATGATGTGCTCCTTATCTCTCTCTGTTTTTCTTTTAGTGATATATGGAATGCCCATCTTTTACCTGCGGAGATTCATGGAAATGTACCACAACGCATTGGAAATACAAAACCTGGAGCGAGATGAGAACCACCTGGAACAGCTTAATAGGAAATTTAAGATTTCAAAACGGGAACGGGAAGTCATTGATTTGATCTGTGAAGGAAAAACCAATAAGGAAATCGAGGACAGGCTTTTTATTTCAATTCAAACTGTAAAGGATCATATTTACCGGATTTATCAGAAGACCGGTGTCCGAAACAGGGTGGAGTTAAGCAATCTTTTTCGTTGATGTGGCCTTAATGTGGCATGTATCGGCTATTAATTTTTACTAATACTCTGTAAAAGAATGCACAAAGAACAACGTTCCCTGCTGGGGTTCTCCTTAATCCCAGGAAGCAACGGATATTTTACTTTTTCTTGGTTTTGGGGGGAGGAGGAAGGACCGGAGCGTCGCATTTTTCACAGGGTTTGAGACCCCGTTTCACTGCTTCACTCAGCTTGATCTTCATTCCTTCCAATTTCACCGCTTTACACTCTTTGGTGTGATAATATTTATCCTGTTTTTTTGCGAAAACAATGGGATCAGAAACTTTCTTGACATCTGCTTTTTTTACGGTTTTTTCCGGCAGACACTTTGACTTTAGCGGGCATTTACCGCAGTCCTGACCTAGACCAAAACCTGAAAACAAAAACATAACAGCAATTACCGTAATGATTACTCTTTTCATTTATCGCTCCTTTTTGGTGTTGAATATCGTATTGTTCCGCGTGAATAAATTTCAACCGGTGAAGTTTTATTTTAGCAAATTTTCTCCTGCTCTGCAACAGTTTACAAGAAATCAAAAAAAAATTTGACTTTTAACCTTATCGGTGTTACTATTTTAAATTAAGTAACACCGGATGCCGGAATGGAGGATGTCATGTTGAATGGTAAAAAGTTGGTTTTAATAGGCTTGATGGTCCTTGGAATTGCTGTTTGGGGGATTTCGACGGAAGCGAAAGACAGCAATGCCGGGGAAAAAGAAAGGGAAAAAAAGAAAACGGAATATTACCGGATAGACGAGCCCCAGGAGGTGGTGGTTACGGCAACGATGACGCCGAAGGCGTTGAAGCACTGCTCCACTTCGTTAAATGTAGTGAGACGAAGAGATATCGAATCAATATCTGCTAGCAGTGCATTAAATATTTTGAACCATTCTCCTGGTATTTTTGTAAACCGTTCTGGTTATTTTGGTCGGGCAGATGTTGAGATTCGCGGATTGGGTCAAAATTGCCGGCGGGTGGCGGTACTGGTAGACGGCAAACCGGAAAAAATGGGATTGTTCGGCTGTGCAGTTTCCCATGCGTTTCCCCTGGATAACGTAGAGCGCATCGAAGTGGTAAAAGGTCCGGCGTCGGTACTTTACGGTGGAGAAGCCCTTGGCGGCGCGGTAAATATCATTACCCGACTGCCGGAAAAAAAATTTGAAACCGATCTTACCGCTTTTTACGGCAGTTACAATACCCAACAATTGAATCTGAAACACGGTGGGAACCACCACAAATTCAAATATTTTTTTACCTTTGATAAACGTAAAAGCGACGGTCATGTGGAGAATGCCGACTATGACGGTTACTCCTTTACCGGAAAACTGGCTTACCATATCAGGGAGAATACGCACATCAGCCTCCAGGGAAAATATTTTGACGGGAAAAAGTATGAACCCGGTACCATCGATAGTTCAATACCAGACTTTTGGAACGATTATGAACGGGGATCAGTGGATCTATCCTTTACCCGGGAATGGCGCAAAAACGATTTTTCTATTAAAATGTACCGGAATTTCGGCAAGCACCAGTTTTCCGATGGGTGGGATTCCCGGGACTATACCAATGGGGCAATGGCACGGTTTACCACCCGCAGCATCGCCAACAACGAATTGACCATTGGTGGGGATATCCGGTTCTTTGGCGGTAAATCCTACAGTTTTCCCCGGGGTGAATGGGATAAAACCGAAGGTTCTGTTTTTTTCCAAAATGAAACCATTATTAACAACCATTGGATCCTGTCCGGGGGGTTAAGGCTGCAATTGGATTCCCTTTACGGCCAGGAGTTATGTCCCCACCTGGGGGTTGTTTTCCAGGTGACCAACGACACGCTTTTCCGGGCAGCGGTAAGCAAGGGGTTTCGCTCACCCCAGATTAATGAGCTGTATATGTTTCCGCCGGCCAACCCGGACCTTAAACCGGAGCGGGTCTGGAATTATGAAATAGGGTTTGAGCAAACCATTGCCCGGTGGGTAAAGGTAAAGGGCAGTGTATTTCATATGAAAGGAACCAACCTGATCCGGACGGTCCCCAATCCTGCCGGCCCCCCGGTGTTTATATTTGCCAATACTGGTGAATTTTCCTTTTATGGTGTCGAAGCCGAACTGGAAGCATCATTCAAACGTTACTTTTCCGGGCATATTGCCTACTCATACCTGCATGCCGGGGATCACACCAAAGGTAAGCCGGGGCAAAAGCTCGACGTTTCCCTGCGATTTTGGGAAAAAGCCTTTTCTGTGGCACTCCAGGGACAATATGTAACGGATTACTATGCTGAGGATTTTTCCGGGAACCGTATTCCTTCTTATTTTATCTTAAATTCCCGGGTAACGGTTCCGGTGGTTAAAGGTATTGAACTGCTGGTAGATGTGAATAATATCCTGGATAAGGATTATTATATTTACGGTGAATTCCCAGGATTGTCTGCCGGTCTTTACCGGATGCCCGGCAGAAATATCCAGGTGGGAATACGTATCAAACAATAAAGATGCAGCAATGAGGATGCGGACGCCCATGAATACGCAGCCATATGTCAATACGAGTTTAAAGAAGTACAGCGGTTATGATTTATTATTAGGTGGGTTGTTCATGGCCCTGGCCCTGGTATTCCCGCTGATTTTTCATGCGGTTAACCTGGGAAGTGCTTTTCTGCCCATGTTTTATCCTATCATAGCGGCAGGTTTCCTGGTGGCGTTACCGGCGGCTGTGGTGGTAGGCATAATGTCGCCGTTGGTTTCGGCTGTTCTTACCGGTATGCCGCCTTTTTACCCGCCCATGGTTTTTATCATGATGGCAGAAGGTCTGGTGTTAACCGCAATTCCGGCGCTGCTTTATCAACGACTTAAAGTAAACCCCTGGATTACCACGGCAATAACAATGGCAGCGGACCGGATGTTGGTGCTGGCATTGGTCCTGTTATTCTCCCGGCTGCTGGAGTTGCCTGAAGGTGTATTAACTGCTGCGGCATTGATCAAAGGCATCCCGGGAACCGTATTGATCCTGGTAGTGATTCCGCCGTTGGTACGACAGATGGATGCGAAGATCCGTCTGAGCCGTATTATGTAGTAGGAAGTAGGAAGTA
>JABAOH010003062.1_pt1 | contig 17231 bp, 10 predicted proteins | sample 7062181 | NCBI WGS metagenome assembly JABAOH01 (sample SAMN14538630, study PRJNA623070) | marine sediment metagenome | biome: marine biome [ENVO:00000428]; feature: marine pelagic biome [ENVO:01000023]; material: deep marine sediment [ENVO:00002113]; isolation source: pool of 5 deep marine... | reverse complement strand
GGCGAGGAAGTACAGTGGTGACAACTGACTACCGTAGAACGGTCGCAGATATCGCGTGTAGAATCGCAGCTCGGTAACACCGATCCCTGTCTGATCGATATTAGGCCCCCCATAGGCAACCTCCACGAACCTGGTCAGAAAGCCGATGTTAGGCAGCGACCAGAGCGAGGCCACCGCCGCCCCTATCAGGAGGGCGCTCATCAGGTTGGCTCCACGTCCGGAGGGGCGAGAGAGAACGTAGAACATGGCCGTTAGCAGGAGCCAGGAGATCGCGAATATCCAAACCCCCAGACGAAAGTGCGATAGCCTGTCCCAGTTGGGGAGATACCAGGCAGCGTTCAAGATCAGACTTCCCACAGCATGGGCCAATGGCGAGGCGAGAACCCGTTCCCACAGTGAGGACGCGTTGGCTTTGGCCAGCAGATCCCCTCTTATGCGCCAGACTGCTCTTGATCTGAACGCCACATAGGCTATGGGAGCGGCGACGAAAGCCATCACTGGCCATTTCGTCAGTGCCCCAAGCCCCAGGCTGAGACCAAGAAAGACCGAGTGTCGGCGACGTACGAAACCCTCCGTTCGCACCAAGAAGTAGATGATCAGCGCTACCATGGCAGTAAGGGCGTAGTCTACATACGAGAGACGAGAAATGCCAAAAAGGACCGGATACATGGATACCAAGAAAGCGGCAAGCAAGCCAGTGCTTCGGCTGTACATTCTCTTTCCGATGCCGTAGACCGAAAAGAACAGCATGACTATGAACACCGCATTGCTCATCAGGGCAACATCGGTTGAGACGCCAAAGAGCCGGTAGAAGGGCACGGCGGTGAGATGCCGCAAGGGGGGGCGATTCCATGACCAGGTCATGGCCTCGAAAAGGCTCCTGACGTCAATCGCCTTCAGCACGTCATTGTAGATCAAGGTCCGCACCAAATGGGCGGGCCTGTCCCAGCCGCGTATGGTCACTCTCTTCGACACATATATCCAGTTGTTGGCTATGTGGAAGATAGCCAGAAGACCCAAGTAGAACAGGTCACGTGCCGGCCCTACAACGAGTCTGTGGCACTGGCGGACAAAGAGATCTTGCCACCTACCAGGTTCACTCATGATGTACTTCCAGCAGTCTATGACCCCCTACGCCGTCTGCAACGCGGGTAAATAGATCATCTTGCCAGCATGTGCGCCCAACGGAAATCCTCTCAACTCGAGCGGTAGCTGCCGGAGAGGGCGTGCATCTTTGTCCAAGGAGCGCTGCACGTATGCGCTGGAACACAGGTATCACCTATGCCCGACCCTGACGGGCCCCAACAACACACTATCACCCTCGGGCTGACCCGCTTCGTCCAACACATGCAAGCGTTCTCCGGTGTCCCACACGTAGACTCCCCCCAGCAACCCGTAGTCTCCCTCGGGTGTTGACGCATCCACATGAATCTCGTGTATGTCCGCCACAACCTCTCCCACGTCCCAGAAGGAAGTGGGATAGAAACCGCGGTCGGGCTGTCCGTCAGCCTGACCCCAGATCTGACCTTGCCGGTCAACAACGTGCAGAAACACGGTATAGTTCCGGTCCATCGACGCCACCCCTTGCCAGTACAAGGTGACAGGTATCATCCCCCCGGGCTCTACATCAAGTATTCCCTCATCCCCGGCGGCGAGTCCACGGCCGACTTCGTAGCCGAGCAAACGGAGCTCACCGCCCAGATCGGCTCCTATTTGATGGCGAGGCTGTGGTGCAGGGCCCTGGTCGTCGCCAACCCGTACAAAGTCGACTGCAATGCGGTTGGCAACCGGGGTCCCTGACGCATCAAGAACCTCAAGCCGCTTCCGTGTCCCAGGCTGATATATACCTGTCTCCAGCAGATAGCGATCTTCGTGAAGACCCTGATGGACTTCCAGGCAGTGACGGTCCGGCACAATCTGGCCCTCCTGCCAGTAGAGCGTGGGATAGAGCCCAGAGAGAGGAGCAGAATCAGCCTGTCCCACGACGGAACCCTCCCTGCCCAGCATGTGCACGAAGACCGTGTATTCCTCAGCCAGGGGGGCTATTGCGCGCCAGTAAAGGGTCAGACACAACTTGTCCCCAGGGCCGACCGAGACCGCATCCAAATCGTAACCCACAAGGGCAACTCTATCCTCCAGGTTCGCCGCCAGCGAGCCGTGGACAACTGGCGCAGGGAGGAGTGCATAACCGCGAGAGAGCAGGATCTTCACTCCCTGGACTTCGTGCACCACGTCCATCTGCTCAGCAACGACCTGCAGAAAGTCAAGTTCGTAGCGGGTGGCCAATCGCCAGCCGTCCACGACGAACCACACCCGCTCATTTCCCCTCAGCACCTCTCTCAGCTCCTCAACTGTGTTCAGGAGGGGGGTGCCGGTCCACACATCGACAGATTCTCCTTCCCTGTCAATAACGTATCCCTCGTATCCTTTCTGCATGGCATAATAGTCACAGTGATCGAGATAGACGGCGCACACCGGCGGCGAAGCCATCAGTATGACGTCTCCCTCACGCCACTGATCCACCAGATATCGCATCGCCCGATCATGACCCTCTATCTGCCGCGATACCACAGCATGAATGCCCGGCAAGTAGGCGAGTCCTGTCAGCACCACTAGCGAATAAGGAGCCGCCCCTGAGGCAATCCCGCTCAGCCTCCCTGAGCCGGCTCTCTCTGCAAGCCCCCGCACCGACACCACCGTCCTGTCCAACCCGCTGGAAGCTATCAACATGAGCAAGGGAAGCACCATCAAGAAATAGCGCGCTTCGCTCCACCGCTCCCCCCCAGCAACCAGCATTTCCACAACGACGACTAGAAGGACCACGTACAAGAATGCCAGGCTTCTCAACCACCGCTCTTCCACCCGATCAAGGTTCTTCCGGCCCCTGGCAATCGCCACAATCGCGTACGCCAAAGCTGCTATACAAAGGGACGTCAGCAGGACCTGGTCAGGATGCAGAAAAAAGAACAAATAGGCGCGAAGCCCGCCCATTAGACTCTCGGGTAGACCCGAAGAAGTGCCGGCTCCTTGGACAAGCTCCCACTGGGTGGGCCGTCCGATCTGATCAAGCAAGTACCGACCGAGGATCGTGAGCCAACAAAGAGCATTCACCAGCAAAGTTCTGAGCTGAAGGAACCAGCGCCATTGACCAAGGACCAGTAAAGCCACCACAAGAGCCGGGTATAGCAGCACGGCCTGTTCCTGGGAGAAAACCGCACCAAAGAAACAGAGGACGAAAAGGTACTCATACAGTTGTCTCTTCCGACCTATTACTGCTTCAAATAGCGAGTACACTGCGAGCACGGAAAGCAGCTGCAACAGAGAATACATCCGCGCACGCCCACCCCACACTATGGCCAGGGGATAGAAGGTCAGAAAGGCCGCGGCAAACAAGCCACTCCTATCCGACAGCATTCTCCTGCCAACGAGATACAGGCACGCAACCGTAACGCAGGCGATGAAGACGCTGGGCATCCTGCTGGCCGTCTCGCTGAAGCCAAAGAGAAGACCGGACAATCCCTCGACATAAGAAAACAAGATGCCGCGGTGATAGATGACTTCTGCCGGAGTTAGGGGAAGGCCACGTTGCAGAATCAGTTTGCCAGCCCAGATGGAGGTGAACTCGTCGATGTAGGGGCTGATTCGGCTCGCATAGACCAGCCGCAGCCCGAACGCTGCCAGGACGAGGAGCAACAGCGCGACGAAGACAGCCGGAGAACGGCGAGAGAGACTGCTGCCCTGAGCCATAGAAGCTCTCTTCCTCAATGCCCTCGCTGGCCCAAAGCAAGAGCATAGCAGTCCATCAACTGTCTGGCCGTATTCTCCCACGAGAATAGTCTTACCGCCCTCTGGCGCAGCCCCTTGCCGAGGTCAGCCATTAACGTCTCGTCGCCAAGGGCGCCCAGCAACGCCGAGGCCAGTGAGGAAGCGTCGCCCAGGCGCGCATAAAGGCCCAGGTCGCCGAGGATCTCCCGGTTCACAGGGGTGTCGAACGCGACCGTGGGAAGGCCACAGGCCATGTAGTTGAATAGCTTCCCATTGGACTCTGTCTCAGCTATCTTTGGAGACACAGCCAAATCCCCCAAGGCCAGATAGGATGGGGCCTCGCCGTACGGGATGCGCCCGGTGAAGGTCACACGTTCGTGGACAGAAAGTCGCCGCGCTTTCTCTTGATACAGCTCCACATCCGGATAGCCCATGATCAAGAAATGTACCTTCTCATGCCCTCGCAGAACCTCAGGTATCGCCTCCAGCAAGCAATCGATCCCCTGGTAGTCACTGAGCAATCCCAGATACACCACGACCTTTGCATCAGGGGGGATTGACTGTGGCCGCGAAGCTTTCCGCACTGAGGGATGGAATACATCGCTGTCGACTCCGTCCAGGGCCCGGAAGACCCGCCGCGCGCCGAACTCACTTCGCAGCTCGTCCACGACAGCGCTCGAAGAGGCAACGGTTACGTAGGGCAAGGCGTCAATCACACGTTCCAGGCGCGACAGCAGCGCGAAATACACCCCATCTCCCTTCACAAATCCGTGACTCTTGAGTTCGCCTGTGAAGCTTCCCTGGAGGTCGCTCAGCAGGGGCAAGCTCAAGATGCGGCCGACCACATATCCCAGCAACGTCCCCTCGTGGAGATGGCCATGGATCACATCAGGTTTGATTTGGCGCGCGACCCGCAGCGATTTGAACCACAGAAGCGCATCTAGGTACACTTTGTGGTAAGAAGGTCCCGCCCGCAGTCTCTTATACCATGGGACATTGATAATACGGTGGACGGCCAGCCCTGGAACGTCATCACCGATGTGGTACGTGCAGATCACCACCTCATTGCCCAGCTTCTCAAGGGCCCGAGTCTCTTCGTACACGCGCACGCTGCAGCCCCTGTGCGAGAAGAAGGGAGTGGGTGCGATCATGAGGATCTTATACATTGTCCCGATTCAGGATCTCCCGCACCACATATATAGGCCTGTTGCGGGTCTCGTGATAGGTACGTACCACAAGTTCACCCAGCAGTCCCATGGTTATGAATTGCACGCCAACCACGAGCAGCAATATGCCCAGCAACAGAAGGGGCCGCTCCGCGATACTGCGCTGTAGGATGAGCCTCACGTAGCCCAGATAGCCGACTATGATGCCTCCCACGAAGGCGACGAGGATTCCCAGTGAGCCAAAAATGTGAATGGGCCTCGTCGAGTAGCTCAGCAAGAAGCGGACCGTCAGAAGATCAAGAATCACCCTAATGGTGCGGGAGAGACCGTATTTCGATTTCCCAGATCGTCGGGGATGGTGAGCNNATGCAACTCACCGTACAGATTGATGTTGTCTACCACCTCGTGACGATAAGCTTTCAATGAACAGCCATAATCGTGGAGCTTGACTCCAGTCACCTGGGAGATCAGGGAATTGGCCACCATAGAAGGAAAGCGCCTGGTCAGCAAAGGGTCCTTTCGGTTCTTTCGCCAGCCGCTGACTACGTCGTACCCTTCTTCCAACTTGGCCAGCAGGAGGGGAATATCCGCAGGATCATTCTGAAGATCAGCGTCGAGCGTCACAACCACATCACCGCTGGACTCATCGAAGCCAGCGCTGAAGGCAGCCGTCTGGCCGAAATTGCGTCGCAGGCGTACAACCTTGACCGATCCATCCTCCGCGCACAACTCCCTGAGGACTTCAAGGCTACCATCAGTACTTCCATCGTCAACGAAGACGATCTCGTAACTCTTTCCCAGACCATCCAAGGTCTGTTTCAACTGCGAATAGAGAGGCCGCACATTGGCCTCCTCATTAAAGACCGGTATGACTACAGATACTTCCATCTCCCTTCCCGTCGTGGCGTCTCACGAGCGCCCCTTCTGGCACCCCATCAGAACGATTATATCCCCGCCAAGGACCCGTCGCAAGCCTTGGCATAGGTAGGATCCGTTCGTCTTGTGCACATTTGGCCGCCCTGTGTCCCTATCGTCCTCTAGCGACGCAGCAGGCCCCGCCATCCGCTTCGCAGATGGCGGGGCCTTTCCTGTCGCTTTCCCCTAAATTGTGCCAGCAGGCTGCTAGCCTAGCCTAGACCGGCTCCAGTCGCACGTTTTCAATGACGAAACACCCCTTATGGAGACTGGGAGACGCATCAGCGGGCTCCTCACAGCCCTCAACGGCATGAAACCTGATCGTGGACCAGTTCTCCCCCTCCAGCCCGAAGGGTCCCACCGTGTAATCCGCTGTGCGCTCCACATAGAATTCTCCCACAGCCTGGTCATTTACAAATAGACGGAGGCGCCTTCCGCCATCGCGGGAGGCCGCCACGAACTTCAATTCATACTCATCGTCCTGAGAAACGCCAGCATAGATAATTCCATCGTTAGCCATCCCCCTTGAGGCCGCGCCCGCGGAAACTTGAACTTCGTGCCAATTCTCGCCCACTACGAGTAGGGGGCTGAGACCATCAGCCTCGCCGACGTCTGCCACGCGGAAGGCCGCGATCTGATCATCCTCGTATGACCTCTCGGCCTGAGATGACTCCAAGTAATCGAGCCAAAGCGCCAATTCCTCTGAAGTCAGTGCTCGCTTGTGCAGTACGACGTAGCCTATCTGGTAGTGGTGCATGATCGCAACTCGATCCCGACCACTCAACGGATTCACAATGTCATTGGTCTCGGCAGAAGGGCTCACTAGCTTCCCGAAGAAACTCATCATAGGGCGTACGCCCTCGGGCACGCGGTACATGAAGCCCCCCACTATTGGATGCCCGTGCACGGTTTGATAGAACATGTTTGTGTTGCTGGCCGGCCATCCTCTGAACGGGATGTCCAGAATGGCGTAGTCTCTGGAATCGCCTGAAACCTGCCGGTAGAAATCCGGGATGGCCATCTGGCTCGTGGGAAAAGGCCAGACTATGACATATTCGAACAAGATGCACCCGGTTAAGCCACCTACCAAGACCGCCTTCGCCGTCAGACTTCTGAGGCGGGCCAGCAAGGACGCGGTGCCATAACCGGCGAGGACTGCCACGGCTAGCATCACCGTCTCGAGCAGCCTCGCAGGGATACGTCCCCACTCGTAGAAAGGCAGCCGCAGCACCAAGTCGTAGGGCAGGCGGACGATCCACTGCCGACCACCAACAGGCAGCGCCATCGCCCGGCCGCCGAACTTCAACAAGGGCCCCATGGCCAGGATAGCAGTGGATATGGCCAGAGCTACCCACATCCCTCTTCTCCTCCGGTCCCCCAGGGCTCCGAGGATGGACAAGAACAGTGCAACCAGGCCCAAGTACACCACGGTCTCATCATCTTTGTGCCCCGGGACCGGAACTGAGAGCCCGCGGAGCAGAGGTCCTAGAAGGGGGTGATCGGAAGAAGGCGTGAAGAAGTTGAGGAGATCAGCGGAGTATGCCTCGCTACCACCTGCCTCCAGGTAGGTCAATTCCCCGGATAACTTGTCTATCACGAACGGTGCCACTGTCGGCGCTGTCAGTAGGACTGCGAGCACGAACGCGAGCGCCACGTTCTTCAAGAAGCCGGGTGCGAGTATCCTTCGACGATCGGTGAAGAAATGCCACAGGACAAACACCAGGGTGAAGGGAACCAAGAAATAGGCGGTGTGTATGATGTGTACTGTGATACAGAGTGCAGAGACAAGGCCAAGGGCGATTGCCCGTCTCATGTTGGGCTTTTCCAAGAGCAGGAACAAGAAAAGCACATATATGGGGAACAGATACAGAGTCATTTGTGGGAGATGGCCCAGGGAGTGCAGAACCTTGTTGGGGAAGAAAGCATAGATCACACCGCCAACGAATGAGGCCAACCCGCTCCTGGTCAAGTGGTAGCACAGACAATAGGTTGCCACCCCGGCCAAGATGAAGGAAAGCAGGAACTCCACGTTGTAAGCGACGACGGGGCCGGCGATCAGCACCAGGGGCAAAGCCACCAACTGGACATAGGGGTTGACGATCAGCATAGGGTGATAGGGTTGCGAAGGATGATAGAGGTGCGTCAGGCGTGCAGGGTTGATCTGAAGATCCAGCAACGCCTTCTTTGTCCACCACAGCAACCACATATGCTGGTGCGCGTCCTCGTTGTGCAAGCCTGCCAATGCCGACGTCATCTGTAAGATCGCCGGGTAAGTCACTAGCACAGTGAGCAGAGCATAAACAAGTGCCATGCCCACCATGAGCGCCGCGCGATTCCTCAACCGTCAGCAACCTCCGCTTGCCCGAGTGCGACACCTTCGCTCGTAACCAACTACCTCCAACGGGGACTGAGATCGTGCCGACTCTCTAATCCAACACTCGACGGATAGAGTACTCCTGCTCGGGTTCGTAGGCAAAGTTCCTAATCATCTCACCCAGGAGGCCGATGGAAGCCATCTGCACACCCACGATCATGAACAGGACCCCGACGAAGAGTAGGGGTCGCCAGCCGATACCCCCTGCAAACAGCCACAGCCAGGTCAAGTATAGACCTATGCCGAAGCCACCGAGAAACAAGAGCACACCAATAGTCCCGAAGAAGTGTATAGGCCTTTTCAGATAGTAGGTCAGGAAAAGCACCATCAGAAAGTCAAGAAAGCCTCGTCCCAAGCGTCTGGATCCGTACTTCGACTTGCCGTACTTTCTGGCGTGATGAACCACCTGTACCTCCCCCACACGGTACCCCTGCCAGTGGGCCAGCACAGGTATGAAGCGATGCAACTCCCCGTACAACTTCAGATCTCGGGTTACTTCCCTTCGATAGGCCTTGAAACCACAATTCAGATCGTGCGTTCTTACGCCCGTCAAGGCAGAAACCACCCTGTTGAAGATGCGGGACGGCAAGGTCTTGGATAAGGGATCCTGGCGATTTCGCCGCCAGGCGCCCACAAGGTCATAGCCCTTGTCTAGCTCATCCAACAGCACCCTAATCTCTGTCGGATCGTCCTGGAGATCAGCGTCCATAGTGATAACTACGTCGCCGCGTGCCTGTTTGAACCCCGCAGCGAGGGCCGCAGTCTTCCCAAAATTCCGACGAAACTGAATCACGCGCACGTGGTCCCTGTCCCTTTGGTGCAGCCGGTTCATGATGTTGAACGAGTCGTCAGTGCTGCCGTCGTCCACCATTATGATCTCATAGGAGTCGCCAATGTCGCTCAAGACCTCAGTGAGTTTGTCGTAGAGAGGCTCGATACTCGCCTCCTCATCGAGCACGGGGATCACAACCGAGAGTTGCAGACCTTGCGTCTGGCCCATTCCTTTTTGTTCTGAACCCCTCATTCCAACAACTCCCTCCCCCGCCACGACTTGATACTCAGACTCCCCGAACGCGATCGGACACCTTGGCGGAGAGACGCAGTGTCTGACGAATACACTAAGACCGTGTTCCTGAGATGCCGGGAGCAACGCCCTCTGAACCACTCATGGGTTTGCAAACCCCTTTGCCCGGCAGCAGGAACCCGTCCAAGGACCTGCGACACCATTTCCGCAATTCTATGCCGCTTGCTGAGCCGCCGCAACCCTCGGCTGGCCAGAGAAGTCGCGCACCGCTGCACGCATCATAGGCCGAAGGGAAGCAGATCAAGCCCCATCACGATGATGTCTCCCAGAGCCCACACGTCGCCAACTGCCAGCGGAAACAGGCACAGTGGAGAGTGATCGTTGCCTTCACGGGCTTCCCGGCACACCCTTTCTCACGCGTCCGCCACTTCGTTGGCCACTCCACTGCCCCAGTGATACCCCTCCGTGAACACCCCTCTGTGCTGCCGAACGGAGAGGATGCCACCGCCACAGTCGTCGCCTGGCAAGATTCGCCTGCACTAGGTCTGACGTCACTGATTAGCTGTGGCGGAATGCCGAGGACGCAGGTCTGTCACTTATTTCGCCACTTCTAAGGCGGATCGCTTATTCAGGCACGCCTGCAAACCGCCCTCCAACGGCAAGTGGTTCTAAGGGGTTGTTATATGCAGCCACGACACTGGTGGCCGGGGAAGCCAGCAATGGATGCCCGTGGGCAACCCCTCACCGACATGCAGAGGAACCTCGCTGCTCTGGTTCATCCGGCGGCAGCCGAGCGCCTCTTCTGAACCCAGTAGAACCTCTTGCCAGAGGACGTGAAGTGGGCCATGCCGGCCTCGGAAGTAGCACACATGACGAGAGAGGACAACAGACTCGAATTGGCCTCTCACGCCGCTCCAGCTCCCCACAGCGAGGTGGCAGGGCTGCAATGCTGAGAGAACCGAAGCCCGTTCTCTGACAAGATGGTCAAGGTCGTCGAGCAGTTGACGACACGACAGCGCACACGCCCATGCCTGTGGTCGGCCGATGCGAGAACCTCACCAGGCCAAAGGTTCACTCCGAGCCCTGTTGACCGACGTCCTTGGGCGCACCGTGCTGCGCAGCCCTAGCCATGGACCTCGACGACGCCCAAGATCAGGGCGTCTCCCATCACCCGACCTTCTTGGTCAACATGTGGAAGGCGCTCACCAGTGCCCAACAGGTACATGCCTACCTCAACCGAGTACATGCCTGGTGGCGTCCCCCTGTCAACGATGACCTCGTGCTCGTCCCTGATCACCTCGTCTACGTCCCAGTAGGATGTGGGGTAGAAGCCCTTCTCTGGCTGACTATCGCTTTGTCCCCATATCTCGCCCGCATCGTCTGTCAAATGGACGAACACCGTATAGTCCTGCTCGAGCGCCGTGTCCGCTCCCCAATAAAGGACGACGCCCAGGGGCTCTGAGGCCCCAACGACCGCTGTAGACAAGTCATATCCCAGCAATGTCACGAGATCCCCCAGATTGGCGACGCTCTGATGTTGTGGCGCAGGGGCTTCGGACGATTCGCGCTCAACCTGCACATAGTCAAGCACGATCCTGTCCCCCACAACGGTGCCCGACTTATCGGTGGCGGTGAGGCGCTCCAAGCTGTCAGGATCGTACATACCCACCTCTAGACGATATCGCCCGGTCGGTGTGCCTGAGGGGAGTATCATCTCTCGGACATCTCTTATCGTCTCGCCCGCTACCCAGTTAGTGGTCGGCAGAAAACCCTTTATCGGCGCACCGTCACTCTGGGCCCAGCGGACACCGTCTGCCCCTATTAGATGGACAAAAACGCTGTAACTTCTCCTGATATGGGTCAGACCTTCCCATCGCAGGGACAGACGCAGCGCATCACCGGGTCGGAACACGTCGCTGTTCAGGCTATAGCCTACCAGTGCGGCTTGTTCTTCCAGGGTGTACGAACTCCTACCCTTCACCTGTGGAGGCGGATAGGGAGACGGCTCAGCCAGAAAGACGAAGACTCCGTCCTCTCTCGTCACCAAATCCATGTGGTCCCACACGTATTGCACGAAGCGGGAGCTGTACCGCGTACGGAACCTCATCTGGTCGATCACAAACCACATCCTGTCAGCTTCCTGTATGGCCTTCTCAAGGGCGTCGTCGGTGAACAAGATCGGTGCGCCAGCCCAGGCTTCCACCCAGTGATCTCCTCGCTGAGTAGCGTAGGCATGGAACTCCTTCTGTACAGCTATGTAGTCACACTTCCCCAGATAGAGGACGCATGGAGATGTGGCGAACGTCATCACCTTGTCCTCCTCCCTCAAGTGCTCTCCCACATACTTGAACGCCACATCATACTGCAACTCTTGACGATGGGCGGCCGCCACGGAGGCAGACATGGAAAAGACAGTTGCTAGAGCCAGTATCGCGGATGTTAGCAAGATCTGCGACAGGAGAGATTCGCGATCCGGCAACGGGACCGCTGTGGTGCGCCTCGCCAGCAAATCCACTAGGAACCCGACTGACCGGAAAAGCACCGCACTCGCGATCAGGAAGAAGACCGGACCCAGCATGAACAGATAGCGGGCCCCGAGCCTCCCTTCGCTCACGAAGAAGACCATCTCCAACAGCACCAGGATGAATAGCACAGTCAAGAAGACCAGACCTGTGTCCCTATCAGTCGGGTCAAGAAGCTGGCTGGGCCCCTCTCGCCAACAGCGCAAGAGCAGGTAGCCGGCGCCCAAGAGGAATAGGAAGGTCAGTAGCCCCACGAACGGCAATTGATCGGGGCCGAGGAAGAAAGGCCGAAGACGGCCCCAAGCGTGGAACACGTCCACTGACAGCGTGACTTCCCCCCGTCCCTCTCCCACCTCAGACCAGCCTGCGGGTTGCATAAGCCGATAGAGCCAGAAACTGAGGCCCATTGCTCCTATGGCTACGAAGTTCTCCACCAGCACATCCAGCTGCAAGAACCAGCGCCATCCCCGCCAAATAAGAGCGATCCCCACGATCGCTGGATACAACAGAATGGCCTCATTATGTGCAAAAACGGCCCCCAGAAAGGCAATTAGAGCCAATCGACGATATCTTGCCCTATCCCGGCGGACCACACCGACGTACAAGAAGTAGACGATGAGGAGCACCAGGAATGTGAACAGGGTATAGCTACGAGCTCGCCCTCCCCACCCGATCGACTGGGGATCCAGTGCGACCAGAGCGCAAGCTAGCAGTCCCACGCGGTCAGAGAAAATGCGCTTTCCCACCCAATATGACAGAAGAATGCAGCCCCCGCTGAGAACAAGACTGGGGAGTCTGGCTATCCCTTCACTGAATCCAAGGAGATGGAAGAGCGCTGCGTCAAGGTATGTGTAGAGTAGTCCCTGGGTATAGAGGGCACCGGTTGGAAAGACCGGATAACCGTGAAGGAGGGTTCTCTGGGCCACCCACATGGTGGTGTATTCGTCGATATAGGGGCTGCTGCTGGAGGCATACGTGTATCGAAGCCATAGACCCAAGAGTACGAACACCGAGACCGTGGCCACCACGAAAGTTCGCCAGCCGACCTGTGCCTGCCTCCTGCGTGCAGAGGCCTTCTCGTGCGTGCTCAAGCCCTCCGGCTCCCCCTCTCTAAGAACCCTCATCATGTACACTTATCCTCGTCACGTCGACCCAATCCTGATCTGCTGCGTACCCCTCCACGGGCAGGCGCTGCATATCCTCAACAGTATACATGCCGACTCTGAGCTCGTATTCGCCGACTCCAGGCACCGGAGGCACCGTCAGGACATGCTCATCCCTGACCACCTCACCCTTGTCCCAGTATGAAGTGGGGTAGAATCCCCCGTCCGGTTGCCCGTCATCCTGACTGACTATCCCACCATCCTGTCCAACCAGATGGACAAACACGGTGTAGTCATGCTGGATCTCCTCCCGTGCCTGCCAGTACAGTGTCAGGCTCACGCTATCCCCTGGGCCAGCCGTGGCAGCGGCCAAATCGTACCCCAGCATGGTGATGCTATCACCGAGGTTGACCCGCAGAGTATTCGCCGGACTCGCCTCGGCGTCGTAGGTCTCGCCTACCTTGACGTAGTCAACGATGACTCTGTCTCCGATATCCTCCCCTGACTGGTCTCGGACCTGCAAACGTTCGCCCGTTGGCAGCAGGTACATCCCCACCTCCAGCCGGTAGCGGCCTGGGGGGATACGGGTTGGGACCGAGATACTTCTGTGGTCCGGAATCACCACCTTCGTTGAGCGCCAACGACTGGTAGGATATAGGCCCCCGACCGGATGGCCGTCCGTCTGAGCCCGCAACTGCCCCACCGCATCCACGAGATGCACGAATACCGAATAGTCGGTCCCGAAATAGCTGGCGTAATCCAGTCCTCGCCAGTACAGAGTCAGCTCGATTTCCTCGCCAGGTGGAAAGAACCGTCCATTGAGGTGGTAGCCCAAGAGGTGAAACTTGTCCTCTAAGACAACGTCTACTTCGTGGCGGAGAGAAAGCTCCCGAGGCCGGGACGAGAGAAACACCATGGCCCCACGTTCGTTGGCCACCAAGTGCATCCTATCCCAGATAAGCTGGACAAAATCAGGGTTGTATCTGCTTAACAGTCTCCCTTCATCGGTGACAAACCAGACCCTCCCATGGTCATCGAGCAACTCTCCCATTTCCTCGGTCGTCATTATCAGAGGCAACCCGGTCACCGCCTCCACCAATTGGCCTTCGCTTTCCACCGCATAAGTCTCATAGGCTTGCTGAAATGCGATGTAATCGCATCTTTCGTGAGATACCAGGCATGCTACTGGGGCCACCGTGACCATGACGTCTCGCTCCCGCCATCGATCTCCAACGTGCTCGAAAGCCAGGTCGTAGCCCCATTCTTGTGGGAGCCTCGGGCCGTCGGTGAAAGTTGAGGCCCCCATCAAACCTATGGCCACGACGACGAAGCCCAGATTCGCCCACCAGCGAGTGGTGTGTCCACCCAGTCCCAGGCGATGCAGGATGAAAGTCACAAGGCGAACTGAGGTAGCCCCGACGACCAAAGCGAACAGCGGGAGCAGAAACAGGATGTACCTTGTCTCGCTCCCCCAAATGGACCCCAGCAAGAATACGATAGCCCCTGTCACCCAGAGCAGCAACAGATACAGCAGGGCGAGTCCCTTATTCTGGCCTCCCTTCCAAACCCCCAGGGGACGCCCAACAGGCCCTCGCGACTCTCCCAAGAGCCAAGATTGAGCTTTCGGACCTTTGACGGTCCGTCGTATCACATCCCATACCAGATACCCGACGCCGCCAAGGAATAGCAGAAGCAAACCAGCACTGGCTGGAAGCTTTCGGAAGAACTTGACGAATACGTCCAGATTCGTGGCACCAACAGAGATGCTGGCCACCTCTGACCATACGGTCTGGCCCAACGGAATCGCTCCCGGGATGGTCTCAGCCCGAAGGAAGAAGGCCAAAGCGATCACGACGGCTAGTACACAAAGGGCAAACTTGAGTAACACCTTCTTGCGAGCGAACACCATCGGCCCGCGGCTGACTGTCGCCGCCACGGCAAAGCCCGGCAGCAAGAGAATGGCTTCCAAGTGAGTGAAGACGGCAGCCACAAAGCAAGCGACAAAACCCCACCCCCGATGATGAGAGACCTGACCATCACCATCATGGTGGACCAGCCAGCGGTAGAAGAAGAACATGCTCAGAACAGTCAGCAACAGTAACAGAGCATAAGGCCTGGCGCGGGCACCGCCGATCAAGAACTGAGGTGCGGATACCACAATGGCAGATGCCAGAAGACCCGCACGCCCCGAGAACATCCTCTTTCCTACGAAAAAGATCACAGGGATCGTTGCCACGCTCATCAAGATACTGGGCACCCGAGCGACAATAACGTCGAAGCCGAAGACGTGCAGGACAAGAGCCGCAAGGTTGCGAAAGAGAAGAGCATCGGCTCCGGGTCCCCACTGCACGGGAGACATGGCCCCCTCTGTAATCCTGCGAGCGCTCCACAAAGTGATGAACTCGTCCCAGAAGGGACTGGATGAAACAGCGTACTGCAATCCTGTGAAGAAGACCAGCCACATCAGCGACGTCAAGACAGTGACAACCACCACTGTGCGGAAGAGCCACTCGTGACGTGCAATAGCCTTCGTCAATCGGTTTGCGGCCCGTCGATACACAAGTGATCTCCCTAGCCGATGCCTCACGATCCAGCTGCTCAGGAGCTACTTAGCAGCTCTAGAGGTCGATTCTCAGAAGCGCTGACCCGGCGACGGACGGCACAGAATGAAGCGCGCCCACGAAGAGCTACGCGGGGTGGTTCCGGGGTCCACTGGCCGGACTCAAACCGCCGAGCAGATCATTCATCCGAGACATGAGAAGGCACATCCCCATCGGAACTGTGCTGCCACAGAACAGACCTACACACTGGAAGCTGATAGACCTATCAGTTCTGGGGTGCTCGGCTGGTATTGTAGTCCAACTCATTTGTCACATCAATGAAGGCGTAGGGTTGACTCCAGGTCGAGAAGTAGCTCCTGTCCTCGAGCAACCCGCAGTCCGTGCCGAAATACAGGTCCAATATCAGTCTGAAGGTGTTTACAGGGGTGATTCCAGCGTACAGCTCTGTGCTGCCCTTGCCCGGCAGGTAGTACGCATTCAGGATGGAGAGTCTCTCTCTCAAGTCGGTGTTGTATGGATCGTCCCAGTCAAGCCTCGACCCGGGACCGTGGTCAGACTGCAAGATGATGATCGGATCTTCCGCCGACCGTGATAGAATCTCTTCCAGCGCCGACTTAAGAGCGCGGTTGGTGTACATCAATTGGTCCACATAACCCCTCAAGTACTGATCACGCGTAAGGCGCCCCTCCTTGATCACATGATTCCCGTCTTTGAGTGTGAACCCAAACCCAGGATCAATGGCCTCACCGTCCCGTCCCAGGACAAATGGAGGATGGGGGGCTACGATGTGCGCAAAAACAAACACGGGACCCTTGAGTTCCGTCGTGTCCGCCAGATGGTCAAATGCGTACAGGATCCTCTCTCTCTGCAAACCGTGCATATCGTACACGGCACCAACGCCGAGCGCACGTCCCACGAAGGGAATAGGGGTCATATCGATGAGGTCAGCTTCGAACTCGCCTGGAGTCCAGCGGGCAGCCATGTAAGCGTCAGCGGTCGTGACCTCGGTGGCAGACCAGCCAGATGCGAACGCTACGATTGCGTACCCGCGTTGTTCGAGAAAGCGGAAGACCGTATTGTCGCGAATTGCGTCGGCCAGCGGACCGCGCCGGCGATAGTCGGTGCCAACGCGCTCTGCGACGTAATCTACATACTTCAGGTTCAGGGACGAGGCCAACGAAAGCGCAGTCTGGCAGTAGTTGGCTCTACTCCCGTCGGCGATGTAGAAGCCCTGCTTCGCGAGGTAGTCGAGGAATTCGCTGTTGTCATAGCCGTATATCTCCTGGAGCACATCCCCTCTGGCATATCCATCCAGGATGATGTAGTAGATATCGGGCAGCGCTGCTTCGCCAGATAGATCCGCCGACGGAATCTCCGGGGATGCCCCGCCAACATCGCCAGGAAGGGCCAATCTGGCACTTGCCTCGTAGATCGCGATGTTCGTGAGGGAGATCACAACCGCTGCCCCAGCCACGACGTTCGCGATGTTCGTGAGGTTATGTAGACTCCTCCGCGTCTTCACCAAGAAATAGACCGCGGCAGCGAAGACCGCCCCTGACGCAAGCAGGACGAACTGTCGTACTTCAACCACAGACAACCCCAGCCGTACCAGCGAGCCCTCGATCCAGCCCACCCGAGCAATCAAGGCCTTCGTTGCCTCGAAAAGGTTCTCGTATGAGAAGATTAGAAGAAACAAAAGGGATACGATGAATCCCGCCTTTCTCTTGTCCTTCAGTACAAAACTCAGGCCAAGCCAAGACACGGCCGCGAGGCCGACCGCGAGGGCGATGGGCAGCAAAGT
>JABAOH010013231.1_pt1 | contig 17233 bp, 11 predicted proteins | sample 7062181 | NCBI WGS metagenome assembly JABAOH01 (sample SAMN14538630, study PRJNA623070) | marine sediment metagenome | biome: marine biome [ENVO:00000428]; feature: marine pelagic biome [ENVO:01000023]; material: deep marine sediment [ENVO:00002113]; isolation source: pool of 5 deep marine... | reverse complement strand
AGACAATGTCAAAAGCTGCTGGCCTGTGATGAAGCCCTACGTTGTCCACATTCATATCAAAGACTGGAAGCTCGGGGCAAAAGACGTTGGCAGCATACCGGGTGAAGGTGACGGCCAGATTAAGGAGCTGCTGGCCGAGCTTGCGGCGATGGACTATGACGGCTGTCTTACGATGGAGCCGCACCTGCAGGCCGGCGGTCAGTTCGGAGGCTCGACAGGGCCTGAGCTTTTTTCAAAGGCGATTGCAGCGGTGAGAAATATTGCGGCCGACGTTGGCCTGGCTTGTGATTAACTTTATACGGAAAGGAAAACAGATATGAAAACCTGGAACTTTGGAATAGTCGGTGCCGGATTAATCGCGGATTTTCACGCAAGAGCCATAGGCGATATTCCCAATGCAAAATTCGTAGCGTGTTGCGACAAGATTCCGGATAGAGCTGAAAAACTAGCGGATAAATACAAGGCCAAGGCTTTTGGAAGCTATGAAGAGATGCTGAAAGTCAAAGAGATAGATATTGTCACCATCGCCACACCAAGCGGCTTCCATATGGAGCCGACCATTGCCGCAGCCGAGGCCGGCAAACACGTAATATGCGAAAAGCCTCTGGAGGTTACTCTGGAACGAATTGACACTATGATAGAAGCCCACGAAAAGAGCGGTACTCGTCTGGGCGGCATATTTCCGTACCGATTTAACGATATGATGGTACCTATCAGAGAAGCGATAAACTCCGGACGCCTCGGGGTAATTACCTACGCCGGCATATATGTTCCCTGGTGGCGCACCGATGAATATTATAAGGACTCCTGGCACGGCACGTGGAAACTCGACGGCGGCGGTGCGCTGATGAATCAATCCATCCATATGGTTGATATGCTGTGTGACGTTATGCCGCCGATTGAATCTTTACAGGCATTTACGGCGAAACTGGGACATCCTCAGATTGAAACAGAGGATACCGCGGTTGCTGTGCTGCGCTACACCACCGGTGCTTTGGGAGTTATCTACGGCACGACCGGCTCGTATCCTGGACAATTCAGGCGATTTGAAATTACCGGCACAAAAGGCACAATCATAAATGTGGAAAACAGCATTACCCTCTGGCAGTTCGCCGACGAAAGACCAGAAGATAAGCAAATCCGAAAGAAATTCGGCGAAATCGCAGGCGGAGGCGGCGTGGCTGACCCGGCTGCAATCACACATGAAAATCATACGCGCAATTTCAAGGCCTTCATAGATGCCTTAGAGAGCGGCGAAGATTTTTGGATTGATGGAGCCGAGGCCCGCAAAGCGGTGGAAATTATATTGGCAGTATATAAGTCCGCCAAAGAACAAAAACCTGTAAAGCTCACTTGACAGCGTTCTGGCTGGGTTGTAAATCTTGGTGTTTCTTTCTTTGGAGAACTGAAGGTTTTTCCCTGGCGAATTTTACCCCTCTACCTGTAACTTTCTCTTTTCGTTCTCTTACGAAGTCTATGTATTGCAGCAATGCCCAGGCACTATTATTCCACCTCATTTGATAGCCCCTCTCGTGGGCCTGCTTTTCCATCATAAGGCGCTTATCTTGATTGAAGACCAGATAATCAAGGGCCTGGGCTATTTGTTCAATTGAGGGCTCTCCCGGGTCGACCAGAATACCTCTGGCATGGCGCCCGATAATAGTGCCCTTCGGACATCGCCTGTTCGAATGAATCAGTTCCACCGCATATCTGAACTTAGTTGCTATGGCGACTCTGCCGGAACCGAGTGTGTCGGCCAATATGCCGCTCGATATCTGGAACATGTTAAGATAGGGCAACACCATGATGTTTGTCGCACCATAGAACTTGAGCAGGGTGTTCTCCTCAAGAAAGGCGTCGAGAAAAACTATGTCATACTGCTCAAAATTAGTTGTGCCGAGTTCCTTCACTTTGCACCATGTCAGTTTGGAATCTTCCAGTGCTTTGTTGAGTGACGCTTGATATTCTTTATAAGGCTCTCCATTTTCGACCTTTACAAAATCGGGGTGGCATTGGCCGGCAATCAAATAAATCATCTTTTCTCTTTGAGTTTCAGTGCAGGATTCGGCTAAAAACCTGCCAAAGGCGCGAATACCGTATTCAATACCTTTATCCGTTGAAAGAAGCCCAAGTGTCGTAATAAGAAAGCGGTTTTCCAGGCCGAACTCGCGCTTTATTTCCAGGCGGTCATACTGGGATGGATGCTGCATCCTGATTCCGTGATCGATGTGCTTTAACTTTGAAGGGTCAATTCCATAAATATTAGATTCAAGTATGTGAATTGCACTTTCTGTTGTGACGATAAGTCCATCACTATATTGTGCGAGCTCCTGTGTTGTCTTTTTCTGATGCGGGTCCGGCTCATCAAGAACAGTGTGCAAGTAGACTAAAGTTGTTAATCCCTCCTTGGTAAACGCTTTTAGCATGTCAACAAAATTAGTACCCTCGCCGTCATTGCCATCGTTATCGGGGTCAAATCCGTATTCGTGTTGCAGTATAACGATAGTAGGGTCGGCGCTTTCGCCTGCCCGGGTGATGATATGAGTGGTCGTGTCAAGCCAGGATTGGGGGGTATATTGGTCGATACGGAGGTCTACGGGGATGCCATACGGCCCGTTACCGTTATCAATCGCCGCGACCCTTATCTGACCGACTTCCGCTGTAAAATGCGCCAGTGCAGTAGCCAGGTCGCGTGAAAACGTACCTACTCCGCACTTTCGTGGCGGGTAGGTACTGACTATCCGGATATTATACGGCACGGCAAAGCCCTTGAAATTCAGGGTATCAGAATATCAGCAAATCAGGTGATTAGCGAATAGCCTGATAGCCCGGCAATCTGCTCAGATAGCTGCCAGCACTCCTCTGACGTAACCGACCGACTCGGCCAGACCCGCCAGCGGGTCTTCGGGGTCCTTTTCGTATTCGAACGACACGATACCAGAATACCTTATTTTTATCAGCGTCTTTAAGAACTTCGGGATGTCAATCACTCCCCGTCCGACTTCAACGTTCTTTCCCTCCGCGGTTGCTTCTGTAACATCCTTTATGTGTACATCCAGCAGCCGGTCTGCATACTTCTTGGCCGATGCTATCGGGTCCGAACCTATACGTAACGTATGCCCAATGTCATTGCAGAGCCCAATCCGTTTATCCAAATCTTTGATTCTTTCATAGGCACTGGCCGGTGTCGGATAAATTTTGTCCCCCGGCCCGTGATTGTGAATGGCAACCTCAATATCATATTGTTTAACCTTTCTGTTTACCAGAGGCAGCAGTTCAGGCGCCGGAACACCAATAATGACCTTCATTCCTGCGGCTTTGGCATAATCAAAGGCATTATGCACCTGGTCTTCGGTTTTCATAGAGATTACACCGCCGCCGTAGAGTATCAGCCCAGCTTCTTTAACTTTTGTCACGACGCCCCGGATTTGAGCCGGCGTGCTGTCCAGAGGTAGGTGAAAGCTCTTGAAGCAAATGTATTTCAGTCCAACACGTTTGGTCATCGCCAGTGTGTCGTCCAGATTAAATTTTCTTAAAGTATATGAGGCCAGACCTAATTTGAACCTTTGTTTACCTGCCCGTCCACGAACCTGGCCTATAGAGCTGCTTGCGCCGGCCAGCGAGGCCGCCGCTCCTATACCGGCTACTTGTAGAAATTGTCTTCTGGTCTGTTCTTTTGCTGTCATCTGTATTTTCTCCTTTTTAATATTAACACCCTGCTGTTTACTTTTAAGCTAAAGATAACACAAATGCCTTTCAGATACAAGTAAATTCGCGTTGCAAATGGACAACGTATTTGGTATGATATTGTCTCACAGACCAAATACCAAAGTTTTAGGTTTGCATCGAGAAAGGCAGAGGAAAAATGCTGAAAAGCCGAAGAACTGAAAAGACGAACAGGCTAACCCGGCGGGAGTTTCTGAAATGCTCTGCGGCGGCCGTGACAATCGTACCGGCTTGCGTGTTAGGCGCCGAGGCACCGAGCAATCGCATCCTGGTCGGCTGTATCGGTGTCGGACGGATGGGGCTGGCCGATTTGAAAGAGGTCATGGGATTTAAACAAGCCCGGGTTGTCGCTGTATGTGATGTCGATTCCAAAAGGGTTAAGCACGCCAAGGGGCTTGTCGAAACACATTACGGCAGGCAGAGCACGACTGGAACCTATAAGGGCTGTGCGACGTACAAAGATTTCAGAAATCTTCTCGCACAAGAAGATATCGACGCGGTGCTGATAGCAACGCCTGATCACTGGCATGCGCTGCCAGCTATTGCCGCAGCTAAGGCCGGCAAGGATATCTTTTTACAGAAGCCGCTGACGTTGACCATTAAGGAGGGACGAGTGTTAAGCGATGCGGTTCGCCGTTATGGGCGCGTCTTTCAGGTCGGAAGTCAGCAGCGCAGCGATTCGAGGTTTCGCTTTGCCTGTGAGCTGGTCCGCAACGGGCGGATAGGTAAGCTGCAGACCGTGAAAGTCGGCTTTGGGGTCGATCCATCCACGGGACCGCAGAGGCCTATGCCAGTCCCCGAGCAGCTTGATTACGACATGTGGCTGGGGCCAGCGCCCTGGGCCGCCTATACCGAAAAACGGGTCCATCCTCAAGACGGCTATGGTCGACCGGGATGGCTGCGTATCGCAGACTACGGCGCCGGTATGATTACGGGCTGGGGCAGTCACCACAACGACATCGCACAGTGGGGGATGGGGACAGAATACACCGGCCCGGTCGAGATTGAAGGCCAGGCGGAATATCCAAAGGATGGACTATGGGATGTCCACGGTGTGTTCCGTATCGAGTATACCTATGCCAACGGGGTCAAGGTCATCTGCGCGGACAACGAAAAGAACAAACAAGGGATTCTTTTCGAGGGAACGCAAGGCTGGGTGTACGTCAAGCGTGGAGAGATTGACGCCCAGCCGAAGTCGCTGTTGACATCGACTATCGGCCCAAACGAAATGCATCTCTACAAAAGCAATAACCACAAAGCGAATTTCCTTGAGTGTATCAAATCTCGGGCAGAGACCGCTGCCCCGGTCGAAGTCGGTCACCGCTCGTGCACCCTCTGTCTGCTGGGTGAAATCGCAATGCGGCTTGGCCAAAAGCTAAAATGGGACCCGGAAACAGAACAGTTCAACAACAATGATGAGGCGAACCGGATGCTCTCAAGGTCGATGCGCAGCCCATGGCAGCTTTAGGATTTATTAAGAAAACTAAGTATGAATTTGTTGAGGAAAATCATTTCAGTTTATGTGCTCGTTGCTGGGTGTAGTATTCTAATACCGGCACAATCGAGTACCCATGCTCAGGCAGCTTCACAGCAGGTAGCGGCTAAATTGGAGAAGGATAGAGTCGTAGTGACTATCGACGGCGAGCTGTTCACGTGCTATAAGTTCGGCAAATCGCAGAAATATCCGTATTTCTGGCCGGTGAACGGACCGGCATCGGGCAAGTCCATCACTACCGAAACATCACAGCCGTATCCGCACCATCATTCGCTGTTCTTCGGCTGCGACCGTGTCAACGGCGGCAACTACTGGCAGGAAGGTAATGAACATGGGCAGATTGTCTCGCAGGGCCCAAAGCTCATTGAGGCCTCAGGAAAGCGCGTCATTTTTATCGACAAATGCCTTTGGCAGAGAGGCACAAACCAGCCGGTCATCCTTGATCTGCGCCGTGTCGTTATTAGGGCACCGAGTGAGGCTCTGCGCTTTATTAATTTCGAAATTTCGTTGGAAGCTTTGACGGACGTCGAAATTCTCAAGACGAACCATGCGTTGTTTGCTGCTCGCGTCGTACCTGAGCTGAGCGTCAAGACCGGCGGCACGCTGATAAACGCTGAGGGTAAAACCGGCGAAAAGGGCACATGGGGCGTGGCCTCGCCGTGGTGCGACTACTCGGGAACGCGAGAGGGCCTTACCGAAGGTATCGCTATTCTGCAGCATCCGGATAACCGCTGGTTCCCGAGTAAATGGTTCACTCGCGACTATGGCTTCTTCTCGCCGACGCCGATGTTCTGGCTCGCAAATGGGCGTCTGGAACTGCCCAAGGGCCAAACGCTTACTTTGCGCTACTGCGTCGTTGTCCATAGCGGCGATGTGAAAACGGCGGGAATTGGAGAGATATTCAAAAGATACCAACGGTCTGCTAAGCGTTCCCAAATGCAAGAAAGGCCGGTTTCGAGCCCCTGAGGCTGGCGGCCCCGGCCTTGAGCATGCCCGCATTTGGCGGCTGGTGCGGTCTTTTTGCTGTGCCTGCTGCATTATGAGTACAGGTAAGTCCTTTCTCAGCAATAACCTATGACGATATGTAGGCTATAAATTTATTGAGTCCGTTATATATATCCTTTGAATTTTCCTTGAAAATAGTGTATAATTAGATGGATTGTGCAATTGCAAAAGGTACACTCCAATATTTTTGATTCTGACTCGGCTACCCGTGCCTTCGGTACCAAGGGTGCAGGTAAATATATTTGTTCGGTTCGGCAAACCGTACTAAATAATTTTGCGGTTAGGGCGAATGCGATGAGACCAAACAGAGCGATCAGTGTGTTAATTATGACCATGTTCGTGGTGTGCCTGCCGGCCCAGGGCAAGGAAGACGACTGGTTCGTCTACTTAGGCAACAAGACGCCCCCAAAGGCGCCGCGCAAGAACATCAGCGCAGCCGAAGCGGTGGCGCCGCTGCCGTTGCCGGCTACACCTTTGCGGCGTACTGAACGTAAGAAGCCGCCACAGCCGGACTATCTGATAGGCAAGGTAATATGGGGTGAATCGGCCTCTTTTGTCGATTCAGGCGGCCAGAAGATGGAGATTGCCGACTGGAATCTGTGCCCTACGGACATGGAAAAATTCGTGGGAAACGGCCGGTCGATGGATTTGACGTATCACTGGCAAAATGTCAACCTTAACGATTTTCACTTCGACCCTAAGAAGCTGCCGGCACTACTATTCAGCGGAGGGCGGACATTAAGGCTTAGCGAGACTCATATCCAGGCGCTGCGAGAATACGTATTAAATGGTGGTATGGTTATCTGCGATTCGATTGCGGGCTCACCTTACTTTTACGAATCGGCCAAGAAGGTTTTTCTGCAGGCGTTTCCAGAATGTCGGTTCCGGGTCCTTCCGGCAGACCATCCGCTCTATCATATGCTTGTGGATGTGGCGAAGCTGACTTATCCAAAAGGCCGCGCGTCGAAGGGGGGTATGATCAAGGCCGGTGCCGGGGGCACCAAGCCGTTTATGGAGGGCATTTACGTCGGCAGCCGGGCCGGTGTGCTGGTTTCGAAATACGGGTTAGGCTGCGGATGGAACCGTGATATACGGAGGCTCAGCGGACTGCGGCAGGCAGCTTATTACGACGTAAAAAGTGCCAATCAAATTGGCCTTAACCTGGCGGCATACATTGTAGGTTATGCCGAGGTAGGACTTCTCGAGGGTCAGCCGGAAGTTTTCGGTCTGGCTGACCAGAAAAGACCTACCGACGAATTTGTCTTTGCCCAGCTCAAGCACGATGGCGTGTGGAATGTGCATCCCGGGGGAGCAACAGCACTGCTGACGAAGCTGCGGCAGCATAGTGCTGTTCGCGTCAACCTAAAGCGCGTGGCAGTGAACCCGGAGGAGGACGACCTTTCCTCGTATCCGTTTCTATACATGACAGGTATGGACGATTTCTCGTTCTCTCCAGAGGCAGTTACCGCTCTGCGGCGTTACCTTGATTACCGAGGTGTGCTCTTGATAAACAACGGTATGGGGTTGGGTACGTTTGACAGGGCGGTGCGGCGTGAACTGGCAAAGATCGTGCCCGAGGCGAAACTGGAGCCTATCGCGGCAAATCATAATCTCTATAACAGTTTTCTCCCAATCAGGCAGGTGACATTTTCGCCCGTGCTGGCAAAAAACAAACCGGAACTTAATAATCGGCCCTATCTATTGGGCGTGACAATCGATGGTGACCTGAGAGTTTTCTATAGTCCCTACGACCTTGAAGCCGGCTGGCTGGAGGCCTACTATCCGTTAATAAGGGGCTATGACTCGATTGGGGCCCAGCAGTTAGGTATGAACATTATTACGTACGTTATGACTCATTAGAGCGGAGGGTATTGTATGGCAGGTAAAAGGTCCACTGTAAGCTGTCCGGAATGTGGAAAGATGTATGAGGTCAGCAATGTTTCGCCCGGGCAGAAAGCTCGCTGCAAATGCGGATGCAAATTTGATGTGGCATCCGGACAGATTGTCGACGGAAGCGGGTCCACAGCTCCATTGATGAGAACCGCTTCAGGGTCAAGCGGGACTATAACTGCGGTTGAATCGCTGGCCGAGGCCAAGGCTAATATCCTCGCTGAAGTGGGCAAAGCCATTGTCGGGCAAAAAGAGGTGCTGGATCAGATTCTCACCGCGTTTTTTGCCAGGGGACATTGTGTGCTGATGGGGGTGCCGGGACTGGCGAAGACTATGATGGTGTACAGCCTGTCTCAAACGATGCTGCTTGATTTCAAGAGGATTCAGTTCACGCCCGACCTGATGCCCACGGATATTACCGGGACGAACATTCTGCAAAGCGACCCGAAAACCCGACAGCGGCGGTTTGTTTTCCACAAGGGGCCGATATTTACCAATGTACTTTTGGCCGACGAAATCAACCGTACTCCGCCGAAGACCCAGGCGGCGCTGCTGGAAGCAATGCAGGAGCGCAGAGTGACCGAATCAGGTCATACGCACACGCTGCCTGAACCTTTTCTGGTGCTTGCGACGCAAAATCCTCTGGAGCTGGAAGGTACCTATCCGCTGCCGGAAGCACAGTTGGACCGGTTCATTTTGCTTATAAAAGTTGACTATCCCAACCTGCCGGAGGAGCAGCAAATTTTGCTATCGACCACCGGTCGCGATGGAGAGGCGCTTGATGGCATCCTCGATGCTAAGTCGGTCACGAGGTATCAGGATTTGGTTAGGCAGGTTCCGGTCAGCGAGTTTGTGGCTAAATATGCGGCACGTCTGTGCCGCGCAACGCGACCGCAGCATGATGAGGCTCCTGAGTTTGTTAATAAGTTTGTGCGCTATGGCTGTGGACCTCGTGCCGGGCAATCGCTGATACTGGCGGCCAAGGCACATGTGGTTCTCAACGGCCGCTTCAATGTCTCATGCGATGATATCCGAAAATATGCCTTGCCGGTGCTGCGTCACAGGATTATTCTCAACTTCGCTGCAGCCAGCGAGGGACTCGATACCGATGCAGTAATCACAAAACTGCTGGACACGGTCGGTGAGTCAGAGTAGACCAGACTTAAGACTTATGCCTTGTGTCTTTTAACCGGAGGTGTGTATGGTTGAATCGGCAGGTCAAGGAAGCGCAGCCAAGTCGGGGGCGGGGGTCGGCTATAAGTATCTGCCGTCGCAAATGGCTGAGCGTCTGCGCGGAGTTGAAATAGCTGTTCATCGGCCGATGGACGGCAGCCGCCAGGGACTGCACAGGTCGCCTGCGTTCGGCTCGTCTGTGGAATTCGCTGAGTACCGCGAATATGTGCCGGGCGATCCAATTGCGCGGATTGACTGGCCGGTTTATGCCCGGAGCGACCGGTACGTCATCCGGCGGTTCCATGAAGATGTGAGTATCCGCTGTTACATTATGCTCGATATATCGGCTTCTATGAAATACAAGCAGGATGGGCCGCTGCAAAAGAGTGAATACGCTTGCTATCTGGCGGCGGCGCTGATGTATCTGATGGTGCGGCAGGGAGATATGGTTTCGCTGATTACGTTCGATGACCGGGTACGCAAGTACTACGAACCGTCCGGCAGCTTTGTGGGGCTTAAGCCCATGCTGCTGGGCCTCGAGCAAATCGAGCCGGCGAACGCCAGCGCAGCCGGGTCGGAATCAACCCGGCCTTCGGCGGGCAATATCGAGGCAGCGCTGCACAGCGCGGCCGAATTGATCAAGGGCAGAGCATTCGTGATTGTCATTTCCGACCTATTGGAAGAACCCGAAAGCATACTGCGGGGCATAAACCACCTCCACTATGACGGCAAACAGATTACACTGTTTCACGTTTTGGACCCGGCAGAGATTAGCATGTCGATGACAGGACTGGTTGATGTTGTCTCGCTGGAGACGAAAGAGAAGATAACAGTTGATTTTAGACAGATACGGGATGCGTACCTTGAGCAGCTACGTTTTTATCTCGACGAGCTGCGAGGCGGCTGTCAAAAAATCCGGGCCGAATACATCATGGCAGAGACCAGGACGGAGGTAGTAGACGTCATTTTGCAGAGGAGTAGAATGGCATGATTTTTCCCGCTCCCATCTTTCTTTATCTTCTGCCGTTAGCGGGGCTGCCTATTGTCTTTCACTTTGTTCTCAAGCAAAAAAAACGCACGGTGGTATTCTCGACACTGATGTTCTTTCACCGGACGGATCCGAAGCTGAACTCGCACCGCAAAATCCGGCAGTGGCTGCTGCTTCTGATGCGGATTTTGTTGATTGCATTTATACTGCTGGCTTTGTCACGACCGATATTTCAAAGCTCTGCGGGGGGGCTGGGCGGCAAGATTTCAGTGGTAGCGGTAGTGGACAACTCCGGGTCGATGAGCGACGGAGCCGGCTATGATAACGATAAGACAAAGCTCCAATGTGCCGTGACAGCTGCCAGAAGACTTATTTCCACACTGGAAGACGGCTCGGAAGCAGCAGTGGTGTTGCTGGTCGATGACCCTGCAGTAGAGTCGGCCGAGGGCCAGTCTGATCGAAACCCGGCGATGGTCGGCGACCGGCTGACTACAGACAAGGAGTCTCTTTTAGCCTTACTTGATAGAATCAGACCTACGCAGGCGACAGGAGATGCCGGCCGGGCGCTGGCGCGGGCCTTCGGAATTCTTCGTGCGAGTTCTGCGGGCGGCGGGGCTGTGCATGTCTTCAGCGACCTTCAACAGACCGAGTGGGGGAAAGATTCAAAACGCTTTGAGGCCCGTGGGGCGCCGATAACAGTCTACGTTCATAAGATTGAGCCTGAAATCCGAGACGAAGCTAATGTGGCGATAACGGCGGTACAATTGCCCGAGGAAAGGATTCTGCCTAAACACACTTATTCAATCGGCTTGGTGCTGCAGAACACCTCGGATACCGTTGCTAATATCCGGGTCAACTCTATCGACAGCCAGGACAGCAAAAATACGGAGAACGTGACTCTGGCGCGGGGTAGGACTGAGACTTTAGAAGTGGAAACCAAGCCGGACGAGAATGGGTACCACTGGATTAAGGTCTGGATCGAAGGCGATGGTTTCTCGGCAGACAATGAAGCAGGTGTAGGAATATTCTGTGAAGAAACGGCAACAATCACGTTTGTGGGCACTCCTGAAGAGTTCGGCGTGCTACCGGTGGCCTTGTCGCCTTCGGGTCAGGGGCAGTTTACCGGTATGGTTGCGGACTTCCGCTCGCCGGGTCAGTTGAGCCAGGCCACCGCCGAGGGCAAACCAATTATGATTGTTACGACCTGGACGGGATTGCAACTTATGGGAGAAAGCTCGCTACCGCTTCGGGAGTACGTAGAAGCCGGTGGCAATCTTCTGGTCGTTCCATCACTTACAGTTGGGCGAAGAGTCGTTTCTGAACAGCTCCCGGATTGGCTCGGTGCAGGCTTAAAGGGCCGTGAGATGTACCCACAGGGCGTCAGTTTCGATGTGTTAGATGATAGAACCACCTTCTGGCATCGAATCCGTAATGCATCAGCAGGTTCGAAGCTGGAACCTGTCAGCGGGTATGTGTTTCATCCACTGGGACTAACTGACGAGTTCACGCCGCTTTTGGGAGTTGATTCTGAAAAAGTAGTAATTGCACATAGAAAACTGGGTCAGGGCAATATTTACGTCAGCGGTACAGCTTTCGCTACACAGTGGAATACGCTGCCTCTTACGGGATTGCTGGTAGTGATGACTCAGCGCATGGCGGTAGGGGGGGGCTCGTCCGAAGAGCAGCGAACATTATCACTGGTGGCCGGTGAACGTCCGCGCGGTATCATAGCCGAAGGTAGTGAGGTTGAGATTCTTTCCCTGGTGGGTGATCCGATGGACTGGAAAGGCAACGGGCAAGAAATCCCGGCCTTTCCACGAGCCGGGGTGTACCTGGTCAGGAAAGATGATGATAAATACTGTATATCAATTCGTGCATCAGAGAAAGAAGGGTTAAAGAAATTTGTCGGAGGTTCGCAAGTTCCGATTATAGGTCAGATAGCACATAAGATATTGCCCTACGATGAAGCCGAAGATTTCGGACAACACCATAAGAGCCAGGCGAGAGCAATAGAGTCGTATTTATTTCTGCTTCTGCTGGCAACGCTGGCGCTGTTGGCAGAGGGCTGGCTGGGCAGCCACAAGCCGTCCCAGGCCGGGCGGAGCACCGCCGAAGAGAGAATATCAGAAGCTGAAACAGTACCAGTGGCTCCGGTTAACAGACTGGGCCGTAAGGTAATGAGCATCATTGGCAAATCACCTGCAGGTAAGATGACGGGCTGGAGGGCAGGCTAATGGAAGCACTTCGGTGGCAGACACATCTTAATCCGGTCTTGGGGGCGGGGCTGATTCTGGGCCTGGTGGTTTGGCTGATTATTCTATATCGACGACTGCGAAGACAGCATCCGGCCAAACATGCCGTAATACTGCTGGTACCCAAGGTGCTGATAGTGCTGCTGCTGATTTTGGCCTATTTTGACCCGGTATGGAGCGTGATGCAAAGGCCAGGAAAAAATAGAAAAGTCGCCATCCTGGTCGATACATCATCTTCCATGGATATCGAGGACGAATCTGAAAGCACGCGGGTCCAGCGAGCTGCTGTCCTGGCCGAAGAGCTTACGCAGGGACTGGAAGCTTCTTACGTTGATATTGATGCCCTGGAATTCGACCTGGAGGTGCGAAAGCTGAGTGAGCGCAGTAAGAGCAAGGCTGGCGCTAGGAGTCCCGACGTGGATAAGCAGTTTGACACGTTTGGTCCCACTGAAGGGGTTCGGGAGACCGATTTGGGTAAGTGTCTGGTTACCATGGCAGATAAGCTGGACCCAACAGCGCTGGGTTTGAGAAGACCCGCCGTTGGCGAATCCAGCTACATGGGCGTGATTCTGATTACAGACGGCGGCGACGAAGTGGTGCAAGACGTCAGGCTGCCCGAAGTGCCGGTTTACATCACCGGTGTAGGCAGCGAGCCGGAGACCTGGAATGATATAGCGATAACCGCGATCGAGGCACCGGAGGTCGTGGAAGAGCAAAGCGATTTTGAAGTGTCCACCGACATCGTGGTCCGCTCTGTTTCCGGTGATTTTGCCGCAAGGGCGGGGCAGGTAAGAGTCAGGCTGGAGGAAAAGAACACAGACGGCTGGCAGGTTCGAGCTGCTGAGGTGGTTGACCTCGCAGGGGCCGGGGCGCGGGCGAAATTCAGAGTGCAGGCCGGCAGTGCCGACCTCGAGCCGGCCGAAGGCCGGTATGATCCAGTCCAGAGCTTCGCTCTGGCCGACCTTCAACAGACCCAAGCCAGCGCTGGCGGGTTGGGGACGAAAAAGTATCGCGTTCGGGTTGAAACGATTGAGGGAGAATTGTCAGAATTGAATAACACCAGGACGTTTCCGGTGGAGATACGTAAGACTGCTCTGCCTATACTGCTTTTTACTCAACAGGTGGGGTGGGATTTCAGCATGATTCGCAAAGAACTGGCCCGCGATCCACTGGTGGCACTGACGGCACTGTTTCGCATAAGCGAGGACCGATTTATTGTGCAGGGCAGTCGCCATGAAGGCGACGAGAATCTTGAAGCCGGCTTTCCTTCCAGCAAAGCTGGCCCGCCGGAAGCGGGTTTGGTTAAAGACAGCGGGGCCGGACTTGGGCTGTATAGATGCGTTATAGTAGGCTCACTGCCCGCTTGGCAGTGGCAGGAAGAACAACTGCAGGCTCTGGTAGAATACGTGCGTGATGGTGGGGCGGTTATCTTTCTTGGAGGAGAGCATTCGTTTGGTCGGGGCGGTTACTCGGGGACGGTGATTGAGCCGTTGTTTCCGTGGGAGATAAGTGATGCTGAGCCGGAACTGCAAACGGGCCAGTTTACGGTAAGTGTGCCGTTGTCAGCGGTAAATCATAGTATTGTCTCTGAAACCTCAGAACTCATCAGTCAGGCCGGCAGCGCTGGCTCTGATCAGACCAACCTTCGGCCGGTTGGCGCCACTATCGAAAGTATAAATCTACCAGGGCCTCTGAGGAGCGGAGCTATCAGCCTGCTGGAAGCTTCGGTCGGCGATAGAACAGTGCCGGTGGTTGCGCTTCAGCGTTATGGACAGGGCCAAACAATGGCTGTAGCGACAAACACTCTGTGGAAGTGGACTGTCGGCTCCGAAGTGCTCGGTCAGGCGTACGGTCATTTCTGGCGACAGGCGGTCAGGAACTTGTCGCAATGGGAAGAGGGGCAGCGCTTTGTCAGTGTCAAGTGGGACAAAAAAGGCTATAGACCAGGTGAACAAGCCCGCGCTACGATTCGCGTTGGCGGGCGATATAACCCTGGACAGTTGCATTTGAAAGCAACCTTGAAGGCCGCCGGGGACTCTGATGAGCAGGTTACAAGATCGGTACCTGTCGAGGCCGTGATAGGCAGCGCCGTAAGGCGTGCTGTGCAGGAAAATACGTTCAGTGCCGAAATGGTCTTTTCCAAGAGGGCGGAATACCTGTTTGAAGTACATGCCTACCTGGGAGAAAAACTATTAGAGTCCTATGAAAAGACACTGGCGGTGGGGCCAAGGCTGAATGAAGGTGCTAACCTCCAAGTTGATCATGCGTTTCTTGACAACCTGGCGACGCGGGGCGGTGGTGCGTATTTTCGGGAAGCCGATTTTGAAGAGCTGATTGAGACACTTAGAAGCAGGATTATGGATTACGCTGTCAGCGTGGAGATCCCGCTGGTCCAGGACAGGTACATATACCTTCTGATATTTCTAATCATTCTTATGCTGGAATGGATAGTGCGGCGCAAGATGAATTTGTTTTAAAGCAGGAAGATAGATAATATGCAGGTGTTACAACTAATTTGTGTTTTTGGCTTTTCGGTTTTTGCCTTGCTCGCCTCGGTGCTCGATACTCGTTCGACGAGGATTGAGCAGCCGGGAGCAAGAGCAGCGGTTTATTTTTCGGACGGCAAAGTGCTTACCGGTAAAATTTCGCTGACGCCGGGCCGAACTTTCAAGCTGAACATACCCCGGGCAGGCAAGCTCAAGACCACAGATATGGTAACCGGCGAAGATGTGCAATATGGCAAGGTCAGACACTTTGGCTTTGAGCCGGTGCGGGAAATTCGCTTTTATCCGGAAAAGGAGGAAATGGCCCGCAAGTGGAAGTTCATAGAGCAGACCAAATACGATGAAAAAACGGCGAAAGCAGATTATTCGCCGGCTGCGAAGGCTTATTCCGGCCAGCCGTATCCGCTGCGGTATCTTGCCGCGACGGTAATCTTCAACAGTGGTGAATCGCTGGAGGGACATCTTTACACGACGGTAGTGTATCTCGAGACCGAAGAGAAAACGCACAGGCTGATTTTGCGGAGCAAGCAGCGGGGCAAGGAAGGAACGACACTGGATGAGCTGGTTTATGTTAAAAGAATAAAACTGCTGGACGAGGGTATGCACATTGCGCCTAAGGTTACGGTAAAGTTTACCGATATGCGTTTCGGCCCGAGCGATGCAGTGCAGGCTGTGACGAGGGAATCTCTAACGCCGGTACCGACTAAAGTGACCAACAGCAACGATACCTGCGTGGTAGAATCCGCGTTTGGTGAGAAGTTCTATCTGGCGGTAAGAAAGGATGGAAAGTATATTGTCGGCTGGCCCGAAGAGCAGGACAAGGAGCTGTTTGCTCTGGCCCAGGACCACCTAAAAAGGCACAGAGATTTTTACAATGATAAAGAACTGTTGGGAGTGGTCAAGAGCGAGGACGGCTGTGAGGTCCTTACATTGGTGAATCTGCGACGGAAGGTGGCTCCGACCCATTTCGGTGCCATTGGCGGGGAGTGGGATAAACAATTGGGGACAGTGGTGGAACCGTGGCGGTTGAGCATCTGGCGATGGAAATACGATGAGGCAAACCAGGATTTGATACTGTCTTGGCGCGGGACATTCTTCCGCGTTATTCTTCTCCCAAAGGACCCTACGCCGGAAGTTATTATTTCAGAAAAGCTTTGGCAGTTACAGCAAAAGGATGACACCGTCATTGTGGGCGCCCCCCCCAAACGCATAATACAGCGTTTGGGGACCCCGGCCAAAGCCAAAAAAAGGAGCTTTAGAGGAACGAAGAGATGAGTGAAGTAGATGAGCTACAGGACTCGCCGAAGGCGGGTATGTTCATGGCCGACGTTACCGGCCCAGTGCGAGAGATAATAGTCAAGGGCCGGCAGGTAATGATTACAAGCCGGCTGGTCTTGGGGCTGCTGGTGTGGGCGACCGTCTGCTTGGGGATGTGGCTTGCGTTGTTTTTCCTGGAGAATTTTCTGCATTTTCCGCCGGGCTTACGTCTTGCGATTGTCTTATGCAGTGTCGGTTTGATGATATTCGAACTTTGGAAGAATTTATTGTCACCGATTTTGCAGCGCCAGAACCTTGAGACTACTGCTTTGCTTCTGGAGCGTAAATACAATGTGCCGGAAAACATGCTGGTCAATGCCATGTATTTTGAAGGGCGCCAGTTTGACTCGGGCGAGGAACCATTTGCGCAGCGAACAATAGATACAGCGGTTTCCCTGATGACGAAGGCGGATTTGAAGGAACTTTGGGAACGGCGGAAAATAAAGAAATGGCTGGCAGCATTGTTGATTATTATGCTGCTATGGGGGATTTATTGTGTAAGTCAGGGCCCCTACGTAATCAATGCGCTGGCCAGATTCATACGGCCGTTAGGGGACGTGCCGCCGGTAGGCTCGGTCGTGCTGAAGGTTACGCCGGACAGTGATGTGACCATAGCAGAGGGTGATGACCTGCGTGTGTCGGTTGAGGTTAAAGGCAGGGGCGATGCCAGTGGACCGGGTTCGCTGCGGAGTTATCCTGAGATTGCGTGGTTGGATGGAGCCGACAGTGTAAATCCTGATAAGGGCCAAAACAAGACCAAGACCATGCGGGTCGCAGAGAGCAAACAGCCCGGCCCCCGCCGTTTTGCTTCGCAGAACGAAGCAGCGGGGGCTCGGTTCAGCTATACCTTTGCAGGGGTGGAACGGCCTTTTGCCTTTCGGGT
>JABAOH010001666.1_pt5 | contig 17233 bp, 9 predicted proteins | sample 7062181 | NCBI WGS metagenome assembly JABAOH01 (sample SAMN14538630, study PRJNA623070) | marine sediment metagenome | biome: marine biome [ENVO:00000428]; feature: marine pelagic biome [ENVO:01000023]; material: deep marine sediment [ENVO:00002113]; isolation source: pool of 5 deep marine... | reverse complement strand
GCATCCCTGATTTCTTTATCACTTTTTAGGTTGTGCCGTTTAATGAATTCCTGGGCATTCTCCACCTTTTTCGCCATTCTTCTTTCTACCTCTTGTAGAGAGATTCCTTCTTCAGCCGCTCTTCTGATTAGTTCTTCTCGTTCTTTTTTACTTTTTGAAAGAAGATTTTTTTCGAGCCACTCCTTCATCTCGTTATAAGACCGTATGGGATTAACCTTCATCAGCGTTGTACCAATATTTTTTTGACTGCAGACTTCGAGAACGCGCTCACTCATATCATCTTTTAGGAAATTGTAGGCCATGAGCACAACGTCAAACCGGCCGTCCTCAGCAGCAGTCAGCAATATTTTCTCCATAGGCTGCTTAGAAGCACGCGGCCAATATTGAGAGCCGTGATTGGAGACACCGACAAACTTAAGTCTGCCTTCTTTTTTTAATTGCTCAGTTGCCGCATGAAACTCCTCGTTCTTGAGCATTTCTATGGTTCCGCAATTGGATATCATCAAGCAGTCCAGGTAATCTGTGCGGAGGGATTCCAGGATTCTATACGCCTTTTTTAGAAAACCCTCTTTGGTGACATCCGATTGTGAAATATGTCTACTGCCGGTATCAGCCAGAACTTTTGAGGTTATAAAAAGAGATTTTCGGTCCAGGTTCTTCATGGCTTTCCCGAGTACTCTCTCATTAAAGCGATAACTTTCTGATGTATCGATGTAATTAACCCCAGCGTCTAAAAAAACCCGGAGAAGCCCCTCATCTCCCACGTGACCCATTCCCAGGTCTGAAACTTTAAAACCTGTGCGTCCTAGTGTGCGGTACTCTTTGATCCGAGGAGTTTCGGAATCACTCGCGACTTGTCTAGGAGAATCAACATCCCGGCTTAGGTAGCTGCCGCCTATCAAGCCCAGAGTTGATTGTTTGATGAAGCTTCGTCTGTTAATGCCTTTCGTTTTGCTCATTTTCACTCCTTGTTTTGAGTTCATATTTCTATCAGCAAGATATATGCCAATATAATCTTATGCGGTTCTTAAGAGATTATAAAACATGATATGTCCATTCTTGAACAATAGCCGTTCGAATCCGTACAGTAATAAAGCGAAGCCTGAAAATAGTAGTACAGAAAATTGGTGGAGACGAAATTAGCTCAAAATTAGGTTTAGTTTCGCAGACAAATTCAGTATATTGGTCTTAGAATTTTTTAATACGTAAAGACCGAAGGAAAAATGCTTTTCAATTATCTTAAATCCGCCGTCCGAAATTTGAAAAGAACCGCCCTGTTTTCTTTCATCTCAATCCTGGGATTGGGAGTTGGCATGGCGGCCTGTCTTCTGATTCTTCATTATGTAAATTTCGAGAAAAGTTATGACAGGTTTTATAAGGACAGCGAGCGCATTTACCGTCTGCGTTATGAACGTACCAGCGAGGAGGGACAAAAGGTTCAGTTTGCCTCCTGCTGTCCGCCTGCTTTGGATGTCATAAAGGGCGCTTACCCCGAAGTGGAAGAGATTGCACGGGTATTCAGATACAGGGCCATCGTCTCTCGTAAAGAGCAGAATATACATTTCACAGAAGAGAGGATGTATTTTGCCGAACCTGATTTTTTTAAAATATTCGCTATCACATTCATCAAAGGAGATCCTTTAGACGGTATTCGGTCTGCTAATAACGCCTTTATATCCCGCTCAACAGCCGTGAAATACTTCGGTGACGAAGATCCTATGGGGAAAACTTTCAGCGTGGATGGCAAAGTCATTTATACTGTGGCTGGAATTTTTGAGGATGTGCCACTCAATTCCCATCTCAAATTTGATATCCTTCTCTCTTACCAGAATCTGCTCTCAATTTTCCCTCCCGAAGTCCGTCAATCATGGGGATACACGGGGTATTACACCTATCTCAAGCTCAAGCCGGGTGCCGATCCGCTCGCTTTTGAAAAGAAAATGCCGGACCTTGTGAAAAGCCATGCGGCGGAATTGATGAGCTATTATAAAGTCCTGATTGAGCTCAAAATGCAGCCTTTGACCGATATTCACCTGACCTCTCATTTCATGCAGGAGTACGAAATCAACGGCAGCCGCACGTCAGTGAATGTACTGATGATCGTGGCTGTTTTCATCATATTCATGGCCTGGATCAATTACGTCAATCTCTCGACATCCCGCTCCTTAACAAGAGCCAGGGAAGTGGGATTGAGAAAAGTCGTGGGGGCTTCCCGTTTTCAGTTAATCTACCAGTTTTTTTACGAAACGTTCATCATATACGCTCTGGCCGTAATGTTGGCTTTGATACTTATAAACGTGTTCTTGCCTTATTTCAGCCGAATCACCGGAACTCCTGTGGGAGACGGCCTCTGGGAAACATCATGGTTCTGGCTGTCTCTGCTGGCTCTCTTCCTGGCCGGCATTGTGCTTTCCGGGTCTTATCCAGTTGTGGCCGTTTCTGCCTACAGGCCGGTAGTGGTTATAAGAGGCGATTTAGGCAGCAAACCCAAAGGAATGAATCTGAGGAAAGCCCTGGTCGTCTTTCAGTTTGTGATCGCTTTAGTGCTGATCACTGCGACATTTTCCGTTTACCGCCAGATTGTTTTTATGAAAAATCAGGATTTGGGCTTTGATATGGAACAGACTCTGGTCGTCAGCATTCCCCGCGTGAGAGATGAGTCCTTCAAAGAATCTGTCACATCTTTTAAACAAGAGCTGCTCAGGCAGTCCCAGATCAGAAAGCTCTGTGTGGTCACAGAAGTACCCGGACGGCAGATCATATGGGATAACGGCGGCATTCGCAGAGCCGGTGAAGACACCGCCAAAGGAAAGAATTATCAGATTGTGGGGGTGGATTATGATTTTGTGAATGTGTTCAACCTTCGCATTATCCAGGGAAGAAACTTTTCCAAAGATTTTCCCGATGACAAGAATGCGCTCGTTCTCAACGAGACAGCCGTAAAGACGATGGGATTTAACAGCAACGAGGAAGCCATCGGAGAGTTGGTGGATTATTGGGGAGAACTCTATCCCATTATCGGCGTCTTGGCGGACTACCACCAGCAGTCATTGAAAGTGGCCTTTGAACCCCACTTGTACCGTCTCTATCCGTACGGAAGGCCTCCCTGGGGACGTTTTGCCATAAAAATTGACGCTCAGAACGTCAAAGAAACCATCCCCATGATTGGGCGGTATTATGAACAATTTTTTCCCGGAAATCCGTTTGAATTCTTTTTCCTGGATGATTATTTCAACCAACAATATGTATCGGACGAGCTCTTTGGCAGGGTCATAGGGATTTTTTCCTTCCTGGCCGTGTTCGTGACCTGCCTGGGAATATTCGGCATGACTTCGTTCATGGCCATCCAGCGCACCAAAGAAATCGGTATGCGCAAGGTTCTGGGTGCCTCGACGGGAAGTATTCTCAGGCTTTTAATGAAGGAATTCCTGGGTTTGATCGGAGTTTCCCTGTTCATCGCCTGGCCTCTGGCTTTCTGGGGAATCCAGAAGTGGCTCAATGCGTTTGCTAACCGCATGTCTTGGAATTTTCTTTTGTTTCTGATGCCTTTGGTCATTGTTTTGACTATCACAACCGTGACGATGAGCTCCACCATTATCAAGTCCGCACTGGCTAATCCCGTGGATTCAATAAGGCAAGAATGATAGGGGAGAGCCTTGTTTTCGATGTGATTTTATTATTGAGAAAGGGAGTTTAATTGTTTTATTAACCATCTTCGTCTGAATTTCTCATGGCTGAGATAGTTCAGGCTGACAGCTCAGTTACTGAAGGCAGATTCTGGATTGAGAATTTTTAAAGATGTCATCTCATTGAGTGGGGAGGAGGGAAAAATGAATATAACAAAGGGCAAACAGAGATACATCGCCTATTGTGGGCTTTATTGTGAAGAGTGTCCCTGGCATACAGGGAAAATCGCGAGTTTTGCTCGAGACCTGCGGAAAGAGCTGCGGCGTACCCGATTTGATGTGCTTGCGAAATTCATCGGCAAATTCCCTCGATTCGCAGTCTTCAAGGGCTACACCAAATGCTATGATGTCCTGGGTGCCATGGTCAAAATGCGCTGCTCCAGAATCTGCAGGGAGGGGGGCATCGAGCTTTCCTGCAAGATACGAAAATGCGGTCAAAAGAGAGAACTCGATGGCTGCTGGGAATGTGATGAATTCGAAAAATGTGAGACACTGGACTTTTTAAAACCCGGTCATGGGGACGCTCATCTGAAAAATTTGAGAATCATTAAAAGGAAAGGCACAAACAGCTTTCTCTCCGGTAAAAAGTACTGGTTTTCAAAAATTAAAAAAAGTTCTCGATAAAGAATTTTAATTTATATCTTTCAATTCCCTGATTCGAACTTTCCATTATTCATACCGCAGCGAATCGACAGGATTGGCTGTGGCAGCCTTTATGGATTGGAAACTGACTGTAAGAAGGGCAATGAAAAGCGCCAAGGCCGCCGATATCACGAATATCCACAGCCCTATGTTGATACGGTAGGCAAAATTCCGTAGCCACCTGTTCATCACATACCAGGCCACAGGTAAGGAGATGATATTAGCTATAATCACCCACTTAGTGAATCTCCAGGATAGCATTTCTATAATACTCACTACCGACGCGCCAAGTATCTTTCGAATACCAATCTCTTTCGTCTTCTGCTCGGCAGTGAAAGAGGCCAGCCCGAAGAGACCCAGACAGGAAATAACTACAGCCAGCAGGGAAAAAATTCCGAAGATACTTCTGCTTTTCTGTTCGCTTTCATAAAGCCGTGCAAAATCTTCATCGAGAAATGAATAATAAAATGGCTGTTCACTCATGTATGGCTGGAGTTTTTCTTCCAGATACCCCAATGTTCGACTCATATCTTGAGTCCCGATTCTGACAGACATGTGGAACAGCCAAGGTGGATAAATGTAAAAAGCGACCGGCTCAATTTTGTGGTGCAGAGATCGAAAATTAAAATCCTTTACAACTCCTATGACTTTTCCCCAATCTCGATCACCAATTTTGAACTTTTGTCCGATGGGATTCTCCCATCCTATCTGCTTGGCGAGGGTTTCGTTGACGATATAAGACCGGCTGTTGATGTCGTCGCCATACTCCGGCGAAAAATCTCTGCCCGCCAGCACCTCTATACTGTAAAAAGACAGAAAGTCATAATCCACAGTCATGTAGGGAGAAATCCACCGCTCCTCAGGATTCTTGCCTTCAAAGAATATTTCATTTCTCCACAGCGGGTTTCCCAATTTACGAGTCGATGCTGTGACACCTTTGATTCCTGGATACGTTGAAAGGTTTTCTTTAATGGTGTCAAAATGCTGCTGCATCTGCTCTGTCACGGGCAGGACCACAACCTGGGCTTTATCGAAGCCTGTGTCTCTATTCATCATGAACCTGAACTGTTTGGAAACCGCAGTTGTGCAAAAGATCAGCATGATGGAAACCGCAAACTGTAGCATTACCAGGATTTTTCTCAGTCCGGCGGATTTTTTCCCTCGAGAAAAGGAACTTTTCAAAACAACCACGGGTCGAAAAGAAGAAAGGACAAAAGCGGGATAAATACCTGCTAATACTCCAGCCCCGACCAAAAAACAAAATATCCCGATCACAAATATCCAGTTATTCAAATAATAGGATGACATGCTGGTACCGAGAATGCTCTCAATTCCAGATTGGATCGTTTGAACGATTGCAACCGCAAGAAAAAGTGCACAAATAGAAAAAAATAAGGACTCACCTATGAATTGCCGTACCAGTTGTAATTTATTTGCACCGATAACCTTGCGGATTCCGACTTCTCGAGCACGGCTGACAGAGCGGGCTGTGGAAAGATTGATGAAATTGATGCAAGCGACCAGCAGGATGAAAACCATAATGATTGAGAAGAAATAGATATACATAATGTCGCCTTTAAGCCAGTTGATTTCCCACATGATGGGCTTGGAGCGAAGATGGATGTCTCTCAAGGGCTGAAGAAATAAAGACACATAATCTGCATTCAGCCTGAAGTACCTTTTGGAATGTCCCAGGAGTTTACTCTCTAATGTTTTTGGATCCGCATTTTTCTTGAGAAGAACATATGTAGGTGAGTAATGATCATAATTATCCCACTCGACAGGTTGATTCCTCATCTCCATGATTGAAACAAGCATATCGAATTGGATGTGAGAATTTTCAGGTACATTTTCGGTCACACCGGTGATCTTATAAATTTTGGAATTTGGGCCCTGGAGAATTTGGCCTACAGGATCCTCCTCCTTGAATATGCGCCGGCTTGTATCCTCTGTGATGACTGCCGCATTCGGTTCTAAAAGCGCAGTCTGAGGATCTCCCCGCAGCAGTTTAAAGGAGAAAACCTTAAAAACATCCGGATCAGCAATCAGTGCTCGAGGAATCTCAACCATTTCATCTTTGTGCTTGGTCCAGATAGTCCCCATATTGATGAAGTTGACGGCCATACTGACCTCTGGGTATTCCACGAGTGTTTCTCCCATCCAGGGAGTAGATTGACCGAGATTCTTCTCACTCTGTCCTTCAAAAAACTGCCTCTCCACCAAACGAAAGATGCGGTTTCCGTTATTGTGAAATCTGTCAAAAGAAAGCTCAAACTGAAGATATTTGGCAATCACTATACAGCAGGCCATGCCGAGTGCAAGTCCGGTGATATTGATGAAGGAATATCCTTTGTGTCTGGTTATGTTCCTCCAGGCGGTTTTCATATAGTTTTTAAACATGTTGTGTCTCCTCGGTATATACTTTAAGATTTTGCTTTCTTAACATGAGCCGTGTCTTTTGAAATATTTAAATTTAGGCCCTACTGAGTATCCGCAACCACCTTCAGAAAACTCTTTTCTTATTCTGTATATTTCCTATTGGAATGTGCAAAAAATATGCCAATATTTTCTCTTGCGAGATTAAGATGCATTTCAAACAATATGTATCATTATTTAACACTTAATGTTCGCGTTCGAACAGAAATAAGAATTCCTCATATTTTGCCAGAGTCTCTGTTCCGAAACGCCCCATTGTCTAGATACGGGTCTGTCTCTTTTCTTGATTTTTCTAAATCTACTCTTTTATAATGCAGCCGTGTCAGCTCAATACTTATTTTAAGCGCATCAAAATGCCAGTGTCTGAAAGAAAAAAAACTGCTATTACGCCTCTCGCAATAAAGTGTTCCGGGGATTAAGATAAATACACATGAATAAAAAAATTGCTTTATTTATTGCAATTTTCCTCTTGGCTCCAATAATGTTTTTATCCTGCCAGAAAGAAAAAACCTATACTCTCGAAGTCAAAGACGGCATCAGATATGTCCATAACCTGAAGCCTAAATTTGAGAAGCCGATTGCCGAGCTCGAATTCATCCACCAGATCGGTGAGCTCGAGCCGGAAGACGAAAATTATATGTTTAATCAGCCTCTGAGTGTTGCCGAAGATGAAGAGGGGAATGTTTTCATCCTGGATGCTGAAGACTGCTGTGTGAAGAAATTCTCCTCTGATGGAAAATATTTATCCCGGTTTGGCCGGCAGGGTCAAGGACCAGGGGAATTTCAATATCCGATGACCATTAACTGCCGCGGTCAGAGGCTTCTTGTGACTTCAATGCCTTCAGTTTTTCATTTATTTGACCTCAAAGGACAATACATTGACCTTTTCAGGGTGCCACGGTACCAGGGAATTGGCATGAAGCTCATGAATTCAGACAGTGCCGTCGCCTTCTCAATGTCTCCTCGGGGGGAAAACACCGATCAGAACAAAATATTGAGGATTTATGACTTGCAGGGAAAGGTCTTGCATGAATTTGGAGATCCTTTTCTGGTCGATAATACATTCAGTTCCTGGACGGCCAACTTTCTTGCTATCGCTGTCGACCGCCAGGATAATATTTTTGTATCTTTTCTGCGTCAGAATAGAATCGAGAAATATTCGAGGAGCGGAAAACTGCTCATGAAGGTTGACCGTGAATTGCCCTACGAGCTCGAGTACAAATATAAAAAGGCAAAAATGGAAATTCGGGGAGTGATCCGCGAATATATAGATCAGGATTTCCCCTTAGTATCCAGGGGGATAGGGGTGGACAGCAAGGACCGGATTTGGCTGCTCAATTATAAAAAACAATTCCCAAGAAATATGGAAGGTAGAGATTTCATCATCCAGGAATATTATGAATTTGAAGTGTACAGCGGGGATGGCATTCTCTTAAACAGAGTGCCTTTTCCGGAAAAAATAGAGATGTTCGACTACTGGACCATGCACGAAGATAGATTGTATTTTGTCGATCCCTACGGACAGGCATGCGTGTATGTGTACAAAGTTGTCTGGAAATAATAAAGGATATGAAAAAAAATATTCTGGGATGGGTGGCAGTCGATTTTTTTCGCTCCTTCCGCGCTGTCAAAGAACACCCGCCTGAAATCAAGAATTGAACTTAATATAATTTTAGCTGTTATCTTTCAATTCCCATATTCCAATCGCTATTTACTCGTACCGCAGAGAGTCGGCGGGATTGGCGAGTGCCGCTTTTATGGCCTGGAAGCTAACTGTCAGCCAGGCAATAAAAAAGGCTCCCAGAGCGGCAATAAAAAAGAATCCAATCTGGCTGTTGAGATTTATGCGGTAGGCATAGCCCCGAAGCCAGCTGTGCATGGCCAGATAGGCCAGCGGCCAGGCAATGATATTCGCCGCAAGGACCCATAGGGTGAACTCCTTGGAGAGCAAAAAAACTATTCCTGAAACAGGGGCCCCGAGGACTTTCCTGATGCCGATTTCTTTGGTCCGCTGTTCAGCGGCAAAGGAAGCTAAGCCAAAGAGTCCCAAACAGGCAATAAAGATGGCGAGAGTGCTGAAATATCCGAACAGGCTTTGGAGCCTCTCTTCAGAGCGGTATCGCCTCTCAAATACGCTGTCGAGAAAGAAGTACTCGATAGGATAATTGGGATAGGTTCTATTCCAGGTGTCTTCGATGAAGGCCAAAGTTCCCGGCATGTCTTGGGTCTGAATGTTCACAGAGATATACCGGTTTGAAGCCAGACTCAGGAATAAATTCATCGGCTGGATAGCATTTTTGAGTGAGGAAAAATGGAAATCTTTAATGACACCGATAACTGTGTAGTAGTTTCTGGAATCTCCAAAGACCTGAATGACTTTTTTCCCGATAGCGTCTTTCCAGCCAAATCGTCGGGCAGCTTCCTCATTGATTATCACCGCCCCCGCGTTTAGAGAATCTTGGCCGGGTCCGCGTGTATTCCTTTGGTCTGCCGGAAATTCAGGCGAAAAATCCCGGCCGGCGAGCAGCTCAATCTCGTAGGTGCCCAGGAAGTCATAGCCCACGCTGTTGTGCATCAGTTCTATTTCTTTTCCTTCAGGAGCGCCTTCCCACGTGACATTGTTGTACATTCCGATTGAACTGGGCAGTTGGAGAGATCCGGCCACACCTTTGATCCTTGGATTCTGCAAAAGAGCAGTTTTCAACGGCTGAATGTCTTGGCTTGCCTCAAGGCTGTTATTTCTGATGACCAATATCTGGTCTTTTTGGAATCCCAGGTCTCTGTTGTGCATGAAGCGCAGTTGTCTGCCGAGAATGAATGTGCAGACAATAAGACCTATGGTAATGCTGAATTGCGAAATAACGAGTACTTTCCTGAATATGCCTCCTTTTCTTCCTGTTTTAAAAATTCCTTTGAGGACATTGACCGGCTGGAAAGCCGATAAGAAAAGCGCAGGATAGCTTCCCGCCAGAAGTCCAACCAGTAAGATAATTCCGATCAATCCGGAAATGATCCCTGTACGACCGATATCTTCAAACCGGATGAACTGTCCGGTTAGAGAATTTAATAAAGGGAGGGAAACATAGACCAAGATCAAAGCGAGGAACATAGAAAAAACTGAAAAAAGGAGAGTCTCTCCGAAAAACTGCTTGATTAACTGTCTGCGCATGGCTCCTACGACTTTTCGCATCCCGACTTCTTTTGCCCGGTTGGTCGAGCGCGCCGTCGAAAGATTCATAAAATTGATGCAGGCAATCAAGAGAATGAGCAGTCCGGTCGCCAAAAAAATGTAAATAGTCCGGATGTCTCCGGTGTTTTGGACTAAGGAGTAGAGATGCATCCGCTTGAGCTGTTCGAGCTTGAGTACGCGTTTGTCGTCTTCTCCTTTATGTTTTTTAAAGACCTCCGCAATCTTTGCCTCCATCTCGGGGACAGATTGTCCTTCAGGAAGTAAAATATAGGATTCGATTTGTTGACTGATCCAGTTGTTCCAGTATCCGGCCTCGGGCGCAATGTCCCTCAGTGATTCTAAAGAGACGAGAAAGTCGGGTTGGATATTAGAATTTTCGGGATGGTTCTTCATAACTCCTTTAACCATCACAGACATGTTTCTTATGTAATTGTTATTCAAGACAAGAAGTTGTCCGAATGGATCCTGATTTCCGAAATATTTTGTTGCCATCTCTTTTGTTAATACGACGGAGTTGGGTTCCTTGAGTGCCGTGTTTGTATCTCCTATGAGGAGTGGAAACGTGAACATATGCAGGACTCCGGAGTCAGTAAAAGTAACTTCACCTTCGTAATATCGCCGGTCCTCATGACGCACAAGAAAAGTCGGAAGAGACTGGAATCGGGTGAATTGCGTGACCTCCGGGAGCTCGTTGTACAGAGCTTCAGCGAGCGGGACAGGCGATGTTTGGGCTCTAAAGACTCGGTCTGTAAGCGTTTGTTCGACATTCACCCGATAGATCCGATCGGCATTTTCGTGGTGTTGTTCATAGCTGAATTCGTACTGGGAAAATAGGAGGATCAGAAGAAAGCAGGCCATTCCCACGGAGAGCCCGGCGATGTTGATAAGGGAATACCCTTTGTGTCTTCTGATATTTCTCAGGGCAATTTTCAAATAATTGATGAACATGATAGACCTCCAATATATGAAGTCTTTCAAAAAAGCAGGAAGTGATTTGAGAATATGAAACCAGTACCAGAGCCAGGCTCGGAAGTAGCCTTTTGACCTGGCTATGAATTCGAATTCTTCGTCGAAATCGCCGAGCAGAGGCAAATTATCCTCATAGCTGGCGATGATCTTAAGAAGCCATCCGCCAAGCTTGGGTGGATCAAGTGAGAATTCTTTCATGTACTGCTCGCGTCAAAAGCATATTTAGGAATACCCGCCCACATTCTCTGGTTCATTTCATGAGCGAATTTGAGGGCCTTTAATCCTTCGGCGGAAAGCGTGTAGTACATTCTTATCCGACCGCGTCTTGTTGGCGTGGATTCCCCCGGGCGCTTGTTGACGTACTTTTTCTTGGTCAATTGGTTGAGAGCGCTGTACAGATTGCCATATGTGAAATCCTTCCCAATCATTTTCGAGATATGATGCCTGATTTTAAAACCATAGGCCTCGTCTTCGAGCCGCCAGATCGAGAGGAGAAGGATTTCTTCGATTTTTGTCAAGTCTTTCATTTGGACACCTGTTTATACTGAATTTCAATATAATATACGCTTTTTTTACATGAAAAGTTGCATGAGAGCTGGATTTTTTGGGCGGAGAGCNNTTGTTCGCCGTATTCATTGCTTTACGGACTTCAGGATGTGGGTGTACAGGAACTCGATCGGCCTTCTCTGGTCGATTCCTGATTGTGTATCTCCATTCACGACAACGACCATGTCATGTTCGGGAATAACGAAAATGTATTGAGCCCGGAAACCCATGGCGGCGTAGATATTGTCTTTACCGTTCCCATCCGGATCGGGCCTCAGGATCCACCAGAGATAACCATATCCAATGGTCTGGCGGCCAGTGCCGAAATCCACACGTTTTACAAAGGATTCCTTGACCCAAGATTCCGGCACTACCTGTTCGCTCCCCCAGCGGCCCTTGTTGAGATACAGGAGCCCGAATTTGGCTGTATCCCGGGATTTCAGGGCCAAACCTCCTCCGGTATGGGGATGGCCCTCCTGATTCCGAAACCAGAATTTCTGGACGATCTGAAGCGGTTTAAATAAATATTTTTCAGCATACTGATCCGCGTGCATGCCTGTGCGGTTCTTCAGCATGGCGGACATCAGGATCACGCCACCGCTGTCATACAGAAAGTGTGTTCCCGGCATTCTCAGCATCGGACGGTCGAGGTAGAACTTATCCCATCCGCGGGGCTGCCGGTTGAGCTGGAAGTGTGGCGAATTTGGACCGTTTTCATTGTAGTCTGTACCGCTTCTCATGGTCAGGAGATCCTGGAGACGTATGGATTCTTTGCGTTCATCCAGGTTGGCAATACCTGTCATATCCGGAAAAAAATCCAGGATTTTCTCATCCACTCCCTTGAATTCTCCTTTGGAGATAGCGATTCCGACCAGCGAAGATGTGAAGCTTTTTGTGACGGACTGGAGCGTGTGGATTTTGTCTCTTTGATGTCCTCCGAAGTATTCTTCTACGATCAGATATCCGTGGCGAATGACAAGAAGGCTGTGCAGCCTTGGATATCGGCGACCCCCCCGGATCAAGGACACCAACTCGTTCAGCGGTTCAGGATCGAGCTGCTGTTTCTCAGGCGTTGAGAGGGGCCATTCCCATTCTTTAGGTTTTTCAGCCGGATTTTGCGACGTCCTAGATTGTGCGTCTCCGTTCTCTTCTTTTGTTAATTTGTCAGGAACCCATGATTTGTTTTGAGCGAAAACATACCTGAGACCGCGAGATTTGCTGCTTTTGGGGACATGTCCTTCACCTTCCAGGATTTCAAGCTGGCTGACAAATCCTCGGGGAGCCTTTGACTTTAAAAATTCATGAAAATCTGGGACATATTCAGTGACTCGGCGTGAATCCTCCGTTCCATATATCATGTATAGGGTGCAATTCTTTTTCTGGTTCCTTTTGATAAATGCTTCTGCCTTCATCTGCATATGCTCGGGGCAGTGTCCTATCGTGGGACTGCTGGCTACAATCCCGTCGAATGCATCCGGATTCTCGAGCAAAGCATATACGCTGAAGAGAGCGGCGTTTGATGCGCCGTAGAGGATAGAAAAATCTGTTGTCCGATAATTCTGCTGAACATAGGGTTTCAGTTCATCTGTGATGAACTCAAGAAATTTTTGAGAGCCTCCGGACTGGGGCCTGTGGGATACAGCCACAGGAATCATGTCGCGGTTGCGATTGGTGTTCCAGATGCCGATGATGATCATCTGTGGACCGAGGCCTTCTGCCTCTAAGTCCTTGACTGTGGAGATAGCTTCCTTGAACTCATTGCGTGCTTCTGCATCTAGAATATACAGAACAGGATATGCTTTTTGGCTCTCCTCATAATCCTGGGGAAGCGAGATTGAGAGGGTCCGTTCCTCATTGAGTAATTGGGAACGCATCTTAACAATCTCTTCCCCCAAGGTGTGGTTTGTCGATGCGTGTGTTGAAACCCATAGCAGAATAGTCACGGCTCCAAAGACTGCGTTTATGAGGAGCAATTTCCGAGGATTCCTTAAGCTAGGCATAGTCAACTCCTTAATAAATGACTGCATCCATTCTTAAAAGAAGATAAAAAAATTGAATTATTTCTTTACGAGCTTTTTTAACATCTCTCTGGCATTGTCGTTGTTTGGGTTGAGCTCGAGCGATTTTTTGTAGTTTTTGACTGCGTTATTCTTATCACCTTTGTTCATGTAGGCTTCACCCAGGCTGTCGTAAACATTGGCAGAATTCGGATACATTTCCACATTCAATTTGAAAACTTCTATCGCTTCCTTGAGTTTCCCGGCACCCATCAATCTGTATCCCATGGCATTGAACTCGCTTTCCTCAAAATAAAGCTTATTCTCGGGGTCAGATTTAATCTCACGGAACCTTTTCAGCCCTGATTTTATACCGTTCTTATTGATCTCCTGTTCGATGCGGCAGGCTGCAGATTCGTTGATAATCTTTTCCACCTGGTTCAGCCTGTTTTTGACCATAACCACATCAATGTCTCGAATATCCAGAAATCTCCTGTAGTATTCCCTCGCTTTTTCGAAATCGCCCATTCCTCTATAGGTCTCGCCAAGCTGCCAGAGCGCATTTAATGATTTGGGGTACAGGCTTAACTGGTATTCAAACACCTCGAGGGCTTCTTTTATTTTTCTCTTCTGGCTCAGTTTGACACCTTCGAACATCATCAGGTGCGAAGGAGGGTCGACGTCGAAGCCGTACTCCTCCGAAAGCTTTTCATAGTAATTGATGATATCTTTCACAGAATGAGTCTCAAAATTTTCCGGAAGCTTATGCCCTGGGAAAAACATCCGCAGTCCTTCTTTAAATGGAAGGGGAGTGATGAAATATCCCGAGGGCTCCCTGATTTCCACCTTGAAGCGGAAACCTTCAGGAGCATTGGATTCGAGAAGTCGGGCAAAATTTTTCACATATTCCAGATCCTGGGGCCGTTCGTTTTCCTCACACTTAATGTAAAGGAGGTTCTTTAGTGATTTTGTGTTCATAAAAAAATCCTCTGCCCTGGGATAAAGAAATTCGGCATTCTGCGGATTCATGAATGGATTTTCCGAAATTGCGGCATTAAAAAGCCCGGGTTTGGTGATGAGCGAATACAGACTGAATACAGCTGCGGCCTGCGGTCCTGCCAGGATTCTGAAATTTTTTGTCCGGTAATTCTTATCTATGTGAGGAATCAACTCTTCTTCGAGAAACCTCAAGAAATTATCCGCACCTCCGCTATCACTGCGACCTCTGATTTTCACAGGCAGAAGATCTCTGTATCTGTTGGTATTGGCCACGCCGACGATTATCACAGGAGGGATCTCACCCGTTGTACCTAGTCTCTCCGTGATGCTGACCGCATCCGCAAAATAGTTATGAAGTTGCACGTATAACAGGTACAGAACAGGATAGTTCAGCTGGGTTTTTTCATAGTCGTGGGGAAGATGGATAAAGAGAAGCCTGTCTTCGTTTAAAATATCAGAATGCAAAACTCTGTATTTACCGATAACGATATCGTCCCCGTCTTCCTGGGCCTGAAGGAGGCCTCGGTTCAAAATGAGTATCAATAGAACCGCCATGACCGAAGATACTTTTAAGAACAGCATTTTCATGTGATTTCTCCTTTTTAGTCGCCCTTGCTTGCCATTTTAAAAATGTACCAATCTCCAAGCCGTTTCATAAATAAACTCATATCCCCAATCCTAACATGCAAAAAACATACCATCATAGTTTCCCTGGGTCTTTGATGCTTATTAAATCTTAGATGTCCATTCTTGAACAGTTGATGTCCATATTCGGACGAAAAATTCATCTCCTTTACCAACTTTTAGAAAGGATTTTGCCGGAGCGGTCTATTGAAAATTCAGCTTTAATATATCTGAAAGCTTCTTTTTTTGCTCCGATAATCATCTATCTTTTTATAAAATAAGAAATTAGATTTCTTTGCGAGGCGATTTTTATGTTAGTGTGGTGAGAATGGACATATGGAATTAAATCCGTTTTGGAAAACCGGGTTAGATATTATTGGCATATTTTTTGCATTCAAAATAGAGAATTAGGGATAATTGCATATTTCTATGGAGGCGAAATTGACAAACATCATGAGAAAATCGCGCATATCATTGATATTGGTCCTGGTGGGATGTCTGGCCGCTTTCTGCGGCCAAGCGTTCGCGGATCAAATTCATGAACTCGCTCAGAAGGGGGATTTGGAAGGTGTGAAAACTCTGATCGAACAGAATCCTGAGCTGGTGAAGGCCAGAGATAAAGATGGCCGCACGCCGCTTCACTGGGCCTGCAGGGGAGTTCATCTCGAAGTCGTGATGTTTCTCTTGGACAATGGGGCGGATGTTAATGCCGAAGACGTTAACAAAGTCGTTCCTCTTCATAGCCTGGGAGTTCGCAACAGCCCTAAGGCCATAGAGGCTTTGCTTTCCAAGGGAGCGAATGTCGATGCGAAGGACTATAGAGGAAACACGGCGCTCCATAACGCAGCCATGTATGATGCCGCGGATGCGGTGTCGCTCCTCGTAAAAAAAGGCGCAGATATCGAAATCCGAGAAAATTACGGCCGCACGCCACTTCTTCTGTGCGCCAGGGAAAGGGGAGGGCCGGAAACCACACGGGTCCTTCTCGAAGCCGGTGCTGATGTCAATGCCAGGGATAAATTCCAAGCTTCATCTCTCGATCTGGCTGCCTGGCGCGGTAAAAAAGAAGTAGTCGATATTCTTATGGATGCGGGAGCAGACATTCCTTCTGGGGGACGTGAAGCCAGGTATCTCTTTTCCGTTGCCACTTCCCAGGGCTTAAGCCGACTGTTCGATGCTGTTGCCAAAGCGGGGGGCGATCCCACGTTTAAGCTCTCCAACGGCGGAACCCTGCTGCATCCGGCTGCCGCTGGTGGCTCAATCCAGATATTGGAGATCCTGATTGCCAAGGGCCTGGATATCAATCTGAAAGACAACTATGGATGGACGCCTCTGCATTATGCCTCAAGAGACGGCCGGATAGAAGCCGTGCAGTGGCTCATAGATAAGGGGGCTGACATCGAGGTGCGCAGCATAATGGGGCAGTCCCCTCTGAATGTTGCCGATGATATGAAACAGGATAAAGTACGTGCTCTTCTGATAGGAAAAGGTGCGGAAGACAAGCCAATCCAGTTTCCTGTCCTTAAAGGAGATTATATGGGCCAGAAGCCTCCCGGTGATACGCCTGAGCTGTTCGCTCCCGGAATTGTATCCTCAATCTGGGGACTTCACAGCACTGCGGCCTTCTCTCCGGACGGGAATATCGTCATGTGGGCCCCCATGATCGAGATTCCGGGTCAGATCTATTCTACAGGAGGGATTTTGATGTCGGAGCGGAAAAAAGGACGATGGACAATACCGCACTTCACCCCCTTTACTGGAGATGAAGAAGGGGATGTTCCGTTTTTTGCTCCTGGTGGAAGGCGTGTTTATTTCATGTCTATGATGCCGCTTCCTGGAGATCCACAGTCTCGAAAGGAACGGATTTGGTATGTAGACCGGACTGCTGAAGGATGGTCTGCGCCCAAACCCGTCGATCCTTCTGTCAACGACTATCCCCATCACTGGCAAATCTCGGTGGATGCCGATCACACCATTTACTTCAGCTCCAGCATCCCGGAGGGACATGGGGAAGGAGATATATATTTTTCCAAGCTGAAGGATGGCAAATGGCAAAAGCCAGTAAATCTTGGCCCTCCTGTCAATACCGATAAAGGCGAGGGCATGCCTTTTATTGCGCCGGACGGCAGCTACTTGCTTTTCTC
>JABAOH010103921.1_pt2 | contig 17235 bp, 17 predicted proteins | sample 7062181 | NCBI WGS metagenome assembly JABAOH01 (sample SAMN14538630, study PRJNA623070) | marine sediment metagenome | biome: marine biome [ENVO:00000428]; feature: marine pelagic biome [ENVO:01000023]; material: deep marine sediment [ENVO:00002113]; isolation source: pool of 5 deep marine... | reverse complement strand
GAAGAAAAATGGACCAGGGAGGCATGATGAAATCTCGGATTCCGGCTATGGCTCTATCGCTGTGTTTCGCGCTGGCCGTGGCCGGGCAGGCTTGGGCCGGGGATTTCGAAGATGGTTTTGCGGCGGCCGAGCAGGGTGATTACGCCACCGCGATCAGGCTGTGGGCGCCGCTGGCGGAGGCGGGGGATGCCGAGGCGCAATACTATCTCGGACTGTTCTACCATAACGGGCGTGGCGTGACGCAGGACCTTGAAAAGGCCCGACACTGGTATCGTGCCGCGGCCGACCAAGGCCACAGCGAGGCACAAAACAACCTCGGGTTCATGTACGGGACCGGCGACGGAGTCGAGCAGGACTATGTCGAGGCGGTCCGCTGGTACCGCACAGCTGCCGAACAGGGCTTGGCCGACGCACAGCTTAGTCTCGGTACCATGTACTCAAAGGGGTACGGAGTAGAGCAGGACGACACAGCTGCCGTGCAATGGTACAAGGAGGCCGCCGCACAAGGGCACCCGCGCGCGCTCTACTATCTCGGCATCGCGTACGAACAGGGGGAAGGCGTCCAGCAGGACTACGTGGCGGCCCTGCGATGGTACAAGGAGGCTGCCGAAAAGGGTTTGCCCGATGCGCAGCACAATCTCGGCGTCATGTATGACTATGGAAATGGCGTGCAGCAGGACTATGCGGTTGCCGCCCAATGGTACCGGGCGGCGGCGGAGCAAGGCCATCCGTCGGCGCAGGTCAATCTGGGCTACATGTACAACAATGGGCAGGGCGTGGAGACGGATCACAGGGAAGCCATGCGTTGGTACATGATGGCTGCCCAACAGGGGTTTTCCCCGGCGCACAACAATCTCGGTTTCATGTACGCAGAAGCGCGCGGCGTGTCGCGCGATTTTGAGAAGGCATACATGTGGTACAGCATTGCCCGCGCGACGGGAGGCGATGAGCCACTGGGAAACCAGTGGCGGACAATCTTGAACCTGAACGCCAGCGGCGAAATGTTGACGCCGGAACAGATCGAACGGGCGAAGCTGCTTGCGCAACAGTGCATGGACTCGAACTACACGAGATGTGACTGACGGCGACGACCTGGCTGCGAATTCGCAAGCGAATTGAGACCGGTCCTTACTCGGCCACCGTCCCCCACAGATCCGTCTCGTCGGCCCCGTCGATGCGGACGCGGACGATGTCGCCGGGCCGCAGCGCTGCCGCGCCGTCGCCGGCGACATGGACGCAGCCGTCGACCTCCGGCGCGTCCCACTGGGTGCGGCCGACGGCGCCGTCCTCTCCCGCCTCGTCGACGAGTACCTCGACGGTGCGGCCGATCTTGGCGGCGAGGCGGCGGCGGCTGATCTCCAGCTGGGTTGCCATCAGCCGCTCCCAGCGCTCCTGCTTTTCGTCCGCGTCGATCTGGTCGGGCAGGGCGTTGGAGGCGGCGCCGGCGACATCCTCGTAACGGAACGCACCGGCGCGGTCGAGCTGGGCTTCCTCGAGCCAGTCGAGCAGGTAGTCGAACTGCACCTCGGTCTCGCCGGGAAAGCCCACGATGAAGGTGGAGCGGAGGGCGAGGTCGGGGCAGATCCTGCGCCATTCGGCGATCCGCTCCAGAACCTTCTCCTGGTCGGCGGGGCGGCGCATGGCCCGGAGCACGTCCGGGTGGGCGTGCTGGAACGGGATGTCGAGATAGGGCAGGATCCTGCCCTCGGCCATCAGCGGGATGACCTCGTCGACATGCGGGTAGGGGTAGACGTAGTGCAGCCGCACCCAGGCGCCGAGCTCGCCCAGCGCCGCGGCCAGGTCGTGGAACCGCGCCGCCACGTCGCGGCCGCGCCACGTGCCCTCCGCGTATTTCAGATCGAGCCCGTAGGCGCTGGTGTCCTGGCTGATGACTAGCAGCTCCTTGACGCCGGCGGCGACCAGCTGCGCCGCCTCGCCGAGCACGTCGGCCGCCGGACGGCTGGCGAGCTTCCCACGCAGCGCCGGGATGATGCAGAACGCGCAGCGGTTGTTGCAGCCCTCGGAGATCTTCAGGTACGCGTAATGCCGCGGCGTCAGGTGCAGGCCTTCCGGCGGCACGAGGTCGAGATACGGGTCGTGCGCCGGCGGCACGGCGTCGTGCACGGCGGCCACGACCGCCTCGTACTGGTGCGGGCCGGTGACCGCCAGCACGTTCGGGTGCGCCGCGCGGATCCCGGCCTCGTCCACCCCCATGCAACCCGTGACCACGACGCGGCCGTTGCGCGCCATCGCCTCGCCGATCGCCTCGAGGCTCTCGGCCCGGGCGCTGTCGAGGAAGCCGCAGGTGTTGACGATGACGACGTCGGCGCCCTCGATAGGTGCCGCTGATCTCGTAGCCCTCGGCCGACAGCTTCGTTACGATGCGCTCGGAATCGACCAGCGCCTTGGCGCAGCCGAGGCTGACGATGCCCACCTTCGGGGCGGATCTGGTAGCACTGTCCTGCATGGCGCGTGATATAGGGCGGGGGGACCGGCGGGGCCAGCGGATTCGGGCGGCGTGGTGGTGCGGCCACAATCGAGCCGGTATATTGCGCCGTCCGATCCGGCTGCCGAGGGTGTGAGTTTGAAGAGCGGTATCCCCGTTTCCTGCCCGCGTTGCGGTGCGACGTGGAGCGAGCCTGTCGCGTTGACGCCCGCGATCCTGCGCGAGGCGGGCGAAATGACCGCCAGGCAGGGTCAAATGAGCGGCATCGTCTGCCTGCGCGGGACCCTGGGCATGGACCTGTCCGACGCGAAGGCGATGGTGCAGCATATGAGCGCCGATGGCTCTATCTGTCATCGTTGCGGTGCAGGACTTCCGGAGGGTGTGGAGGTCATCTGCTCAAACTGCCGCTCCTTCAATTACCGCTGCCTGCCCGACAATCCCTGACCGCCCTTCGGCGCACGATATGCGGCCGAGGAAGTGGGCGGCCGGCGGGCCAGGGCGGCCCCATCGCCACCTTGGTCTTGCTTGCGCTCGATCTGGCGCTTGGCAATCCCGCCCCCTCCCCAACCCCTCCCCTCATGGTACGGCCATGCGTCCCCCAATCGCCGGCGCGAGGGAGAGGGGCTCGTTCTTCCCGCGCGCGCCGATAAAGCCCCTCTCCCTTGCGCGATGGGCGATGGGAAAGCGCGAACCCGCCATGGGGGGAGGGGTTGGGGAGGGGGGCGGCACGCGGTACAGGCCGGACGGATATCCGCAGTTTGGACCAGATAAATCGCTGAGAATTAATGGGGTCGGTGGGAGGACCCGCCGTCACCGCTGCCGTATCAGGTCTGCCCTGCGCATCGATGAAACCACTTGCATGCCGTTGCGCCGCCACCGGTTGGTCAGCCGGCCGGCAGGGTGACGCGCACGCAGAGGCCGCGGCCGTCGCGCGCCGGCTCGAGCGCAAGCGAGCCGCCGAAGCGGCCGGCGATCTCGGCCGAGATGGCGAGGCCGAGCCCCGCCCCCTCGGTGGCATGGCGGTCGAGCTGGCCGAACCGGGTCAGGGCGCGCTCCCGCCCCGCGGCGTCGATCCCGGGCCCGTCATCTTCGACCTCCAGCATCCGCACCCCGTCGGCGCCGGACACGCGGACCGTCGCCTGGCCGGGCGCGGCATAGCGGATGGTGTTGTCGATCAGGTTCAGCAGCAATTCGCGGTACAGCACCGCGTTGCCACGCACCGGGGCGCCGGCCGCCGCCGGCTCGAAGGCGAGCTCGAGGCCGGCGCGCAGCGCCTCCGCCGCGCGGTCGCGGGCACAGTCCTCGGCCAGGGCGTTGAGGTCGACGATCTCGGCGCCCTCCTTGCCGGCCTTCGATTCCTCGAGCCGCGCCAGCAGCATCAGCTGACCGACCAGTCGCTCGGCATCGCGCACCGCGCGGTCGGCCTCGGCGATCCGCGCCTCGCGCTCACCCTCGGCATCGGCGCGCCGGGCCAGGGCAAGGTTGTTGCGCACGATCGACAGCGGCGTGCGCAGCTGGTGGCCGGCATTGCCGGTGAAGCGCCGCAATGCGCCGAGGGAATCGCGCAGCCGCCCCAGAAGTCCGTTGATCGCCTCCATCAGCCCCTCGACCTCGCGCGGGACCGCGTGCGCGACCGGCCGCAGATCGTCCGGGCTGCGCCGCCCGACCGCCTCGCCGAGCCGTTCCAGCGGCCGCAGGCCGCGGCTGACGCCGAGCCACAGCACGATGCCGGCGGCGAGGATCAGCGCCGCCAGGCGCAGCCCGGCGCGCAGCATGGTCTCGCGCGCCAGTGCCTGGCGGCCCTGCGTCGTCTCGGCGACCACGACCATGAAGGCGGCCGAGCGCTGCGCGTTGGACGCCGCCCCCGGCATGGCGACGGCGCGGATCGGGCTACCCTTGTAGCTGCCGTGGTAGAACACCGGCTCGGCCCCCGGGCCCGGCGGTTGCGCCGGCTGCGGCAGGTCCTCGTACCCGGTGCTGAGCCGCCCGTCGGCGCCGCGCACCTGGTAGAACACCCGGTCGCCGGCGGCCGAGGTCAGCATCTCCAGCGCGACATAGGGCACGTCGACCTCGAGCGCGCCGTCCGGCCCCAGCACCACCCGGTCGGCGATGGCGAGGGCGGAGCCCAGCAGCGTGCGGTCGAAGGCGCGGTCGGCCTGGCGGCGGGCCTCGAAATAGCTCTCCCACAACAGGGCGAAGCTGAGCAGCAGCAGCGGCGCGAACAGCCAGACCAGCAGCGTCCGCCGCAGCGACCAGCGGGCGACGCGCATCATCCCTCCAGCAAATAGCCGAGGCCGCGCAGCGCGCGGATGCGCACCCCCATCGGCTCCAGCTTCTTGCGCAGGCGGCTGACATAGAGCTCGATGGCGCTTTCGCTGACCGAGCCGTCGAAGGGCGAGATCGCTTCGACCAATTCCTGCTTCGAGGCGACGCGGCCGGCCCGCACCATCAGCGCCTCGAGCAGGTCGAGTTCGCGCTTCGGCAGGTCGAGCGGTGAGTCGCGCAGGCTGGCGGCGCGGGCGGACACGTCGAAGGACAGCTCGCCCACGGTCACGGCCGAGCCGGCGGCCCGCGCCCGGCGCCGCAGCAGTGCCCGCACCCGGGCCTCGAACTCCTCGACCTCGAAGGGCTTCGTCAGGTAGTCGTCGGCCCCGAGATCGAGGCCCTTGACGCGGTCGTCGAGGGCGCCGCGGCTGGTCAGGATCAGCACCGCCGTCTCGGCGCGGCGGTCGCGCAGGCGGCGCAGCACCTCGAGGCCGTCCATGCCCGGTAGCCCGAGATCGAGCACCACGAGGTCGAAGGATTCGGCCGCCAGCGTCGCGTCGGCGTCGGCGCCGTCGGTGACGAGGTCGACCGCGTGGCCGTCGTCGCGCAGAAGGCTGGTCAGCGTCTCGGCCAGCCGATCGTTATCTTCAACCACGAGCAGGCGCATGCCGCAGGATACGACCGGCATCCGGACTTGTGAAGCGCGGCGCCCCGCTGCAGGATGGCGGAATGGTCCGATCCCTTTGCCTGGCCCTGGTCCTGGTCTTGTGTGCCATCGGTCCCGCGTTCGAGGCGGCGGCCGAGGAAACCCGTTTCCCGGCCCTCGGCGACACCGGCGAAACCGGCCCGTTCGGCGATGTGGTGGTCTACAGCACCACCGACCTTGCGCTGGCGCGGCCGATCGTCGAGGCGTTCCAGCAGCGCTACCGGGCCGTGGCGGTTCGCTATTTCGAGTTGCAGTCGCTGGAGATTTACGACCGCGTCTCGCGGGAGAGCGACGACGGCGCCGCCACGGCCGACCTCGTGCTCAGCTCGGCCATGGACCTGCAGGTGAAGCTCGCCAACGACGGCTATGCGGCACGCCAGTCGCCAGTGCTTGCCGGCCGCCTGCCGCGCTGGGCCGTGTGGCGCGACACTGCCTTCGCGGTGACCTACGAACCCGCAGTGATCATCTACAACCGCCCCTTCTTCGCCGGGCGGGAGCCGCCGCGCACCCGGGCCGAGTTGATGCGGCTGCTGCGCGAGGGCGACGGTCTGTTCGGCAGGGTCGCCACCTACGATGTCGAGCGCAGTGGCCTCGGCTTCCTGTTCCTCGCCCGGGACCAAGAGCATTTCCCTCAGATCTGGAGGCTGGTATCGCTGATGGGCGGCCAGGGCGTGAAGCTCTACACCAATTCGGCCGCGATCATCGACCGCGTGGCGACCGGGCGCTTCGTGCTCGGCTACAACATCCTCGGCTCCTATGCCGCGGTGATGGCCGCCAGCCGGCCCGACCTCGGCATCATCCTGCCCGAGGACTACACCATCATCGCCTCGCGCGTTGCCATCGTGCCGCGCGCGGCGCGTTCGCCGGGGCTCGGGGCGCTGTTTCTCGACTACCTGCTGTCGCCGGAAGGGCAGGGAACGATCGCCGGCCAGTCGGGCCTCGGTGCGGTCCATCCGGACATCGGCGGCGCCGGCGCCGCCGCGGCGATGCAGGCCCGTCACGGGGCGCGGCTGCGGCCGATCAGCGTCGGGCCCGGGCTGCTCGTCTATCTCGACCAAGTCAAGCGCCGCCGGCTGCTGCAGCGCTGGAACGACGCGCTGGTCGCACGCTGAAGACACCGTTTCCGCGGTGACAGCTTCGCGACAGCTTTGTATTGTACCGTCAGCCCTGCCGTGACAACCTCGCCGCCTTACGGATGCGAAGCGAGGGGCGGCGCAGGGAGGTAACGGCCTCATTATCGGGCCGCGTGTTGGCATCCCGCGTTCCGCCCGGACGGCACTTCGATCTTTCGCAAGTGAGGATGAACATGACCCGAATTCCCCAAACTGTCCCCCGCCGCGCCATGCTTGTCGGTATCGCCGGCGCGGCAGCGCTTCTCACGGTCGGCGGCGGCGTGTCCGCGGTCGAGATCAATGAGATCCATTTCCTGATCCCGGGCGGCGCCGGCGGCGGCTGGGACGGCACCGCGCGCGGCACCGGCATGGTGCTGACCCAGGAAAAGCTGATCGAGAATGCGAGCTACGAGAACATGTCCGGCGGCGGCGGCGGCAAGGCGATCGGCTATCTGATCGAGAACGCCGACCGCCAGCAGGGCACGCTGATGGTCAACTCGACGCCGATCGTCGTGCGCTCGCTGACCAAGGTGTTCCCGTATTCGTTCCGCGACCTGACGCCGATCGCCCGCATCATCGGCGACTACCAGGCGATCGCGGTCCGGCCGGACTCGGAGATCAAGTCCTGGGCCGACGTCGTCGCCCGCTTCAAGGAGAACCCGCGCAGCGTCAAGTTCGCCGGCGGCTCGGTGCGCGGCGACCTCGACCATCTGGTGCCGGCGATGGCGATGAAGGCGATGGGGCTGGACCCGAAGCAGGTCGCCTACGTACCCTATGACGCCGGCGGCAAGGCGCTGGCCGGCCTGCTGTCCGGCGAGACCGAGCTGCTCACCACCGGCTTCGGCGAGGCGATCGGCCCGCATCGCGACGGCCAGATCCGCATCATCGCGGTCTCGTCCGTTCAGCGGATCGACGGCATCCCGACGCTGAAAGAGCAGGGGGCCGACGTCGAGTTCGCCAACTGGCGCGGCTTCTTCGCGGCGCCGGGGATCTCCGCGGAACGGGCGCAGGCCTATGCCGACCTGCTGAAGAAGATGCAGGAGACCGCCACCTGGGAGGACCTGCGGGCCAAGAACGGCTGGCAGAACCTGTACCTGCCGGGCGACCAGTTCACCGTCTTCCTGAAGCAGCAGGAGGACGAGATCGGCGGGCTCATGCGCGAGCTCGGCTTCCTGAAGTAGGGGGCCCGAACCGCAGCGGCGCGGGCCGGGCGCAGGGAAGTCCGTCCCGCGCCCGGCCCTTGCCGGAGACGAACCAGCGGAGCATCCGGGCATGACGCTCAACCGCGACGCCGCAGCCGCCTTCGGCTTCCTCGCCTTTTCCATCGCCTATGGCTGGCAGGCGACCGGGATCGATCTGTTCCCGGGCCAGGAGTACGAGCCGTTCACGCCGCAGACCTTCCCGCTCGCGCTCGCCGTTGTCGGCGGCGTGCTGGCGCTCCTGCAGCTCGTCAAGTCGCTGCGGGCGGCGCCCGCGGCGGGCGACTCCTGGGCGCGCTACGACTGGCTGCGGGTCGGCCTGCTGCTCCTCGTCATGGTGATCTACGGCGCGACCTTTACCTGGCTCGGCTTCACCCTCGCGACGACGCTGTTCCTGGTCGCCGGCTATCTCATTCTCGGCGAACGGCGCCCCCTGGTGATCGGCGCCGCCTCGGTCGGCGTCGCGGTCGGCTTCTGGGCCATCATGACCCGGCTGCTGGGGCTGTATCTCGCCCCCGGCGAGCTGTTCCGCGGCTGGCTCTGGTAGGGCGGCGCCATGCTCGAAGGCATCCTGACCGGCCTGTCGACGGCGTTCACGCCGATGAACCTCCTGATGGTGTTCGTCGGCTGCTTCGCCGGCACCTTCATCGGCATGCTGCCCGGCCTCGGGCCGATCTCGGCGATCGCCCTGATGATCCCGATCACCTATGGTTTCGATCCGGCCTCGGGGATGATTCTGATGGCCGGCGTCTATTACGGCGCCATCTTCGGCGGCTCGACCTCGTCGATCCTGATCAACGCGCCGGGCGTCGCCGGCACCGTGGCGACGGCGTTCGACGGCTACCCGCTGGCGCAGCAGGGCCATGCCGGCAAGGCGCTGGCGATCGCCGCCGTCGCCTCGTTCTCCGGCGGCACGATCGGTGCCATCCTGCTGCTCGCCGCGGCACCGGCGCTGGCGCAGGTCGCGCTGAGCTTCCAGTCGGCCGACTACCTCGCGCTGATGGTCCTCGGCCTGACCGCGGTCTCGGCCTTCACGGCGCCGGGCCAGGTGCTGAAGGCGCTGATCGCAACGGTGCTCGGGCTGATGATCTCGACGATCGGCACCGACCCGTCGGCCGGCGTGCAGCGCTTCACCTTCGGCAGCCTCGACCTCGTCGACGGCATCAGCTTCCTCTTGCTGGCGATGGCGACGTTCGCGCTGTCCGAGGCGCTGATGGCGATCCTCAAGCGCGACGAGACGTCGGAGATCGCCCAGCGCGCGACGACCGGCGAGCTCGGCTCGATGCGGGTCTCGCGCGACGAAGTGCGCGAGATGGTGCCCGTGATCGGCCGCTCCTCGATCCTCGGCTTCTTCGTCGGCGTGCTGCCGGGGGCCGGCGCGACGATCGCCTCGTTCCTCGCCTACGGGGCCGAGCGCACCTTCGCCTCGGCCAAGGACAAGCTCAAGTTCGGCAAGGGCTCGATCCGCGGCCTGGCGGCGCCGGAGACCGCGAACAACGCGGCCTGCACGGGCTCGTTCGTGCCGCTCTTGACCCTCGGCATCCCGGGCTCCGGCACCACCGCGGTGATGCTCGGCGCGCTGATCTCCTACGGCGTGCAGCCGGGCCCGCGGCTGTTCCAGAACAATCCCGACGTGTTCTGGGCGGTGATCATCTCGATGTATCTCGGCAACGTGATCCTGTTGATCCTCAACCTGCCGCTGATCCCCTATATCGCCCGGCTGCTGGCGCTGCCGCGGCAGATCCTGGTGCCGCTGATCCTGTTCTTCTCGCTGATCGGTGTCTACCTCGTTTCGTTCAACACCTTCGACATCCACATGATGGCGGGCTTCGCGCTGGCCGCGATCATCCTCAGGCTGCTCGACTTTCCGATGGCGCCGCTGATCCTCGGCTTCATCCTCGGCGACATGATCGAGGACAACCTGCGGCGCGCGCTGACCATCTCCGACGGCTCGATCTCCTTCCTGTGGGAGCGGCCGCTGACCGCGATCATCTTCGCGCTGACGATCCTCACCCTGCTGACGCCGCTGGTGCGGATGATCCGCCAGCGGCGCGGCGCGATGCTGTCCGGCGAGGGCGGCTGATAGTTTTCTGCGCATGGTAGCCGAGCGGTGCCGATCTGCACGCATGGGGGCCGAAATCTCGACCAATTTTCTTTTTGGTTTCCGGTGGTTAGGTTGACAACCGCGAGCCTGTCGCGGAATATTCGCCGGAGCGATGTTGGTTTTTTCGACACATCGAAACGGATTTGCGACCAATCGCGACAACTTCGGGAGGAACTCATGACCCAATTTGATCGGTGCGCGAGCCGTCGCGCCTTTCTGAAAGGTACGGCCGCCGCAGGCGTGGCTGCGACGATGCCATTCGCACCGGCATTCGCTGCCCCATTTCCGGAGCGGAACATCAACGTCTACGTGCCGACCCGCGAGGGCGGCGGCGCCGACCGGAACCTGCGCGCCTTTACCGGGGTGTGGGAGAAGTACCTCGGCGGCATACAGTTCGAGGGATCTTACTATCCGGGCGCCGCGGGCCGCGTCGGCTACGAAAAGTACATGGGGCTTGCTGAGCCAGACTGCTACAATCTGTTGTTCGGGAACATGGGGCCCGAGGTGCTCAACTGGGTGGTGCAGCCCCCGACCTTCGACCTCGACGAATATTTCTATTTCGCACGGGTCGACGAGGATCCGGGAATCCTCTTCGTCAGCCGCAAGAGCAAGCTGCAGACCATCGACGACATCATCGCCGAAGGCAAGAAACGGACGCTCAATGTCGGCGTCAGCCGACTCGCGCACCCAGCGTCGCTCGGGGCCCTGGCCGTGGCGCGCCATAGCGGCGCCAGCTTCAATCTGATCCCGCTCAGCGGCGGCAAGAACACCCGCGCCGGCATCGAAACGGGCGAGATGGATTTCGGTGCGCTGCCCGCGGGCGGGATCGTGAACCGACCCAAGAATTTCAAGGTGGTACTGGTGTTGACCAAGAAGAATCCGTTGCCGGACCGGACCGACAACGCGCCGACCGTGAATGCCCATCTGGGCACGGACCTGCCGTCACTGGTCGCCGGCGCCCGGGCTTTCGCCATCAAGCGAGAGGCAGTGGAGAAATATCCGGACCGGTACGCGATCCTGTCGACCACGCTGAAGCAGGTCTATGACGATCCGGCGTACAAGGAGGCCATCGAGCGAACCGGGGCGCCGTGGGAGTTCATCGGCTACGGTGGTCCGGAGGAATGCGCCGAATACGTCAAGAGCATGATGGCGATCGGCCGCGAGTATAAGGACCTGCTGACCGGCAAGACCTGAGTGTCCGAAGGCATCGTTATCCCGCCAGCCGGGCGAAACGCGCTCGGCTGGCGGTTCCGCTTTCCTTGAATTTTCGTCTTGCCGCCGCGCCGAGGCCAGTAACACAGGCTTGCCAATGAGTCAGGAATCGACGTCCGCCACTCCGCAGAAGAGACATATCGGCGGGGATCTGGTGATCCCGCTTCTCGGCCTGGTCTTCACGGTCTACTACTTTTCGACGATCATCAATTCGCCGTGGACGGCCCAGGTGAGCGCCTTCTTTATCGGAACGGTACTGCTCGTGCTCATCGCACTGTTCGCGTTCAAGAGCGCGCTTGCGGTCATTCGCGGTCAAGCGGACCTCGGCCTGCAGCGGCTGACAGACCCTGTACCCTATATGGGTCGCCGACTCGGGCTTCTGGCCCTGACCGTCGGCTTCATCTTCTTCGTCGACTNNCGTTCGTCTTCCTCACTCTCGCAATGCTGCTTCTGTCGCGCGGACGGAGCCATAAACTGATCCTCGTCCTGTCGGCGATCATGGCCGTCGGTGGCTATTTCCTGTTCATCTGGGCGTTCGAGACGCGGTTCCACGAGGGACCGTTCGAGCGCCTGATGGATATGGTGCTCTGACATGGATTTCCAGTTCGGACTCTTCGTCGATTTGTTCAGCCGGATGATCGGCTTCTGGTACGTGATTCTGCCGGCGATCTTCCTCGGCCTGATCGTCGGCGCGATCCCGGGCTTCAGCGCCGCCAACACCATCATCATCCTGCTGCCGCTGACCCTGGCGATGGATCCGGAGATCGGCCTGATCTTCATGGTCGCGCTGTATGCCTCCTCGCGTATGGGAGCAGGCATACCCGCCATTCTGGTAAATATCCCCGGCACGGCCGGCGCGGCAGCCACGCCGCTCGACGGCTACCCGATGACGAAGCAGGGACGCAGCCACCAGGCGCTGGCGATCTCCTTCGTGTCGTCCGTGTTCGGCGGCCTGTTGACCACAATTCTCGCCCTGGTGGCCATGCCGTGGCTGTCGCAGGTGGCCTACTACCTGCACAGCGTCGAGATGATCGTGGTCATGCTGTTCGGCATCTCGCTGATCGCCTCGATCGCCGCGCGCGACACGCTGAAGGGGCTGATCGCCGGCTTCTTCGGCCTGATGATCGGCTCGATCGGCGCCGACGTCGTCTACGCGACGCCGCGCGGCACCATGGGCTTCCTCGAGCTGTACGACGGGGTGCCGCTGATCCCGGCGTTGGTCGGCCTGTTCGCCATTTCCGAGGCGTTCGTGGTCATCGAACGCCGCTCGATCCTGAGTGAGGAGGGCCAGCGGCTGATGGAGGAGGCCGGCTGGGCGGAAACCTGGGAAGGCGTCAGGCTCGCCCTGTCCCGCTGGTGGCATATCATGTGGACGAGTGTAATCGGCCTGATCATCGGCGTCGTGCCGGGCGCCGGTGCCTCGATCGCCTCGTTCGTCGCCTATCAGCAGTCGCGCACCTACTCGAAGACCCCGGAGCGCTACGGCACCGGCCACATCGAGGGGCTCATCGCGCCGGAATCGGCCAACAACGGCGTGACCTCGGGCACCCTGATCCCGCTTCTGGTCATCGGCATTCCCGGCGGCGCGACGGCGGCGATCATGCTGGTCGTGCTGCAATATCACGGCGTCACGGTCGGGCCCGATCTCTTCATCGACAACCCCACCCTCGCCTACGCGCCGTTCACGGCGATGGCGGTGACCTATGCCCTCATGATCTTCACAATCATGCCGCTCGCGCGCTACATGTCGCGGGTGACCGTGGTCTCGACCACCTTCATGGCGCCGATCATCGTTTCGTTTACTCTCGTCGGCGCGTTCGTTTCGCGAGAGTACATGTTCGACATGTATCTCGCGCTGGCGTTCGGGCTGATCGGCTATATCGCCCGCAAGACCGGTTACCATGTCGCCGCGATCCTGATCGGCGTGATCCTGGGTCCGCTGCTGGAGACCTACTTCCTGCGCGCGCTCAAGATGTCGCAGGGCGACATCATGGTGCTGTTCTCGTCCCATCTCGGCAATGTCCTGTGGATCGCGCTGTTCCTGTCGATCGGCATCTCGATGTACATGGAGAGACGAAGCCGCAACGGGACGATGGCGAATGCCTAGGCGGGCACGTCGCGGTCCAGGGGGATGCCGGACGGCCCGCGCCGCGGTCGGTCGGAATCGTCGCCGGCGTTTGCCGCTAGTCGAGACCGGCCATCGCCAGCATCGCTCGCGAGGCCGGGGCGGCGATGAACTGCAGGAGATCGCGGGCCGCTTCGGGCGTCGCCGCATCGCTCAGCAAGGCGGCGGCGTAAGACGTGGTCTTGCCGAGCGGCGCCGGCAGCGGGCCAACCAGTGCCACCCCGGCCTCGGTGAAGCGCCGGATTTCGGGAATCTGGCCGAACCCAATCACGGTGCCGGTGCTGCCGGCAAGATATTCCATCGCCGCGGCACCGGTCGGCACCCGGACCGTCTTGCTTGCGAGCGCCTCGGCAAGGCCAAGCTGCTTTACCATCTCGGCAATGTACCGGCCGCTCGAGGCTTCGTTGTAGACGATTGCGTCGGCGTCCAGCAATGTGCGCTCGAGGGCCGCCGCAGAGGAGATATCGGGCGCCGGCGCGCCGGCCGGCGTGGCGACACCCGCCCTGACTGCGCCCACCGGCACGGCGGTGCCCGCCACGGTCAGGCCGGAGGATTCGAAATGCTCGAGGTCGGGCACGGGGGCGACGACGATATCCGCGTTGGCGGCACCGCCCTCGACCCGCTCGCGCAGCACCGGGGCGGTGGCGAACTCGACCGCGACCGCAATGCCGGTGGCGGCCGCGAAGGCGTCGGCGCATGCGGCGACGCCGCCCTTCGGTGCGCCCGCGCTCAAAATCCGAATGCGTTCCGTCTGATCCGTCATGATCGTGTCCTCCAGTCTAAACTATACCGGCTTCCGGGCATCGGCACGATGGCGGCGGTGCGCGCAGGCGAATTCTGAATAAGGATAGACAGATGTCCAAGATCGAACCGTCGCAGCTGGCAAGGAACGTCAAGCGCATCGGCCACATCACGATTCCCGGCGGCGGGCAGGTCGTGGTGCACGGCGACTATGCCTATGTCGGCCACATGGAGCCACCGCACGGCACCACCATCCTCGACATCTCCAACCCGCGGGGCCCGAAGATCGTCTCGCAGGTTAAGCTGCCGGACGGCTACTCCCACACCCACAAGGTGCGGGTCGTCGGCGACCTCATGTTCACCAACTACGAGCAGTTCAACCGCCACTTCCTGCGCAAGGGCGACGCCCTGCCGGAGGCCCGCAAGAAACTCCAGGCCAGCCTCGGCCGGGCGCCGACCGACGACGAGCTGGCGGCCGAGATCGGCGGTGTGAAGGGAGCGGACATCGCCGCGCTCGACGCCGCCCGCGAGCGCGGCTACCACGACGGCGGCTTCTGCATTTACGACATTTCCGACCGCGCCAATCCGGAGCGGCTGTGCCACAAGAAGACGCACGGCTTCGGCGTGCACCGCTTCGACGTCGACGAGAACTACGCCTACATGTCGACCGAGATGGAGGGCTATATCGGCAACATCCTGGTCGTCTACGACTACAGCGACCCGGGCAATCCCGAGGAGGTATCGCGCTGGTGGATGCCGGGCCAGCACCTGGCCGGCGGCGAGACGCCGACCTGGCAGGGCTACCGCAACCGCCTGCACCACGCCATGCGGGTCGGCGACGAATTCTGGGCTTCGTGCTGGCATGCCGGGCTGCGCGTCATCGACGCCTCCGACATTCGGAACCTGCGGACGATCGGCGAGTATGACTACCACCCGCCGATCCCCGAGCCGACCCATACCGTCATGCCGCTGGAGCAGCCGATCGACGGACGGCGCATCGCCGTCGTCGTCGACGAGGAGCACAGCGGCAAGGCACGGGGCCAGCTGCACGGCTTCATGTGGACCTTCGACGTGACCGACCTCAAGGACATCAAGCCGCTTGCAATCTGGGATCTCAGCGAGATGGACTCGCCGTACAGCCGCACGCCGGGCGGCCGGTTCGGCGCCCATCAGTACCGCGAGAAGCTGGATTCGACGCTTGTCTACCTGACCTGGTTCGCCGGCGGCCTGCGCATCGTCGACGTTGCCGACCCGGCCAAGCCGCAGGAGGTCGGGTTCTTCATCCCCGAGCCGGTGGACGGCTATGCCAGCCCGCAGACCAACGACGTCGACGTCAACGACAAGGGCCTGATCTATCTTCTGGACCGCAATGCCGGCTTCGACATCCTGGAATTCACGCCGTAGAAGCACGCGAGCTCGTATGGAATGACAGTGGAGCCACAGCGAAAAGGTTTCATGCTGGTTGGCGATCGACTTTGCGACAGCGGCGCGACCTCACGCTTCGAGACGCGGATCCGCCGCTTCTCAGCATGAGGACACAGGCGTTGGAGCCTCATGCTGAGGAGGGCCGGAGGCCCGTCTCGAAGCAAGCGGTCGCTTGGTGGAGCGGTCTGGCAACACTACTCCGCGGCGGCGGGGCTGGCCGTGGGGCGGCGGGCCACGCCGACCGTGGCGATGGCGACGACCATGATCGCGGCCAAGGCGAAGAACACGGCGTCGGCCTTCCCGATATCCACGAGCCAGCCGAGCAGCACCGGGATCACCGCGTTGCCGATGTTGTAGCCGGTCGACACGAATCCGTAGACTCGGCCGGCGGCGCCTGGCGGGGTGACGGCGCGGACCATCATGTCGCGCGCCGGCCGGATGCTGCCCTGCAGGAGGCCCATCATGCCGAACATCACGGCGATCGCCAGCGCCGGCAGGGCAAGCCCGCCGACGGCGACGATCAGCACCGCCGAGACGATCATGGCGGCGGCGGCGACGAGGCCGTGTCGCCGCGTGCGGTCGGCCAGCGGCCCGCCCAGGAGGACGCCGGCGGCGCTCGCCGCCATGAACACGGTCAGCAGCGTGTTGGCGACGCCGAGCCCGGTGTCGTGCACCGTCGCCAGCACGGTCACCGAGAAGGTCTGCATGCCGCCGCCGACCATGGCGACGAACACATAGAAGGCGAACATCGTGAGGATCGGCGCGGACAGGAGGATATGCACGCTGCCGTTCCGCCCGGACGGGGCGGACGACGGCTGGGCGGTACCGCGTTCGTCGCGCAGAATGTGGCCGAAGGCGAACAGGCAGCCGAGCACGACCAGCGACAGCAGTGCCACCGCGAACAGCGCCTCGCGCCAACCCATCAGCGAGGCGAGGATGATCATCGTCGCCGGCGCCGCGGTGATGCCGACGCTGCCGGTAAAGGTGTGCAGGCCGAAGGCGCGGCCCAGCCGGCTCTCCTCGACCGAGCCGGTGATGATGGCATAATCGGCCGGATGGAAGATGCTGCCGCCGATCCCGGCGATCGAGATCAGCACGACCACCGCCCAGTAGTCTTCGACGAGGGCGATGCCGGCGAAGCACACGCCGAGGATGGCGAGGCCGGCGGCCAGCAGCGGCCGGGCGCCGATGCGGTCGACCAGCATGCCGGCCGGGACCTGGAAGGCGCCCGTGACGATGTTGAACAGCGACACCAGCAGGCCGAGGGAGGCATAGGAGACGTCGAAATCCTCTTTGAGCAGCGGGAACAGCGGCGGCAGCGCGAGCACGTAGAAATGGCTCAGCGCATGGCCGGAGCCGATCAGCCCCATCACCGCCGCGTAGCGCCCGCGTCCCGAAAGTCCCGCCACTGCCTGTGTGTCCCCCGCGTTCCGAACGGCGGCCATCCTACTGCCCACCCGAGCGCGGGACAATCGCTCGCTGCCGCAGGCGGGGGAGGGCGCCATGACTAGTCCGCGTGGCCGCGATCTCGGCCTCGATTTCCCCGGCACGCCCGGGCCGCACAATGCGCTCACCGACGTGCCCGGCGTGCTGGTCGGCTGTACGACTTTGATCGACGAGGCCGCCGGGCCGGTGCGCACGGGGGTCACCGCGATCCTGCCGTTCGGCCGCGATCCGGTGCCGCGGCCGGTCTGGGCCGGCCAGTTCAGCCTGAACGGCAATGGCGAGATGACCGGCACGCACTGGATCCACGACGCCGGGTATTTCCTGGGACCTGTCTGCATCACCAACACCCATTCCGTCGGCATCGTCCACCATGCGGCGACGCGCTGGATCATCGACACCTATGCCGACGCATTCGGCGACGACCATGTCTGGGCGATGCCGGTGGTGGCCGAGA
>JABAOH010005316.1_pt1 | contig 17235 bp, 16 predicted proteins | sample 7062181 | NCBI WGS metagenome assembly JABAOH01 (sample SAMN14538630, study PRJNA623070) | marine sediment metagenome | biome: marine biome [ENVO:00000428]; feature: marine pelagic biome [ENVO:01000023]; material: deep marine sediment [ENVO:00002113]; isolation source: pool of 5 deep marine... | reverse complement strand
GCGGTTCTAACGGGAATCCCATTTTGGACACTTGATAAAAAGCTGCAGCAGGTGTCCTTAAAGCTTGGTATTAGCCGGTAATAACATCCACCGCTTGTACGGCATTTACATTTTCTGTCTGGCTGCGAGGATGTGTTTGTATCGTTTCCATATCAGCATTATGGGAGCGATGCATAACGCTACGTTTACAAGAAAGATACCGGTTTGGGTCAAAATGCTCGGGGCGGATTTATAAAACCATATATGGGAATAGAAACCAAGTAAACTGAATAGATAAAATTCATCATTCTTGATAACACCGGATATAATCAAAGGCAATAACAAATACACGATAGCAATGAAGCATAAAAGAAGTCCAATTTTGTCAGACACCGGCTTATAAACCACATAGAGCTCCAGCAAAAACATAAGAAACAGATAAAAAGAAAATAGAATGACAATATAGTACAGATTGTATAACAATTCCTGTTTGGTCATCGAAGCGGTTACGATAGCACCCACGGCCCAGATTGCAAATAGAACGAGAACAGGGAGTAAATTCGAGTACAGAAGAAAAGCGGACACTAAATTTTTATTACCGGCCGATTTGCTTTGAATCAATCCGCTGTGCTCAAGATACCTGTCGAAGCTGCGAACCGACCAGATGGGAACGAGCAAGACCGGCAAAAGAGAAATCAGCCAATAAAGATAATTTGTTTTTCGTGCTCCATCCGTTAAGTAATCGAAGAAAAGGCCGAAGAGGACAAACTCAAAGCCAAGCATAAAGAGATATACGCCCATTCTGGTGAATAAAGGTTCATCCTCACGTGTGAATCTGCGTAATATCCCCTTGACAGCCCAGCAGCTAAAATAGAGCGCAACCAGACTGATTAATATAAGGACGGGAATTTCGATTGTATAAAACTTCCCTGTCACGTTCTCGAAAACATTGATTCTTCTGATTGCTATACCAATGGAAGAGATTACGAAAGGCGCAAAGATAAAACCAAGAACGATGAAAAGCACTATATGGTTTTTCTTTCTTGCTCTAAGCGGATTGATGGACGACAACAAGGCCACTGAATTGGTGAGAACAGCCACCGATATCACTGCCAAAAAATACTGACCCAAAACAACGCCGTTCAACCGTCCTAACATGCCTAAAATTATAAGAAGCAGAAAATTAACTACCCCCACCAGCAGCACAACGAGATTCTTTCCAATGAGAATACCGACAGCTTTTTTCCCGGCGGAGATTGGGAGCATTCTGAAAAAATCGTAAGATTTTCCGGTAACCTCGTCTTTGATAGCAGAGCTGGAATTAATCATGGCCAATATGCACAGAACTATTATCTGAAAAATCAAAAACTGGTAATAAAGACCCTTAAAGAAGCGGGTTTGATTTCCAAACCATTCCTGATATTGGTAGGCGGTGTAGTTGACAAAAACGATTAACACAATTACGGCGATATAAATAGTAATGTAAATCCAGAGCTGGCGCGGACGCATCAGGCTGTAACGATAACGTCGTATCAATGGATTATTCAGTATCACTTTGCCTGTCCTGTTAAAAAATTCTATTATTCGCTTTCTGAAATCTTCATAAACAAGTCTTCGAGGTCGGTCTTTTCTTCGCCGAAACTAAAGACCTTTATGTCTTTTGAAACCAGGTGTGAATTCAGGGCTGCCAATTCGGATTCGCCTGCACTAATCTCAACGATTATCTCATTGTCCCGGACGGTCTCTATTTTTGTGTTTGAAAATTTTTCTATTAGCTGAACCGCCTTGTCACAATCGTCCAGAACTGATATGCGGATTTTTCTCGAATCAAAAACCTTCTGCTGAATATCATCCACAGCGCCCTGTAAAACTATGTTGCCCTCGTTCATCAGTGCGATATGTGAGCAAAATCCGGACAGCTCGGTCAATATATGAGAGGATATGATGATAGTCTTTCCTTCACGGCTGAGTTTTTTCAAGACCGCGCGGAGTTGGATTCTCGCCTTCGGGTCCAGGCCGCTGGCCGGCTCATCCAGCAGAAAAACATCGGGGTCGTGCACTAAAAGCACCCCAACACCCATTCGCTGAACCATGCCTCGCGAAAGATGTCGAATGAAGTCGTCTCGCTTGGTCTGGAGCTCAATGTAATCGAGCACCTCATCAACCCGCTTTGGTATCAGTTTATCTTCAACCTTATATGCCTTTGCAAAAAACTCAAGGCACTCTCGCAGAGTAAGGTCGTTATAAAGATTGAAGAAATCGGGAAGGTATCCGAGGTGCCTGCGGATTTGAAGGTATTCCTTTGCCAAATCGAAGCCCAGCAGTTGGACAGAACCGCTCGTAGGCCGGAGCACCGTTGCCAGCATCCTTAGAAGCGTGGTCTTTCCTGCCCCGTTGGGTCCGATGAGACCCCAGACCTGTCCTTTCTTCACGGAAAGGCCGATATTATTGACGGCTACTACTGTGCCGAATTCCTTTCTGAGGTTGTCTATCTCCAAGATTTCCATTTTGCCAATCAATAGTAATCTTCAGAGGTGCAGGATGTCATTCTTGTGCTATTTTAATCTTGTGCAATCCTGCTTATTGTCCCAGTATCCCAACAAAAGGATTATAACCTTAGTCTATGAAGCGTCAATGCTCATGTTTCGTCATGACGATAAAAAAAGGAATATCTCCGGTTCCCTCTTCCACCCAAAGAAAACTTCAAAAAGTGCATCCGTGTTAGTTCAAAGCTGGATATACTTTTTTGGGTCGAAGTTTGTTTCCATTGTCCAGGTTACGGCTCTGGCGTTATTAAGGCGATAGCATATCATTACTTCGTAGCCCTGGCTCTCAACCCAGGGTTTTAAGAAGGTGAAAGCTTCGACAATCTTCTTCTTCAATTCTAAATCGTCGAGCATCTCAACAGTGCCTTCGATTCGGACCTGGAGTCCCTGCTCGGCGTTATAAAAGCAAAGCTCAGTGGCCGGATTGGCCTGTAATTGCTTGTTCATGGCTTTGTCACGACCGGTACAGAAAATGATTCCATCTTCATCGGCTTTATACAACATAATTGTACGAACGCGAGGTTGATTGCCGTCAATCGTAGCAAGACTGCAGACAGGATTTTTCGTTGCAAATTCGAGAATCTCTTCTTTTGTCATAATCAAATTCCTTTTGTTACGAATGCTTATTGATTGTTTCTTTGCCGTTCATATATGGGCGAAGGGGTTTTGGTATTGTTATCGAGCCGTCAGCGTGCTGGTAAAGCTCTAAAATCGGTATCAGTATTCTCGGTGAGGCGATGACAGTATTGTTGAGTGTGTGACAGAAGTGGTTCTTTTTTGTAGCCGGGTCTTTGTAGCGGAGGTTCATTCGTCGGGCCTGGAATTCGTAGAATTTGCTTGCGCTGTGGGTTTCGCAATAGTTGCCGCGCGAGGGCATCCAGGCTTCGATGTCGAATTTTTTCACCTGGCCTCTGCCGAGGTCGCCGGTGCAGACATTTGCAACCCGGTAGGGCAGCTCGAGGGCCTGCATAACCGCCTCAGCGTTGGCTAAAATTTCATTGTGGAACTTATTGCTCAGTTCGATGCTGTTCTGGCAAATCACCACCTGCTCGACCTTGTCGAACTGATGGATTCTATATAGACCGTAGGTGTCTTTGCCTGCGGCACCGGCTTCGCGTCTAAAACAGCTCGATAGTGCCACGTACTTTAACGGAAGCTCTTCAGCGCTTAATATCTCGCCCATACGGTAGGCCGTTAGCGGGACTTCGGCGGTCCCGGCCAGATTGAGCTGGTCTTTTTCCATTCGGTAAGTCTGGTCTTCGGAGCCCGGGAAAAAACCGGTACCTATCATTGTCTGGTCTTTCATAAGAAGCGGCACCGACATTGGGACATATCCTTTATTGACCATGAAGTCCATTGCGAATCTCAGAACGGCCCAGTGCAATAGAGCTCCATCACCTTTGAGGATATAGTTTCTTGTCCCAGCTAATTTCACGCCTCGTTCGATATCTATAATTCCCAGGGCCAATCCCAACTGTACGTGGTCTTTGGGCTCGAAATCGAACTTCCGAATCTCTCCCTCCCTTCTTATTTCAACATTTTCGGTATCATCCTTACCTATTGGCACATCATCATCAGCCGGCTGGGCTACGTGCTGCATAAGTTTATCAAATTCCGGTTGAAGCTCTTTAATTCGTTCCTCGAATTCTACTTCTTTGCGTTTTAGTTCTGAAAGCTGGGCTAGCGCAGATTCCTTGTCATCTCCCGATAGTGTAGGGATCGATTTGCCGATGCGGTTTTTGTCCGTGGAAATATCTTGCAATAACGACTTACGTTGGCGAAGTTCATACTCAACTTCGAGTAATCTATGTATATCGACGTCAAATTTCTTCGCTTCGCAGGCAGCCTTAAACTTTTCAGGATTCTCGCGTATTTGTCTGATATCAATCATAATGTTTATAGGTTATCAGTATATCAGGTAGTGGGTATCCAGCGTCCTGATTACCTGATGACCTGATTCGCTCCAAGGTTATTATTCCAGGCGTGTTGAGCCTACAATGAGCCAATTGCCATCTTCTTTCTGGAGTTTGTATTCGCGCCTGAATGTGACTTTATCTGAAATGAATTCAACTGGACCGTATGTAGCCTTGTCGCCTTCAATCATTGCTTTGGCACCTTCGATATTAATCTGGACGTTATCCATAAAGTCACCTTCGAAGGCTTTGGTCATAACCTCGCGGATCGAGTCCTTACCGCTCCCTCTGGTGGAGACGTAGTTCATAGAATAGACAGCCATTAGCTTATCCAAATCCTCTTCTATAAAAGATGCTTTCCAGTTGGTCATTGTGGTGCTGACGAGCTGCTCGTCGGAAGGCCCCGCGGTCTGGCAGCCGCAGACCAGGATTGCTATAAAAGCAGCCAGACTCAGGTTTAGAATAACTGACTTTTTCATATTTTCACTCCTTTTTACTTCGTTGTTGTCCCGTTGGTTACCGGGCTGGAACGTCCATTTGTCATATTTTCCGAAGTGTACCGTGCCGTCGAACTTACGTCAATCTAAATTCGTCGCTCGTAACTGGTATCTCAATACCCCGGGTTATGGATTACGAGAAACGTTTGATAATTACGACGTTATTCTGTCCGCCGAAACCAAAGGACTCATTCATTGCAACATCGACCTGACATTTCCGCGGCTTATTGGGCACATAATCCAGATCAAGCTCGGGGTCGGGGTCCATCAGATTAATTGTGGGCGGTAGTATGTTGTCTCGAATGGCCAGGACACAGGTAATCAACTCGGCTGCACCGGCTGCTCCGATTAGATGGCCAAGCATACTCTTGACACTGCTGGCAGGGGTGTTTTTCGCCTCTTCCTTAAAAACAGCTTTGATTGCCTTTGTCTCTACTGAGTCATTTTCGGTTGTGCTTGTACCGTGCGTGTTTATGTAGTCAACGTCTTTATAACTAATACCGGCATCGTCAAGCGCCGCGGTCATTGCCTGTATCGCACCTCTGCCCTGCTCGTGCATATCGGTAACTCTGAATGCATCGGAACTGCTTCCGTAGCCGATGACCTCAGCTAAAATTTCAACCCCTCTTTTCTTCGCTGAGCTTAAGGATTCGAGAATAAGTATCGCTGCACCTTCGCCAAGAACAAAACCGTCTCTGGATGCCGTGAAGGGTCTTGATGCCGTTTGGGGAGTGTCATTTCTTGTCGATAGGGCGGTGAGACGATTAAAACCTGTAAGGCCCAGCGGGTGTATCATCGAATGGGTACCGCCTGCAATTATTATGTCTGCATCGCCTTTGCGGATTAGCATTGTCGCTTCACCGACGGCCTGAGTGCTGGCTGCGCAGGCGGTCAGGCAGCTTCTTGTCGGCCCGCGAGCGCCCGTGAGCACTGCGATATGAGCTGCGGGCATATTCGGCTCCTGCTCAAGCTCGCGCATCGGGTCCATTCTGCCGAAGGCAACCTGGGCCCACCTGCCCCAGTCCATTTCGTTTTTGTCCGCGTCCCATGCTTCGACGAGAGCAGTGAAAAATACATCATTGTCAACAGAGCCTTCTCCTGCACCAAGGTAAATCCCTAATCTGCTTCGGTCTATTCCGTCTGTCGGCTCGGCGATTTCAACATCCATCTTTGCTTGCTTACAGGCCTGAACAGTGGCACCTATAACAAAGCCGGAGCCGCGATTACTGTGTCTATGCAACTGAGGATTTTCTGTGTATTCTGCAAAGTCGTAATCCTTAACCTCGGCATCAAATGTGGTAGGGAACGTCGAGGCATCGAAGATGGTAGTTTTAGCCACTCCGCTCTTACCCGCTAATATCGCCTGCCAGAGAGCTTCGACATCATTGCCCAGAGGACAAACAACGCCCATTCCGGTTATGACGACTCGTTCATTTGTATCTTTCTTTAACATTTACCTGTCCATCTCACGCTCGACGTATAAGTGGATAAATTCGAAATTCTAAGCACGAAATCCTAAACAAATCCGAAATTCTAATGGTCAAATTTTCAAAACATATTTTTTGGATCATTCGATATTGGATATTCAATTTACTTTTTTCAGTATTATTGCTGCTGTTTGTCCGCCGTATGTATAGCTGCAGGAAAGTGCATAGCGAATGTCTTTTTCCTGCGGCTGATTGGAGATATTCAAATTGCAGCCCTCAGCTTCTTTGTCACAGTTTTTCGCAGCGGGAATCCTGCCATCGTTTATTGCACAAACTATAGCGATAACATCAATTACTCCGCACGCAGCGCCCGTGTTACTCAGCATACTTTTGGTCGGCCAAACAGGCGTTTTTGCTGTCGCTTCGCCGAGAGCCGCCTGGATTGCTTTTGACTCAGCTAAATCATCGGCGGGTATTCCCGTGCCGTGCGGGATTATCAGGTCTAAATCTCCCGGCTCTATCTGTGCATCCGCTATTGCCTTTTTTATTGCTATCTCAATACCCTTGCCATCCGGCTCAAGCTGTTCATACGCGGGATTTATGCTATTACTGTTACCGATTCCAGCCACTTCGGCGAAAATCTTTGCATCTCGCCTTTGGGCATTTTCCAGACTTTCCAGTATCACTACACCTGCGGCCTCACCGAAGACCGAACCCTTGGCATTGGCGTCAAAAGGCCTGCAGGCGGAAGCAGGCTCATCATTATTCTGGTCGGTAGCCCTTTTCAGCAGGCATTGACGAATCATAACGATGGGATTGACTTTTGCCTCAGCGCCGCCGGCCAGAGCATAGACAGCCCCGCCGCGGGCGATAATCTGCGCTGCCTCAGCTATCGCCAAATGCGCGGACGTTTCGGCACAGGTGATACTATTGCTCGGACCCTGAATATCGTGAATGATGCCTACATGGCAGGCGAGCATATTGGGCAGGTATTTCAACAGCCATAAAGGCGTGACCAGCTCAAGGCCTTCCCTGCCCCATTTATTAATGTCAAACTTGCCGTCGGTAATGCTCGCCGCCACTGCGGGGGCCAGCTCGACGAGGTCGCAGCTTATAAGACCAGCGCCCAGATTGATTGCAACACGCTCCGGATTGATGTTTATCTTTTCCGGGTCGATACCCCTGGTAATAAGGCCGGCGTGAATAAGGGCTTCGTGTGCGGCTATGACCGCCAGCTCGATGTCCCTGGACATCAGCTTGACGGCCTTGCGATATGTCTTAGGCACATAATCCCGTATTTTATAATCGGGTACCTGGCCGGCTATCTCGCAGTTGAAACCCACAGGGTCAAACGCTGTGATTTTATCTATCCCGCAAGTACCGGCGCATAGGCCTTTCCACGTATCTTTTACGGTCAATCCGAGCGGAGTTATGGCACCCAGGCCGGTTATTACTACGCGGGCTGAATTCATCGGTCTTGCTCCGAATCGGCAGCGTTGGCACCGGCTGAAAGCACATCCCGCAAAAGTGATTCGAATACTGATGTGCCTGTATCGAACACGAAGTTTTCCTGGGGGAATTCTTTGCCCGCAAGATTTTGGTCTATATGACTGAACATCAAATCTATCTCGGCGATCAACTTATCCGCACAGGTAATTTTGCCGCTTGTGCTTGCCGCTTCTGAGATGATGGAATCAATTTTAGCATCTAATTTTATGGTATCGCCCGGTCTTACATAGTCAAAAAAGACAGCTTTTTTGACCTTCGCAAGTATTACTTTTTCCTGAAAATTTTTTGCCTCGCCGACGAGTATCCCTGAGGTCTGGGCCATCGCTTCAATCATTAAACTTTCCGGCATAACCGGAAAGCCGGGAAAGTGGTCGTGCAAATGCTCTTCAGCGAGCGTTACATTCTTGAGCGCCACGGCATGCTTTCCGCTTTGAAATTCAACAAATTTGTCTATCCAAATCCAACGCATTTTCCGCTCATATTAAAGTTAGCGGCAGATTGACTTTGAGCCATCCTGCCGCTAATACAATCAGGGGCTTTACATTATCAGGCCGCCTCAACCTTGCCTTCAACGTAATTTACAATCGCGTTGACGGTGAACAGGTCTGCTAATTTGTTAATATCAGGGTCACTCTCGAACGCTGTTATGTCGGTATGCGGCATCCTCTGGCGCAATTCAGCCAGTCCTTTTTCGGTCAATTTGCCGTTATGAACCAATTCGGAATCGGTCATCAGGTTCTCAGCTGGAAAGAGCTCTTCACGTGGGATTTTTATTCCGAATGCTTTCTCCAATCGAAACACTATGTCTAAAAAGTCTATGCTTTCAGCTCCCAAATCTCCCATCAAGGTCGCTTCAGTAGTAACCTCATCGTCGTCAACGCCCAACGCATCAACCAGAACTTCCTGAACCTGCTGCATAATTTCGTCCCGACTCATTGCCATACTTTTTTACCTCCTGTATTTAATTCTCTATTGCGTATATCGTATTGCGTTTATGTTAGCATTGCTATTACTGTACCAAGCAGGAATTTATTCGCAACTCAATATCTTCCATCGTTTTTTCATATTTTCAATTACTTTTGCATCAACAGCAGCCATCGCTGAATTCTGGTCGGCTAAGTTAAAATGCTTTAATCCGAACCGCGCTTCCACAATTCGCTCGCCCTGGGATAAGCCAAAGCCGGCAAAGCTGCTGACGTTTTCTTCGATAGTTTTGGCCTGGACCGTGTATTCTATCTGGGCACCGGGAGCCAGAAAACTTTTATATTTTACATTTCTTGCCTGCTCAAGCAATATCATACTATGGGCAAAATTTTCCGTCTGGCGCACCAGCCACGATGCCGACTCGATTAGCCCTTCCAGCAGCAACACGCCGGGTAAAACCGGAAACGTTGGAAAATGGTCAGCCAGGTATTCCTCAGCTAAAGAAACACTCTTAACCGCCTTTATTTCCCTGCCGCTATCTAACGAAACAACTTTGTCAATAAGTATAAATCTCATCCACTGATTCTTTTAACTACAGATTTCACAGATTTTGTTATTCGCGATACGATATACGAGATGCAATGGTTTTTCCAGCCTTTTTTGGCTTTTTTATGCTTGCTGCTTTCTGTCCTGAGAGAATTGGGATTGATATTGGATAGTCTCCCAAAATTGGTTATACTCTCAAGCTATGAATATACGCAGTGCGAAAATTTCGGATGTTAAGAGCATTAACACTCTTATCAGCTCTTATGCGGAGCGGGACAGGATGCTGTTTCGCTCGATGGCCGATATTTATGAGAACCTTCAGACCTTTATTGTGGCAGAGGCTGATGGCAGTGTGGTCGGATGCTGTGCTTTGGAGATTATCTGGTCGGACTTAGCGGAAATAAAATCGCTGGCGGTCGATGGAGCAAATAAAGAAAAAGGCATCGGTAAGATGCTGGTAACCGCCGCCCTCGAACAGGCCGAGCAGCTTGGTGTGCCGAGGGTTTTTGCACTTACACTTGAGCCGGAATTTTTTGAAAAATTGGGCTTTAAAGTTGTTGAAAAAGAGACGCTGCCGATGAAGGTCTGGAGCGATTGTGCGAGATGCCCAAAGCAGGAAAATTGCGATGAGATAGCGGTCATAAAGAACGTATTGCTTGATTCGTATTGCGTAAAAAAAGAAAAAACGCAATACAATATACGCACGACGAGTTAACCTACCTGTCGGCGTTGGAAGAGGGCGATGGCCACTGCGATTATGGCTGCTGTGTAGCACAAGGCATAAGAAGCAGTTATCACGATATATTTTACAGGCACCTGGCTTCCTTCGTAAATGGCGTCGCTAATCCAGAAAATCTGTAGATTCGGGACCAGAAACCTTCCTATTTTGGCCCACAAATGTGTCTCGGCGAACCTGCCGAATGTGTAATCGCTGACAAGACCCAGCAAAAAAATCCCGATGCAGGCCGAGAGCGTTACCACAATGTTGAACCTGGCTGATAGTGCCACCGCCAAAGCCACAATAATTATTGCCGCCAGCAGCAGTAATACCGAGCCGTAAATATCCACGGCGTTCAAGCCGTTATCCTTGGGATTAAACTGCCAGTTGCGGTCAATAAAAGTCAGGAACACGATGCCAAATGTAGCGAATATGCCGGTTAAAACGATAGCTGTCGATAAGAATTTCCAATCATAAGCGTAGTTGAAAAAAGCACTTAGTATGAACGCTGCGAGAACGACGACCGCCGCTGTACCGATAACCGTCCAGTCGTGCAGGTCATTAACCGTTTCGAGGACGCCGTGTCTAATCGCCATCAGCAGGGCGATGGTGCAAATATAATGCGCCAGAATCACGGCGGCAGCTACACCGAAAAATTTCGCAATAATGAATATCGGACGCTGGACAGGTTTGCTCAGGACGGTGGTTATTGTCTTATTCTCCATTTCCTGGGCTACAGCCCCGGAAGCGGAAAATATTGCAATGAACAAGCTGGTCAAAAACAGCGTAGATAACCCTATCTCGCGCAAGAGCTTGTTGTCGTCGCTCATTGTGTACATCGTCAAAGAAGGACTTATAAAAAATAAAAACAAGGCGGCAACAATGATTATGGCATAGACGGGTTGTCTCAGGGTCTCTATGAAAGTATTTTTTGCTATTGTAAATAACTTATTCATTTTCCACTACCAACTCGCGCCGGCTGTGCCGTCCGCAAAGGCGTCACGACTCTGGCTTTGAATAAGAACTTAATTTTTTTTGCAATTGTCACTATACCGGAATAATATTTATTGTTATATTACACAACTTGTAACTTGTAAAGAACTTATACGTATATTGAATAAATACTGTGTTTGAGGTTTTTTGTTCGGAGTATATAACCGGGATAGAAAATGACGGTATCATCCAAACGCCCTGAACATATAGCGTTAGTGTCTTTGATTTTGAGCGTGGTCTTTTTCGGCATTGCCTTTTTCTTAGGCCGATGGAGCGGCTTTTTTGCGGTCTCTGCGATTAGCTGGCTGATTCTCTCGTCCGCCTTGATCTGGCTTATCTTATGCGTACAGTTCCATCAGCGTGCCTTGGCCGAGCAGGAAAAACTCGATATGAGCCAATTAGGCAAGGACGAAAAGGCCTCGACAATCTTTCAGGCCAGTGGCGAACGTGCCGGTTTATTTGCCGCCGCTCAGCGACGCCTGCAGATACTCGAAAAATGGTTCATTCCCATATTCTCAGCACTAATCGCCGCCTATCAATTGGGTCTTGGGCTGTATTTATTAAAAACTATTCTGGGCGGTGTCGAGGTTGAGACGAAACAGCCGTTGCTTTGTGCAATTGGTATGACGGCCATTGCGTTTGTCTGCTTTTTAATCTCCCGTTATGCTACCGGCATGTCAGCTCAGCCGCAGTGGAAGCCGTTAAGAGCCGGTGGCAGCTCTCTGTTAGGCATAGCTGTCCTGTGTTTTGCTCTGGCAATAGGTCTGGCATTAGCACAATTTAAGTTTTTCATCGTGATAAATGTAATCGACTGGATAGTGCCGATTCTGCTTGTTGTTGTTGGTGTAGAAACCGCTTTGAATCTCATCTTTGACATATACCGTCCGAGACTCAAAGATCGATATAGCAGAAGTGCCTTTGACAGCAGACTCTTGGGGGTTATAAATGAGCCGGGCGGAATATTCCGCAGCGCCGCAGGTGCCATCGATTATCAGTTTGGCTTTAAGGTCTCTCAAACCTGGTTTTACAAACTGCTCGAAAAAGCGATAGCACCTTTGCTTTTGTTTGCCGCCGTTACGCTCTATTTATTAAGTTGCATTGTCGTGGTCGCGCCTAATGAGGAGGCGATAATAGAACGCTTCGGCAATCCGGTAAATGATGCGAATGATGTCAGGCTTGCCGGTCCCGGCTTGGCTTTCAAATGGCCCTGGCCGATAGATATCGCTTATAAGTATCCGACCAAGAAAGTTATGGAGCTTAATATAGGCTTTAAGGCGGAACAGAATAAAGCCAGCTACGGCCCGTTATTGTGGGGCAAGGAGCACTATGAAGAAGAATATCATTTGCTCGTAGCGAGCAAACAAACAAGTGTGTCTTCAGATGCCTCAGCGGTGCCGGTGAGCCTTGTTATGGCTGCCGTTCCTGTTCAATACAAGGTGAGGGATTTGTATTCTTTTATCTATAATCACAATGAACCGGAAAAACGGCTTGAGGCCATCTGTTATCGCGAACTTACAAAATTCGCGGCCAGCGCCAAGATAGAAGTTGATAATGAAGCAGACCTTGAGCAGAGTCTTCTTGGAGCAGGCCGGTCACAGGCCAAGAACACTTTAACTCGCCAAATCCAGAAGGCAGCCAATGAAGCAGGCCTGGGTGTTGAAATCGTATTTCTGGGCCTGCAGGGCCTTCATCCACCGCCTGAAGTAGCAGCGGATTATCAGGCAGTTGTCGGCTCAATCCAAAAAGAGCAGGCACTTATCCTCCAAGCCCAGGCAGAGAGAAACAAGAATTTGAGCGCACTTGTAGGTTCGGTGGAAGCCGCCGACGAGCTTTACGGCCTTGTGGCAAGATATCAGCGGGCCGAAGATGTAAACAACCCGAAAGACGTGGAAAAGCTTGGTAATGAGTTGGATACAGCCCTTGAAGAAGCCAAAGGTGATATCTTCAAGACCATAAGTGAATCACAAAGCTATGCCTTTGAAAAAGAGACACTTGCAAAAGCAACCGGCGAACGGTTCGCCAGTCAGCTCAAAGCATATAGGGCGGCGGAAGATATTTACAAACGCATGCTTAGATTAACTGTGCTCGAAGAAGGCATGAAGAATATACGAAAATATGTCGTGGTTGCCGATCCGAATGATAAGCAGATTATCATAATTGATGTACAGGAAAAACTCACGCCAAGTATATATGACATAGGTGGTCTTGAGGAGAGCAGCGAATAATGAAAAATATAGCCATTACAATTTTTGTTACATTAGTAGTCGCAGTTTTAGGTTTGTATCTTATTGCGTTTCAGGTCAGAGAGACCGAATCGGCACTGGTAACAAGATTCGGCAAACCTGTACGTGAAATTACAGAACCAAAACTATATTTCAAATGGCCGGCCCCGATAGAGCGTGTGCACAGGTTTGACTCGCGGATGCAGGTTTTTGAGGCCGACCTCGGCGAGACTACTACCAAAGGTGCTGTGCCGATTATCGTAAATACTTATGTTGTATGGAGGATTGCCGAGCCTTTGAAATTCTTAAATGCGGTTGGGACAGTCAAAGAAGCTGAAGTTAAACTATACAGCCAGATTACAGACACTCAAAATAGAGTGATCGGGCAGCATTCCTTCGGTGAATTCGTAAACAGCGACCCGGGGAAAATAAAATTTAACCAAATAGAGGCGGAAATGCTGGCCGACCTTGAACAAACCCTCAGCGATGAATACGGGATTGAAATCAAGACGCTCGGCATAAAACAGCTAAAGGTCAGCAAGGATGTCAGCACGGATGTGTTTGAACGAATGAAGACGGAAAGAAATCGCAGGACCGCAGCCACTATCGCCCGTGGAGAGGCCGAAGCAGCTAAGATAAGAGCTGATGCCAATTTGAAAAAGACCGAGCTGCTGGCCGCGGCGGAGGCAAGAGCCAAGGCCATACGAGGCCGGGGCGACGCTGAAGCCGCCAAATATTACGAATTGCTTGAAGAAGAACCCAAACTTGCAATGTTTCTGCGGGGTCTCGTTAGCTTAGAAAAGATGTTAGAGGAAAGGACAACTATCGTTATTCCTGCCGATTCGGAACCTTTCAAACTATTGAAGAACATCCCGTCCCTGAAATCGGAGGAATAAACAAGAAGAAAACCAGAGAAATTGTGCTAAAAGAAATAAAAATTGCGAAAGAGTATGGAAGAAGAAGATAAAACAAGTGATAAAGATTTGCAACCACAGGCACCGGATAAGTCTGCGACCGAAGACCTTGACGATGCCGGCAGGTCATTATCGGAAGCACTTAGAATAAGCTTCATTATTCTAAAAGTGATAATGGCTGTTCTTATTCTTGCTTTTCTGGCCTCCGGTTTTAAAACGGTTGGGTCCGATGAACAAGCTCTTGTTTTGCGATTTGGGAAGATTCGTGGAGTGGGTGAAAACAGAGTTCTAAAACCCAGGACAAGACCATACTGGATATTCCCATATCCGGTAGATATGATGGTAAAAGTCCCTGTGGAGAAAAAGGTAGATTTGGTCGTGAGGTCGTTTTGGTACTACCAGTCGCAGGAACGGATGCTCAGCGAGCCTTCTATCGAAAAGACCCGGATACTGCCAGAACTGGACCCCATACAAGACGGTTATTGTATTACGCGAAGCGAAGAACAAAATGATACTATATCCGGCTCAGGCGGAAGTGACTACAATATTGTCCATTGCAAGTGGCAGCTAACCTACCAGATTGATGACCCGGAACGCTTCTTTACGAATATTTACGTCGAAGACGTAAAACCCGGGGACATTTACTTTGATGTTATCACAGAAAATATAGCGCCGCTTTTGCAGAACCTCTTTGAGGATGCGATTGTAACTGCAACGGTCAATTACACCATCGACGATATTATGTTCGAGCAAGTCGCACGTCTAACCGAACATATCAGAGGATTGCTGCAGGAAAAACTCGACACAATAGAAAGTGGCGTAAAAGTTGTTCGAGTGCAGTTAACAGACAAAACCTGGCCTCGGCAGGTGCGCGTAGCGTTCCAGGCCTCCGTCAGTGCCAGCCAGGAAAGTGAACAGACCATAAGCAAAGCCAGAACTTACGCCGAAAACACTGTTATAAAGGCCAGCGCCTTAGCTCAGGAGAAAATCGCTGAGGCACAGGCCTACCGAACGAAAGTTGTAGCAAGTGCCAGAGCCAATGCCGAATACCTCAAGGAACTGCTGCCCGAATATCGCAAACGTCCGGAACTTGTCGCTCGGGAAATCTATCTGGACGCGATAGAACGTATCTTTACCAATGTGAATGAAAAATTTGTTATCCCTAAAGGCGCAGAGTGGCGAATCCTGGTAAACAGGAACCCATCGCTAAAACCAAAAGCCAGCAAGGAGCAAACTACACAGGTGGAATAAGAATTAGCTGAACCTTATATTCAATAAGAGATAAAAAAACAAGATACGAAATTATGGCTCACGAACATTTACATTTTAAGGATGACATCGCCGCTGAGCGCACTCACGGTAAGCAGGTGCGGGTAAGTATGGCTCTGATAGGGACGTTGGCCGGTGGAATGCTGCTGTTAAACAGTTGGATCGCAAGGTTTATTTATGGCCATGACAGTTTCAACACCCAGTTTTTGGCAATGGCCGGCGCAATACTACTCGGTGCCCCCATTGTCCTGCACGCAATAAAGAGCCTTATAAAAAAAGAGATGCATATGGATGAGCTAGTGGCTCTGGCAATAATCGCTGCCTTTACAACTCAGAAATATGTCACCGCAGGTATCGTTGCCGGCTTTATGCTTTTGAGCGAGCTTATCGAAACCCGCACCGCCCTGGGGGCCCGCGCCTCAATTGAATCGCTGATAAAGCTCACACCTACAAAGGCAAACCTCATTGATAGCGAGGGCTCTGAAAGAGAAGTGAAGGTCAGCAGTCTCAAGCCCGGCGACTGCATCCGTGCCCGTCCCGGTGATAACATACCGGCGGACGGCGAAGTTGTAAAAGGACTCAGCTCCGTCAATGAAGCAACAATAACAGGAGAATCCCTGCCCGTTGATAAGGTTCCGGGGATGCAGGTTTTCGCCGGCACGAACAACCTTACCGGCGTGCTGGATATTACGGTAACTAAAGCCGGTAAAGATACAACTCTCGGCAAGGTTCAGTCGCTGATTATACAGGCCGAACAGACAAAAATCCCGATTATGCGGATAATCGACCGCTATGTTAAGTGGTACACGCCCACGATTCTGATGATTGCGGGTATAGTTTTGTTTTTCACCCGCGATATCGATAGGGCCATTACGATACTTGTTGTCTCGTGTCCCTGCGCGTTGATTCTGGCCACGCCAACGGCAATGGTGGCGGCGATTTCGGCCTCGGCCCGCCTCGGTATTCTGATAAAGAACGTCGCCGACCTTGAGATTGCCGGTAAGATGACAGCGATGGTCTTCGATAAAACGGGGACGGTAACAACCGGTCGGCTGTATGTAACGAAACTGACACCTGCTGAAGGTATCGAGCCGGCCGATTTATTGGCCGTCGCCGCTTCTGCCGAGCAGATGAGTAAACACCCGGCTGCAAGGGCGCTGCAGGAGGTGGCAAAGGAGGCAAACCTTTCTTTACCTGCAACGGACAACTTCCAAGAAACGCCGGGTAAAGGAGTAACCGCAGTGGTTGATTCAGCAACAATTTACGTCGGAAGAGATACCTTCCTTAAAGAAAACAAAGTAGATATAAGTAACGTTTNNAGGGCTTCAGCACCCTTTATGTGGCAAAAGATTCGAAGTGCATGGGCTGGATTGGTTTGCAGGATAAAACCAGACCCGAAGCCCAACAAGCCGTTAAGGAGTTGCTTGATATCGGCATAAAAAGAGTAACTATGCTTACCGGCGACCGGAATGAGGTGGCCAGCCGTGTTGCTGCTGAGCTGAGTTGTACCGATTTTAAGGCACATTGTCTGCCTCAGGACAAATTAGCGATTGTCGAGCAGATCAGAAAAGACGGCCATACCGTTGTTGTTGTCGGTGACGGCATAAACGACGCCCCCGCTTTGGCAGCAGGTGATTTAGGTATTGCTATGGGTGCCGCCGGCAGTGACGTGGCCATAAATTCTGCGTCGATTGCCCTGATGAGCGACGACTTGAAGCGGCTGCCTTTCCTCGTCCGACTTTCCCGAAAAACAAGAGGAGTTATTACTCAGAATCTCG
>JABAOH010113404.1_pt1 | contig 17240 bp, 18 predicted proteins | sample 7062181 | NCBI WGS metagenome assembly JABAOH01 (sample SAMN14538630, study PRJNA623070) | marine sediment metagenome | biome: marine biome [ENVO:00000428]; feature: marine pelagic biome [ENVO:01000023]; material: deep marine sediment [ENVO:00002113]; isolation source: pool of 5 deep marine... | reverse complement strand
GAGGCTCAGGCGCGCGAAGTACCGGTACTCGGTTCCCAGCTCGCGGCGGCGAAGCAAGACCTCTTCGTCGGGGATGTCCTCGCGCGGCAAGAAGATCTGGTCCTTGGTCCGCAGAACGCGGCCTCCCAGCTCGATACTGAGGCCCCGGACGAGCCGCACGTCCAGTCGGCCCGACAGCTCCAGGCGGTGCTGGCTGGGATCATCGAGGAAGGCCGAGCCCTCCAGCGATGTGTTGATCGAACCGAAGGGTTGGCGCACCGAATAGGAGACCTCGACGAGATGCGAGCCGCGCGTCTCGGAGGTCTTATCGAACAGGGTGATCTGCTTGTAATCGAAATGTCGCAGTTGGATCGCGTAAATGAAGGTGAGCGCCCGGCGCGTCGATTCGGCGTAAGGAAACAAGCTGTACTCGATAGCGGGGCCGGTTTCGAAACTCAGATCGTGGTTGGTAAAGGTCGAGGTACGACCCTCGACGATGCCGCCTACCGACCAGTGCGCGCCCAGGCTGCGAGCGACAAACGCGCTCGCGTCATACTCGCGAGCCACGCTGGTCAGCTCCGAGCTGTCGGCCAGCTCGAACCGATCCTCGCTGTACCAGCCAAACAGCGACACGCTGATCTTCCAATCTTCGGTCGTGCGGTTGGCCGACAGCGAGGCGCTGCCCCCGAAATCGCTCTGCCGCTGCTCACCTCCCAGGTTGCCGCCCACCCGGATCCGGAAGATCCAGAAATTCCAGGGGTCCTCGGTTACCTGTGGCGTGGCGGCCTCGGCGGGAGGCTCGTAGACGACGTCGAGCCGCTCGGCCGTGGGCAGTCGCGCCGCGTAGCGGACGAGCCCCAGCTTCAGCATGCGGGTCAGGCCGGCCCGCACCTCATCGAAGGTGTCGGTCTGACCCGAAATGTACTGGAGCGAGTCGTCCACAGTCTCGAACTGCTGCTGACCGATCAGCGCCAGGGTAAACTCCGTGCCCCCGGCCCCGGTCCGCCGTGTCGTCACCAGCAGGTGCACCTGGGCGTCCCGGCGGTCGCGCACGTAGTCGACGAAGGCGATCTCGCGGCGGAAGTGATCGAAGTCGCAGAAGCGACTGCGGCAGTCCATGAACACGCGCAGCGCCCGAGGCTCCGTTTGCTGAGAGACGGCAGGCTCCTGCGCCGCGGCGGCGGCCGGGGCGACGGCAGCCGCCGACGCTAGGGCCAGAATGATCCTGAGTGTCCTTGAAGACTTCACGGCCACTTCCTTTTGAACGCTCCCATTCTGGACGCGGCGGAGCTAGGATGAGCAAGGTCCGAGCCGAAGTTTGGGGAGAGCGGCTCGGGTGCGCCACCGAGTGATCGGGCCGGCGTCACCCGAGGCCGACACCCGCGCCGGGGGCGACCGGGAGAGGAGGCTCCAGCCGTTGGAGACACCCAGAGGAACTCAGGCCCTGGTCCGGGGGGTTCCCTCGACCTTTTACCAGGCCATCCGGCCGCCGGGCCCCGGCGCGGCGATCGATGTGGGACGGGCGCGGGATGAACATGCTGAGTATTGCCGAGCGCTCCGCAGCGCCGGCCTGAGGCTGATCGAGATCGCAGCGGACGACCGCTACCCCGACTGCAGCTTTGTGGAGGACACGGTGGTGATCGTCGGGCCTCACGCCGTCCTCGGCGCCATGGCCCCACCGTCGCGTCGCGGAGAGATCGCCGCTGTGGAGCCGGTGATTCGCGAGCACAAGTCCGTGCATCGGCTGCGTGACCCCGCCACCCTGGACGGCGGCGATGTACTGGTTATCGGCAAGACGCTGTACGTGGGCCAGTCGCGACGTACCAACGAGGCGGCCGTGGCCCAACTGGACGCTCTCCTGCCCCGCGAGTACGAGGTCGTGCCCGTCGAGGTGGGCGACGTTCTTCACCTGAAGACCGCCTGTACCTATCTGGGCGGCGACGTCGTGCTTCATCTCCCCGGGCACATCGACGCCGAGCCTTTCGCACATCTCGAACAGATCGTCGTGCCGGAAGACGAAGCGCATGCGGCCAACTGCGTGGCGATCAACGGGGTGGTCCTCGTCCCCTCGCACGCACCTTGGACGCAGCGGCAGATCCGCGACCTTGGTCTGGAAACGATCGAGGTGGACATCAGCGAATCGATCAAAGCCGGGGGCCGGCTCACCTGCTCCTCCGTCATCTGGTAGGCCGAGCTTTTTGGCTTAAGGGGACAGGATGGCGGCGAGACGATCGAGCAACCCCTCGACGGCCCGACTGATGCGGTCCCGTGCCGCCGCGTATTCCGCTGGCGCGCCTCCGAACGGATCGGCGATCGGCTCGCCTGCCTCGGGACCATCGATGAATTCGCTGAGCAGGGAGACCTGCACGTCGTCGCTCATCGCTTCCACCGTACGGACGTGACTCTCCGTCATGCCCAGGATGATATCGGCCTCCTGCACCAGCCGGGTCGTGAGGGGCTGCGATCGGTGTCCGGACAGGTCGAGCTCGATCTCGGCGGCGGTCTCGAGCGATCCGTCCGAGGCCGGGGCATCCCATACCGCCGCTGTACCGGCCGACTCCACCCGCACATGATCCCAACCTCGCTGCTCCAGGGAACGACGTGCCAGCGCCTCGGCCAGCGGGCTGCGACACGTGTTGCCCGTGCAAACGAAGAGGATGTTGAATGTCGTCGGCTCGTCCCTGGCCATCACGTGCGGCTCAGCTATTGGAGATCGGGGACAGAGGTCAGGAGCTGCGCGCGGCTGACGGGCCCCTCACGCAGCAAACGCGGCGGCGTCTGAACGAAGCTCACGATCGTCGACGGGCGTGTCTCGGGGATCGGGCCGGCGTCGAGGGCGACCACAGGTCGCTCGTCTTTGAGCAGGTCCACACGGCCCGCGAACAACTCAAGCGCCGCCGTCACGCTGCGGGCCGGCTCCTGGCCCGAGAAGTTCGCACTCGTCGAGGTCATCGGCCGCTTCCAGACCCGCAGGATCGTCCTGACGATCTCATTCGGCGATACCCGCAGCGCCAGCCCCCCGCCTGCTCCGATCAGCCCCGCGGGGGCCCCCTCGCAGCGCACCACGATCGTGAGCGGTCCCGGCCACAGCTTCTTCGCCAGCTTGTCAGCCGCCGCCGGCCACTCGAGCTTGGGATAGGCCGCCCGCGCCGTCTCGATGTCCGGCGTGAGCACGATCAGCGGCTGGCCCAGCTGCCGCCGCTTGACCCGCGCGATGAGGGTGTTGTTCTCGACCGAGCCGTCACCCCCCAAACCGTAGACCGTCTCGGTGGGGTGAACCACCAGGCCGCCGGCGGCGAGCGCCTCGGCGGCGCGCCGAGCCGCCCTGGCCAGCTCGTTCGGATCTCGCGCCTGAACCACCTCGACGTTCATGAGCCAGAGCCACCCGGCGTGGCGCCGTGCGCCCGCAACCACGCCTCCACCAGTCGCAAATCGTCCGGGGTCGTCACCTTCGGGTTCGGTTCCGAGATCTCCACCAACACCGACGCCACACCGTAGCGCTCGCCCAGCGCGGCGCAGTCGGAGGCGCGGAATCCCTCGGCCTCGGCTCGTTGGTGCACCTCGACCAGCCGCGCGCGCGGGAACACCTGCGGCGTCTCGGCACGCCAAAGGCGCTCCCGGCTCAGCGAGTGCACGATCCTCCCCTCCGCGTCCGCCTCTTTCAGCGAGTCGGTGACCCGGCGGCCCGCGACGGCGCCAAGCTCGGGACCCGCGCGTTCGAGAACGCGCGAGATCATCCGCGCGGTGACCAGGGGGCGCGCCCCGTCGTGTACCACCACAAGCTCGACATGGGCCGGGACGCTCGCCAGTCCCAGCCGCACTGAGTCCGTGCGCGCCTGCCCACCGGCCACGACGCTGACCCCGCCGGCTCGCAGAAGCTGCAGCCAGGACGGCGGCCGCTCGGAGTAGTCCGGCGGCACCACCACGGTCACGCCGTCCAGGGACGGGTGATCCCGAAAGGGCGCCAGCGTCCAGAGCAAGAGCGGCTGACCCGCGACGAGCGCGAACTGCTTTGGAACGCCGGCGTCGAAACGCTTCCCTTCACCGGCCGCCACGATGACCGCCCAGGCGCTAGCCGAAGAGCTCAACGATCAACGCTCCGACGTCTCGCACGCGCACCACCTCCAGTGGCAGGCGCGTCTTCGAACCGTCCGTCGAGGCCGAGATGTAAGCGCGCTCGAAGCCGAGGCGACTCGCCTCGCTCAGACGGCGCTCGAGCTGGCTCACCGGACGCACCTCACCGCCCAGGCCGACCTCACCCACGAACACCGCGCCGGGGTCGAGCACCGAGTCGCGGACCGCCGAGGCCACCGCCGCGACCACCGACAGGTCGGCGGCGGGCTCTGTGACCCTCAGCCCGCCCACCACATTCAGGAACACGTCCTGGTCACCGGTCCGCAACCGCGCCCGTCGCTCCAGCACCGCGAGCAGCAGCGACAGCCGGCGCCCATCGAACCCGGTGGCCACCCGCTGTGGCGCGCCGTAGACGGCGCGATTGACCAGCGCCTGCACCTCCACCAGGACCGGGCGTGTTCCTTCGAGGGCCGCGGCGACAGCCGAGCCGCTGGCGCGGTCCTGACGACCCTGAAGGAAGAGGGCGGAGGGGTTCTCGACCGGCTGGAGGCCGCTCGCTCCCATCCGAAACAGCGCGATCTCATCGGCGGCACCGAAACGGTTCTTGGTACCCCGGACGATGCGCTGGTCGAGCCCCGTCGGCGACTCGAAATAAAGGACCACGTCCGCGATGTGCTCCAGCGTCTTGGGCCCGGCGATTCCACCTTCTTTGGTGACATGACCGACGATGAAAGTGGCCATCTCGCAGCGCTTGGACACGCGCTGCAAGGCGCCCGCCACCTCACGCACCTGGGCGACGCTGCCGGGCGCGCCCTCCAATCGGTCGGTGTAGAGCGTCTGGATCGAATCGACGACCAGCACCTGGGGACCCAGCTCCACGACCCGCTCGAGGATCGCCTCCGCCGATGTCTCCGCCAGCAGCAGCACCTCGTCCGTGGGCTCGGCCAGGCGCTCGGCCCGCAGCTTCACCTGATACGGCGACTCCTCGCCCGACACGTAGAGAACCCGCTGGCCCGCCGCCGCCAAACGTGCCGAAACCTGCAGCAACAGGGTGGACTTGCCGATACCCGGTTCGCCGCCCAGCAGCACCAGCGAGCCCGGTACCACTCCGCCGCCCAGCACGAAGTCGAGCTCGTTGAGGCCGATCCGCCAGCGCGGGCGTTCCGCCCCTTCTACCGCGGCGAGCGAGACGGGCTTCGCTTCGGTGGAAGGCAACGGGTCGATGCGCGCGCTCGGCCCTTTCGGCTGAACGCGCTCCTCGACCAGCGTGTTCCAAGCCTGGCAGTGTGGGCAGCGGCCCTGCCAGCGGTGCGACTCACCGCCGCATTCCGAGCAAAGATAGACGGTACGTGTCTTGGGCATCGATCGAGGAACCGATCAAGTCTGCCGGGAGCCCGCCACCCGGCCCGCGCTGCCGCCGGCGCGCGGCCTCAGCCTGGCTCCGCCGCGCGCGACGAGACCGATTCGAAGCGCGTGAATTCCTTGCGGAAGTAGAGATTGACGGTGCCGGTCGGGCCGTTCCGCTGCTTGCCGACGATCAGCTCCGCCTTGCCCTCCAGAGATTCGCCCTCCAGGTCCGTTCCATCCCGCTGGTAGACCTCCGGGCGGAAAATGAACAACACCAGGTCGGCGTCCTGCTCGATCGCGCCCGACTCCCGCAGGTCCGAAAGCTGGGGCCGGTGCTCGCCCCGCTGCTCCGGCGCCCGAGACAGCTGAGACAGAGCGACCACGGGGACATCGAGCTCCTTGGCCACGGCTTTCAAGGCCCCGGAGATGGCGCTGATCTCCTGCACCCGGTTCTCCGCCCTGGGGCCACGCATGAGCTGAAGGTAGTCGACGGCGATCAACCCGAGATCAACCTCGGCCTTCAGCCGGCGCGCTTTGGCCCGCAGCTCCACGGCCGTGATCGCGGGCGTGTCGTCGATCCAGATGGGCGCCGTGTTCAGATGGGCGGCGGCCGTCGCCAGCTGCATGAACTCTTGATCGCTCAGCATGCCCCGGCGCAGCTTGGCCGAGTTCACCTGCCCTTCGGCGCAGAGCAGGCGCTGCACGATCGCCTCCTTGGACATCTCGAGCGAGAAGAGGGCGATCGGCGTCTCGCCTTCGATCGCCGCGTGCTGAATGACGTTCAGCAGGAACGAGGTCTTACCCATCGATGGACGCCCGGCCACCACGACAAGATCGGCACGCTGAAAGCCGGCCGTCATGTTGTCCAGGTCCATGAAACCGCTTGGCACGCCCGTGACCGTTCCGCGCGCCTGCTGAAGCCGCTCGATGTGCTCGAACGCGGGCCAGAGGATCTCTTTGATCCAGATGAAGCCGCGCCGCTGGCCGGCCTGCGAGACCTGGAAGATGCGCTGCTCCGCACGATCGATCGTGTCCTCGACCGTATCGGTGCTCGCGTCGTAGACGTCTCGAATCGTCTCGCTGGAGGCCTCGATCAGTCGTCTCAATAGCGCCTTGTCGCGAACGATCTTGCCGTGGTATTCGATGTTGGCTGCGGTGGGCACCGCTTCCATCAACTCGGCCAGATAGGCCGGGCCGCCGACCGCCTCCAACTCGCCGCTGCCACGCAGCTCCTCGGTCAGCGTTACCGGGTCGATCGCCTCGCCACGTTCGAACAGTCGCCGCATCGACCGGTACAATCGCCGGTTCGCTTCACGGTAGAACATGGAGTCATCGACCAGCTCGACGGCCTTGGCGACCGCGTCGGCATCGATCAGCATTCCCCCGAGCACCGAGATCTCGGCCTCGGGCGACCAGGGCGCTTTACGCTCGCTGAACGCATCCGTCGCCTTGACGCCGCCGCCGGGCCGGTCACTCGGCGGTTGCCAGTCAGCCACGCTCGCCTCCCGGGGCTCGGCCGCCCGCTTCGTCATAGATGCGCCGCAGCCGCTGCAGGTCCTCCCAGGCGGGCCGCTTCCATTTGGCGTTCCGAAGCAAGGCGGCGGGATGGTAGGTCACCACGACGGGTATCCCCATGAATTCGTGCGTCTGCCCACGCAGGCGCGTCAGCGAACTCTCGTTGCCCAAGATCGTCTGCGCCGCGAAACGGCCGAACGCACAGATCGCCTTGGGCGCGATCAGCTCGACCTGTCTCCGAAGATAAGGCCGACAGGCGGCAACTTCATCCACCAGCGGATCTCGATTGCCGGGCGGCCGGCACTTGAGCACGTTGCAAATGAACACCTCGTCGCGGCGGAAGCCGATCGCTCCCAGCATCTTGTCCAGCAGCTTTCCGGCAGGCCCCACGAATGGCCGCCCCGACATGTCCTCCTCGTAACCTGGCGCCTCGCCCACCACCACCAGGTCCGCTCGGCTGTCGCCCTCGCCGAACACGACGGTCATCCGCCCCTCGGCCAGACGGCAGCGCGTGCAGCCCAGAACCTCGGCCCGGAGTAGCTCGAAGCTGTCGCCGACCTCGAGCTGGGAGGTGGGCGCCGCCGGCTCTTCCCCTACGCCACGCGCCTGCGCGGGCCCGACCTCGCTCCGCCGGGCCCCGCTCGAGTCACCCACGGCCAGCCGCGCCAGCAGCTCCTCGCTCCGGTAGCGCTCGAGGATCCACTCATGTTGCCCGAGCGCGGCCCGCTGCCTCAGATAGCGGACGAGGAGGTCGCGGGGCCGTTCTCGATCACTCACCGGCCAACAGCCGCTCGGCGCGGTCGAGGATCGCGTCGGCCGCCTCGGTCTTCCTCATCAGCGGCAGCGCCTCGGCCCCTCCTCCGGGGTCGATGATCGTGATCCGGTTGGTCTCGACGGCGAAGCCGGACCCCGGCTCGCTCGGGTCGTTGAGCACGATGAGGTGGGCGCCCTTCTCCACCAGCTTCCGTCGCGCCGAGTCGATCGCCTCCGGTCCGAGATCCACCGCAAAGGCCACCTTCACACAGCCGTCCGGCGCCCGCTCGCTCGCCGTCGCCAACAGATCCGGGGCCGATTCCACCGCGATCGACGTCATCCCGGCGGCACGGCGGATCTTGTCTTCCCGTCGCGAGCCAGGACGGAAATCCGCCACCGCCGCGACCATGAACAATGCCGCCGCCCCCTCCAGCGTCTCACCAAGGGCGACGCCCATCTCGTCGGCGGTCTCGACCCGGCGCACGTCATCGATCTCGACCGGTGGACTGAGCTCGGTGGGTCCACTGATCAGGGTCACGTCCGCGCCGCGCCGCCAGGCGGCGGCGGCGACGGCGAAGCCCATGCGGCCCGACGAGCGGTTACCGAGAAAGCGCACGGCGTCGACCGGCTCCCAGGTGGGGCCGGCGGTCACCACGACCCGCCGCCCCCGCCAACGCGTCTCCGCCTCCAGGCGGCGACCGATGTGCGCCAGGAGCCGCTCGGGCTCGACCATCCTCCCCCAGCCTTGCTCGCGCTCCGCCAGCTCTCCGTAGGCCGGTCCGACGAGCTCGTAACCGAAGCCGCGCAGCGCCTCGAGATTACGCTGGGTGGCCGGGTGTTCGAGCATACGCGTGTTCATGGCCGGCGCGATCAGGGCCCTTGACGGTGCCGCGAGCAATGTGGTGGTCAGCAAGTCGTCGGCGATGCCCGAGGCGAGCTTGGCGATCAGGTTGGCGGTCGCCGGGGCGACCACGAATGCGTCAGCCCAGCGTCCGAGCTCGATGTGGGCCAGGGCTCCGTCCCAGAGCGAGGAGGCGGCCGGACGTCCGGTCAGCCCTTCGAACGTGACCGGGCCGACGAAGCGCGCCGCGTTTTCGGTGAGGATAACCTGCACTTCAGCGCCCGCCTGCACCAGCAGGCGAACGAGTTCGGCGGTCTTGTAGGCGGCGATTCCCCCGGAAACGCCGACCAGCACCCGCTTTCCCTCAAACGGGCGCATGATGGGCCGTCAGGGCGCCTGGCGGCGCCGCTTCACCAAACGGAACTCGATCTGGCCGGAGGTCAACTCTTCCAGGGCCTGGGTGGTCAGCTTCTTCGGCCCGTAGGGGGAGTGCATCAGCGGCCGGTCGGTGGTCACGACCAGCTGCCTCTGAGCGCGGAAGGCGTTGATCTCGCGGGCGTAGCGCGCCGCGACCAACACGCCCAGATACTTGTTGCTGCCCGCGGCGTCGGCCACTTCAACCGGCGTAAATACTTTCATAGAGTCATCGAGGCCCGAGGTTTGTCCTGTTCGTGAACCCCGAATATTACACCCCGCCTGCTCGGCGTGGAAGGGCTGCTAGATTTCCCGCCCGCTGAGGGCGGCCTCGATTCCGCGCCTCAGCTCCAAGACGAGGGCTCCCCAGCGATTCGAGGCCTGGCGCTCGGCCCCGAGGATCGAGTCGACCTGGTCGATCGTGTCCTCCAGCCGATCGTTGACGACCACGTATCGGAACTCATCCACGGCCTCGAGCTCGCGCTTCGCCGTTTCGAGCCGCCGGCGCAAATCGGAGGAGCCCTCGCTGCCGCGACGCTTCAAGCGTTTCAAGAGCTCTCCAAAGGAGGGTGGCAAAAGGAAGACCGTCACGGTATCCGGCACCGAGCGCTTCACCTGCCGCGCCCCCTGGACGTCGATGTCGAGCAATAGCAGCTTGCCTGCCTCAGCGGCCGCCACCTGGTTGGCGCTTGGCGTTCCGTACAGCTCGCCGTGTACCTCGGCCCACTCGAGGAACTGACCGGCGGCGATCATCGACTCGAACTTCTCGCGCTCCACGAAGAAGTAGTCGACCCCAGCTCGCTCTCCCGGGCGCGGGCGGCGGGTGGTCGCCGAAACCGAGAAGAGCAGATCGTCGCGCCGCTCCAGCAACGCCCTCGAGACCGTCGTCTTGCCCGTGCCCGAGGGAGCGCAGAGGACGACGGGGCCGCCGGTCACTCCACGTTCTCCACCTGCTCCCGCAGGCGCTCGATGGCGGCTTTGATGTCGACGACCCGCTTGGCCACCTCGGTATCGTTGCCCTTCGAGCCGATCGTGTTCGCCTCCCGGTGCATCTCCTGTACCCAGAAGGCCAACCTCTTCCCTGCCGGCTCGGCCGCATCAGCTTCGATCAACAGCCTGAACTGCTCCAGGTGCGACCGCAGCCGCACGATTTCCTCGTTGATATCCCAGCGCTCCGCCAGAAACGCGACCTCTCGGGCCAGCCGCTCTTCGTCCAGCTCCACGTCCCGGGTCAGCTCCACCACGGCGGCCCTCAGCCGATCGCGCTCTTCGATCAACCGTTGGGGAGCCCGCCGCTCGACGGCCTCCAGCGCGGTCTCGATATCCACCAGCGACCCCAGCAGATCGGCCGCCAACGCCTTCCCTTCGTCCTCGCGTGCCGCGACCACCGTGGCCAGCGCCTCGCGCGCGGCCGCCGCGATCTCATCCAGCGGAAGGTGCTCGATGTCCTCAGGGGGAGGCGCGAAGATGTCCGACAATCGAGCGACCAGGCTCAGATCGACCCGACCCTCGACGCCATGTCGCTGCTGAATCTCGTGCAGCGCGGCCAGATAGGCACGGACCCGCTCGTGGTCCACGGGCACCGCCTCCCCGGCCGCCGGCCCGCGCTGATACGTCAAGCGGAAGTGAACGCTCCCACGGAAGACCTGCTCGCGGATGATCTGAGTGAGGTGGGACTCGTAACGTTCCGCCCCCGGCGGCAAGCGAAAATGAGTATGAAAATGACGGTGATTGACCGTGCGGATCTGAACGGCGATCAGCCCCTCCGGCGCCTCCTTTTGCGCCTCCCCAAATCCCGTCATGCTACGGATCATCCTACGACCCCGTCGATAGGTCGAACACAATGGGCGTGCCGCTACTATCGGCGACCGGCCCCGCCGGTGTCAATTGCGACGTCTCAGTTCCAAAACTCCCACTTCACGCCGAAATGGATCCGAGCCCTTGGGAAAAACATCCCCGGCACATCCCTGAGTGTGCCCACCGCATTGAAGCTCTCATAGTTGTAGTAGATGTGAAGGTCCTTGATCCGGACGACCCCCTCCCCGCGGAACCAGGTCAGATCTCCGCTCGACGCCACCGCCCCCGGCCCCACACTCTCGTCCACGACGAACATGGGTCCGCGCAAGCCAACCAGGGCCGTGATCCAGATCTCCAGCTGATCGCGCAAGGCGAGAAGGCGGTAGATCCCCTCCACGCGCCATTCGTCCTGGGGCCAGTAAAGCACCGGCGCCGCGTTCCGCCGCTGGTATCGACCGCCCAGCTCCAGGACACCGCCGAACGGCCGCAGCAGCGGACCCGAGACCCAGCCCTCGACCACTTCCACCGTCCCACCGGGGAGCGCGACAATAGTGTCGAACGGCGCGCCGACCGCGGGTGACGGATCCGTCCGGCTCGTGCCGCCGCGGCCCCCGAGCCGCCAGTCCCAGAGCCGCAACTCGGCCCCGGCCATCCAGCGCGTGATCGAAAGCCGCCGGCGCGGCTGCAACGCGAAGATGCCCCGGTCCCCTTCCTCAAGCTCGGCCAAAAGCCGCAGCCCGAGAGGAAGACGCACGGTCACCGACCCGAAGCCCGAGGCCGAATGAAAGCCCTCATCGCCCCAGTACTCGTAGCGCCCGGCGGCGTAGGCGGTCAGCCGACCCAGCTCGACCTCGAGCGCCGCCTCCGGCTCGAAGTCCGGGACGCCCACTCCCTCCCACAGCTTCAACGACACCAGGCCCTGCCAGCGCTCGGCGCTGTGCGCGGCTCGGAGCGCCAGCTGACTCGCTGACTCCGTGACCGTGTCCTCGCGCTCCAAGCCTACGGCTTCTCCGCTCCCAGGCTGCAGCTCGAGACTCGAGCGCCCGGCCACGAGGTCCACGAACCAGCCGCTCTCGCTGGCCCGCCGCAATCTGAGGATCCAGTCGTTGCGGGTCGTGGAGGGATATGCTTCACGATCGGCGCTGCTGTTTCGCCACTCGACCTGGCCCCACACCCCGGCGAACAGCGGGTGGGCGAGGTTCGCCCAGATAGCGTTCCGCTCGGCTGCGCGCCCCGGAAGGGCACCGTCCGTATCGTAGCGATCGAATCCGAAACCGACCCTGGCGCCCCGCAGCCGCGAGGCGAAGAAGGCGCGCAGCAAGTTCGTGTCGCGGTCGCCGGTCCCTGCCTCGACCCGCGAGTACGCTTCCGGCCGCTCGTTCCGGTAGCTGCGGCCGCTGAGACGAAATCCGCCCGGTTCGCGGACGAGGCGCAACGCCTCGAGGTCGACCGGCGAGAGGGCCTGGAGGTCCAGGGCACCACCGAGGAGCGGTGCGATCTCGTAGCCGTCCACCTCGTAGCGCAGGCTGACCGGCCCGCGCCCATCGAACAGCGCCAGTTGCGGCCCCTCCAGAAAGCCGGCCCGCACCGGCGTGAGCCCCGGCTGGTATTCCACCAGGTCGGCGACGGCCAGCGCTCCTGTGGCGAGCAAGTCGGAGACCTCCCAAGCAGCGGCGACGCCCCCGGCAACGCGGCTGGCCCGAAACGGAAACTCGGGAAAGACCGGGACGGGCGCCGTGTCGGGTTCCTGCACTTCGGTGGGCGTCTGTTCCGCCGGTCGGAGCGTCGTGTCCGGCTCTTGAGCGGACAGGTCGCCCTCGGCCCCAATTGGGAGGGTGACGAGAGCAGCGAAGATAATGGCGGGTCGGATGTGAGGTATCCCGTTGAGGCGGGCGAGCGTCAGCGAATCCGTCCCCTCACCCACTCGATGAACAGGCGAACTCCCACGCCCGTGGGCCCCACCGGTTGATACGGACCGGCCTTCTCGGCCCAGGCCGTACCAGCGACATCGAGATGCGCCCACGGCACCGGGCCCACGAACTCACGCAGGAACATGGCCGCCGAGATCGTGCCGGCCGCGCGGCCACCCGAATTCTTGATATCGGCGATCTCTGACTTCAGCAAGTCGCGATACTCGACCCACAACGGTAGCGGCCAGACGCGCTCACCGGTTCGCTCGCCAACCTGGCGGATCTCCTCGATCAGCGCTTCGTCGTTCCCCATCAGACCGCTGGCGTGATGACCCAGCGCCACGACACACGCCCCCGTGAGCGTGGCGATATCCACCATCGCCTCAGGCTCGTAGCGCGCCGCGTAGCTCAACGCGTCCGCCAGAATCAGCCGCCCCTCGGCGTCCGTGTTCACCACCTCGATCGTCTTCCGCGAACGCGACCCGATCACGTCACCGGGCCGCAAGGCGCGCCCCGACGGCATGTTCTCGACCGCGGGGATCAGCCCGACCAGGTGGACCGACAGCCCGAGCTCGGCGACCGCTCTCATCGCGCCCAGCACGGCCGCGGCGCCGGACATGTCGGCCTTCATCGTCTCCATGCTCTGGGGGGTCTTGAGTGAAAGACCCCCGGCGTCGAAGGTGACCCCCTTACCCACCAGCACCAGGGCGCCTCCCTCGGCCCGGGCGCCATATTCGATGGCGATGAAGCGCGGCTCCTCTTCGCTGCCGGCCGCCACCGCCAGGACGGCCTCCATGCCATCTCGCTTCATCGCCTTCGGGTCGAGAACGGTCACCTGCAGCCCGTGCTCATCGCCCAGCCGCCCGGCTTCCTCCGCCAGATAACGCGGAGTGACAATGTTGCCCGGACGCACCGCCAGCTCCCGGGCGTAGTTCTGCGCCTCGGCGGAAACCCGACCCAGCTCGGCAGCCCGCAACGTCACGCTCTTTGCTTTCGACTGCGTCAGGTGGATCGAGACCCGCTCCAACGGCGGGCGATGGTCGTCTTCCGCCGGCCCGCTTCTCAGCTCGTCGAAGCGCCAGCCGCCCAGCACGACCCCCTCGAGCAGCGCCCGGGCGGCGACCTCCAGATCCACAGCCCCACCAAGCCAGGACGGCGACAAAAGCAGGGTCAGTTCGGCAATTCGCAGGTCACCGGCGCGCGCGGCGGCCCGACCGCCCACCTCGCGCAGGCGCTCGGCGTCCAGGTCGGTTCGCTTGCCGGCCCCGATGAGGAGGACTCGATCGGGGCCGCTCTCACCGTGCCGATACAGCAAGCTCAGCTCACCCCGGCGGGCCCGGAAATCGCCACCGGTAACAGCCCGGGTCAGCATGAGGCCCAGCGACCGGTCGAGAGCTTCGAGGTCCGCGCCGGGCCGCTCGGCTGAATCGTCGTCGTGCTGGCACCAGGGCGAGACGAGGAGCGGGGTGTCGAGCTTGGCGGGGGTCCCGAGGGTCACGTCGAGCTTCATGGGGACCAGACCTTGGCTGGATTGGTCAGGGGGACTGCGGGCTTGGCGAGCAGGCCGTCGCGAGTCGGAGTGACGGATGAAGAGTGGCGGAGTAGCTGGGTATCGGTGACCCGATCGATCGTTCGTTCCACTCGCCCTCGCTTCCCGCTCGCTCTCGATGCGCGCGCCGTGCCCTTCACGCCGTCCTCCACCATCAACTGCCGCGTCATCTCTCCGTCATCACCCCGGGCAGCCGCTCGCCAGACACCGTCGCGATCACCCCTGGCCTGGTGGCCATCTTACTGCGCCCCGACCGCCTGACAAGCACCGGGGCGCCGCCAGCTGTCTCAATACTTCCTTGCAAGAGACGGACCCCCGCACGCGCCGGGCCTCCCCGCCTCCCCCAGTTTCCGCACCGACCCGGCCCTGGACACCACCGCCTCACCGTGTCACGTGGAACCGGCGCAGGGACGGCCACATCCGCCTCCCGGCAGGGCCAACCTCAGGCTCGACAACCCGTTGCACTCTCCGTCACCATCCGGTCCGCAGCCGTTCACGCCAGTAGGGTACCCGATCCCTCTTCAAAAAAAGGTAATACAGCTCGCCGTCCGCGTACTGCCCGCCAGCTTGCGCCTCGGCCGACCGGCCGGAGCCGAAATACAGGTCGGCCCGCCCCGGCGTGCGAATCGCGCCTCCCGCGTCCTGGTCGAGCATGAACTGAATGAAGCGTCGCTGCTCGGCCGCGTCGGCCGGGTGCGCAGCGCGAGTCACAACCAGGACGACACCGCCCGGTGGAAATAGGTTCTTGTCCGTGGCCAGCGAGCGTCGCTCTGTGAGCTGGACGCCCAGTGACCCCTCGGGCCACCTGGAGCCGTCCGCCGCACGGAAGAAGATGAACCGCGGGTTAAGCTGCAGGTAGCCCTCGAGATCCTCGGGGTGCGCTTTGAAATAGGCGCGGACTTCGTCGAGGCTCAGCTGATCATCCCGGAGCTTGCCATCGGCGACCAGGGCTCGGGCCACACTCACATACTCGTGACCGTTGTTGCCCGCGTAGCCCACATGAAAAATGGTCCCATCCGGCAGTACCAGCGCCGCCGAGCCCTGCACGTGTACCAGGTAGGCCTCGAAAGCGTCGCGCAACCACACCAGTTCGCTGCCCGCCAACACACCGCTCTTTTCGATCTCGGCGCGTGTCGGATAGGTCATCAGGCGCTGTCCCACGCGACGGCCCTTCACCTCTCCGCTGCTGGGGTCAACTACCAGGTCCCCCGGGAGACGGTAGAGCGGGTATCTGTATTGACCGTCCGGCTCCAGCGAAGCCTCGAAGACGGGTGCGTAGTAGCCGGTGAAGAGAACCGTCCCCCGCCCGTCGCTCCCGACGCTGCGAAAGAAGTCGAACTCGTCGCGGATGCGCCGCGCCAGCCGATCAGGGTCGCCGATGCCGCGGGCGAGCTGGCGGAAGGCGAATAGGCTCGTCTGCGCCCACTCGTGCGTGACGCTGCCGAAAGGAAAGCGATCGCGACTGGAGTTCTGCTCCAGCCAGGTCAGACTGCCATCGACGGCCGNNACCTGTAGGCGGTCGGCAGGCCGAGAAGGAGATGATCGTTGATATGGCCAGCCAGAACGCCCTCAACGACCATGTCGTCAATTGGCGTAACTCTAAATTTAGCAATTCGTAAGAAGGAGTTAGCTGAGAGAGCGAATTAAGTCACTGAGCAGGTGCCGCTCGAAGTTTTGCGCCCGCTCCAACACCTCTTCGTAGCTTCCCTCGATGAACAGATCGGCTGATCTCAGCTCGCGGCCCTGCGACCGAAAGAGGATGCGGCCGCGGAAGAGGCGGTCGGCGCACTCTCGCGTTTGTAGCACGACGGCCCATCGCTCCCCCTGGTGGGCGATGGAGCCGACGTCATCCTCCCTCGGCGACTCATCGAACATCTGAAACTGGGGATCGATGCGCCCTTCGGAGCCGCTCTTCTCATCTTTCCCTGATGATTCCATACCCGGTCACCGCCCCTGTCGAATCGAGAATGACCCACACCTTGGCTCCCGGGTGCCGGAAAAGCTCGGCGGGAGCGTTCTTCGCTTCGATAGTGACACCGTCCTCGGCTCGGAGCATGAGCCGGTCTCCCGCGACCTCCACCGTCCCAACCCGGGGGACGTGGCCGGCGATCTCCAGGATCTCATACTCCTGCACGAGCATCTGCCTCGCGGACGACATGGCTCCGGCGGCGCGGACGGTCGCCCCGCTGAGCCGTCGAAGCTCCTCCCGGTAGGGGCCGCGAGTTTCGATCGCCGCCTGCGCCGAGTCCAGCGGCTCGATCACGACCTGCTCGAGGGGCGTTGCGCCCACCACCTGCACGCGCCCCGTCACCCGAGCCGGCTCCTGTGCGGGGGCCGGAGTTTGCCCGCTCCGGCCGCAGGCGGATGGGACCAGGGCCGCCAGGAGGGCGGTCACCAGGGCGGATCGACGCGCTGGGCCTGCGATAGGGCTACCTCCAACTGATGATCGTCCACGCTTTCCAGGTATCCCGGATGCACCGTCAGGAAACGTTCCTCAGCCGGCCCTTCGTCGAGCGACCTGAACACGATCTGCTTCATCGTGATCATGCCGCGCACCCCGGCCTCGGTGTACGAGACCTGCCAGCTTCGACCGCTCTTGTCGATGAACTCTCTTGTCGTCCCCACCTGATACACCCTTTCCTCCCCGCAAACCGAGCCCTCGAGTATGCAATCAGGCGCCGTCCATTATAACTTCTCAGAGCGGCCACACGCACGGATTGGCGTTCGACCGACCGGGCGACATCGGGGATTGCGCTTCAGGAGGACACATGGCCCGGAAGTTCACCGATCGCAGCGGCAAGGCTTGGGTNNCGAGCTCGTGTTTCGCCCCGTCCAGGGAAGCCCGACGGACGAGCGTGTCGCCCCGCTTCCCAGCCACAGCCACAGCCAGGACCCCTACGAGCTGAGCGACTCCGAGCTGCAGCGTATGCTCGACCGCTCGCGTCCGCGCTACGGGAAGCCGAAGGGGCCCGCACCCTTCTGAGGCGCGACGCGCTGGATTTCGTCTCAGAGAAAGAGAACCGCCGCCGCGGTCGCCGCGACGACCGCGACCAGGAACGCC